>Ga0247825_10001934_pt1 | contig 13700 bp, 14 predicted proteins | sample 13C_Vanillin_Day_FD_194413 | JGI IMG/M metagenome (GOLD analysis project Ga0247825, IMG submission 194413) | Soil microbial communities from agricultural site in Penn Yan, New York, United States - 13C_Vanillin_Day48 | ecosystem: Environmental > Terrestrial > Soil > Agricultural land | place...
CACCTAGAGCCGCCGCCGAGGTAGTGCCCGGCGGCGGCTCTAGGTGCAGTCTCAGGTGTGGTCGCGCTCGAGGCGGTCGATGATTCTGCGGACGCTCAGCATCTTGCGGAGCGGGAAGTGCAGTCCGACCTCCCAGGTGAATCCGAGACCACCGTGCACGTGCACCGCGATCTCGGCTGCATCGATGCACCGATCTACCGCGAAAAGCGCCCCGCGGAACGCGTTGTCCTCCCGCTGCGATCCCCAGATCAGTGCGGTGTCCGCCGCTTCCACGTTCACGGTCGCGGTCGCCAAATTGTGCTTGACCGCCTGAAAGGACCCCACGGGCCGGCCGAACTGTTCGCGTTCGATCACGAAGGTCAGTGAGTCGGCGAGTAGGCGTTCCGCCCCACCGAGGACCTCGGCCGCGAGAACGAGGGCCACCTCACGGGCCGCCTCCGTGGTGAACGTCGTGGCGACGGGGGTGTGGACACCGCGGCCGACCAGGTCCAACCCGTCGACCTCACCGGTGGGTACCTCGGTCACTTCACCCTCGATGTCACCGAGGGCCGAGACCACGACGATTCCGTCGAGCGCACCGAACGGGACGAGGGCACCATCGCCGAGCGGCAACGCGAAGGTGACCGGCCCGTCGACCTCTCGTGCGGCCGCGGACAGCCGTTTGGCCAGCAAGCTCGGCAGTAACGGTTGCGGGATGCTGCCGTACCCCCAGGCCTTGGCGATGGCAACCAGATCTCGTGTGCTCGCGCAGGTGTCGTCCTCGACAATTCCGGCCAGATCCCATCCCGCGTCAGCGATGGCCGCCCACGAGATCGGCGGTTCAGGCTCCTCCACGTATGTGGCGATGGGAGCGTGCGAGGTGGCGCGTTTGACCAGGTCTTCGATACCCTCCGCGCCCATCGAGCCGTACTCGTTCGGCAAGGTCGTCATCGCGTATCGCGATTCCGGGTTCTTCTTCTGTTCGACGGTGGTCACTTCGGAAGTCCTAACACTCGTTCTGCCAGAATGTTTCGCTGAATCTCGCTGGATCCGCCGTAGATTGTCACGGCGCGGGATTCCAGGTACTGGTAGGACCAGTGCTTCTGCTGGACCACCGGCGCGTGCCCGACACCGAGTCGGGTCACGTCCTGCCACAGCTCGCTCCACATCAGCTTGAGCACGGCGCCGGCCCGTGCCAACGCTTCGTCGTCGCCGACAGACTCCAGATCGGCGACCTTCATCAACTGCCAGTGGACCAGTTCCGTCCGAATGTCCAAGTCCCTCAGCCGGGAGGCGTATTCAGGTTGATCACCCAATACGTCGAGGAGGGCATCGACATCGGATCGGATTTCGACGTACCGCGCGGCGGTCTCGATACCCCCACGCTCGTCACCGAGCACCCGCATCGCGACCTTCCACCCGTCCCCGTCGTCACCGACCCGGTCAGAATCGGGAACGAAGACGTTCTCGAACCTGGTCTCGGCGAAGTGCACGGCCCCGGAGATCTGTCGGATGTCACTGATCGAGACACCGGGCTGTTCCATGTCGACGAGGAACATCGACAGGTTGCGGTATCGGCCGGCATCAGGCTGCGTCTGCGCGAGAACGAAGCATCGGCGTGCATGCTGGGCAAACGAGGTCCAGGTCTTGTTGCCGTTGATGAGGTAGCCGCCGTCGACGCGTCGGGCCTTGGCCTGGATGTTCGCAAGGTCCGACCCTGCCTGCGGCTCGGAGAAGCCCTGGCACCATACCTCTTGCCCGTTCATGATCGACGGGATGTATTGGGCCCTCTGCTGTTCGGTGCCGACCGCGATGAGCATCGGCGTGACCAAGGATTTCCCGACCCGGGCGAGCCCGTCCGGCGCCTGTGCTTTGCCTGCCAGGACGTGGAAGACGATTTCCTCGGCTAGTCCGAGCCCCCGACCTCCGTATTCCGTTGGGATGGACAGGCCCGAGTAGCCGCCCTCCCACAGGGTGAAGTCCCATTGCCGGCGGACCTCGTCCATCTCATGACTCGTCAGTGTCCCCCGAGCCTCTTTCCACCGGGAGGGAACGGCGGTACTCAGAAACTCCTCGGCGTCGGACGCGAAACGTTCTATATCGCGGATGGGCTCGAGAGTGCTTGTCGTCATTTTTCCATCCATCTGATCGGTCCGTGCGGCTGTCGGTGCCGTGTGGATCAAGTCCTCTGCAGCTATGGTCATGTCGTCGTCCGGGCAGCCCGCACGCTGAACTTCGGGGTCGAGACGGCGAACGAGGTACTCGCGGCCGGAGCGTCGATGAGATCGACGAGGGACTCGACGATGTTGTTGCTGCTGCGTCGACGATCGACCCGCAGCGGCCCCTTCGCGATCATGGCGTCCACTTCTTCGTCGGACATCATGAATCGGATCAGCAGTTCCTCATCGGAGATATCCGGCGCGAAACGGGCGCGGATCTCCTTCAGCGACGGATCGGGGCGCTCCCACGACTGCAACTGCTTGGTACGTGGGTTGGACATGATCGTGTCCAGTACGTCGGGGTCGATTGCGGAGGGCACCGGACCGTAGTGACCCAGAACGTAATGGATGACCTCGTCGGACACCATGGAATAGGGCTTTCCGGTGACGATGTTGAGCACCGCCTGGACACCGACGAACTGGGAGAAGGGCGTGGCCATGATGGGTGAACCCAGCTGCACGCGCACTTGGGGGATGGCCTCGAGAACCTCCGGGAAGCGGTGGCCCATGCCGTGTCGCTCGAGCTGGTTGATCAGCGTGCCGGTCATGCCACCGGGCAGTTGGTGGTCGTACATCCGAGGGTCGTACTCGGCGGGCACACCGGTTGCGCGGCCGGCCTCTCGCGCGACGTGCTCGAAGTGCTCGGCGACAGGTGCGAACGTGGACGTGTCGAGGGTGTGTCTGCGGCCGAGGTGCTCGACGATCGTGGCCATCGCCTCGGTGGACGGCAGCGACGGGCCGTTCGCCATCGGACGCGATGCGGTGTGTATCCGCGTGAATCCGCTCTCGATACCGACGATGTAGTTGTGCTGGGCCATGTTGGTGGTGTTGTGGCAGTGCAGCTCGAGTGGCATGTCGCCGGTCGCCTGCCGGATTGCCGGGAGCAGCGTGCGCGCGCGTTCGGGTTTGAGGATTCCGGCGGCGTCCTCGACGTAGATCGATTCGACGCCCTCCCACGACGCCATTTGCCGCGCACGGTCGGCGAAGTAGGCGTCGTCGTGCACGTCGGTGAGTCCGTACATGATGGCCGGGACGGGTTGCCCGCCGGCGTCCCGCACGACGTCGACCTGGTGCTTCATCAGGTCCATGTCGTACAGGCAGTCGTAGAGCCAGAAGCTGGTGGAACCGTGCTTGATCAGCGTCTGGATCCACAGGTCCATGATCGCCTGCGGAGTGGGAGCGAAGCCGACGCAGCTCAGGGTGCGCAGGCCCGAGCGGAGTTCGTTGCCTTTCAGGCCTGCCACGAGGAAGTCGAGTGTCGCCCAAGGATCGTCGCCGTATTCACGGAGCAGGACGGTGAACATGCCCGCGCCGGTGAGGTCGATGGTGCGGTACCCGGCATCCTTCAGGTAGGGCAGTGCGCCTGCCGCCTCGTATGCGCGCAGCCGCATGCCCCAGAGGCTCTGTTGCCCGTCTCGAAGGCTCTGCTCGACGAAATCGATGTTCACGTGGGTGTCCTTGTCCTTCTTGGTTGGTGGCGGTGGTGCGGCCCCTGTTACGACGCGATCGTGACGAGCGGGGTTCCGTATTCCACGGGGTCACCGTCGGCCGCGGCGATAGCGGTCACAACGCCATCCGTCATCGCCTCGATGGGCATCGTCAATGTGAGGACCTTGACGTTGCCGAGTACGTCCCCAGCCGTCACGTTCTGGCCGATCTCGACGAATGGCGCACCGCCGTTCTGGGACACGCGCCGGAACACTCCTACGCTCGGGGAAGCGACGACCTGCTCCGAGCCGCCTACCGGGGGGACTGCACCGGTCGGCGGAGCATCGGGGGCAGGCGCCGAGCGCTCCGGCTCGATTGCCACGGGCGGTGCGGGCTCCGCGGGCGGTGCTGGCGCTGCGGTGGGCGCGGACGCGGGCAGCTGGATGCCGCGTCGTGCCACGGCTATGTGGACATCGCCCACCACGACCTCAGCCTGGTCGAACCCTGCATCCTGCAGCGCCGTCAGAATTAGCTTGATGTCGGCCGAAGAGATCTCCACAGCACTTCCTTTTCTAACAACCGGTTGGTGGTGAAACCAGGCTAGGCGTGTTGCGCGTCACGTGCAAGTACCAATCGCGACCTCGGGACCGCTCGGGGTAGCTAACGGCCGGGTTGAGACGGCCACGAAGGAGGATTCGACAGCCCGTCGCACACGGCTTCCGAGTGCGCACGTGCCCCGCACGGCGGACACACCGCCTCAGGGCGCGAAGCCGGCCCGGACAGCCCCGCGGCATCGCCACCGAATGCCGGTCAAGACCGGGGCCGCTTACACGATCGCGGTCGAGAATCGACCCCTCGATCCCAGGGTCGCGGCACATGAAGCGATACCGGGGAAACCCGGTCATGCGAACCAGTTTGCACTCGCGCCCAGCCCGATCACGGGAGGAGGCCCACCCCCGCGGCGGATCGTCAGGCGCGGTGTCAGCACCTACACGATGCCCAGTTGTCAACCGATCGTTTGGTGGTATAGTGAGGACCGTCACGCGAAGCCTGTCGTAACAAGTGCACCGACCCGGTCCCCCAGCCCGAATCGCAAGGAGATCTGATCGGCGCGCCGCCCCCAGGCAGGCCGCCGTCGAACCGGAGTAGACCATCCATGAGTCTCACGAGTGTCCACCCCTCTGCGCCATCGCTCGAACCTGTCATGGCCGACCACTCCGAACTCCGTTCCGCGCTGGGGTTCTTCCCTTCAGGAATCGCGGCCCTGTGCGCGACGGTCGATGACAAGCCGGTCGGATTGGTCGCGACGTCCTTCTCGGTCGGCGTCTCGTACGACCCTCCGCTGGTCCTGTTTTCCATCCAGAACAGTTCACGGACGTGGCCGTGTTTGCGGACCGCCGAGCGCCTTGGCGTTTCGATACTCGGCGAGGGTCAAGACCATGTCTGCAGACAACTCGCCTCTCGCACGCGGTATAGGTTTGCTGGATTGGAAACCATTCGCACGGAACATAATTCGCTACTCCTGCACGGTTCCGCGCTGTGGCTCGATTGCGAGATTCGGCACAGATACCAACGGGGGATCACAGTATCGTCGTGCTGGAAGTAATGGCGATGAAGGTGGCGGACGACGTCGCCCCTCTCGTCTATCACCGTTCCATGATCCACAGGGTCCCCGCACCCTCGCATCACCACCAGGACCGATCATGATCTCGTCTCCGTCCCGCCCGCCACGCGTCGCACTCGCCCTATCCGAAGCGGCGGGATTCGCCACGACGAGAACGTCCATCTCCGGCTGTACACCCACCGACTGGACCGACCTCACCGCGGACACGGGTGCACCCGTGAGCACACCCGCGGCTGTGCGCATCCAAGCAGCGGACCTTCGACAGGCTCAAACGACGACAACCGCCTGCGGTTGACCGAGGCACAAGGGGGCCGCGATCCGCAGGACCTCATCGTTCTGCTCGATCTCGAGTTCCTGATCGCTACCGACGCTCGCACGGCACGCGCCGAACTCGCACTGCGGAACTCCGGTTCGCGCACCCGGACCACTCGGCGACCGTTCGCTACGTCGGTACACCTCGTGGGCTGGCGGGCCTGATCTCAGATATCCGTGCGGCCTCCGTCGCCGACGGCGTAACGCTGATCCCGCTGGTAACCGGTGCGGGCGAGGATCCGGCAGGCGGTGACGGGGCCGACACCGAGAATCTTCGGTAGCCGGGTCCCGCAGGCAGCGAGCTCGCTCTTGATCCGGGCGGTAATCTCCTCGATTTGGAACCGGACCCGCCGAATGTCACCGTCCATCTCGAGGCCGACCTTCGTGCGCATCGCATCGGCCGGGGTGTCCGGCTCGAACCGTTTGAGCGTGGCGGCGGCATCCTCGGGGTCGAAGTCCCGCTTGATGCCGCCGGGCACCAGCTCCCGCAGCAGCGCGTGCAGCTGATTGATCACACGACCGTGGTGCTTGAGCAGGTCAATGCGACGTTCGTCAAGGATGCGCAGCACGTCGGTATGCCCTTCGGGGGCGACCGGCCGGAAGTCGCCCTGACTGAACGCGACGCACGCCGCGGCGGCGGCGTCGATCCGATCGTTCTTACGCCGGCCACCCCGGGCGAGTTCCCGTACCCGGGCGGTGGCGGTCGGGGCACGTCGACGACGGCCTCCCCTTTGTCGATCAGCACTGGTTGAGGTGGTGGCCGAGGCCGGAGGCGTTCTCGACCGCCCAGATGCGGTCGGGCCACTGTTTGGACCCTGTCACGCGGGTCGAAGCCGATCACGATCACCGTGTGTGCCTCTTCCGTGCTGGTGGACGGGGTATTCGTGGCTGGCATTCCGACTTTCGGTCACCGCGGGGGGTGATGTTCCTGTGTTGAGCCAAGCCGCGAACGGAGACCGCGGGAAGAGCAGAACCCTCTGTGAGCCAACCCCTCGGCCGGTCGGATGTCGGAAGCGACCCCGAGCCAGTCCCACGGTCCCCTACGGCACGTTACGAACCCGTCGGTTCGAACACGAGACCGCCACGCCGTACTCGTCGGAAGCGCCGGCCGTTGGCGTTGCCCTGTAGCTTCGACGCCTTCTTCAGTGCGCGGAGGGCCCAGGCTCGGTGCCACCATGCGTTGGGTAGTCAGCCAAACGTGGCGCTTGACACGTTACGAACGCGCGCCTTAACGTTATTAACCAGTCGTTTGGTAGATCTCGTGGATCGTATGTGCGATGAATGAAGGAGACCCCTTCGAAACACAGCGTGATGTCGGGCCGACCGTCATCACGGAACTGAGCGCCGCCGGGTTCGATGACACGGAGGAAATCGGGCATGGCGGCTTCGGTGTGGTGTATCGGAGCCTCGAAAGCGGCCTCGGCCGCACAGTGGCGGTAAAAGTTCTCACCGCCGACCTCGACGAGGAAAACCGCGCGCGATTCTTTCGCGAGCAGCACGCCATGGCCATACTGACTGGCCACCCCAATATCGTCGATGTTCTCCAGGTCGGTGGTACAGAGACCGGTCGTCCCTATCTCGTGATGCCGTACCACGAGAGGGGATCCCTCGACGAGCGGATCCGGAGTTCTGGCCCCCTGACCTTGGACGAGTCGTTGCGGCTCGGCGTGAAGATGGCGGGCGCGCTCGAGAGCGCACATGGGCTCGGGATCGTGCATCGCGATGTCAAGCCGGCAAACATCCTTTTCACGAACTACGGTGAGCCCGCCTTGGCGGATTTCGGCATCGCGCACGTGTCGGGCGGATTCCAGACCGCCACCGGCACTGTCACCGGTTCGCCAGCCTTCACGGCCCCCGAGGTACTCAAGGGTGATCGCCCCGGGCCGGCATCGGACGTCTACGGGCTCGGTGCCACCTTGTTCAGTGCGCTCACAGGGCATGCCGCCTTCGAGCGTCACAGCGGTGAACAAGTGGTCGCGCAGTTCCTGAGGATCGCCAGTCAGCCGGTGCCGAACCTGCGGGAGAACGGAATCGGCGACGACATCAGCGCCATTGTCGAGCGGGCGATGTCCCGCGACCCTGCCGAGCGGCCCACCGCAGCGGCACTCGGCGAAGAACTCCGCCTGCTTCAGGCTCAGCACGGGTTCCCTGTCAGCGAAATGGTTCTTCGCGTCGAGACGGTGTCCGGCCAGCTGAGTCCCCCGACGGAATTGACTGCAGAGCACAAGCCGGTGACGGTGCGGCCGAGTAGCGCAGTACCGCGTGCCGAGGGGAATCTTCCCGCCGAACTGACCAGCTTCGTCGGACGTCGTACCGAAACAGCGGAAGCGAAGTCACTGCTCGCGGTGTCTCGATTAGTCACCTTGACCGGTATCGGTGGTGTCGGTAAGACCCGTTTGTCCCTGCAGGTAGCCCAAACTGAGCGACGGCATTACCCCGATGGGGTATGGCTGGTCGAGTTGAGCGAGCTGCACAACGACGCGCTCCTGGTCGACGTTGTCGCGGCCAGTCTGGGGGTGCGGGACCGCTCGGGCAGACCACTGCTCGAGGTGCTCACTGCGTTCCTACGCTCGCGACAGCTGCTCATCGTTTTCGACAACTGCGAGCAGGTGATAGCGGGTAGCGCTGAGTTGGCGGACAGGTTGCTGCGGGAATGCCCCGAGGTGCGCATTCTTGCGACCAGTCGAGAGCCGCTCGACATCGGCGGAGAGTCGGTCTTACGGCTGGCCCCCCTGACTGTCCCCGATACTGATCATGCCCATGGACTGCGCGATCTACCCCGGTACGACTCGGTGCGACTTTTCATCGAACGAGCCGAGACAGCTGTGCCGGGCTTTGCGCTCACGGATAACAACCACGAGGCAGTGGCCTGTATCTGTTCGCGGCTCGATGGTTTACCGTTGGCGATCGAACTGGCGGCGGCACGGCTGCGGATGATGTCACCAGAGCAAATCCTGCAGCGGCTGACCGACCGGTACAGGCTGCTTACCCGAGGCGGGCGAAACGTACCTAGCCGGCAGCAGACCCTGCGATTGTGCATTGACTGGAGTTACGAACTATGTACTCCGATCGAACAACTCGTTTGGGCTCGCCTGTCGGTCTTCGCAGGGACCTTCGAACTCGCTGCCGCAGAGGATGTGTGTGGAAACAGTATCGAGCCCGACGACATCCTCGATGTGCTGTCTTCTCTCGTGGACAAATCAATCTTGATCCGCGAGGAAACCCGTGGGGTGATCGGCTTCCGGCTGCTCGAGACACTGAGGGACTACGGTGGGGAAAAGATCCAGCAGACCGGTGAGTACGAGCAGCTGCGCCGACGACACCGCGATTGGTACCAGCAGTTAGCCCGCGAGGCGGAGAAAGGTTGGATCAGCCCATGCCAGCTTGATTGGATCACTCGTCTAGAAAGCGAACAATCGAACCTTCGCGAAGCGCTGACATTCAGCCTTAGCGACGACGACGATAACCAAAGTGCCCTGCGCATGGTCACTGCACTGCACCCCTTCTGGCTCACCCGCGGGCTCCTCGGAGAGGGACGCTACTGGCTCGACAGCGCACTGGCCCGTTCACCTGGAGAGCAATCCATCGAACGCGCGAAAGCGCTCTACGCCGACTGCATGCTGACCGAACTGCAGGGCGATCTCGAAGCAGCATCCGACCCCATGCGGGACGAACGAGCTCGCTTCGGACAGTCGGCAGATCCGCTCGCCCACGCCCACCTCGCCCACGCCGATGGTCTGCTGGCGCTCTACAACGGCGAACTTCCACTCGCGCAATCCCGCCTACTGGATGCGCTCGCCGTGTTCGACGACGGGTGCGATCCATGCGCGCAGGTGGAAAGCCTGCTGCAGCTGGGCTGGGCATACCAGCTGGACGGTAAAGCCGTGCGGGCACTCGAGTTCTGCGAGAAGGCACTCGCGCTCACCGAGTCCAGGGGCGAAGCGGTGTACCGCTCGTATGCGCTGTTAGCGACCGGCGTTGCCGTGTGGCGCCAAGGTGATCGATCCCGTGCGACACGGCTACTCGAGGACGGACTCCGGCTCACCAGGATGAGAGATGACCCGCTCGTGACCGCAGCGTGTCTGGAGGCACTGGCCTGGATCGAATCCGCCGACGGCCACGCTAACCGTGCAGCCGTACTGATGGGGGCGGCAACGGCGCTTGGTCAATCTGTCGGTAGTCCTGCGGTTTTGATCCCCGGCCTGGCTGTTCACCACGATGATTGTGAAGAGGGCACCCGGCGGGCTCTCGGCGCGGGGGTCTTTGAGAAACTACGTCGCAAGGGCTCACATTTCGACGCTGACGCAGCCATAGCGTTCGCGCTCGGCGAGAAGGTACTGAGTACGCCGAAAGTAGAGCTCACCAAGCGCGAGCAACAGGTCGCTGATCTGATCGCTCAGGGGTTGACCAACAAGCAAATTGCTGGCCAGCTGGTAATTTCTCCACGCACCGCGCAGGGACACGTGGAACACATCCTGAGCAAACTCGGATTCACCTCGCGCACTCAAATCGCGACCTGGCTCGTCGAACATACTCGAGACGAGACCGACTAACGCCTGCCCCGCCGATACCCCGCCGCGGTTATCCCGAGTCGCCGCCGTCTCCGACGGCCTTCGGACCAAGACCCGGGCGTTGACACGCGACGCAAACCGAGTTCCGGTGCCTTCTACCTCATCTCATCCATGCATCTCCAACCTTGGCCACCGCGGCCGCTCGGGAGCATCAACAGCTGCCTCCAGTTGTCACCGGTAGTTGACGACTGTCCCGAGGTCGTGCGTCGTCGAATCCGGCTGCACGGCGGGCGGACTCTGCACACACATCTTCCGCCCGATCGTTGCCGCCTCGCCGACAACGAACGCGACAGGAACTGCGACCACCACCGACGCGAGGGCGATACCCGCGTCGACCGCCAGTCGTAGAACCCCGACACCATCGGCAAGGCGCTCCCGAAAACCCATATGTACGACCGCCTTCCTGCGATTGCACTATTCTACCGATCGTTTGTCAGGGTACGCGACGCGCGCATCACGAGGATCAGCGGGTCACAGGCGTCGATCAGGATCAACGGACAGAAGATCGGAAGATCATAGGCTCTACCCGGCCGCGGTCGTGGACTCCGACCCGATCGCGTTCCCCCACACCCGCACAGCGGTGGCATACCAACTGCGCACGCGCATCCACCTGGAACCACTCGCGGTAACCGACGCGCAAGCCCGGCTCACCGACCTCGGACAGCACGTACGCGACACCTGCGCCATGCTGCACAGCTTCCTGACCACCCACCCGAGCGACCGACCCTCCGAACGGGTCCGATCGGCCACCTTCGAGCAGCTCACCGACTACCTCCTCGACGCCGTCACCGCAGCACAGACCGCCGGCGTCCCCGAACAACGCATCTTCGACAGCATGTGACCACCGTCGACCCATCCTTGTCCGGCCGGCCCCGAACCTGGAGGTCCTGTGCTGTGGTCTCGGCTTCTTGACACCGAGACCCGGACCCAACACCGCCCACCAGAGGACAGGAACACAGATGTGGATTCTCTGGATCGGCGCCCTGCTGGTCGTCGGCGGCTCGACCGGTCTGGTCAGAGGGTGCACTACCCTCGCGCGCATCCTCTGTGCGCTTGCCGCGGTGGCCTTCGTCGCGGTTCTGGTCTCGGGTGTGCATTCGCTCCCCGGGTTCCTCGCCTTCGCCGCCGCCGTCTCGGTCACCGGCGGCCTTGTTGCGGTCACCGCACCCCGCAGCGAACGCCGGAACGCCGAGCGGCACACCGATTGATCGAGTGGGCCCATCGCGGTGGCGTCAGCGCACTCGCCAGATCCTGACCCGCGGCCGGTGTCCCCACCAATGGCGATGAACGTAGTGCCCGACAGCGACATCCCTGTTGTGTCGCACCGACTTTGCCTGCACCCACGTGTCAGTCGCCGATAGGTGTCCACGTGCGCGTCGCCCCTCGTGTTGCGGTCTCACGCACACCGGGCACGCGCTCGGCGCCACCGCGAGAGCTTGGTCCACTCGCGCCCGGAATCGACTGCGATCCCGGCGGACAGCGCGGACCACACGTCCGGCACATCGAAGTGCCCACACTGGTACATTCAGAAGCTGTCGGAAACCACGGTGGAGGCTGCGCTGGCCGCGTTCACCGAACCGGCACCGATCTCGGAGTTGCTGGCGCAGCAGGGCTGGATCGACGCCGCGTACTCCGCCGACAGTGTCGCCGAGATCGTCGCCCGGCTGCGTGGCAGCGGTGTCCCGGAGGCGGAGAAGGCGGCCGAGCAGGTCGTGTCGAAGTCGCCGACCGCGTGCGCGGTCACCCTGAAATCGCTGCGCCGCGCCCGGCAGGCCGGCAGCCTCGAGGACGTCCTCGACGACGAATTCCGGGTGTCCGTCGCCTGCCTGAGCTCACCCGACCTCGTCGAGGGCATCCGCGCGCAGGTCGTGGACAAGGACCGCAACCCGCACTGGTCACCCGCCACCATCGACGACGTCGACGACACCCGGATCGACGCGTTCTTCGCGCCGCTCGGCGACCTCGAACTCGGCCTGACGGCCCCGCAGCCGCAGCACTGACCACCAGCCACAAGCGTCCAGGAGGGACTGCTATGAGCACTACCGTCGGATTTCTGGGACTCGGCCACATGGGTGGTCCCATAGCGGCCAACCTCGTCAAGGCGGGGCACACGGTGGTCGGTTTCGACCTCGCGCCCGCCGCTCTCGAACAGGCAGTGAAAGACGGTGTCACCGTCGCCGATTCGGCCGTGGAGGCGGTGCGTGAGGTGGACGTCGTGATCACGATGCTGCCGAGCGGAAAGCACGTTCTCGGGCTCTACGCGGAGATCCTGCCCGCCGCGAAGCCGGGCACCTTGTTCATCGATTCGTCCACCATCGACGTCGCGGACGCCCGGGCGGCGCATGACGAGGCCGTCGAGGCGGGCCACCGTTCGGTGGACGCACCCGTTTCCGGTGGCGTCGTCGGCGCCACCGCGGGAACGCTCGCGTTCATGGTCGGCGGCACGGCGGACGACTTCGAGTCTGCGAAGCCGCTGCTCGACGTGATGGGCAAGAAGGTCGTTCACTGCGGAGACCCGGGCAACGGTCAGGCCGCGAAGATCTGCAACAACATGATTCTGGGCGTGTCGATGATCGCCATCAGCGAGGCGTTCGTCCTCGGCGAGAAGCTGGGTCTGAGCCACCAGGCCCTGTTCGACGTCGCGTCCAACGCGTCCGGCCAGTGCTGGGCGCTCACCACCAACTGTCCTGTGCCCGGACCGGTTCCGACGAGCCCGGCCAACAACGACTACCAGCCGGGCTTCGCGGCCGCGCTGATGGACAAGGATCTCGGTCTCGCCGCGAACGCGCTGAAGACCAACGGCGTCGAGGCCGACCTCGGGCTGCGTGCCGCCGAGCTGTACAGCCGGTTCCACGCCGCCGGTGGTGGTGGTCAGGACTTCTCGGCCATCATCAACGACATCCGCGACCGTTCTACCAAGGGAGACCAGTGACCGACTTCGAGACCATCCTGCTCGACCGCAAGGGCCGGGTGGGGATCATCACCCTCAACCGTCCGAAGGCGCTCAACGCACTGAACTCCGAGCTGATGCGCGAGGTCGTGTCGGCGGTGGAGGAGTTGGAGAAGGATCCGGAGATCGGTGCCATTCTGATCACCGGTTCCGATCGGGCGTTCGCGGCGGGTGCCGACATCAAGGAGATGCAGCCCAAGTCGTACATGGACGTCTACCTGGACGACTTCTTCGCCGCATGGGACCGTCTCGCCGCGGCCCGCAAGCCGACGATCGCTGCCGTCGCCGGGTACGCACTCGGCGGCGGATGCGAACTGGCGATGCTCTGCGACATCCTGATCGCCGCCGACACCGCGAAGTTCGGTCAGCCGGAAATCAAGCTCGGTGTCATCCCCGGCATCGGCGGTTCGCAGCGGCTGACCCGCGCGGTGGGTAAGGCCAAGGCCATGGAACTGTGCCTGACCGGCCGGAACATGGACGCCGAGGAGGCCGAACGTGCCGGGCTGGTGTCGCGGATCGTCCCTGCCGCGGAGCTGCTCGACGAGGCGCTGCAGACGGCGACCACCATCGCCGAGATGTCGCTTCCGGTCGCGATGATGGCGAAGGAAGCCGTGAAC
>Ga0247825_10001935_pt1 | contig 13699 bp, 8 predicted proteins | sample 13C_Vanillin_Day_FD_194413 | JGI IMG/M metagenome (GOLD analysis project Ga0247825, IMG submission 194413) | Soil microbial communities from agricultural site in Penn Yan, New York, United States - 13C_Vanillin_Day48 | ecosystem: Environmental > Terrestrial > Soil > Agricultural land | place...
CAACCACGATCCCAAGTACGGCGGCAGCGGGCTGGACTACTGGTTCGTCACCGCGTTCTCGGAGGAGCTGACGCACAGCCGGAACGCGGGCGTGAACATGGCGCTCCTGGTCCAGAGCCAGATGGCTACGCCCATCATCAACGAGCTCGGCACGGACGAGCAGAAGCGCGAGTTCCTCGAGCCGGCGCTCAAGGGCGAGAAGATCGCCGCGCTGGGGGTGAGCGAGCCGGGGGCCGGCTCTGACGTGGCCAACATGAAGACGACGGCCCGCATCGACGGCGATGACTACGTCATCAACGGCTCGAAGATGTGGATCACCAACGGCACGCGGGCGGACTTCATCACGCTGGGGGTGCGCACCGGCGAGGAGGGCTACGGAGGGATCTCGCTGGTGACGTTCCCCACGGACGTGAAGGGCTTCTCGGTGTCGAAGAAGCTCGACAAGGTGGGCAACCTGTCCTCGGACACGGCGATCCTCTACTTCGAGGACTGCCGGATCCCTCGGCGCTACGTGCTGGGCGGGGAGAATGAGGGCTTCTACAGCATCATGACCAACTTCCAGGGTGAGCGCCTGGTAGGGGCCATCACCACGGTGGCGGGCATGGAGCGGATGATCGAGGACTCGATCCGCTACGGCAACGAGCGAGAGGCGTTCGGCAAACCGCTGATCAAGTTCCAGGTATGGCGCCACAAGTTCGTGGAGCACCTGGCGGCGATCGAGGCGGCCAAGCGGCTGACGTACCACGCGGTGGCGCTGTTCGACGCGAAGGAGAACCCGGTGAAGGAGATCTCCATGGCGAAGCTGTTCGCCGGGGATCTGGCGCAGAAGGTGGCCTACGACTGCCAGCAGTTCTTCGGTGGCATGGGCTACATCGAGGAGACGCACATCGCGCGGGCCTGGCGCGACGTCCGCCTCATCACGATCGGCGGCGGCACCTCGGAGATCATGAAGGAGATCATCTCCAAGCTGTACGGCTTCTGATCCGCCTCACTTCTTGCGGAACAGGGCCTCCGCGGCCGAGAGCAGCTGATCCTTGTTCTCCTTGGCGTGCAGGCCGCCCTCGCCGATCTGGAACAGCTCGCAGAAGTTGGCGGAGTCCTTGTCGCCCGGCACGTCCGCGAAGGGCTCCTTGCACTCCTTGGCCACGCTGGGATCGAAGTGCCGGCAGTTGCGGCACGAGTGCAGCTCCTCGCCGCAGTGCGGGCACGTGTCGCGCCGCCCCACCTGGTTTCCGATGATCTCGAGCCGCTTTCCGCAGTGAGCGCAGCCGGTCATGGCACCTCCTCAAGAGGGCGCCATCTTGCCAGCGCGGAGGAGCGAGCGGCGAGTGTTCAGCGGTGAGGCGTGGGCACGAGCCCCGGAGCGGACTTCGAGGGGACAGGCCCAGGCGCGCTGAGCAGCTCCGCGGGCGCCTCCACCGCCGCGTCGTCCAGCTGCGAGTCCAGCCGCCGCAGCAGGTACAGCATGTACGCGACCAGGGCCGCCAGCGCTCCTGCCATCAGCCCGAGCATCTGCCCACGCTGCCACAGGTGCGCGCGCTCCATCACCGCGCGCCTCGCGGCGAACGTCTTCAGCTGCGCGTCCGCCACCGAGTTGTCCAGCTTCTCCGCATACTCGAGCGCCTGGGCGTTGCCACGCTCCAGCAGCCAGCGGGCCTCCGAGTTCAGGCCCGCCGCGCGCATGTAGCAGAACCCCGCGCCCCCCAAGGAGAGCAGCGAGACCATGATGGCTGCCATCACGCTACGCGAAGCCATGGACCCTCCAGACCGCCATATCCGCAAGTATCCGACACCTGCGCTGGCCCGCCACTTTCCCCAGGACAGTTTGGAATGGTAGGCACCCCTCCCGTTATGGGCAAGCCCTACCGGCCAAAAGACCATTATTTCCAGAAAGCCAAGCAAGAAGGGCTTAGAGCGCGTTCGGCCTTCAAGGTCGACGAGATCCTCAAGCGCCACCCCATTGTGCGAAAAGGTGGGACGGTGCTGGACCTGGGGGCGGCTCCCGGGGGCTTCCTGCAGATCCTGGCGGACACCGTGGGGACTTCCGGGCGGGTGATTGGGGTGGACATCGTGGCGATCCGGCCGTTCACGCAGAAGCACGTGACGACAGCGGTGCTGGATGTGCTGGCGGAGGACTTCGACGCGAAGCTGCGCGAGCTGTACGACGGGCCGTTTGACGCGGTGATCTCGGACATGGCGCCGAAGACGAGCGGCATCAAGGCCACGGATGAGGCGCGCAGCCTGCGGCTGGCGGGCAAGGCGCTGGAGGTGGCGGTGGGACGGGGGCGGCCGGGCTCCAGCTTTGTGGCCAAGCTGTTCATGGGCGGCGACTTCGAGGAGTTCCGGGCCCAGGTGCGCTCTCACTACGAGGACGTGAAGGTGGTGCGCCCCGAGGCCACCCGGGGCGCGAGCATGGAGGTGTACCTGGTGGGGCTGCGCCTGAAGACCGCCACGCCCTGAGGCATCTTCGCGCGTAGAGTGCCTCCCATGGCACGGCTCCACCGGTCGTTGGTTCGCATCGTTCCGCTGCTGATCCTCTGCTCACTGGCGGCTCCCTCGCCGGCCCTGGCGCAGGACCAGGCGCCACCCTCGTGGAAGCAGATCGATCAGCTCGCCGAGGAGCAGAAGGTCGAGGCCGCCGCGCAGGGGGCCGAGGCGAGGCTCGCCTTGGTTCGTGGCAAGGCGGACGAGGACGAGTGGGCGCGGGCGCTCATCCGCACGGTGCAACTGCGCACGTCCCTGCATGGCTATGAGACGGCGGTGCGCTTCCTGCGCGAGGAGCCGTGGCCGAAGAAGCTCCTGCCACGCACCGCTCTGCGGCTCTTCTACGCGCAGACGCTCGTGACGTACACGCAAGCTTACGGGTGGGAGGTACGCCAGCGCGAGCAGGTGGTCTCGTCCGGTTCCGTGGATCTCAAGTCCTGGACGTACGAGCAGATCATCACCGAGGCCCATCGCGCCTTCGCCGAGGCCTGGAAGGACCGCGAACAGCTGGGCAGCGCTCCCGTTCAATCACTCTCCGAGTACATCGAGCCGAACAAGTACCCGGCGGGGATCCGAAGCACCCTGCGGGATGCGGTGTCGTATCTCTGGGCGGGCCTGCTCGCGGATACCTCCACGTGGCGCCCGGAGCAGTCGCAGGATCTGTACCGGTTGGATCTGGGCACCTTGCTGGCGGGCGCGCCCTCCGTGGCGCTCACGGAGCCCGAAGTCCATCCGCTGCTGAAGGTGGCCGCCATTCTCGGAGACCTGGAGACCTGGCACCGGAGCGCTGGCCGGCGCGAGGCGGAGCTGGAGGCGCGGCTGAGGCGCTACGAGGGTCTCCACCGCGCGCTCTCGCAGGAGGAGGATCAGGCGCGCCTCCGCCAACATCTGGCCGCTCACCTGGAGGGCTTCCGGAACGTGCCATGGTGGGCGATGGGGCAGGGGCTGCTGGCGGAGCTGGAGCAGGGCGCGGGGTACCGGGTCCGCGCGCACCGGATCGCCAGGCTGGGGGCGGAGGCGTATCCGCAGAGCCTGGGCGGGAAGCGGTGCGCCTCCTTGGTGAGAGCGCTGGAGGCGCCTGAGTACTCCGTTCAAGCCATGAGCACGGACGGTCCGCGGCGGCGCTCGATCGAAGTCACCCACCGCAATCTGCCGGTCCTCCATTTCCGGGCGTACACCTATGACCTCGAGAAGTGGCTCACCCGGAAGAACAACTATGAGTTCATGCCGGATGACGCTGAGCTGAAGCGGCTGCTCAGCAAGGCGAAGCCCGTGGCCTTTTGGCGCACCGAGCTGCCGGCGACGACGGACTTCCAGGATCACCGCACCTTCGTCACGCCACCGCTCTCGCAGAACGGCTCCTACGTCATCATCGCCTCGGCGCGGGAAGACTTCCGAGAGAAGGACAACGCGGTCCGCGCGGTGTTCCTGACGGTGACGCCCTATGCCGCCATGGCGCGCAACGACGGGGGACGCGGTATCGAGCTCCGAGTGGTGGACGGAGAGACAGGCCGGCCTGTGCCCGGCGTAGAGGCGCGGCTCTTCCGCATGGACTACAACCGTGGCAACCAGCCGCTGCCGTCCTTGCGGACCGACGCCCAGGGAGAGGTGGTCTTCACCACTCAAGGCTCGCAGGCGTACGAGTCCTTTGTGGCCGTGGTGGGGCGAGGCCGGGAGGCCTTGCTGCTGCAGAGCGAGCTTTACGTCTACAAGCAGTCCAAGCCCGGCACGTCCTCGCAGACGCTCGTCTTCACGGATCGCAGCATCTACCGGCCGCTCCAGAAGCTCCTCTGGAAGGTGGTGGCCTTCCAGGGAAGCGGCGAGCAGGCCCGCTACCGGACGCAGCCGAACCTCAAGGTGACGGTGTCGCTGCACGATCCCAACAATCAGGTTGTCGAGAAGCGGGAGGTGCGCACCAACGCATTCGGCTCGGCAGCGGGCGAGTTCACCATCCCCGTCGGCCGGGTGCTCGGGCAATGGCGCATCTCCACGAATCCGTCGGGCACGGCGCTGGTGCGGGTGGAGGAGTACAAGCGGCCGACCTTCGAGGTGACGCTGAAGGATCCGGCGGCTCCGGCGCGGCTGAACCGCCCGGCCACCTTCCGCGGCGAGGCGCGCTATTACTTCGGGCTCCCGGTGGTGAACGGCGCGGTGCGCTGGCGTGTCCACCGAGAGCCGCTGTTCTTCGAGGGAGAGAGGTTCAGAGGGAGGGCGTTCAGACGCCCCGGAGGAATGAGCCAGCTCGTGGCCACGGGCACCGCTGCGCTGGCGGAGGATGGCTCGTTCTCCGTCACCTTCACCCCCGAGGCAGATGAGCGCGAGGTGAAGTCCCAGCTTCCCTCCTGGCGCTACCGTGTCGAGGCGGATGTGACGGACGAGGGCGGTGAGACGCGCTCGGCTAGCCGGGCGTTTCGGTTGGGCTTCGTCGCAGTGGAGGCCCGCGTGGAGGCAGACGTGGGCTTCTTTCTGGAGGGCACACCGGCGGAGTTCCAGCTGCTGCGCTCCAACCTGGATGGGGCTCCGCAAGCGGGGAAGGGCAGCTGGCGGCTCGTGGCGCTTCAGCAGCCTGCGCAGCCGGTGCTCCCCGCGGAGCTACCACGCCTGCCGCTTCCAGGTGAGCAGCGGGAGGGCACAGAGGAGCGCATTCGCACTCCGGGGGACGCGCTCCGTCCGCGCTGGGACAACGAGGTCTCAACCGAGAGCATGCTGCGCGGCTGGGCGGAAGGGGCTGAGCAGGGGAAGGGCGCGGTGGAGCATGACGCGGAGGGAGTAGCTCGGCTGAAGCTCCCGGTGCTGAAGCCGGGGGCCTATCGCCTTCAGTACGAGACGCTGGACGCCTTTGGCCAGAAGTTCAGCACCACGCGCGAGTTCCTCGTCGCGAGTGCCAGTGCACCCATCGCGCTGCCTGCGCTGCTGCAGCTCGAGCGGAGCACGGTGAAGGTGGGGGAGACCGCGCGCTTGCTCGCGTTCTCCGGCTTCGAGGGGCAGCCGCTGTTCCTGGAGCTGTACCAGGGAGGGCGGCGGCTGCAGCGGCGCATGCTCACGCGCGGGAAGGACGCCGCGGTCCTCGAGCTGCCTGTGACGGAGGACCTGCGCGGTGGCTTCACCGTGGCGCTGGTGGGAGTGCGTGACTACCAACTCCTGAGCTTTGTTCAGCCGATGTTCGTCCCGTTCGATGACAAGGAGCTGAGCCTCGAGTTCACGAGCTTCCGGGATCGGCTGAGGCCCGGCGCGAAAGAGACGTGGCGCGTGACGGTGAAAGGCCCCAAGAGCGCCAAGGTAGAGGCAGGCGCCGCGGAGCTGCTCGCGTACATGTACGATCAGTCCCTGGATCTCTTCGCTCCGCATACACCGCCTCAGGTGAGTGCGCTCTATCCCAACCGGAGCGAGGACCTGGATCTGCGCTCCTCTCTGGTGGGAAGAGGCGATGATTGGGTCCATGGCGAGGGCCTGGGCGAGGTGTTCGAGTGGGAGGCCCCTGCGGATGATCGCCTCCGCTTCGATGATGGCTATGGCCTGGGCGGTCCAGGGAAGAGGCGCTTCAGGTACGAGCTCTCTGGCTTGGAGACCGCGCGCTCTGAGCGAAACGGCCAGTCCGCGAAGGCTCTCTCGCGAGCCGCGCCCCCCGCTGAGAAGAAGAAGGCTCAGCCCTCGACGGATCGCGCTGGCCAGGCTTTCGGGCTGATGACTGGAAGAGGCGAGGGGGTTGAGTCCCAGGCGGCGCCGCAGGAGCCCCCGCGCTCGAACTTCGCGGAGACGGCCTTCTGGATTCCCCAGCTCCTGACGGGGCAGGACGGCTCGGCGACGCTGGAGTTCACGGTGCCGGACTCGGTGACGGCGTGGAGCGCGTGGGTGCACGCGGTAACTCGGGATCTCAAAGGCGGCTCGGTCCAGCGGACGGCGCGCAGCGTGAAGGAGCTGATGGTGCGGCCGTACGTCCCGCGCTTCCTGCGTGAAGGCGATCAGGCAGTGCTGGAGGTGGTGGTCAACAACGCCAGCGAGAAGCGACAGCAGGGCACGCTGACGCTCGACATCGTGGACACCGAGACGGAGAAGAGCGTGCTCTCCCGCTTCGGTGTCACGAGCGCCAGTCGGCCGTTCACCGTGGAGCCAGGGAAGGGGACCTCGCTGCGCTTCCCTCTGTCCACGCCCGCCCAGGTGGGCACGGTGGCCTTCCGCGTCACCGCGCGCGCTGGCGATCTGGGAGATGGGGAACTGCGCCCGCTGCCCGTGCTCCCTGGCCGCATGCACCTGGCGCAGTCGCGCTTCGTCACGCTGCGAGGCAAGGATCGGAAGGAGCTGACGTTCGCGGACCTGCGCCGCAACGACGACCCGAGCCGCATCACCGAGCAGCTCGTCGTCACCGTGGACGCACAGCTCTTCTATTCGGTGCTCCAGGCCCTGCCATACTTGGTGAATTACCCCTATGAGTGCACCGAGCAGACACTGAACCGGTTCGTCTCCACGGGCATCGTCTCGAGCCTCTACGGGCAGTACCCGGCGGTGGCGAGGATGGCGAAGACGCTGAGCGAGCGGCCCACTCGCCTGGAGACGTGGGACTCGGCGGATTCGAACCGGAAGATGACGCTGGAGGAGACCCCCTGGCTGCAGGAGGCCCGGGGTGGGCAGGAGCTGGATCATGGGCTGGTGAAGGTGCTCGATCCGGCGGTGGCGAAGGCCGAGCGGGAGGCCTCGCTGGCGAAGCTGCGCAAGGCGCAGACGTCGAGCGGCGGGTTCCCCTGGTGGCCGGGTGGGCCTCCCTCTCCGTACATGACGCTCTACATCGCGCATGGACTGGCGCGCGCGTCTGAATACAAGGTGGAGTTCCCTCGGGAGATGACCCAGCAGGCGTGGGGCTACCTGACGCGGCACTTCCGCGAGGAGTACGCGGACAAGCTGATGAAGAAGGATGCAGGCTGGGAGTTCCTCACATTCCTCAACTACGTGGCCTCCAGCTATCCGGACGCGAGCTACACGGGTGACGCCCTCACGGCCGACGAGCGAAAGCGCATCCTGGACTTCAGCTTCAAGCACTGGAAGGAGCACTCGCCGTATCTGAAGGGCTACCTGGCGCTGACCTTGAAGCGGGCCGGGCGAGCGAAGGACGCCGAGCAGGTGTGGGAGAGCGTGATGGACTCGGCGAAGACGAGCCCCGAGCTGGGCACCTCCTGGGCGGCCGAGGATCGGAGCTGGCTCTGGTACAACGACACCACGGAGACGCACGCGTTCGCGCTGCGCACGCTCACGGAGCTGAAGCCCAAGGATCCGCGCAGGGACGGGCTGGTCCAGTGGCTGCTGATGGACAAGAAGCTCAACCACTGGAAGTCCACGCGGGCCACGGCGGAGGCGCTCTACGCGCTGGTGAAGTACCTGGAGCAGGAGGGCGCGCTGGGCGTACGCGAGGATGCGAAGGTGACAGTAGGGGAGAAGACGGTGGAGTTCGTCTTCGAGCCAGACAAGTACATGGGGAAGAAGAACCAGGTGGTCATCCCCGGGCCCGAGGTGGACCCGGTGAAGAGCAGCACGGTGGTGGTGCAGAAGACGACGCCGGGCTTCGCGTTCGCGTCAGCGACGTGGCACTTCTCGACGGAGAAGCTGCCCGCGCAGGAGCGCGGGGACTTCTTCCAGGTGTCGCGCCGCTACTTCCTACGAGTGCGCGAGGGACGGGAGGCCGTGCTCCGGCCGCTGGCGGAGGGGGCGAAGCTGGCGCCGGGGGATGAGGTGGAGGTGCAGCTCTCGCTACGGACGAAGCACGCGGCGGAGTACGTGCATCTGAGGGATCCCCGTGCGGCGGGGCTGGAGCCGGAGGGCGCGGTGTCGCGGCACAAGTGGGATCTGGGGATCGTCTGGTACGAGGAGACGCGGGACTCGGGGACGAACTTCTTCTTCGAGTGGTTGCCAGCGGGGGAGTACGCGTTCAAGTACCGGCTGCGGGCGAACATGGCGGGCACGTTCCGAGTGGGACCGGCGACGGTGCAGTCCATGTACGCGCCCGAGTTCACCGCCTACTCGACGGGCGCGGTGCTCACCGTGGGCAGCGCCCGGCCATGATGGGCAGCTACTCGGAGCAGGTGGGGCGATCAGTGGTGGGATAGAGCGTGGCGATGCCGTAGGTGCCATTCCGCGTGCCGCAGTGGATCTGCCACGAGGCGCCGCCCAGATCCGGCGCCGAGTAGACGCCACCTTCCTTCTTGGCGCCGTCCCGCGCGCAGCAGCGCACGAAGGCCCGCGTCCCGATGGCCGCGACGCTCACCGCGTCCTGCGAGCGCGAGAACCCGCCGATCTTCTTCACTCCGCAGGACCACGGGGCCACACCGTGATACGTGATGAGGTACTGGTCTCCCTGCACCGCATTGCCACCGCGAGCCGGGCCGTCGTAGCAGAGCTTCCCTTCGGCCTCGAGCTGCGCATAGCGAGCCTGGTAGTGCAGCCCACCGATGGGACCTTTCAACCAGTCGTCTCCGCAGAAGACGTGGGTGAAGGCGTTGCGCGGCCCTGTACTCACCCACAGGCTGGTGAGCCACTCGATGTTGGCCTGCTTCGCGCTCGACCCCGTCCGTGAACGTCCCGATGCCGCCAGCGCGCGCTGGATGCGCGGATCGTCATAGTGGTTGGAGAAGAAGCGCTGCACATCCCCCGCGCTCACGGACACGTCCGGCCGGGCGGGGCAGAGCGCGAGGATCTCCCGGTCCACGGTGGTCAGCGCCAGCGGCTTCGCGAAGAGGGGAGGGTTGCTGCACGTTGTCGCGCACCCCGAGGCCAGCTTCGCCACCGCGGGCACCGCCTCCGCCTTCTGCGGTTTGTCGGCCTTCACGAGCTCCGCCGCACTGGGAGCCGCCTGGACTGCGGTCTCCTCGGCGCCGTCACAGAGCACCCAGCCTTCGCCCTTGGGGCTCTGCAGCTTGCACCACTTGCGCCCAGGGCCGCCCTTCTTGATGAGCGGATACGAGGTGTCCGGCTCGACGGTGAAGACGACCTTCTTTGACTCCGGTTGCTCCACCGCATCCACCCGGATGGAGGAGACGAAAGCCCCGGAGCCCGCATGCGCGGCCAAGGGTAGGAACAGCAGAGCAAGGAGAGCGAGGAGACGCGACATGGCGCTCGGGAGCATACCTTGATGTGCCCGTCGCGACGCTCTCCTCGACCCTGCTCTCGAAGTGATGCTATGAGCTGTGTGCCTGCGTACCCACCCTGCGTAGGGGCATGCTGAAGTGGGGGTTGTCACGTGAAAAGACCTCGTCTCGATCGCCGTGCCCAGCACCGCGCGATGGCTCTTGCTCTGCTCTTGGCTCATTCCTCCTTCGCACACGCTAAGAGCCCCACCGATGTGAAGACCTATCTCATCTCGATCCAGCGTCTGTTCGCGGGCCTTGAGTACGAGCGTGCGCTCATGCAGATCCAGCTTGCCCAGCAGATGCCCCGCGGACCCGAGGAAGATGTGACGCTCGCGCTCTATGAGGGCATCATTCAGTGCGAGCTGGGAGATCAGGACCAGAGCATCGGTGCCTTCAAGTCAGCCCTCTTGCTGCAGCCAGACGCGAAGTTGCCAGTGCAGGTATCGCCCAAGGTCACGAAGCTCTTCGAGTCCGTGCGGCAGCAGGTCAAGCTCGAGCTGGCGCGGCGCGAAGCCGAGCACAAGCAGGCCGAACCTGCCCCTCCGCCACCGCCTCCGGTACAGGCCGCAGCACTGCCGCCCACGAAGCCTCCTGAGCAGGTGTCCCAGCAGAGTACCCTGCGCAGCTACTCGCTGATCCCCGCGATCGCTGGCGGGGCCCTCGCCGTCGCGGGGGGCATCGCCTGGGGCCTCTCTCGAAGTGAGCTGAATCAGCTGCGCAGCGACGAGCCCAAGCTCGCGACCCTGGAAGAGGTCCAGCAGAGCATCTCTCGCGGGCGTACGCAGCAAACGCTGGGAGTCAGCCTGCTGAGCTTGGGGGCAGCGAGCCTGGCAACAGCTGCTGGGCTGTATGTACTGGGCGCACCGGATAAGTCCGTAGAGGTGGGCGTGAGCACGAATGGCACCTCCGCTTTCGTTTATGGGAGGTGGCCGTGATGAAGATGCGAAAGACCTGGAGACTCCAGGGCCTTCTGGCCTTCGTGCTGTGGGTCAGCCTCTCGGGTTGCGTGGACTTCGACAAAGAGGGAACAGCCTTCTGTCAGCGCTACCCTGACCGCTGTGGACAGGTCCCGGACCCGGTCGATACGACGGCTCCCCTCATCACCGCGAGCTCGCAGTCCGCCACCCAGTTACAGATCCAGGGGCCGGTCACCTTTAGCGTGACGGCCCGAGATGAAGAGACTCCTCAACTCAGCTTCTCGTGGACGGCCTCCACTGGGACTTTGGGAACCCCCTCGAGTACTGCCATCACCAGCGAGGTCATCTGGACCTCCCCCTCCTGTGTGCCAGCAGATACCCCCGTCACCGTCACCGTCATCGTCAAGAACAGCGGCAACCTGTCCGTTTCCAAGAGCTTCACCCTCTCTGTCAATCCGTGCCCGAAGCCCACAATCAGCGCAGGCACCTACCACTCGCTGGTGCTACGCAGCGATGGCTCCGTCTGGGCTTGGGGCAACAACATCTATGGCCAACTCGGGGATGGGACGACCACCCATCGGGCCACGCCCGTGCAGGTCTCTGGACTGACCAGCATCAAGGCGTTGGCCGCTGACAATAACCACTCGTTGGCGCTGCGCAGCGATGGCACCATCTGGGCCTGGGGCGACAACCAATACGGCCAACTTGGGGATGGGACGACCACCCAGCGGGAAGCGCCGGTGCAGGTCTCCGGGCTGACCAGCGTCATGGCCGTGGCTGCTGACGAAACCTTCTCGATGGCGCTGCGCAGTGATGGCACCGTCTGGGCTTGGGGCGACAATCGCTTCGGCCAGCTCGGGGATGGGACCACCTCCAATCAGGCCACACCCGTGCAGGTCTCCGGACTCACGAATGTGGTTGCGCTGGCCGCCAAGGGTCACCACTCGATGGCGCTGCGCAGCGATGGCACCGTCTGGGCTTGGGGAAGCAATCTCTTTGGCCAACTCGGGGACGGCACCACCGTCAATCAGACCACGCCCGTGCAGGTCACTGGGCTGACAGGCGTCACCGCACTGGCCGCTGACACCCTCTATTCCATGGCGCTGCGCAACGATGGTTCCGTCTGGGCGTGGGGAAGCAATGTCTCTGGCCAGCTCGGGGATGGGACCACCACCGATCGGACCACGCCCGTGCAGGTCACTGGGCTGACGGGTGTCGTGGCGCTGACTTCAGGTCGTGGCCACCCACTGGCGCTGTGCAGTGATGGCACCGTCTGGGCTTGGGGCGACAATCGTTTCGGCCAGCTCGGAGATGGGACGACCACCGATCGGGCCACCCCCATGCAGATCTCCGGGCTCACGAGCGTCACGGCACTGGTCGTAGGCGGCTCTCACTCCATGGCATTGCGCAGCGATGGCTCCGTCTGGGAATGGGGCAACAACCGCTTCGGCCAACTGGGAGATGGGACGACGATCCAGCGGGTCACGCCGGTGCAGGTCTCCGAGCTCACGAGCGTCACGGCACTGGCTGCGGGTGATTCTCACTCGCTCGCGCTGCACAGCGATGGCTCCGTCTGGGCCTGGGGCAACAACTCCTTCGGCCAGCTCGGGGATGAGACAACCACCCATCGGGTCACGCCGACCCAGGTCTCCGAGCTGACAAGCGTCATTGCCCTAGACGCAGGCTCTTCCTACTCCATGGCGCTGCGCAACGATGGCTCTGTCTGGGCTTGGGGAAGCAACGCCTCTGGCCAGCTGGGTAATGGCACGACCGTCTCCCGGCTGGCTCCTGTGCAGGTCTCCGGGCTCACGGGTGCTACTGCCCTGGCTGCGGGCTCTACCCACTCCATGGCGCTGCTCAGCGATGGCACTGTGTGGGCCTGGGGAAGCAACTACTCCGGTTCGCTCGGGGATGGGACGACCACCAACCGGATGACGCCGGTGCAGGTGTCCGGGCTCACGGGCGCTACCGCCCTGGCCGTAGGCGCTTCCCACTCCATGGCGCTGCGCAGCGATGGCTCCGTTTGGAGCTGGGGCGACAACAAGTCTGGACAAATTGGCGATGGAGTGTCTCAGGTGACGCCGCTCCCCGTAAAAACCCTGCTCCCCTGAGGACGGTGCAGAGCGTTACTCAAACTGACTCACAGCGATGGCGTCCTGCGTATTGCTCTGCCACAACCAAACGGCGAGACCTGTTCCATCAAGCCCAAGGGCCACGCGAGGTTTGGCGGCCTCACCGGAGTTCTCCAGATCGAGGTTCTGGGGTTCTCCCCAGCCAATCCCAGGGATGTACTGAATGGTCCGCACATGCTGTTGACCACCTTGTTCCTGCAACCACACCACGAGCGCCTGCCCCTCGGCTGAGAGCACCACTTTGGGCTGCATGGCGTCGCCACTCTCGTGCTCCAAGAGCTGTGCCTGTCCCCACCCTACACCTGGCTCGTAGGTGTTGTAGAGGATATCGTGGCGCACGCCGTCATATCCTGCCCAGACCGCCAATGCGCGGCCATACGTGTCCACAGCGATCTGGGGCAGATTCGAGTGACCAGCCCTGCTGATATCGATCTGTTGTAAGGGCCCCCAGCCCGCGTCCGGCGTGTAGCGGGAACTCCACACAGCGTAGCGCCCATTGATCCGCTCGACCCAGGCGGCGAAAGCCGCATCGTGGCCAGCGGCAACCGCGGGCCAAGCTGCGTTATCCCCTCCTGCGCTCAGCAACTGGGCCTGCCCCCACCCCGATCCAGGCACGTAGGGGCGTGCCCAGACGCGCCCCCAATCGCCGAGGTGCTGCACCCAGGTGGCCAGTCCGCTTCCGCTCGGGGACACTGCAACCTGATGATCGAAGGCATCTCCAGACTCATCGAGCTCGATGCGCTGGGGTTCGCCCCAGGCGCCTGCGCTGGAATGGTGCGACGCCCACACGGCCACACGGCCGTCGCTGAATCGCGACCATACGGCCAGCGCCTCTCCACTCGGAGCCATGGCGAGCTCCACAACGCCGTCATCGGCTGCTCCTGGATTCATGAGCAAACCTGGCTCCCGCCAGCCTCGGCCCGGTGCGTAACGACGTGAACGGACGCTCGAAGTAACCCCGTCGTGCTGGAGCCAGAGCACAAGGGCTTGGCCGCTTGCGTCTACGGAAACTCGCGGGAGGGAGGCCTCACCCTCACTTGCAGGCACTATC
>Ga0247825_10001936_pt1 | contig 13696 bp, 12 predicted proteins | sample 13C_Vanillin_Day_FD_194413 | JGI IMG/M metagenome (GOLD analysis project Ga0247825, IMG submission 194413) | Soil microbial communities from agricultural site in Penn Yan, New York, United States - 13C_Vanillin_Day48 | ecosystem: Environmental > Terrestrial > Soil > Agricultural land | place...
AAATCATCAGCACTACCGCCAGCGCGCGGGCGAGGTCGATGAAGATCACGCGGCCGGCGTGAGGGGGCCTGTCCTTCAATGCGTCATCGCATAGAGCAGTACGTTGATGCCCAGTGCGTAGCCGTTCGGGGAGAACTGATAGAAGAAGCCGGGATCCTCGCCTTCACGTTCCCACGAATCGGCGACGTCCGTGTTATGCGTCATCACAACCATGATGCGCCCCTCCTTGTCGCGAATCGCGCGGAAGTGCGCATCGCGGCTGTCGGCGCCGCGCTCGGACGTCTCGCGACCTCTGGACCGGCGCCAGAAGCCGATGTTGGTGATTTGCGGCACGGCGGTTACGACGAACTGGCCGCTGAAAATGGGATCGCTGAGCGGCACATCCTCGATCGGATACTCCGACGGGGGAAGCACCTTGGCCATCTCACGGGTCCACTGCTCCCAGGCCGCGGATCCCCAGAAATCGTCGACCCATAGGAATCCTCCCTTGAGCAGGTACAGCTGGAGCTGCGCCGCCTCGGCCGCGCTGAGACCAACGGTACCCACATCCGACGCCATCGTCATCGGGCACTCGAAGAGCGCCTCATCCGTGAGCCGAACGACATAGTGGGCGGGGCGTCTGGCGCCTTCAAACGGCACGGAGGTCTTCGTGAGCTCGGCGAGCCGGATCATCAGATTGATCTCGCCGAATGGGTAGTCGGTCCGCCACCCACCGCCGGATGGCTCGCGCCGGACGCTGGTGTACTGGATTCGACAGAACGAAAAGGCTCGATCGGAACGAAGGGCCGGAGGATACCGTGCGGCCGCGTTGCTGTCGCCACGAAAGCCGCCGAACTGCGCAAAAGACACAGCAGCAGACGCCAGAAGAATGGCGGCGACGACACAGGCCTGAACGCGGTGAGTTCTTGACACCCTGTGACCTTTCCGATCAAAACCTTCGAACTGCGTGAACCTTCGGAGTCCTGGGAGACGCGTCGGGCTACCCCAACATGGCGAAGGCCAGTCCGATGAGTGCGAACCTCACAGCATGATACCCGCCGTTGATGGCAATGAGGGTGGCAGGACGACCCTCGAAGAGATAGTTGGTCGCGAGCGACGTCGCCACCAAGAAGACCCCTGCTGCAGCCCCCGCCGTGATTGCGAATGCCCGCCCAGGATTCGGGCCCACATAAAGACCAAACGCGTATGACGCGATGAAGCCCAGCACGAACGTCGTGCCATAGGTCATGGCAGGGTTGGTGTTCCGCTGGATGTCATGTTGGGTCAGGCCAACCGCCGACATCCAGCGCTTGCCGAAGAGCGGGCCGTACCACAGCGCTCCCAGGGCAAATCCGGCCATCGTGGCAGCCAATGTGGCCACGAGCGATACGGCGGGCATACCAGACTCCTTTTGTCGGGTCCGCTCCGCGCGACCCGACCTACGCACTCCGCAGACCCGGCTAGCGCGCTTCAGGTCCGACGCTAGCACACTGATTGAGACCTGCCGACCTGGTTTCGTCCACGCCACCACTCCTCGCCGTTCGCACGGCCACGAAGCCGGTTCCCTAGAGGGGATCGGGCAACGGGACTTCGGCTGCCGGTCCGAGGACCGTCGTCCACTCTCGCACGCGCCAGGTCTTCACCAGGCCGTTGAGCACGTAGGGGTCGCCCTTCGCGAACTGTTCGGCGGCCCCCGACGAGGATCCACGAAAGAGCAGCACCGCGCCGTCGGGTGGGTTGGCCAACGCGCCGCCGAGCACCAGCTCGCCGCGCGCGATGGACTCACGCGCGTGTCCGATATGAGCGGCTCTGAGCGGCACGCGGCGAGTGACATAGTCATCGACGACGTCATAGATCAAGAGATAGTGCATATGGCCTCGGGATAGTGCGACAGATGCGAGGTACGACACGGGTGCGAGCTACCAGCTAACGGCTACCCGCTACCCGCTACCAGCCAAATTTTCAGTGAGATGCGTAGACGGCTAGCTGACCCTTGCGATCGAAGGACATCACGTTGTACGCGGCCGGCTTGACGCCTGGCACCTCCATGCCCGGCGAGCCGATGGGCATGCCTGGCACCGCGAGACCGAGCACCGCGGGACGATCCTTCAGCAGCCGTTTCACGTCGGCGGCAGGGACGTGACCTTCGAGAACGTAGCCGTCCACGGTCGCCGTGTGGCACGACTGCGCAGGACCAGGAACGTTGTTCTTGGCCTTGATGTCCCCCAGGTCCGGCATGTCCACGACGCGCGTGGCGAAACCGTTGTCCTGCAGGTGTTTCACCCAGTTCGCACAACAGCCGCAGGTGGGTGTCTTGTAGACCTGCACCAGCGGCCCTTGCGGTGCCTGGCGCTGGGCAAGCACGCTGCCGATCGACACCAGCACGACCAGTATCACCGCGCCCGATACCCGTTTCATCATCTCCTTCGTCTCCTTTATCGGCTGGCCGCCCCCGTCGCCGTCGTCGGTGGCGCCTGGGGTGGTTGCGCCGGCGTAGCGGCCGGTGGCGTCTGAGGCTGCTGCGGCTGGGGCCGCCGCGGCATCTCCTCCTTGGAGAACCGTGGCAGCTGCTCATCTCGCATCGCCAGGTGATAGACAGCCGCCGCGATGGCAATGGCCGACTTCTTCACATCATCTTCGACGATTCGCTCGTAGGTGTCGAGGTTCGTGTGCCACGAGTATGAGGCGTACTGAATGGGGTCCTGGAGCATGCCGATCCCCGGCAGTCCGGCCTCGTTGAACGACGTGTGATCCGTGCCGCCACGCTGGCGGCTCCGCGTCGTCGTGGCGCCCAGGACGCCGAGGTCCGTGAAGGGTGCGAGAACCTCACGCAAGATCGCACCCGCCGCGGGCGGCCCGAACACCGTCATCCCACGCGTGCGGCCGGTGCCGCTGTCGATATTGAAGTAGCCGGCGAATTTCTCATGCGCGGGCTTCGGCTCTTCGGCTGTTCCGAAGTGCTCCTTCACATACGCCTGCGAACCCAGGAGCCCCTGCTCCTCTCCGCTCCAGAGAGCGACGCGAATCGTTCGCCGCGGCTGAACGCCGATGGTGACGAGAATGCGAGCGGCCTCCATTGTCACGGCGCACCCGATCGCATTGTCGGTGGCGCCGGTCGCGGCATGCCATGAGTCGAGATGCCCGCCGAGCATGACGACTTCGTCAGCCTTGTCCGAACCGGGAATCTCCGCAACGACGTTGTAGCTGGTCCGCCCCTCTGGATGCGTGCGATTGACGATGTCGAACTCGAGCTCGACGCTGCGCTTGTCGGTGAGCAAACGCCAGATGCGTCCGTAGTCCTCGTTGCGCATCACCACCGTGGGCGGTGCCTTCGCCACGTCGTAGGCCGCGTTGTTGAACGCACGAATCTGACCGTGGTCACGACCGGCGTCGTTGATCCGCACCACCGCACCGTTCACCACCAGGAACTGATTGAGCTGCTCCTGTATCTGATTGTTCGTCAGGGGCTGCGGTTGCGCCGGCTTCTCTGCCTGCGGCGGCTGCGCCTGCGGCTGTTGATTCTGCTGCGGCGGGCCAGCGGGCGCCGCATTCAGCTGCGTCACCACGTCCGCGTCCTCCCGCCGCAACGCCGGAGCGTTGAACGTGACGAGAACCGTCTGCGGCACGCCCACGAGGACGAACTTGCCCTTGACGACGTCCTTCAACGCCGCGAGATGGGCCGTCAGCACGTCGCGCGTCGGACGCTGCGGAAGCGTGAGCTGCACAGCCTGCGCTCGCACGATCCCCTCAGTGCCAGGCGTCCAGGCAAGCGCTTCGGCCACGAGCGCGTCTTTCACAGGCGACACGATGTGCGCAGCCAGACGCTCGTTCGTCCATCCAGACCTCGCGAAGTCCCAAGGCTCGAGACGTCCCTCCTTGAGGCCCCAGGCGTGCATCTGTTCGATCGCCCATTCACCTGCCGCCTTCAAGTTCGGCGAACCGGTGAGTCGCGGGCCGTAGACGTCGGTGAGCACGTGTAGTGTCGGCAAAATCTTGGAGTTGTTGGTGCCTTCCCGGCGAATCTTCCAGAAGACGTCCTGGTCAATCCGTTCCTGTCCGGCAACCGCGACAGCCCCACCAACGACCAGGGCAGCGATGAAATAGGACGCTTTTCGCATCTAAGCCTACCGGCGCGAATGCTACCACGCCCTCCCCGCTAGCCACAGAGACACAGGGACACAGGGACACAGAGCGAGTTGGCTTTTGGAGTTCCGTGTCTCAGCGTCTCTGTGGCCCGAGGCGACGTCACCGATTGTCGATCGGCACTGGCTGCACGGGATCTGCCGGTGTGAAACCAAACACGATCCCGTAGAAATAGAGTTCCGCTTCCAGACATCTGATGATGGTTTCGGCCTTGCGAAATCCGTGTTGCTCACCTTCGAAGGCCAGATAGGCCACCGCGAGTCCTTTGGCGCGAACGGCGTCGGCCATCCGCTCTGACTGATTCGGGGGCACCACTTTGTCTTCGAGGCCCTGAAAGAGAATCAAGGGACAGGCCAGGCGCTCGAGAGCGTTGATCGGCGATCGCTCCCGGTAGGTGGCCCGAGCCTCCGGGTAGGGGCCGATCAGGCTGTGGGAATACCGCGATTCGAACTTGTGCGTGTCGAGTTCGAGCGCTTCGAGGTCGCTGATACCAAAATAGCTCGCGCCAGCCTTGAACACCTCGGGGCGGAAGGTGAGCGCGGCAAGCGTCGTGTAGCCTCCGGCGCTGCCCCCGCGAATGACCAACCGACGAGGGTCGGCCTTCCCCTCGGCAACCAGAAATTTCGCCGCACTAATCACGTCGTCCACATCGGCGATGCCCCATTGCCCATTCAGCCGCTGGCGGTAGTCTCGACCATACCCGGTACTGCCTCGGTAGTTCACGTCCGCTACCGCAAAGCCACGCGTCGTCCAGTACTGAATTTGCAGATCCAACATGGACTGTGCAGCAGCCGTCGGGCCGCCATGGCTGATGACGATGAGAGGTGGCCGTTCGCCCGAAGGTGTCGAGAATTCCTTGTTGCGGGGCGGGTAGTAGAACGCGTGTGCCCTCTGATCCCCCACCGTTGGAAACTCGATGGTCTCTGCCGCCGACACGAACTCCGGATCCAAGGGGGTCGAGGCCGCATCGCGAAGCCTTTCTACCGCTCCCGTACGGAGATCGATCTGCACGACCGCGTCTGGCCGGGTCGCCGACCCTGCCACGAGCACTGCATGCGTCCCGTTCGCCGCAATCCAATCGCGTGGTCGCATCTCAATCGCACAGTCAGTCAGCACGCCGCTCTCGACGTCGACGGTCGCCAGACACCAGTTCCCAGCACACACGTACGACACGACAAGGGTCGATGGCCCCGCGCATGCCCACGTGGAGGTCCCGAACACCCACTGCGCTCGCCCGAACTCGGAGGCAGCTGGCGGACGCACCACAACTGTCTCACTTGCATTCGAACGACTCGAACGATCCGAACGGTACAGCTGCCACCAGCCGGTCCGGTCGCTGACGTAGTACAACGCGCCGTGCGGTGACCACCCAGGCTGATAGATCGATTCGTGCGACCCGCCGGCGATGCGCACGGGATCCTCGAGCGCTCCCGACGCTCCTAGCCGTGCGGTCCAGAGTTCGGTGCCATTCCATGGCATCAGTGGGTGGCTCCACGACAGCCAGGCCAGCACCGAGCCATCCGGACTGAGCCGCGGTGTCGAGTAGAAATCCGCTCCGGATGCGAGCACCGTCCCCTCACTCTGGGGACCGGCAAGCGGAACGGCGACCAGCGTGTTGATCGGCTCTCCTGTTCCCGAGTGGTCTTCGCGCACGCAGATCAGGCGCTCGCGGCGGATGTCGAAATCGAAATCGGCGTAACGCCAGGCGCCGGGCGGCGTCACCGGCTCCGGTGCCGAGAGGCCCATCTTTCCGCCGCTCGCCGTCAGCCGATGGATCCGCTGGTCGGCGAAGTTCACACAGTACGCGGTCCCCTGCGCGACCAGGTACGAACCACCCCCGTACTCGTGCACGCGCGTGCGAACGTTGAACTCGGGAGGAGTGACATCGAAAACGGCGCCGTTCGGCTCCCTCTTGACGAGCACCGCTCGTCCACCCTCTCGCGGACGGCCTTCGAGCCAGAACACGTCGTCGCCATCGAGGGCAACGGTACTGAGACGAACTCCACCGGCGGCCACAGCAGCGGCTGTGAGGGGTGATGTCCAGGTTCCAAATGGAGCGACTTGGGGCATGGTGAGATGCGGACGGAGGAAGGGCGTGGACGGAGAAACCGATCAGCTGCCGTCGCGAATCACCCGACAGGATTCGATGTCGAATGTCGCCTCGCCGATCGCCATTCTGGTCTGGTCGCGCAACGCAGAGGCGAATTGCGCGAACCGATAGACATCGGCGAAATTCGTCACCAGGCCGACCGACACGCGAATCGCCCCGGCGCTCTTACCACCGCGATGGGTGATGAACTGCAGGAACCGCGGCAGCGTCATGTCGGCGTTCTCCGCAATGGCCGCGGCGATGTCGTCTTCCGTGAGGCCTTCGGCCGTTTCGCCAGGGCCTGGATTGCAGAAGCATCCCGTACGCAGCGAGATGTCCTCCTGGCTCGCCAACTCTTCGACTCGCCGGTAGTCGAGTAATCGTCCGTCTCTATCGTAGAAGTTCATCGTGACCGTTCCACCACGATCGGTGGTCGTCGCCGGACCATAGATCCGCACCATGGGACGACCGTTCGAATGGCGCAGTTCGAGCAGTTGCGCCAGCAACCATCCGGTCAGACAGCGCGTGCGCGTGCGAATCGTGCCGAGACCAACGGACGCAAGATGTCGGAGACCAATCTCGACGGCGGGAATGGCGAGATAGTTGAGCGTCCCGTCCTCGAAACCGGCCTCGCCAGGCGACAAGAGGCGCTGCCGCCCCTGTACAGTCGCGAAATTCACGGTGCCTCCCGCAAACCACGGCCGCTGCAACTTCGCCAGCGCGGTGTCTCGCGCGAGCAGACACCCGACGCCAGTCGGATACCCGAACATTTTGTAGAACGATACACTTGCGAAGTCGGGTCGTACCTCACGCAGATCGAGAGGATTCGACGGCACGAACGCCGCGGCGTCCAGCAGCACATCCCACCCTTTGGCTTGTGCTTCGCGCACGAGCTCGAGCGGGTGCTGCACACCAGAGAAGTTGGATTGTGCGGGATACGCAAACAGCTTGCTCGCCGATCCGTCCGACTCGTCCAGCAGCGCCTCGAGCGCCCGGCGATCGAGGCGAAGCTCAGGCGTCGTGAGCGGCGCGTACGTCACCGACGCGCCTGCCGCGACAGCGAATTCACGAACGCCGTTCACCGAATTGTGGTTGTCCGCCGTCAGCAGAAGGCGGCCGCCAGGCGCAAACGGGTACGACTCGCCGACCAGTTTGATCGCCGCCGTCGCGTTGTGCGTGAAGATGGCCGTGTAGTCGTCCAGACCGTTGAACCACCTCAGCACGGCACGACGGGCGTGTTCGACCAGACTGGTCGTGTTCGTTGAGGACGGGCTGGCCGAATGGGGATTGCCGAAGACGCCCCGGGTCAGCAACTCGGCATGCTCGCGGATTTGCGATTCCGCGTACAGGCCTCCTCCGGTGTAGTCGAGATAGACGTGTCGCAGGGCATCAAGGCGACCGTACTCGGACGCGCGGAGCCGATCCACGGCGCCGGTGTGCTCGTACTCGGGATAGGTTCTGATGAACTCAGCGTGCGCGGCGAGCTCGGCGGCAGCGGCAGGTGAAGACGCGCGAAGGCTCACCCGCCCATTATGAACGCTGACGAGGTCTGCCAGAAGCCGACGGCGCTTGACCTGTTCCTCCCCCTGGGATCTACTGGTTCGTCACGAACTGGATGGGCCGAGCGGACATGACACAGGTGGCGCACTACGTCGGAGCGATCGACCAGGGCACCACGAGCACGCGATTCATGGTGTTCGACGCCGGCGGCCACGAGATCGCCAGACATCAGATCGAACACCGTCAGATCGTTTCCCACCCGGGCTGGGTGGAGCACGATCCGGCTGAGATTCTCACGCACGTGACACAGACGATCGTCGGCGCCCTGCGAGCCGCGAAGCTCACCGGCAGGGATCTCGCTGCCATCGGCGTGACCAACCAGCGCGAGACGACGGTCGTGTGGAATCCGCACGACGGCCGCCCGTGGCACAACGCCATCGTCTGGCAGGACACGCGGACGGACGCTGCGGTGGCGGCCCTCGAACCGGCCCACGCGCTGATCCAAGAGCGTACCGGGCTACCGCCGGCGAGCTACTTCTCGGCGGCCAAGCTCCAGTGGGTCCTCGACAACGTGAGTGGTGTGCGCACGCGAGCCGAGCGGGGCGAGGCACTCTTCGGCACGATTGACAGCTGGATCATCTGGCACTTGACGGGCGGCGCGGACGGCGGTTTGCACGTGACGGACGTCACCAACGCGAGCCGGACTCAGTTGATGAACATCCAGACGCGCCGGTGGGACGACGAGCTGTTGGCGCTCTTCCGTATCCCACGGCGCATGCTGCCCCGCATTCATCCCTCATCCGATCCATCGGCATTCGGCGTCACGCGAGCCACCGGACCAGTTGGTGCCGAGGTACCGATCGGCGGCAATCTCGGGGATCAGCACGCGGCGATGGTCGGCCAGACATGTTTCTCGCCTGGCGAGGCGAAGAACACCTACGGAACCGGCAACTTCATGCTGCTGAATACCGGCTCGCGGCTCGTGCGGTCCACCTCCGGGCTGATCACAACGATGGCGTACGCACTCAAGGACGTGGACCCAGCGTACGCGCTCGAGGGGTCGGTAGCCGTCAGCGGCTCCGCAGTGCAATGGCTGCGCGATCAACTCGAAGTCATCCGGACGGCTGGTGAAATCGAAGCGTTGGCCGCGAGCGTGCCGAGCAGTGCGGGTCTGTATTTCGTGCCGGCCTTCTCTGGGCTGTTCGCGCCGTACTGGCGTGCGGATGCCCGTGGCGTCATCGCGGGCCTGACGCATTTCCATACAAAGGCCCATCTCGCACGCGCAACACTCGAGGCCATCTGCTTTCAGACCCGCGCCGTGCTGGACGCGATGGTGCAGGACTCTGGCATACGGCTCGAAGTGCTCAAGGTTGACGGCGGCGCAACGGCCAACGATCTACTCATGCAGCATCAGGCTGACATTCTGGGTGTCCCGGTTGTCCGTCCAGTCGTCACAGAGACGACGGCGCTCGGAGTTGCGTATGCCGCGGGCCTCGCAGTCGGGTTCTGGACGGACCTCGGTTCGCTCCGGCGTCACTGGAAGGCCGATCGCCAATGGGAACCGCTCTGGAGCGACGACCAGCGGGAAGAAGCCTACGTCGGATGGCGAAAGGCAGTGGAGCGCTCCCTCGGCTGGGTCGAACATCCACCGCGCGGGTCCGGCTGAAGCGAACCGACTTGCGTCCAGCGCTGTCACATGCTCGCGCGCGTTCCGCGTCAGCGGGCCATGGCGCGAGTGAGGAGATAGTCCTGACGTATTAGGTTGTCGGCGTAGTAGGGAGCCATCAGGGCATCGAATTCCGCGCGGATCGCCGCGAGTTTCTGCGGATCGCCAGCCAGACCCTCCACCAATTTCTGAATCGGACCGACGGATGTCTCCATGAACAGTCGATAGTGCTCGAGGCTGAGCGCCGGAACGCTCATCGTGCCGCGAGCAAAGAAGGGAGCTTCAAAGCCCGCGGCCAGCCGTTCGGTGATCACGACGGGATTTCCCCACTGCGGCGGTGGCGCCGCGCCCGGAGGCGGTGGGGGTGAGTTGCGGCCAACGAACGCAAACATGCGTCCGATGATGTGCTCGGGCGGCCACGTCGCAAACGCGACGCGCCCACCGGGCTTGAGCACCCGACGCATCTCCGACACCGCGGCTTCGGGCCGAGGCGCGAACATGTGGCCGAACTGGCTCACCACGACGTCGAACGATGCGTCGGGATAGGGCAGTGCCTCGGCATCGCCTTCCGTCCACACGACCTGTTCCACCCGCGCAATGCGCGCATTCTGTCGCGCCTGGTCGAGCAATGGCGGCGTCAGATCGAGGCCGGTCACTCGAGCGCCGGTGCGGGCAGCCGTGATCGCCACCACCCCGGTACCGGTGGCTACGTCGAGGACAGTTTCCCCAGAGGCGATCCCCGCGAACTTGACGAGATGGGCGGCGACGGGTGTGGTGAAGATGGCGGTAGGCGTGAAAGAGGCCCACATCTCCTTGTGTCGCTGCTTGAAGTCTGAGAACGGGTCTGCTTGTGTCATGCGGTTCTCCGTTGCCGAGCTCCCTCTCGAGTAAACCACCACATTCTGTCACCGTGGGAACACCTGAAGAATCGCCGCGCCCACCGGGTAGTCGTCGATTGCCGTGAGCTGGGTCCTGGCCTCGAACCAGAACGTTTCGCCCGCCTGCACCAGCATGCGTCGTCGCAACCCGAGGCTCGACACTTCCACCCCACCGTCCGAGAGAAACGTCGTCACGGACGGAAAGCCTCCGGTGCCCACTCCGTAGTCGAAGGACCGGAACGTGGCCACCACCAACCGCCCGCCGTCCCAGGACGCCTCCTCGACCGCGTCCCGCGGCGGATTGGTACCCGGCGCGCCTAGGACCGGCGGTGGCGGCGGCGGCTTCAACATTTCGATACGGATCCCGAGCGGTAACACGCCTGGCTGCCACAACGGGCGTCCTCTCGCGGGCGGAACGAGCAGGCTCCTGTTCACGAAGCCAGGCGCCGGTGCAACGTGGATGTAAAGCACCACTGGACGCCCTTCGGCAACTCTCCGCTCGGCGGCGGGGTACTCGAGCATCGAGTAGTGCACCCTGACGTAGTCGTTCTCGAACGCGGGGACGTCCTCGACGAATTTGGCGATCGCCATCAGGTCGGCAAGGTCCTGCGCAGCCGGCGTTCCACCGATGAGCAGCAGCAGCCCTGCCAAGCTAAGGATCGCCCTCTTCATTCCCTGTTCCCCCGCGAAGGCCGTCACTCGGCGAATACTACCGCCGGAACCCATCGCGAGGTGACCGGCGCACCTCAGGGGAGTATGCTCTTTTCAAGAGGTGCAGATGCTCGACCCCTCTGAAGTCCCCCTCGAAAAGACACCGTCGCCCGCTCCACCCTCGCCCTCGCCGCCCTCGGCGATGCCCTGGCTCGTCGCCGCAGGAGTCGTTCTCGTTGGAGGAGCAGTAGCCTGGTACTTTCTGTCAGGACGTCAGCGAGACCAACCGGCGGCGCCACCGTCGGAGGCGGCCGCCGCTGCCCCGTTGTTGCCGGCCCACAGTCCCGGCGTTCTATGCCCAGCGGGCGACGTGATTACCCTGCCGCCACTCGACCAGAGCGACGAGTTCGCCGGCACGCTCGCCACCACCCTGTCGGCCCACCCGCGCGTGACGGCCTGGCTCGCCACCGACGACATCATCCGGCGCTTCGTGGCTGTCGTCGACGCGGTCGCAAGCGGGAAGAGCCCAGCGATATACCTCGGGCCGCTGCGACCCTCGGGGGCTTTCCGCACCACTGAAAGAGGCAGCGGGCTCTTTGCGGATCCTCGGAATTACGCGCGCTTCGTGCCAATCGTAGAGGCGGTGGATTCTGTGGACGTGGCGGCCGCGGGACGGATCTGCTCGGCGTTGAAGCCGCGCCTCGATGACGCCTATCGTGAGCTTGGGCGTCCTGGAACGTTCGACGAGGCCTTGGAGCGCGCGATCGTGTCCTTGCTGCAGACACCGACCATCGGCCCGGATGAGCGCCTCGTCCCACAAGGCGGCCGATACGGGTTCGAGGACCCGACCCTCGAGGCTTTGACACCAGCCCAGAAGCATCTGGCGCGCATGGGTGATCAGCACATGCGCGCAATTCAGGACAAACTGCGACAGATCGCGCTGGCGATCGGCATTCCCCCAGAACGCCTCCCGCAATAACGCACTCGAGACTGAGCCGAGCCGCGCATCGAAACAGCCATTCGCGGTAGCCGGTTGGACTTTGTACTTTGTACTTTGAACTTCGAAGTTCCGTCACCGTCTCCCGTCGTACCACTGGAAGCACTCTTTCGCACTCTTGAGCGTGCGTCCGCGCTGCATCACGGTCCGAATGGCAAAAGTGATCCCTTCCCGCGCGCTGTACAGGCGGGCTTTCCTCGCGCTCGTGAGGAGTGGGTGCCGATGAAGAATCTCGATGGTGCGCCCCGTCCTGCGCGCGAACCGCTTGAGCCGGCGAAAAAGATCGATCTCTTCCCCCGCGTACAACTCCAGACTGAAACCCCCGGCCTCCCGAAACGCTGACGCCTCGCAGAAGATGAACGATCCAGCCGCCCACCGTGTGATGCGGCTGATCCGATTCCAACATCCCCCGACGAAAGCCACGGCCCGGTCTGGAGTCTCGAAGCAGACGGTGCTGCCCCCCGCCAGACAGCGACCCTGCTGAATCGACTCGATGACGTCCGCGAACAAGTCGCGCGTGGGGTGTGAATCCGCGTCGACGAACACGATCCAGTCGCCGCGAGCCGTCGCCGCGCCGGCGTTTCGCGCGCGAGAAATCTGATTGATAGGTTCGAACACCACGATGGCGTCGGCCTCCCGAGCGATCTCGGCAGTGCGATCGGTGGAGTTGTTGTCGCAGACGATCAATTCGGAGTCCCACTCAACCGCGTCGAACGCCGTCATCGCGTGCCGGATGCTCCGGAGCGACGATCCAAGGCCCTGCGCTTCGTTGAACGCGGGCACGACGACGGACACCCTCATCGGGTCGAGCTCCCCTTCGTCCGAACCGGGCGCTTTGCCGGCTCGACGAGCGTCTTCGGGTTGAGATGGGCGTGTAAGGCGTCGATCGCCACCCGGACCTTCGGAGGCTGCCGATTTCTCGACGGCATGAGCGCGGCAACGGAGACGGGCGGCAGGGACCAATCAGGCAACACGCGTACGAGCTGCCCGGCACCGATATGGGCGGCCACTTCTGGCGCCACGTGAAACGAGAGGCCCATGCCCGCCAACGTGAGGTCCCTGATGGCCACCTGGTTGTTGCTCAACACACGCGGCGCCACGTCCACGCGATGCTGCCTGCCCTCGGGTCCGGTCATCACGTCGGTTCCGTGATGCCATCGGGGAAGGGCCAGCAGATCGTGCTGCGCCAGATCCACCGGCGACGCAGGCGTTCCTCGTTGAAGCAGATACCGTGGTGACGCGCACAGCACGAGGGACCAGTCGGCCAGGTGACGCCGAACCAGAGTTGAACCCGTCAGCGGCGTGCCGATGGTAATCGCCACGTCAATCCGGTCTCCAATGATGTCAACGCCGTCATCGGTGACGACGACGCGCAGGGACAGCGCCGCATGCGCAGTCAGGAGCGGCGCAATGGCCTCGATCAAGTGCGTGGCGGCGAATCCGGCCGGCGCGCTGATGCTCAGTTCTCCGACAGGCGATTCCTGCAGGGCCGTCAGGCTCTCGTGAGCGGATATGGCAGCGGCGACCATCGCCGCGCACCCTTCGTAGAAGGCCTCGCCCGCCTCGGTGACGGCCAGACGCCTGGTCGAACGACGGAGCAGCGTGACACCCGTCTCCTCCTCGAGACGCCGGATCTGCTGGCTGACGGCCGAGGGCGTCAGTCGCAATTCACGTGCAGCACGGCGGATCGACCCATGTTCCACAACGGTGGCGAGAATCGCCATTCGTCTATAACGGTCCATTGTGTAGCCCAACTTAACACTGAATGTCCTGGACAGGGACTTCCGGGGCCG
>Ga0247825_10001937_pt1 | contig 13684 bp, 12 predicted proteins | sample 13C_Vanillin_Day_FD_194413 | JGI IMG/M metagenome (GOLD analysis project Ga0247825, IMG submission 194413) | Soil microbial communities from agricultural site in Penn Yan, New York, United States - 13C_Vanillin_Day48 | ecosystem: Environmental > Terrestrial > Soil > Agricultural land | place...
CCTGCTTCCTCCCTCACGCCGCCGGGCCGGGTTCCGGGGCGCTTCCCGATCCGAACCTGTCGACACCAGGGCGGTGGACAGGGATCGGGCGCCAAACTCAATCGCCTGTTGTATCGGAAGAACTTGAAGTATGGGTCAGTGTAGGCGAAAAAGCCCAAAGTGTCAAGTACTTACAGCCACATTGGACCCCGAGTCGGGTACAATTTCGACGTGGACCACGCCGGGACACCCGCCGATCTGGCCGATTGGAGCCCTGAGGACGAGCTTGGCGTTCCGGGCGAATTCCCCTTCACCCGTGGAATCCACCCGACGATGTATCGCGAACGGGTGTGGACCATGCGGCAGTACGCCGGCTTTGCGACCGCGGAAGAATCGAACCGCCGCTACCGCTACCTGCTCGCCAACGGCGTAAGCGGGTTGAGCGTCGCCTTCGACCTGCCGACGCAAATCGGTTTCGATCCCGACCATCCGTTGGCCGCCGGCGAAGTGGGCCGTGTCGGCGTGTCCATCGCCTCGATCGACGACATGGTCGCGCTCTTCGAGGGCATACCGCTCGACCGCGTGTCGACGTCGATGACGATCAACGCAACCGCAATCATTCTGTTGTCACTCTACGTTGCAGTAGCCAGACGCCAGGGGGTCGCCCTGGAGAAGCTCTCAGGGACGATTCAGAACGACATCCTGAAGGAGTACGTGGCGCGCGGCACATACATCTACCCTCCGCGACAATCGCTTCGGCTCGTCACCGACATCCTGGCCTTCGGCGAGCAGGAGCTGCCACACTGGAATACGATCTCGATCAGCGGATATCACATCCGTGAGGCTGGCTCGACGGCCGCGCAGGAGGTGGCTTTTACCTTTGCAAACGCGATCGCTTACGTGCTGGCGGGCATCGACGCCGGGCTGGACGTGAACCGTTTCGGTCAGCGGCTATCCTTCTTCTTCAACGCCCACAGCAATTTCCTCGAGGAGATTGCGAAGTTCCGCGCGGCGCGACGGCTCTGGGCCCGGATCATGCGGGACCGATTCGGCGCCACGAACCCTCGCGCACAACAGCTGCGGTTCCACGCTCAGACAGCCGGCAGCACTCTCACGGCGCAGCAGCCCGAGAACAACATCGTGCGGGTCGCGCTGCAGGCGCTGATGGCGGTGCTCGGCGGCACCCAGTCGCTTCACTGCAACGGTCTCGACGAGGCGCTGGCGCTGCCTACGGAAGAGTCAGCGAGAATCGCTCTTCGGACCCAGCAGATCATCGCGGCGGAAAGCGGGGTGGCCAATACCGTCGACCCTGTCGCCGGATCGTATGCACTCGAGTCCCTGACCAACGGCATTGAGCGCGAGGCGCGGGACATCCTCGACCGCATCGAAGGGGCGGGCGGCACGCTCGCGGCGATCGAGCGTGGGCTGATTCAGCGCGAGATCCAGGAATCGGCATACCGCGCGCAGCAGGCCATCGATCGCGGTGAGGCCATCGTCGTCGGCGTCAACCGCTTCACAGAAACGAGTCCCGGGGCCAGGGTGGCGACCCGGACGAGCGAAGGGTCGTTGTTCCGTTTGGATCCCGAGGTTGAACGGCGACAAATCACACGGCTGCAGCAGCTCCGGGCCAGCCGCGACGCCGGGCGCTGTCGTGCGGCGCTCGACGCTGTATCCCGGGCCGCCGCGGACAGCAGCAATCTCGTCCTCCCCATCGTGGCGGCGGTCGAAGCGCATGCGACGGTCGGCGAGGTGGCCGACGCGATGCGGAGAGTGTTCGGCGAATTCAACGAAGCCCGATGAATCTGATTTCTGTCGCCCATCTCACCACCGTGTTCGACAAGCCGAACGGCCCGGTTACAGCAGTGGACGATGTCAGCTTCGAGATCCGGGAGGGCGAGACCCTGGGCCTCGTTGGCGAGTCGGGTTGTGGCAAGTCGGTGACCGCGCTGGCGCTGATGGGCCTGATACAGCCACCCGGACGCATCGCCGGTGGAAGCATTCTCTTCAAAAGTCGCGACCTGCTGAAGCTCTCCGAGCCAGAAATGCGAAAGGTGCGCGGCGCCGAGATCTCGTTGATCTTCCAGGAGCCGATGACCGCGCTCAATCCCGTTTTCACCATCGGCGATCAGATTGCCGAAACGCTGGCGGTTCACAAACGCGCCACGCGACGCGAGGCCATCGGCGTGGCCGTCGAGTTGCTCGACAAGGTTCGGATTCCCGATGCACGTACGCGGGTGCGTGATTACCCGCATCAACTATCGGGCGGGATGCGCCAGCGGGTGCTCATCGCGATGGCCCTGGCGTGCCGCCCATCCCTCGTCATCGCGGACGAGCCGACCACGGCCCTCGACGTGACGATCCAGGCGCAGATACTCGACCTGCTGCGCGACATGAAGGCCTCCTTCAGCCTCTCGCTCCTCCTCATCACCCACGACCTCGGCGTGGTCGCCGAAACGGCGGACCGGGTGGCGGTGATGTACGCGGGACGGATAGTCGAGCAGGGACCCGTTCGGACGATCTTCCACCAGCCGCAGCATCCGTACACGCGTGGCCTGCTGGCCTCGATGCCCGGCGGCGCGCCCGGCCGGCGGCTGCGCGCCATCGACGGCAACGTGCCCACACTTGGCGAACTGCCACCCGGATGTGCGTTCCATCCCCGTTGTCCGGAGCGATTCGAACCGTGCACCCTGGAGCCGCCGCTCGATTATCCGGCCGGTCCCGATCACACGGCCAAGTGCTATCTTCATGCCCCTCGTTGAAGTCTCCAATCTGGTCAAGCATTTCGTCCGCAATGCAGGTCTGTTTCGGAGGGGCACGCGGGTCACGGCGGTGGATGACGTGAGTTTCACGATCGAGCAGGGCGAGACGTTCGGCCTCGTCGGCGAGTCGGGGAGCGGCAAGACGACGACGGGGCGATGCCTGCTGCGGCTGATCGAGCCGACCTCGGGGGACGTCCGCTTTCGCGGCCAGAACGTTCTCGCGCTCTCGCCCTCCGAGCTTCGGGCGGCACGGCGGGGGATGCAAATCGTGTTTCAGGATCCGTATTCGTCGCTCAACCCGAGGATGCGCGCGCGCCACATCGTGGAAGAACCACTGGTGATTCATCGTCTGGGAACCCGGACCGAGCGGCACGACCGGGTCGCAGAGCTGTTCGGACTCGTCGGCCTGGATCCGACTCATTTGGATCGATACCCGCATGAATTCAGTGGCGGTCAGCGTCAGCGGATCGGGTTGGCCCGGGCGCTCGCACTGACGCCTTCGTTCGTCATTCTGGACGAGCCGGTTTCGGCCCTGGATGTGTCAGTGCAGGCGCAGATCGTCAACCTCCTGATGGACCTCCAGGAGCGCCTCAGTCTGACCTATCTGTTCATTGCACACGATCTCCGGCTGGTTGAGCACATTTGCAGTCGCATCGCAGTGATGTACCTTGGCAGAATCGTGGAGCTCGGCACGTCGGCGGCGCTGTTCGCCGCGCCGCAGCATCCGTATACGCGGGCGCTGCTCTCGTCGATTCCCGTGGCCGATCCGGACGCGCCGCGCCACCGCATCACGCTCGATCCCACGTCGTTCAGCCGCGACGCTCAGCTGAGAAGAGTCGCCGAGGGCCATTGGGCCGCCGTGTAGCCATGGAACGCGAACCGACGATCGTCGATCTCTTCGAGCGGCTCGACCGCGAGCGACAGGCCGCCGACCGGCAATACAACGAGGCGTTGACCGCGCTGGACCGCGCGCTTCAGAAGCGGGCCGAGCTGCCCGCAGCGCCGACCCTTCACGACTCGAGCCAGATCGAGCGCCTGAATGCCGGATGGACCATCCTCCGCATGGGCCCCGCGGGTGGGCAAGGTTCTCTGAAAGGCCGGCTGCGGGATTTCATCTGGCGCGTGGTTGCCCCGCCCTTCGAGGCACAACAGCAATTCAATGCCGCCGTCGTGGAGCACCTGAACCGCAACACCGCCGTGCACGAAAAGGCGACTCAAAGGGCGGCCGAACTGGTCGAGGCCGCGCAGCGGCAACTCGAGGCCATCACCAGATTCGAATGGCTGCTGCTGCAGTTTCTGCAAACCGTGACGGCGTACGTGGACACGAAGGACCGCAGCAACGGGGGGCCCGAGTTTCGCGAACAACTTTCGTTGCTGCAGCAGCGGCTGACGATGGTGGAACGCGAGATGGCGCGCGAAATCGAACGACGTCGGGACGCGTTGAGCGCGCCGACGATTGCCGGTCTGAATACAGATTCAACAGTCGCGGCCCGGTCCGTGTTCTCCGATCTCGGGTCGATCAAATATCTCGGCTTCGAAGACCGCTTCCGGGGCACACCGGCGACGATCCGCGAGCGGCTCGCACCGTACCTGCCACTGTTCGGTCGGGCTGTCAATGTGGTCGATGTCGGTTGTGGCCGTGGCGAGTTCCTCGAGCTGCTGCGTGAACATGGGATACAGGCACGCGGGATCGACGCCAATCAGGCGATGGTCGATGAGTGCCAGTCGCGGGGGCTCTCGGTCGAACGCGACGATGCGCTCTCCTATCTGAATCGACAGCCGGATGACAGTCTGGGCGGTCTCATCGCCATTCAGGTGGTCGAGCATTTCGAGCCGGCGTACCTGCTGAGCATCCTCGGCGCGGCGTACCAGAAGCTGCGCCCCGGAGCGCCGCTCGTCCTCGAAACGATCAACCCGGCGTGTTGGATGGCCTTCTTTGAAACCTACATCCGCGATCTGACGCACGCCCGCCCGCTCCATCCCGATACGCTGCGCTACCTCGTCCAGGCGGCCGGCTTCATGAGCGTCAACATCGAGTACCGTCAGCCGGTCACGGAGAACGATCGGCTCGAACGGGTCTCTTCTCCGCCCGCCGCCAACACGACCCTCACGGAAATCGTCGCCGCTGTCAATGCTCACGCCGACAAGCTGAATGCGCGCCTGTTCTCGTCGATGGACTACGCGATCGTCGCGAGGCGTTAGAGGGCCGTCAGTCGCCGGACTTGGACTAGGCGGCTCGGGTGACGTCGTTCTCGATCTGACCGTCTCGAAGGTAGATCGTGCGGCGGGCAAACGCTGCGACGTCGGCCTCGTGCGTGACCAGGATGATGGTGTTGCCGGTTCCGTGAAGCCGCTCGAACAGCCCCATGATTTCCTGACCGGTCTTCGAATCGAGATTGCCCGTCGGTTCGTCGGCAAGCAGGATCGACGGGTTGTTGACCAGGGCGCGCGCAATCGCGACGCGCTGCCGCTGACCGCCGGAGAGCTCGTTGGGCCGGTGGGTCATGCGCGAGGCAAGCTCCACGCGATCGAGGGCGGTTTTGGCGCGCTCTTCCCTGGTTTTCGCCGGCACCCCGGCATAGACGAGCGGCAGCGCCACGTTGTGCAGCGCCGTCGCCCGCGGCAGCAGATTGAAGGTCTGGAAGACGAAGCCGATTTCCTCGTTGCGGATTCGGGCCAGCTCATCGTCGTTCATCTGGCTGACTTCTTTGTCGTTCAGCAGATACGACCCTCTGCTCGGTGTGTCGAGGCAGCCGATGAGGTGCATCAGCGTCGATTTGCCGGAGCCGGACGGGCCCATGATGGCCACGTACTCGCCTCGTTCGATGCGGAAGGAGACGCCGCGAAGAGCGTGGATCTGCTCCGCGCCCATCGCATAGGTCTTCCACAAATCGACGGTTTCAATCAGCGCCACGCAGCCTATCCGTGTTCTTCTTCGTAATTGGCCTTCAGCCTCTCCACGGCCGTCGGGTCCGCCAGCGTCGTCGTATCTCCGAGCGCCTTGCCTTCCGCGATGTCGCGCAGGAGCCGACGCATGATCTTTCCTGAACGCGTCTTCGGGAGATCCGCCGTCAAGAGAATGTCATCGGGGCGTGCAATGGCGCCGATTTTTCGAACCACGTGAGCCTTGAGATCGTCGACGAGCTCTTCCGACGAGCGCCCGGCTTTTCCGTCTTCCTTCAGCGTCACGAACGCCGTGATGGCTTGTCCCTTCAGCTCGTGCGCGCGACCCACCACGGCCGCCTCGGCCACGCTCGGATGATCCACGAGCGCGCTTTCCACTTCCATCGTCCCGATCCGATGGCCCGCGACGTTGATGACGTCATCCACCCGGCCGAGCAGCCAGAAATATCCGTCGGCGTCCCGCTTGGCGCCATCGCCGGTCACATAAACGCCAGGCCCCCATTTGTCCCAGTACTGTCGGACATACCGCTCCGGGTCGCCGTAGATCCCACGCAACATCGACGGCCACGGCCGCGTGAGAGCGAGTAACCCGCCGCCGACCGGGACCGTCTCGCCGCGCTCGTTGCGGATCTCGGCAGCGATGCCGGGAAACGGGCGCGTCGCCGATCCCGGCTTCAATTTCGTCACGCCAGGCAGCGGCGTGATCATGATGGCGCCGGTCTCGGTCTGCCACCAGGTGTCGACGACGGGGCACCGCCCGCCGCCGATGACACGGTGGTACCAGATCCAGGCTTCCGGGTTGATCGGCTCACCGACCGACCCGAGGAGCCGCAACGACGACATGTCGTGGCGACCGGGCCACTCGACGCCCCACCGCATGAACGAGCGGATGGCTGTTGGAGCCGTGTAGAAAATGGTGACGCCGTAGCGCTCGATCAGCGACCAGAATCGATCCTTCTGCGGCCAGTCGGGAGCCCCTTCATACATCAGCACCGTCGCGCCGTTCGCGAGCGGCCCATAGACGACGTAGCTGTGGCCGGTCACCCACCCGATGTCCGCCGTGCACCAGTACACATCTTCGTCGCGGAGATCGAAGACCAGTTTCGTCGTGGCATAGGTCCCCACCAGATATCCGCCCGTGGTATGGACAATCCCCTTGGGTTTTCCCGTGGTGCCAGACGTGTACAGGATGTACAGCATGTCCTCGGCATCCATCGGTTCGGCGTCGCAAGCCAGAGGAGCGTTCTGCATGAGCTCGTGATACCAATGATCCCGGCCGTCCTTCATCGACACCGGCATCGATCCGGGAGCGTGGGCCGCGCCGGCTCCGCGCTGGAACACGATCACGTTCTCGATTGAGGGGGCTCCGACGAGCGCTTCGTCTGCGACCTGTTTGAGCGGAACGATCTGACCGCGTCGATATCCGCCGTCAGCGGTGACGAGGAGCCGCGCCCGCGCGTCGTTGATGCGATCGCGCAGCGACTCGGCGCTGAAGCCTCCGAAGACGATGCTGTGAACGGCGCCTATCCGTGCACAGGCGAGCATGGCAATCGCGAGCTCGGGAACGAGAGGCATGTAGAGGGCGATGCGATCGCCCTTTCTGATGCCAAACGACTTCAGGACGTTGGCGAAGGCCGAGACGTCCCGAAACAGCTCGAAGTACGTCAACGTGCGGTGGTCGCCGGGCTCGCCTTCCCAGACAATCGCCGCCTTGTTCCGCCGGGCCCCGCGAACGTGGCGATCGAGACAGTTGACCGACACGTTCAACCGCCCTCCGACGAACCATCGGGCGTGCGGCGGCTGCCAATCGAGGATGGTGTCCCAGCGGCGAAACCATTCGAGCTCGTCGGCAAAGCCGGCCCAGAACGCTTCCGGATCCCGGTCTGCGTCGACATAGATTCGATCGTCCTGAATTCGAGCCTGGCGCTGGAAAGCCTCGGGGGAGACGAACGTCCGGTCTTCCTGCAACAGGTCCGCGAACTCGGGACGCCGATCGTTCTTCTCGGAGGACATGCCGTGAAGAATACCGTACGGCCCTCTCGGACGTGCGAGTGGTGTGGTGCGACGCGGCGTCTATTGGCTAGCCCACCTGGGTGGGCAGGTCGGCCGCTGGCGGCGGCAGCGACTTCTTGAAGAGCATGGCGCCTATCACGCCGCCGATCGTGGAGAACATGGACCCGACGACGAGCATGAACCCGAACCCGACCACCACCTGGATGGCGCTCCCCAGATAAGTTCCGACATACTGGCGAAACTCTGGTGGCATGCCGGCGGCGTTCTCGACGATGCGCTCCATCATCGCGCGCTCGAGCGGCGCTACCAGAATGGTAATTGGAATCGACAACAGCAAATAGACAAGTGCGCCGGCCACGCCGGCGAGGAAGCCGGCGAAGGCGCCGTCGCCTGGCGTAATCGGTGTGGCCCGGTTCTGTTGCAGGAGGTAGGCGGCCACCGCGCCTCCGACAACGACCCACAGACAGCAGCACAGATTGCCGGCTGAAATGATGGGGAGTGCTGAAAGCGCGCCGAGGACGGCGCCTCCGATCAGCGCCGGCTGGGCGAAGTCAGACCTAGTCGTAGTACTCACGGCCGAGATGGGTGATCAGCTCTTCGCCCTTGAGATAGCGCAGCGTGTTCTTGAGCTTCATCAGTTGGATGAAGAGATCGTGCTCCGGATAAAGGTTCGGTGCGTGCACCGGGCTCTTGAAGTAGAAGGACAGCCATTCCTGCACGCCGTGCATGCCGGCCCGCTTGGCGAGGTCGAGGAAGAGGGCGAGGTCGAGAACGAGCGGAGCCGCGAGAATACTGTCGCGGCACAGGAAGTTGATCTTGAGCTGCATCGGGTAGCCGAGCCAGCCGACCAGATCGATGTTGTCCCACCCTTCCTTGTTGTCCCCGCGCGGCGGATAGTAATTGATCCGCACCACATGGCAGAGATGCTCGTACAGATCCGGATAGAGCTGCGGCTGCAGGATGTAATCGAGGACCGATTTCTTGCTCTCCTCCTTCGTCTTGAACGACTCCGGATCGTCGAGTACCTCGCCGTCACGATTCCCCAGGATGTTGGTGGAATACCAGCCTTGCACGCCGAGGAGACGCGCTTTGAGCCCGGGCGCGATGATCGTCTTGATCAGGGTCTGCCCCGTTTTGAGATCCTTGCCCGCCAGAGGCGATCTGGTTCGTGCCGCCAGCTCAACGAGAGCGGGAATGTCGGCGGTCAGGTTCGGCGCGGCATTCGCGTACGGAATGCCCTCGCGAATCGCGGCGTACGCATACACCATGCTCGAAGGGATCGCCGGATCGTTCGCCTCGAGCGCCTTTTCGAACGATTCGATCGTCGCGTGAGCCGGCCCCTCGGTCGCGAACACCTCGGTGCTCCCGCACCAGACCATCACGAGCCGGTCGAGCCCATGATCGGCTTTGAATTTCCGGATGTCGCCGACCACCTGTTCGGCCAGATCTTTCTTGTTCCGCCCCTTCTTGACGTTCGGTCCGTCGAGCCGTTTCACGTAACGCTGATCAAAGACGGCCGGCCACGGACGGATCTGCTCCAGCTCGGAGCGCACTTTCTCGAGGAGCGCCGGCTCGATGACGCCGGCGGTGCGGGCAGCTGCATAGCAGTCGTCCTCGAAGATGTCCCATCCGCCGAACACGAGATCGTCGAGACCTGACAGCGGCACGACGTCGCTGATCTTCGGCGAGCGGCCCTCCGTTCGCCTGCCGAGCCTGATCGTGCCCATCTGGGTGAGCGAACCGATCGGCTTGGCGATCCCCCTGCGAATGGCGAACACGCCGGCGATGGTAGTGGTGCTGACTGCGCCAAGTCCGACGAGAAGTACGCCGAGCTTGCCGCGCGCAGGAGCGATGTCGACTGGTATAGGCACGGGGAGGAACTATATCAGCCGGCAGCCATCAGCCACCAGCATCCGCGGAGTAAACTGAGAGGGATGGCGCTGAACCCCTTTGCGAAAACAGCCAACCCACAACAACTCGTCGTCGGAATGGTCGGCACGAAGATGGGGGACCGGATCATCCAGGTCGGCTGCGCGCATGCCGGACGGCTGGGCGCAATCACCGCTCGGGCCGGCCTCTCGGGACGCGCCGTCGCGGTCGTGCCGGACGAAGCGTCGGCTGAGCGCGCGCGTCGAGGCGCGGCCCAAGCTGGAATGCTCGTCGAGATTGAAATCGCGCCGCTGTCGACGCTTCCCGTCGAGGACGCTGCGTTCGACGTCGGCATCGTGGACGACACCGGCGGCCTCGTCGCGACAATGCCACCAGATGAGCGAACAAGCCTCATCCGAGAGCTGCTCCGTGTCGTGCGTCCCGGCGGACGCGTGATGGCTCTCGGAGCCATTCCTCAGAGCGGGCTCAGCGCGATGTTGAGACGTGGACCGAGCCAGCCGTCTTTTGCTGCGTCAGGCGCTTTCCACGAGCTGCTGACGGCTGGAGGATTCCGGCCCGTTCGAACGCTCGCCGAGCGCGACGGTTTGATCTTCATCGAGGCCGCCAAGCCGCGCTAGAGGACAGCCCGACCGTCGCCAAAAGGTTCCACGCCGCAGATTTTCCCAGAAAAAATCGCCTTCCGGGCGGGCAAGACTTTTGCCTCGACGCAGACCAGACTTGTCCATGCCGAGCGCTTCAGGAGACACCGATCTGGATTCGGCGAGTTGGTACTCGCCCCGCGAAATCGCGAGCGCTGCTGGAGTCTCCGAGGCGGAAGTGCTGGCGGCACTCCAGACCGTGCCGCGAACGCCGCGCGGCTATGTGAGGCATGCGGACGCGGTCCGGGTTGGACGGGCGCTCGCCAAGGCCCGCTTTTCGATCTTCACCGACCGCGGACGCCAGAGATGGGCGACCGCGCTGCCGCTAGCCATTTCGAGCACACTGCACGGCGGCGTTTTCCTCGTCGCCGTGTTTGTCGCGACCTTGGGCCTCACACCGACGCGCGCCACGGGAGTGCTCGACCGATCGGAACCGATGCGCCTCGTTTTCCTGGCGGTTCCAGGGCCAGGAGGCGGCGGTGGCGGCGGCGGACTGCGACAGAAGGCACGTCCGCCCAAGGCGGAACAGAAAGGCCACCAGACACTTAGCAGCCCAGTGGAGGCGCGGATTCCACCGCCAATCGAAACCCCGCCCAAACCACCCGAGCCGGAGCCCGAGCCGCCACCGGTCATCGAAGCGCCCGTTGCCTCGGTGGCGGCTGACGACCGCACCAAGCCTGGAGTCCTCGAGGAGCCCGCGCCCACCACCGACACCCAGGGTCCTGGAGCCGGCGGAGGCGTCGGTACCGGGCTTGGCGCCGGGATTGGCGAAGGGAACGGCGCGGGAATCGGCGACGGTTCGGGCGGCGGAACCGGCGGCGGTGTATACCGCCCGGGAAGCGGCATCGAGCCGCCTCGCCTTCTGCATGAAGTCAAGCCCGACTACACGGAAGACGCGAGACGGCAGCGGTTGGAGGGCGAAGTCACAATGGAAATCGTCGTGCAACGAGACGGGACGGTCGGCGATCTGACCATTATTAGAGGTCTGGGGGGCGGACTGAACGAACGCGCCGTCCGCGCCGTTCGCCAGTGGCGTTTCTCACCCGCCCGTCGCCGCGGCGTGCCTGTGGATGTCATCGTGGAAGTGGCCGTGGATTTCAAGCTGAGGTAACCATGACTGCGCTCGTCGCGATCACACTTCTGTCGATCGGCCTGGCTCTCGTCATGAGCGCCTTCGCCTGGCGGCTGGCGCGCGAGGAACGACGCAGGTCCGAGGCGCGGGTTCAGGCGCTCGCGGCTGACATACGTGACGTCGGCAGCGACGAGAACGCCTCACCGGTGGCCGTGAACAGTCTCTTTACGGCTGAGATGCGGACCGAGCCGTCCACGTCTTTCCGTGCGCTGGCGATAGGCGCATTCATCGTAGGGGCGGCGCTCGCGGCGATCGTCTCGATCGCCGGGCGGTCGGGGGGACATGCGGGTGAACAGACGGCGGCGGAATCGCCGGCCTCCATCGAAGCACCCCTCGAGCTGACCAGCCTCGAAGACGAGGCGGACAGCGACGGCCTCGTGATTCGCGGGACCATCCTGAATCGAAACAGCTCGCCTTCGACCGAGCCTTTGACGGCGGCCGTTTTCGCGCTCAACCGCGACGGGATCGTCGTGGGGAGCGGGCGCGCGCCCCTCGAAATCGCGTCCGCGTCGACATCGAGTGGCGTAGAATCGACTTTCGTCGTCAGAATCAGCGGGGTAGGCGAAGTCCGACGTTACCGAGTCAGTTTCAGAAGCGGCGACCGCACACTCGCCCACGTGGATCGCCGCGCCCGTTCAGTGACGGCTCAACTGCCATGAATACCAGCCGCTTCCTCGCCGCCGTCGCCTTGGTTGTTGGAGGCGTAGCCGTATCGATCAGCGCGCAGCAGGAAAGCGGCCAGCTGCCCGACGACGACGGCGCTTTCCGGTTCAAGAGCGGGGTGGAGCTCATCAACGTCACGACCACGGTTTCGGATGCGAGTGGCCGGTTCGTCCCGGGACTGGGCATCGAGGACTTCGTCGTTTACGAGGACAACAAGCCGGTCGAGCTCACTCACTTCAGCGCCGAGCGGGTGCCGGTCAGCCTTGGCATCGTTCTCGATGCCAGCGGCAGCATGGCGGGCAACAAGATTGAGGAAGCGCAGCGAGCCCTGAACCGGTTTCTCTACGACCTGCTCGATAAAGACGACGAGATCTTCATTTACCAATTCAGCAACTATCCGGTCCTGTTGCAGGAATGGACCACCGATCGCCGCCTCCTCAGCCGCATGATCGACCGTATCGCGCCGAACGGCGGCACGGCCATGTACGATGCCGTCTCGGCGGCTTTGCCGCTTGCGGAGGCCGGGCAGTATCGAAAGAAGGCGCTGCTCGTCATCTCGGACGGCAACGATACCTCCAGTCAGGTGGGTGTCCGTGAACTGCGGCAGCAGATTCGTGAAACCGAAGTGCTGGTGTATGCCATTGGTATCGACGGCGACGACGAGTCGATAATCCGGCGCGCGCCGCGGACTCAGCCGGCGCCGCCCAGAATTCCGATGCCGCTGCCGTTGCCGTTCCCGGGGCGTCGCACCCGTCCGTTCCCGCAGATCTTCGGCGGTCCCCAGCGGAGGGCGCGTGTGATTCCAGCGGACGACCGCGTCAACGTCGCGGCACTTCGCGACATCACCGACGACAGCGGAGGCCGTACCGAGGTGATTCGCGACGCGCGAGATCTCAATCCCGCAACCGCGTCGATTGCCGATGAATTGAGCCAGCAGTACTACCTCGGGTATCAGGCGCCCAACAAGAAAGACGGACGGTGGCACTCGATCCGCGTTGAAGTGCGCAACAGCCGCTACGTCGTCCGGGCGCGAAGAGGATACGTCGCAAGCTAGAATACCGCGTGCCCCTTCTCGCGACGGCGCTGGGTCTCAGTCTCCTCGGAAGCTTCGGCGGGTTGTTTGTCGCTTCGTCCCTCCTGCTGTTTTCCGACGCGGTTCGCATCCGGCTCGTCCCATGGCTGGTCAGCTATGCTGTCGGGGCGCTGCTGGGCGTCGCGCTGCTGGCTCTGCTGCCCGAAGCGTTGACGCAGCTCGAACCAGGCCAGGTGTTCGGCACACTGCTGACCGGCATCATCGCGTTCTTCATTCTGGAAAAGCTCGTACTGCTGCGGCACTGTCACACGGACGAATGCGAGGTGCACGCCGGCACCGCGCCGTTAGTGATCGTCGGGGACGCCTTTCACAACTTCATCGACGGCGCGATCATCGGCGCCGCGGTGCTGTCGTCGGTTCCCCTTGGAGTCAGCACGGCGATCGCAGTCGCCGCACATGAGATTCCGCAGGAGGTTGGCGATACGGCCATTCTGCTGGCTTCGGGTTACAGTCGCAAACGGGCTCTCCTCCTCAACATCGCCTCTGGAGCATCGGGCATACTGGGGGCGCTGCTCGCGTTTGGCGCTGTCGAGGTCATTCCCGGTGTCCGACCCTACGTGTTGGCGTTCTCGGCTGCGAGCCTGCTGTATATCGCGATGTCCGATCTCATCCC
>Ga0247825_10001938_pt1 | contig 13679 bp, 12 predicted proteins | sample 13C_Vanillin_Day_FD_194413 | JGI IMG/M metagenome (GOLD analysis project Ga0247825, IMG submission 194413) | Soil microbial communities from agricultural site in Penn Yan, New York, United States - 13C_Vanillin_Day48 | ecosystem: Environmental > Terrestrial > Soil > Agricultural land | place...
GTTGAGAACGATGCCTGCGCCGCGCGCGAACACGCAGGTGTTGGCCGTACCCAGGTCAATTGCCAGGTCGTGGGAGAAGAGCGACATCGCTCCGAGCAGCATCGTGATTCCTTTTCGTCCGGCTTGTGCGGTGATGGTCGGCTGGAAACGATAGGCAATCGGACCCTATCGGAATCCCGACTGCAACACGCCAGCTACTTCGCGTTGCGCCCGTCACAAGCGCAAGGGGTGTGCCCGGCGTCTTGGCTGGATGACTTTACTGAAATTGCCATGATTTTCGCGAAAGAGCAAAGAGTCAGATCGAACTGCGCGTCGAAAGATTGACAGGTGCATCTCAAAACTGACAGATGCATCTCAAAATCGTCAGGTCTCTGGCGCTCGGCTGACCCGGCCGATCGATCGTCAGATCCACTCAGTCGTCCGTCCGCTTCGGCCGAAGATTCGCGGCAAGGATGCGCTTCCGAAGCCTGATTGTCTTCGGCGTCACTTCCACGAGCTCATCGTCGTTGATGAACTCGATCGCCTGCTCGAGGCTAAGCTGGCGCGGCGGAATCAGGCGAATGGCTTCGTCGGCGGTCGACGCGCGCATGTTCGTCTGCTTTTTCTCCTTCGTAACGTTGACGTCCATGTCGTTCTGACGCGAATTCTCGCCGACGATCATGCCTTCATAGACCGCTGTCTGAGGCTCGACGAAGATTTCGCCACGCTCCTGGAGGTTGTAGAGCGCGTAGGCAGTGGCCATCCCGATCCGGTCTGCCACGAGCGCGCCGGTCGTACGCGACGGAATCGCACCGTGCCACGGCTCCCATCCGGCGAACAAGTGGTTCATGATGCCGGTGCCCTTTGTATCGGCGACGAACTGCGAGCGAAATCCAATCAGCCCGCGCGCCGGGATGCGAAACTCGAGCCTGACGCGGCCGCTGCCGTGGTTCACCATTTTCGTCATCACGCCCCGTCGTGCGCCGGAATTCGCGATCACGACGCCTTGAAATTCCTCGGGGACGTCGATCACCAGGTCCTCGATCGGCTCCATTTTGACGCCGTCGACCTCCTTCGTCACGATGTCAGGCCGGGATACCTGCACCTCGTACCCCTCGCGGCGCATCATCTCGATCAGGATCGAGAGCTGGAGTTCGCCACGGCCGATCACCTTCAACTGCTCGGGCGAGTCGGTGTCTTCGACCCGCAGTGAGACATTGCCCAGCAGTTCCCTTGTCAACCGGTCGCGAAGATTCCGTGAGGTCACGTACTGGCCGTCCCTCCCCGCCATCGGCGACGTATTGACGCCAAACACCATCGACACTGTCGGCTCATCGATGGCCGGCGGCGTAATCCGCACGTGGTTCTCAGGGTCGCTGATGGTCTCACCGATCGTGATGCCCTCGATGCCGGCGAGGCAGACGATGTCGCCGGCGGCCGCCTGTTCAATCTCCACACGCTTCAGGCCATCGAAGGCGAACAACTTGGTGATCTTCGTCAACTCGATCGATCCACCCAGCTTCAGCACTGACACTGGACCGTTCAGCTTCACCGTCCCATTGAACACCCGGCCGATCGCAATCCGTCCCAGGTAGTCGCTGGAGTCCAGGTTGGCCACCAGGATCTGCAAGGGCGCCTCGGGATTCCCCCGCGGCGGCGGCACCGACTCGACGATGGCGTCGAACAGCGGCTGGAGACTTTCCCCCGGTTTCTCCAGGTCCGTCGTCGCAAGACCCTCGCGAGCGTTCGCGTACAGCACGGGAAACTCGATCTGATCTTCTGTGGCGTCGAGGTCGATGAACAGGTCGTACACTTCGTTCAGCACCTCCTTCGGGCGCGCGTCCGTCCGGTCGATCTTGTTCAGCACCACGATCGGAGGCAGCCCACGTTCGAGCGCCTTGCGCAGCACGAATCGCGTCTGCGGCAGCGGCCCCTCCGAAGCGTCAACGAGGAGCATCACGCCGTCCACCATCGACAGCGTCCGCTCGACTTCCCCGCCGAAATCCGCGTGACCAGGGGTATCGACGATGTTGATCAGAAGGTCTTTGTAGTGGACGGCGGTGTTCTTCGCGAGGATGGTGATGCCGCGCTCGCGCTCGAGGTCGGTGTTGTCCATCACCCGATCGGCCACCTGCTGATTGGCACGAAAGGCGCCGCTTTGCCGCAGCAACGCGTCGACGAGGGTCGTCTTGCCATGGTCGACGTGCGCGATGATGGCGACATTCCGCCGCAGCGGGTTGGCGATCTGTGTGGACTTTCGGTGACCGAACATCTCACCAGTATAGCTGGCCCCGTTCTTTCCTGCTCAGAAGCGCTGTCCTTCTGCATTTTAGCGATCAGAGCCAGCCCTTGCTCCGCGCGATACGGGCAGCATCGACGCGATTGCGGCCGCCGACTTTACTGATCGCTTCCGACAAGTAATTGCGCACCGTGCCTTCGGACAAAGGCAGTTGCTCGGCGATCTCGGGGCCGCTGCGACCATCAGCAGCGAGCCGGAGAATCTGCCGCTCGCGATCCGACAGCGGATCTGCCTCGCCCCAGGCCTCGGCTGCCAGTTCGGGATCGATCGAACGACCGCCGCCGTGGACGCGCCGGATCGCATCGGCGAGGCGACTCGTCGGCGCGTCTTTCAGCACGTAGCCGGATGCGCCGGCATCGAGCGCGCGCCGCAGATAGCCGGGCCGCGCGAACGTGGTCAAAATCACTACGCGCGGAGTGGGACCATCCGTACGAACAGCGGCGGCGAGCTCGACGCCGGTCATCTCCGGCATTTCGATGTCGGTCAGCAGCACGTCGGGACGAAGCTGGCGCACGGCCGCGAGTGCTTCACGACCGTTCTTCGCAGTCGCAACCACCTCGATATCCTGCCGATGTCGAGCAGCGCTGCGAGCGCGCCCGCCACCATGGCCTGGTCCTCTGCGATCAGCACGCGAATCACGTTGCGCTCGCCGGCGGGAAACGCACGGACACCCTGAACCCGTTGGCGGCCTCGATGTTCAACGCGCCACCAGCGCCAGTGACGCGCTCACGCATGCCGGCCAGTCCATTGCCCTCGCGCGGCAATCCACCGCTGCCATCGTCCTGGACCGTCAGAACAACGTCACCATGCTCGAGGCCGAGTACGACGCGGCAGACCGACGCGCGAGCGTGCCGCACGACATTGGTCACCGACTCGCGCAGCGCCAGTGCCAGCACGGTCTCCTGACGCGGGAGGAGCGGGATATCGCCAACCTCGACATCGAGCCGCACTCCAGCCGACGCCAGCACCAGTCTCGCCTCGCGGATCTCGCCAGAGAACCCGCGCCTCTTGTATCCCTCGACCGCCGCTCGCACTTCGGCCAGCGCGTCGCGAGAGACCCGCTCGACCTCGCGGATCTCATCGGTGGCTCGCGCGGGATCACGATCGGCGAGCTTCGAGGCCAACTCGGACTTCAGCGCAATCACAGACAGCGTGTGTCCGAGCAGATCGTGAAGATCGCGCGCGATGCGTTCGCGCTCGGCCACCTTGGCCATCTCTTTGACGTCCTGATGCGCGCGCCGAAGCAGCGTCATCTGCCGGATGCGATCGCTGATGAACAGATCGGCGAGTGGAAGAAGAAGTCCGCGTAAAGCAGCACGTAGACCACGAACGACAGCATGGTGAGTGCCCAGGCAAACGCACTCGCACCGCCGAGAGCCGGGACGGCGAAGACGAACAAGGCGTAGATCGCTCCCGACGCAATCTGCCACCTCCACGTGATCGATTTGGTGTCCACTGCCCCGCTCGACGGGAGCCTATCAGAGCGGCGCCTCGGCCGATTCATTGCTCCTCCTCAGCCGCGACGGTGGCGTTGCCGATACTGAAATCGCTCTCATTCTCGGCGCTCAGACGAAACCTGAAGACACCAGGCAGTTGGATCTTCATCTCGATGTGGCGAGTGAGACCGCCCGGCGCTGGATGCTCGACTGGGGTCGACGAAAACAACTGTACGGCGGCGGCTCCGGCCACAGCCAGCACCGTCAGTGAAACAAATGCCGCGGCCAGCTTGCAGGACGTCATGGTGCGTTCCTCCACGGCGCTAGTGTGGGCGGTGGCGGACTACCCAGGCAGTCTGTGCCGTCACGAATCGGGCATGACAGGTGTCACATCGTTCCGCGCGATCAGTGACGATTGAATCAGCGGTGTCGGTGCATGCCGCGGCCGGCGGAGCCGGGAGGCAGAGAGGCAGGGATGCTTCGCGACGGACTAGAAGTGTCGCAGCGTCAATTGATCGAGCACGAGCCGGGGCCACGCGGATCGCCGCACGTCCCACACGCACCGATCGCCTGCGATGCCGTCCCATTTGCGCCGGCCGTGTGAGCGGCAAACACCGACAGGCGCCGCTGAAGTTCGTGGCTATGGCACGACGGGCACTCGGGCGTCTCGCGGCCGCGCACGAGGGCCTCGAATTCGTGAGCGCACTCTTTGCACGCGTATTCGAACAAAGGCATGAATTGATTGTACGCGATCGAGCGAGCCGACTAGCTGCAGTTCCCGCCTGTCGGTTTGAGCGACGTGAGATTGAGCCGCTCGTCGCCAGGCTCGGTGTAAATGAGCCCCCGTGCCTCCATCTTCTGACCCGTGTGCGACTCGGGCTTGAAGGGCGCGACGCTGATCAATCGAAACGTCTTGCTCCCCAGGGGTCGCGATGCCGCGCTCGCCAGCCCGCGATCCGACGGCGCCTCGTCGCGCGTCGTGAGCGGCTCCGCGGTGCGCGTCAGTATCCAGGTGTTGTTCGGACCTGTCGCCAGACACCCCACCGTCTGAACCAGCGAGAAGTTCTGCACGGTCGCCTGCTCGCCCTTCTTGAGGATCTGTGTCGTCGCAAGGTCTGCGCTGCCCACGAGCAAGTCAGAGTTCCCTGCCGGGAAGCCGTTGGTCTGCAGGATGTACGTGACGATGTCGAGCTTGACCTGATCGTCGAGGATGGTGCCGAAGTTCGGCGGCATCGTGTCGCGAACCTTGGTGAAGAGGCTCTCGACCACGTCACCGCCCCAACTGGTCTGAAAGCGATCGCCCTTGAGCGCGGGCGCCGTGTTGCCAGCGAGATCTTCGCCGTGGCACCGCAAGCACGTGGTGTTGAAGATCGTCTTGCCGCGCTCGGCCTGTGCCGTCGAGTAGACACCTTGCCAGATGCGCGGCGTGTCCTGGGCTCTCAACCCGACACCACACCCGAGCATTGCGAAGAGAATAACGACGGCCCGTCGAAACATTCCAAGCCCCTCAACCTGAGCTCGTATCCCGAATCCCGGGTCCCGAACCCCGAACCCCGGGTCCCGGATCCCGGATCCCGGATCCCGAGTATAGACTTGCCATGCGCCTTCACGATGTATCCTCGTGCCAGGAGTCTTCATGTTTCGCAGCCGAATATTCGCCGCATTTCTGCCGCTATTCCTCGTGATCGCCGCGTGTAACCGCACTGAGCCCAAGCCCTCCATCGATCAGCCTCTCGGATTGGGGGCGGAGCTCGCTCCTCTCGAGGTGCCGGCCCCGGCGGGAAGCGCGCACCCTCAGCTGACCACGTCCTCGAAGGGTGCTCTCCTCAGCTGGCTGGATCAGGACGAAGCGACGACCACGCTTCGGTTCTCCGAGCGCACGGGCGGATCCTGGTCCGCGCCGCAAACAGCCTCTACTGGCAAGGACTGGTTCGTTACCGCCGCAGATGTCCCGTCCGTTCTTCGCATGAAAGACGGCACGCTGGTCGCCAGCTGGTATCCGACGACCGACGAAGCCATCGAGGCCTACGACACGCAGCTGTCTTACTCGAAAGACGACGGCAAGACGTGGGCAAAGGCGTTTTCGCCGCATCACGACAAGACAAAGACGCAGCACGGCTTCGTGTCGATGCTCGAACTGGCCGATGGCGGCCTTGGCATGGTATGGCTCGACGGGCGCGACCAGGAGCTGAATACGACCGATCCACTCGGTGGGTCGATGGCGCTCTACTTCGCAAGCTTCGACTCGTCCTTCAAGCAAACAGCCGAGAACGTCGTCAACGCGCGCGTGTGTGAATGCTGTCAGACGGCGGCTGTCGTGACGGCAGACGGCGTGCTCACGGCATTCAGGGATCGCTCGGCCGATGAGATCCGCGACATCAAGGTGTCTCGCCTCGATGCCGGCAAATGGACACCAGAGCTGGCGCTGCACGACGACAATTGGAAGATCGATGCGTGTCCGATTAATGGCCCCGCATTGAGCTCGCGCGGCCGGCAGGTGGCGGCTGCATGGTTTGCCGCGCCTAATGACAACGGCCGCGCCTTCGTCGCCTTCTCGCAGGACGCCGGCAAAACCTGGAGCCAGGCGATTCGACTGGATGACGAGGCGTCGCTCGGGCGCGTGGATATCGAGTTGCTGGACGATGGCTCGGCGATCGCGAGCTGGGTCGAGTTTGCGAACGGGAAGAGCCAGTTCAAGGTGCGCCACGTCACGTCATCAGGCCAGCGCTCGGAAGCTGCCGAGGTCCCAGGCGCTGGCCGCGTCAGCGGCTATCCACGAATGACGCGGGCTGGCAACGAACTGATTCTGGCGTGGACCGACGGCGACGGGGGCCAGCAGGTGAAGGCCGCAGTGGCTCGCCTCAAATAGAGCGAACGGTCGATTTCGTGATGGCGGGTCTAAGAACAAAACCCGCCGGGTCCTGTTCTTTGGACCCGGCGTTACGTGTTTTCGTTAGTCGACGACTTCGCCAGGTTTCTTGCCCCAGCCGAATCCGTCTTTCGGGCGGTGCAAGGTGACCATGCGAATGCGGTGGTCCTTGGGGTTGCGGCCCGGGCTTCCCGAGATGATTACGTGGTCGCCGGCCTTGAGCGTCTCTCTGGTAACGCCCTGCCCGCCGAGCTGGCCTGCGCCACCCCACTCAACCGCATACCGCACCATCGATCCGTCTTTCTCCTTCACCATCACGTGCACGAAGGAGTGCGGATTCCTGAACAGGAACTGCACCAGCTCGCCCTCAATCTGCACGGTCTGATCTTCGAGATACGTGGCCGCGAAGGAGTGATGGGCGTATGCCTGTGCACCGATGAACGTCATCGCTGCGACAGCCAAAACAACCAGGTAACGCTTCATATCGTGGTTCCTCCCCTGACAGAACCGAACTCTGAAAGGAATCCTAGCTGACTTACGAGGAAAACGGTCCTGAAGAGTCCCTGAATTCTTCGTCAGGAACCCACGGGATCCACCAAGCCCCCAGGCCCTCGCTGCCGGTACCGCCCGTGAGAATACAACAAATCGTACTATTTCTCATTCCTTTGTCCGATTTCGAAATAATCCGACACGCCGTCGTCAACCGGATCGGGTTACTCGGCGGCCTTCGCAGACGCGATGTACGCATCCACCTGCGGCTCCAGCAGGTCGAGCGGAAGCGAACCGTTGCGAAGCACGACCTCGTGAAAGTCGCGGACGTCGAATCGCAAGCCAATCGCCTGCTCGGCTTTTCGCCTCAGACGCGCAATCTCGAGCTGACCGAGCTTGTACGCGAGCGCCTGACCTGGACGCGCAATGTAGCGATCGACTTCGGCCAGCGACTGCGCGGGCACGTGCTCGGCGAAGTACGCGCGCGCGCGGTCGCGCGACCACCCCATCGAGTGGATTCCCGTATCGACGACCAGGCGGACGGCGCGAAACAGCTCGCTGGCGAGTTGTCCGAAACGCGTGGCGGGATCGCGATAGAGGCCGAGGTCCCTGCCCAGCGACTCGGCGTAGAGCGCCCATCCTTCGCTGAACGACGCCGCTCGGAACACCTTCCTGAACTCGGGAATCCCCTCGAGCTCGCGCGCGAGACCCACTTGCAGGTGATGTCCTGGAACCGTTTCGTGCAGAACGAGCGAATCGATGGTGTACTTCGTCTGCTCCGTCGGCCGGTACGTGTTCATGTTGAACCACGCCGGTCGGGTTCCGTCGGCAGTGCCCGCGGTGTAGTTCGACGCCGTCGCCGCCTCGCGATCCGGCGCGATTGGGCGCACGCCGACGGTCATGCGCGGCGTTTTCTTGAACAGCCGCGGCAGTTGAGGCTCGACGCGCGCCAGCACGTTTCGCGCGTACTGGAGCATCTCCTCCTGCGAGGAGAAGTGCATGGCAGGATCGGCGGCAAGCCGGCGCTCGAACTCAGCTGCGGTGCCCATAAAGCCCGCATCACGTGCCACGCGAGCCATCTCACCCTCGATGCGGGCAACCTCCTTCATGCCGAGCTGATGGATCTCGGCCGCCGGCATACGAGTCGTCGTGTACGCGCGAATCAGGCTCGCGTACGCGCGCGCGCCATCGGTAATCGTGCTGATACCGATCTCCGGTCGCGCCTGGTTCAGATACGTGTCACGCAGGAACGACTCGAGTCGCTTCCAGCTCGGGACGAACTGCTCTGAGTACGCCGACCTCGCGTCGGTGCGCAGCCGGTTCTGCTCGGCGGCGGAGATCTCGCCTGGGAAGCTCTTGAACGCCGCGAGCAACGGCGACGCATCCGGCGACGCACTGGCCTGCGCCACTACCTGATCGATCATCAGGTTGACGACGACCGCCGGTTGCGCGCGACGGGCGGCAAGCTGCTCTCGAATGAGATCGATCGACTGATCGACATACGCAGGGAGCGCGCGCAGTCTCGCAATGATGTTTTCGTAGTCGCGAACGGTTCGGGCGGGCATCTGGTCAACGACTTCGAATACTTCATTGTGCAGACCGTCGGACTGCGAGACCTGCTGCACGAGATCGAGCGATGTCTCCGCTTCGAGCGCTGTCTTCAACTCGTACTCGAGCAGATCGGCGCTCAGATGCTCCGTGAGGGTCAGGTTGCCTGGGCTGACGTACTGAACCTGCCGGAGAAACTCTTCTCGCGCCGCGCGCGTGCGGTCCCGAGCGGTTTTCGAGCGATCCCGCCAGCGATCGTCATGCTCGGTGAGCCCGACACGCGTGGCCAGCTCCGGCTCCTCAGCGAGGCGCCAATTCCAGTAGTTGATGAACGTCTGGCGGAGACCTGCCGACGAGACCCCGACGGCAGGTGCCGGAAAAGTCTTCTCTCGCTCTTGCTGCGCGAGAGCCACGAAGGACGGAAAGAACGCGAAGACTGCGAAGATCACGAAGGCCACGAAGGGCGTGGCGGTTCTAAGACTTCTCACGCTCCTATTTTCTCACCTTCGACCTTCGGTCCTCGGACCGGACCGTCGCACCTTCGGACCGGACCGTCGCACCTTCGGACCGGACCCTCGCACCGCCGCCCCTTCGCACCCTCGGACCGCTGACTAGCTCTTTGGCAATTTGAACGCAATCAACTCGCCGGGAAAGCCAGGCCCGGCGATCGCGACAACGATGTACTGCTGACCACCGAGCGAGTACGTCATCGGCGATCCGGTCTGCGATGCGGGCATGTAGACCGATCCGACTTCCTGCCCCGTCGCCTTGTTGTACGCGCGCAGCATCGCACCGCGTCGTCCATCGGGAAGCGTAAACGTGCCGCCCTCGCCCGCGATCACCAGCGTCTTCGTCACGAGCGTGCCAATGCGACCCTGCCGTCCGGTTCGCGGAATGGTGAGCCCCTTGAGCGCCGGGTGGTTGCGAATGTTGTCCGGCGTCTCGCCGTGCGCGATCTGCCACAGCATCGTCCCCTGCTTCAGATCGAGCGCGGTGATGCGACCGTACGGCGGCTTGACCAGCGGGAGGCCCTGCACAGTCACCGGAATGTCAGCCGCCTTCGGGTTCGCGGGATCCTTGGCCTGGCCTCGGACGTAAGCCATGTCCGAGGGTTCACTAGGGCGGTCAGCGCCCGGGACCAGTCCGAGCGGCGTGACCTCCGTGTTGGTGAAGATGTAGAAGACGCCGACCTCGGGATCGAAGGACCCGCCTTGCCAGTTAGCCCCGCCCGTCGCTGCGGGCAGCATCAGCGTTCCCAGCGGACCATCGAACTTGCTCACCACAGGCGGCGTGAAGATCGGACCGATCTTGAATCGCGATACGAGCTTCACCGCTTCGGCACGCAGTTCCGGCGTGTAGTCGATCAGATCGTCGATCGTCACGCCCTGGCGTTCGTACGCCGGCGGCTTCACGACGAACTTCTGCGTCGGGTTCGCCTTCTCCATCGGGACGTCTGACGCTTCGACCTTGCGTTCGTCGAAGGGCCAGATCGGCTGGCCGGTGACGCGATCGAAAACGTAGAGCCAACCCTGCTTCGTCGGCTGCGCGATGATCTTGCGCAGGCGTCCGTCAATCGTGACGTCCGCGATGATCGGCGCGCACGGCAGATCCCAGTCCCAGATGTCGTGCTCGATGAACTGGTAATGCCACTTGCGTTTGCCAGTCTTCAGATCGAGCGCAACCAGGCTGTCGCTGAACAGATTCTTCCCGGGACGATGACCACCGTAATAGTCGCCCGTCGGCATCTCGGTCGGCAGGAACACGAGGCCCAGCTCTTCGTCGGCGCTCATCTGTCCCCAGACGCCGTTGTTCCCCGTGTACTCCTCGGAGCCCTGCTCCCACGTGTCGTAACCCATCTCGCCTGGGCGCGGAATCGTGTGGAAGATCCAGAGTCGCTTCCCGTTGCGCACGTCGTAGCCACGCACGTAGCCCTTGTCGTTGCGCCGGCTGACCGGACGGCTTCCTTCCGTATGCGCGGCGCCGATGATGACGACGTCCTTCGCGATGATCGGCGCAGCGTGCAGCCCGATGTCACCGGTGATCGGATCCATCTCCTGGTCGTCTTCGAGCTTCAGATCGACGATGCCGCCCTTGCCGAATGCGCTGATGCGCTGGCCGGTCTGCGCGTCGAGGGCCACCATCTGGTAGCCCGGCGTCACGTAGATGATTCGAGAGGAGCGACCGTCCGACCAGTATGCGAGCCCGCGACCGGACAGCTGACGAGGCGCTTCCTGACCGCGCTTGCCCTCGTCAATGCTGTGCATCCACTTCATCTCACCTGTGGCCGCGTCGAGCGCGACAACGGCGCGGCGGGAGCCGGCCGTCGAATACAACACTCCGCCGACCATGAGCGGCGTCGACTGGAAGTTGAACTCAGGCCGCGGACCGAGGTTGTCGGTCTTGAACCGCCACGCCACTTCGAGTGAGTTGAAGTTTGCCGCGCTGATCTGATCGAGCGGCGAATATCGATGGCTCCAGAGGCTCCCGCCGTACGTCCGCCATTCGCCATTAGCGGGCGCCGGCTGTGCCGAAAGCGTGGTGGCAAGGTTGAGAGCAGGTGGCGCCGGTGGGGCCGCCGCGATCAGCGCGGCCACCACCAGAATCTCCAGCGTTGTCTTCGTTCGCATGTTCATCGCGGCCACACCGTCCCCTGTTCCTTCTTCGACACCGTCTTGAGCCCCTTGTAGGTGAACTTCTGCACGCGCTTCCCTTCGTAGGTCTCCGTTGTGTAGAGATTGCCCTTCGAATCGGCGGCGATGCTGTGCACGGCGTAGAACTGACCTGGCTGGCGGCCGCCATCGCCGAAGCTCGTGAGCTCCTCGAGCGTGTCGCGCCGCAGCACGCGGATCTTCATGTTGCGACCGTCGGCGAGGAAGATGTACGTCTGCTGCGGATCCTTGGAGAAGGCGACGTCCCACACCGCGCCTTCGCTCAGGCTGTTCTTCGCGTAGAACGCTTCCTTGACGAACTTGCCGTCCTTCGTGAACACCTGCAGCCGATTGTTCTGACGGTCGCACACGTAGACAAGCCCGTCGCGTGAGAGGTCCGCGCAGTGCACGGGATTCCGGAACTGCTGCGCAGGTGGCGCCTCGGGTTTGTAGGGACCGAGGTTCGCGTCGTCAGGCTTGTTGCCGTACGCGCCCCAGTAGCGTTTCAGCTTGCCGGTATCGGCGTCGATGATGGCGACGCGCTTGTTCAAGTAGCCGTCAGCGAGGTACGCCTCGTTCGCGGCGGGGTCCACGAAGATCTTCGCGACGCGGCCAAAGGACACCTGATCGTTGCTGCCTCCCACGTACGTCGGCTGTCCCTGCGCGTTGTTCGGTCCTTTGCGCGCGGCCGACTTGCCGACCTGCAGCAGGAACTTGCCCTGCTTCGTGAACTTGAGCACCTGCGAGTCCTGATCGCCGTTGCCGCCGATCCAGACGTTGCCCTTGTAGTCGATCGTGATGCCGTGATTCGATACCGGCCACTCGTAGCCTTCACCGGGCCCACCCCAGTGACCAACAAGATTGCCTTCCGGATCGAACTCGAGCACCGGCGGCGCGCCGGCGCAGCATTCGCCCGTCGGTGGATTCAGCTCGAGACCTTTCTCGTTGTTGCCGAGTGTCGCGGAACTACGATGGATGATCCAGACGTGATCACGTTCATCGACGGACACGCCGATCGTCGATCCCAGAACCCAGTGATTGGGTAGCGGCTTGGGCCACAGCGGATCGACTTCGAAATACGGAGCCTGAACCGAGTTCCGGCTCTGCCCCGCCAACTCCCGCGCGACGAGTACGCCTGCCGCGGTGAGCACCACCAGGACGAGGACAAACCTGCCATTCGTCAGCATCTTGCGCACGGGAAGCCTCCTTGAGCGGGGGGATTATACGTTGGTCCACGGTCCCCAGTCCCCAGTCTTCGGTCCTGTCCACCTGGCGCGCTGACGGGCGCGTTTTTGGACCCGTGCAAGGGGAGCAGGACTGAAGTCGAGACCGAGGACTGAGGACTACTTCGAAAGGAGCTGCTCCGCCGTTACAAACCGCGGCTCGATGTCCACCGGGACGCCTTTGAGCCTGTCGAGGACGGTCTGCGTCTGCGGCCGCACGACGGCGAGCTTCTCCATCATCTGTTTCGCCGCCGCATAATCCCCCACGGCCTGCATCGTCATCAGGTCGCGCGTGAGATCGAGGACGTTCTGTTTGATGCGCTCGGGATTGACGGCGAAGGTGCCGTCCTGGGCGACAGTGACTCCCCCGTTGTCGAGGAAATAGTTGAGCTGGATGGCAACACCACGGCCGTGCGCCTCGGTGATGCCGAAGCGAATCGACCGGAAGATCGACGCGAGATAAGTCACGTACATCGTCTGGTCGAGTGACCTGTCCAGCTTCTGATGGTCGACCAGGTACTGCAGGGCGAAAAGTCCCGAGATGTCGGCCTTTGCCTCTTCGATCGTGCTGTAGGCGTCCTTGAACTCCTGTCGCACGGTGGTCGCACGTCCGCCGACGTTGATGTTGTGCGGCCCCAGACCGTGCATCAGCTCGTGCATCAGGATGTGCGTGAAGAACGCGTCGAAAGAGACGTGCTGCCGGTCGTCAGCCGCGAGCGCCACCTGCGCGATCGGCTGAAGCACCATGCGGAACTTCGCCTCTTGGTTGTTCTTCAGCATCACGCGCTTCGAGCCCTTCTCCGAAATCACACGCTCGTCGTTGGGCAGGTTGAACGCCGCCGTCTGCACGCCGCGATTGCCATCGCCGGACGAGAAGACGGTGTTCACGACGCGAATCGGCGCGAGGGCACCAAGCTTTGGGTTGCGATACTTCGGATCGATCGGCAGGTTGTTTTCGATTTCCTGCAGCTCCGATCCAAATCGCGTCAGCTTCTCAGTCTCCGCGTCGTCGCGAAGCGTGATGAACGATTCGAACGCGGCCTTGTAGTTGAACCACTCGTCCTCGTAGACCTCGTACGGTCCGATCGTCGGCTCGATGCTGGCGTCAAGCTCCATCCACGCGACGTCGCTGTCGTAGTAGTCGTCGCGCTGGAGGCTGACTGCGCGCTTCTCGAGATAGTTCTTCAG
>Ga0247825_10001939_pt1 | contig 13678 bp, 11 predicted proteins | sample 13C_Vanillin_Day_FD_194413 | JGI IMG/M metagenome (GOLD analysis project Ga0247825, IMG submission 194413) | Soil microbial communities from agricultural site in Penn Yan, New York, United States - 13C_Vanillin_Day48 | ecosystem: Environmental > Terrestrial > Soil > Agricultural land | place...
TTAGGCGGGAGACCCCAGCCGGAACGGCGGCGGCTGCGTACCGTCGAGATCGGTGAAGCCGTACTCCTGAGCGAGCGCTCCGACTTCCAGCAGCTCGCCTGACTTGTCGAGCACGCGTGGATCCGCCGCCAGTGCCACGATCGCCCGTCCCAGGTAGAACGGCGTTTCCTTCGGACCTCCCGGTCCGTCCAGGGCGTGGGCCGCGCCGGCACGCGTGAAGGCTTCGACGATGCGCTCGGTGCGCATGAAGCCCGGCGCCAGCGCAACGGCGGCGACGTTGTGCTCGCGCAGTTCCTGGGCCATCGCCCACACGAGGTGAGACACGGCGTTCTTCGCGAGGTCGTAAAACAGGTTTCGCATGTACGGCAGCGCCCGGAGGTTCGCCGTCGTGCTGACGATGAGGCCGCGCCGACGGGGAACCATCAACGGCGCCGCCAGACGGCTGGCCGTCAGGTGGGCGCGGACACCGGCGGTGAACATGCGGTCCCACTGCTGCACCGATTGCTCCCAGAATGGCGCGATCGTCAGCGGCCGGCAGTTTGGATCCTCGTAGCCGCCCCACACGTTGTTCACGAGCAGATCGAGACGTCCGTGGTCGTCGCGGATCCGCGCGAAGACCGCGTCAACGTCGGCGTCGGACGTGTGATCGCAGCGGACGGCGATGCCGGTGCCACCGCGCTCGCTGACTTCGGCCGCCGTGTCGTCGATCGTTCCCGGAACGTTATCGGTGGTCGGCCCGCCGCGGATGCTGCGGCCGGTGACGTACACCGTCGCGCGTGCCGCTCCGAGCTCGCGCGCGATCGCCCGGCCGGCGCCGCGGCTGGCGCCGGTGACGAGCGCAATGGTGTCTGTGAGTTCCGGCATCGATCCGCGAGCCGGCGATTATAGCGTCGGAGCGAGGTCTGCGCCGTGCGTCAGCTATTTTTTCGCCTGCGCGTCTGCCAGGCGGGCGGCCGACAGCGAATTCCGCATGCTGTAGTTGCCCTCGTGGCACGCGAAATCGAGAACCTGCGAATTGACGAGAGCCATCGGGAACGACAGCTCGATCCGGTCCTTGAACGACTTTGGATCGACGACCGTCGCCGAATAGTCGATCCGATTCGACGCCGTGCGCGTCAGGCGCTCCGTCACCACCTTGTCGAGTCCGGTCCCCACGCCCGCCAGGCTCGGCAACCGGTCGTTGAAGTTCCGGGTCTCGATCACGAGCGTCTCGCCGTCCCAGCGGCCTCTTGACGTGCCTGCCCAGCTCCGCATCGTGCCTGGCACGTGCGGCCTGCCGTCGAGAGGCACCACCCGGCGCCAGAAGTCTGTGACCAGCACCACGTGATCGGGGCCTTGGATGATCTGCAAGACGTTGTCGTCGAACTGCGGCACCATCGGCACGAGGGCGTCAATCAGACACCGCTCGCTCAACATGAAATCTGTGTAACTGTCCCTTCGTGCGCCCTGGAACACCGCCAGCAGAGCGCCCAGTGCAGGGGGCAGCTTTCCGTCCTTCATCTCGGCGAGCGCGGCAATGAACTCTTCGGGCTGGGGCATGCGCCGGACCCCTTCGACCACCGCCGGCAGGCGGCCGTTCTCTGGATACGTAATGAGCGACGTGCGCAGATCCTCGACGTGCAGCGTGCCGTCCATCCAGTCGAGGCCGACGTCTTCCACCGGCGCAAACTTCCCAATCAGTCCGAGAGCGTTTCTGAGAGCCACGCGCCGCGCGTCGAACTCGTCCCGGGTAAAGACCTTCTTTGCAGCCGCGCTGGCCGGGCGTTGCAGTGGTACTCCGGTGTTGAAGTTCCACACGCCCTGAAGGTCTGGCTGCCGCGATTCAGTACGCGGCGCACGGTATTTGGGGTCTTGCTGCGCGGAGACGCCGACGGCCGTCAGAACGACGAAGAACAGCAGGCAATGCGTTCGTTTCATGGTTTCTCCATCTGTTACGACGACCGTGGACCGATGGTTCGATCGTGTAGACGGCGAGACCGGCCGGATATTGTATCGGCGCGTTAACTGGCGGTTTTTCTGTTCATCCCGTCGCGGATCGTCTTCGCGATCGCTTCGACGACGATGCGCTGTCCGGCGCCGTTGACGTGGCAGCAGTTGTCCCGATACAGCACGTCGCGGGTGTCGGCGTACACATTCGTCAGGTCCACGAAGGTGACGCCGCGGCGGACGAGATCGCGACCGAGGTCCCGCAGCACCGGGTATCCCTTCCTCACGTTGGCGGCGTACGGATGATCCTCACGGATGGCGACGCGGCGCTCCTCCGCGTCCATCGGCTTCGAACCCTCGAGGTATTGATTCGGCTGCAGGAAGTGGAAGTAGTGAATCCCTCGAGCCCGGGCGATGGCGTGCATCTGATACGAGCTCTCCGCCCAGAGATGGCCCAGCGCCTGGTACATTTCCGCGTCGCTCGCATACGTTGACGGCGGCCCGGCGGCAGCGTAGCCGTTGACGGCCGACATCTGCGGCAGCAGCGCCCGGTTCGCCACCGCCTGGTTGTAGAGCAGCTGATCGCCGATCCGCCAGATCGTGTTGGCGGTCACGCTGTAACGGAGCGGTCCGTTGCGAAACACGCCGGTCCACTTCTCCGACAGCGAATCCCAGAACTTGATCTTCCCGACGGTCGTGAGGAACTCGGTGTCCGGCACGGTCCGCATCCGCAGATGCCATTGCCTCGGGAAGAACGGATTGGTGTTGGGAATGTTTTCGAGTCCGGGAAGCGCCACATCGTTGAAGCCATCGAGGTTGATGACGATGTCGAACTCGCCGCCCAGCGCCGTGAAGTAGTTGAACGCCATCAGCTGCTGCGGCTGCTTGTACCCGCCGATGGTCGCCTTCACGAACACGAACTGCCGGCCGGGGAAGCCTGGCTTCAGCCGCTCGGCCAGTTCGTCCGTCATGGTGTAGGCGATGTCGTCCGCGAACGATCCGCCGAAGATGCCGACGACGACCGTGTTCGGGGTGCGGTGCTGGACAGGCGACACGTCGCTGATGCCGTACGGCGACGCCGATCGTTCGACGGTCGGGTCGTAGACGTAGCCGAGATAGGGATGAACGATTTCCTTGCGGATGCGGAGCCTAGCCGGCACGTCGGCCATGCCAAACGGGTCCTCGCCGGCCGTGACCTCCCGCCGCTGCGCCTCGAACGCCGTGAAGTTGAACAGCCGGCCGAACTTAATGGAGATGGCCGCGAACAGCAGCAGCTCCGTGACGACGTACATCACGGCAATCATGGCCAGCGCGAGGGCGAACTTCCGTCCTCTGCTCGGCGGTCGAGGCGCGTCGGATTCCGGCGCGGGAGACAAGAAGGTCTATCTCTCGGCGCCGGACGGATGGCCTCCCCAGAAGAATATGCAGTGGTGCACGGCGTCGCGAACCTTCCCGTCGCCTTGAGTCGCGATGGCAATCATGAGCGGGATGGTCGAAGCCGGCGCGTGGCACTCGATGAACGCCGGCGGCGCGGCGGCAACCGAGGCGTGAAACCCTGCGGCAAGAGAGAACGCGGCTACAGCCGATGCGATAAGGGGTCGGAGCATGCGAGATAGTTTACGGCCATTCGCGTGCCGCGCTGCGCAGTAGATTCCGCTAATTGCGCTGCTCGGGCGCCGGGTTTTCAGGCGCCGCAGCCGGTTCGGTTGCCGGCGGCGGCGGAGGCGGCAGCGCCGCTTTGCCGTCGAGCGCGAAGACGAACATCATCGGCGCGTTCTCGACGGTGTCGGTGGTCGCACCGAACGTGCTGTTCGGCCGCCCCAGTCCGCCGGCAAACGCCACGTACTGCGTGCCGTCCACCTCATAGGTGATCGGCGGCGCCATGCCGGTGCGATTGGTCTGGACTTCGTAGAGCACGTCGCCCTTGTCGGCGGCGATCGCGCGGAACCGCCCGTCGTTGATCACCTGGAACACCAGATTGCCGGCCGTGGTCGCCGTGCCGCCGCCGATGCCGCCGCCGCCGGCGATGTTCCATCGCAGCTTCTGCGTGACCGGATCCCACGCCTGCAGCCCGCCGCGTGCGCCGGCAGGCGGCTCCGGGCCATACGCAGGCTCAACGAGGCGCGTGTCACCGCGGGGACGAACGTAGCCGGTCGAGCCGGGCTTGTATTCCGCCTGCGCCTGAAGAGGAAAGCTGCTGTAGAACGCCGGAATATAGACGAGTCCGGTGCCGGGGTTATACGACATCGGCGACCAGTTGTGCCCGCCGCCCGACGTCGGCAGGATCGAGATCGGATTCGTGTCGTAGTAGGCCTTGGGATTGACGATCGGCCGGCCGTCCTTGCTCATGCCGAGCGCCCAGCTCACCTTCACGAACGGTTCGGCCGAAATGAACTCGCCGGTGACGCGGTCGAGCACGTAGAAGAAGCCGTTCTTCGCCGCCTGCGTGATCACCTTCCGCGGCCGGCCGTTGATCGTGAGGTCGAGCAGCACCAGCTGCTGCACGTTGTCGTAGTCCCACGTGTCGTTGGGAACGGCCTGATAGTGCCACTTCAACTGACCGGTGGTGAGGTCGACCGCGAGAATCGCGCAGGTATATAAGGCGTCGAGCCCCTGCGGCGTCCGGAAGTTCTGCACCCACGGCATCGGGTTGCCCGTGCCGACGTAAACAAGATTCGCTTCGGGATCGTAGGCAAAGCCATCCCACACGGCGCCGCCGCCGCCCGTCTTGTAGAAGTCCGGACCCCATGTCTTTGCCGCCGCGCGCATCGCCTCGTTCTCGAATGGCTTCGACGGGTCGCCGGGGACCGTGTAGAAGCGCCACTCCAGCTTTCCGGTCTGCGCATCGACGGCGACGAAGTTGCCGCGCGTCGGCCGATCTCCTCCGGAGGCGCCAATGATCACCTTCCCGCCCGCAATGCGCGGCGCCATCGTCAGCGTGAACAGCTCTTTCGTTTCGACGACGCGCGTTTCCCACACCAGCTTGCCGGTGAGCGCATCGAGCGCGAAGAGGCGCCCGTCGATGCCCGGCGCGATGATCATCCCGTTGTAGATCGCGATGCCGCGATTGACCGTGCCGCAGCAGATCGCCGGGCGCGTGACCGGCTGGTCGATCCGCGGATCCCAGCGCCACAACTCCTTGCCTGTCCGCGCATCCAGCGCGAACACGACGCTCCACGTCGTGATGCCGTAGAGCGTGTTGTTCCACATCAGCGGCGTGCCTTCCTGATTGCCGCCGCCGGCGCCCATCACATACGACCAGGCGAGGCCAAGCCGTTTCGCATTGGTGCTGTTGATTTGCTTGAGCGTGCTGTAGCGCGTTTCGGACTGCGTCCTGCCGTAGCTGAGCCAGGCGCCTGGCAGTGCATCGTTCGCGCTGCCGGCGCGCTGCAGCACGTCGCCGGTCACGTTGGTGGCGCGGCCCTGTTGCGCGTATGCCGCGACACCGAGCACCAGCATTCCGGACAGGGCGGCAATCGCGGCAATGGTTCGCATGGCCGACAAAATAGCACGATGGTGGAGTCCGGCTTCAGCCGGATAACCGGGGCACGTGCGATAATCTCGGTCTCGACCTCAATGAATGATGACTCGCTGCGAGCGCTTGCCCGCGAGATCCGAGTTGCGGTTCTGACGGGCTCGAAGCGAGCGAATGTCGGTCACATCGGTTCGGCGCTGTCTATCGCCGACGTCATCGCGGCGCTGTACGGACGCGTGCTGCGCATCGAACGTCCCGACGACCCCCAGCGGGATCGGTTCATTCTTTCCAAGGGTCATGCGGCGCTGGCGGCTTACGCGGCTCTTCGTGCGCGCGGCTGGATCGACGAGGACACGCTGGCCGGGTATTGCACCGACGGTTCGTTCGCGGGAACGCACCCCGATCACCAGCTGCCCGGCATCGACTTTTCAACCGGATCGCTCGGACAAGGACTGTCGTTCGGCGTGGGAGCGGCGCTGGCCGCGCGGCTCCAGGGGTCGAACCGCCGGGTGTTCGTGCTGGTGAGCGACGCCGAGTGCAACGAAGGCAGCGTGTGGGAGTCGGTGATGTTTGCCGCCCACCACCGGCTGTCGAATCTGGTGACGATCGTCGACGTCAACGGCCAGCAGGCAATGGATCACACGCATCGCGTGCTCGATTTGTCGCCGATCGAAGCACGATGGGCGGCATTCGGCTGGCAGGCGCATGTCGTCGATGGCCACGAGCTAAGCGAACTCTGCGGCGCGCTGACGAGTGACGGTTCCTCCGAGTCGCCGCGCGTGGTTCTTGCGCAGACGGTGTTCGGCAAGGGCGTCTCGTTCATGGAACGGAAGATCAAGTGGCATTACATGCCGATGAACGACGACGAGTACCGGCAGGCGCTCGAGGAGGTCACGCACTGACGTGCGAAAAGCGTTCATTCGCACGCTCGCCGATCTCGCCGAAGACGACGAGCGGATCCTGCTGCTGACGGGCGATCTCGGCTACACGGTCATCGAGCCGTTCGCCGACCGCTTCCCGCGCCGGTTCTTCAACGTCGGCGTGGCCGAACAGAACCTGGTTGGCATGGCCACCGGACTGGCCGAGTCCGGATACATACCCTTTGTCTACTCGATCGCGACGTTTGCGGTCATGCGCGCCTACGAGTTCATTCGCAACGGCCCGCTCGCCCACGGCTGGCCGGTGCGCATCGTCGGCATCGGCGGCGGATTCGAATATCCGTCCGCGGGGTTCACGCACTACGCGGTTGACGACGTCGGGGTCATGCGCGTTCAGCCGCGGATGACGATCATCGCGCCGGCCGATCATCAGCAGGCGGTCAGCGCCCTTCGCGCCACGTGGCGGCACGATGGACCGATCTATTACCGGCTTGGCAAGGACGACGTGAACATCGTGCCCGGATTGAACGGACGGTTCGAGGCAGGCCGCGCGCAGATGCTGTCGGAAGGCCGGGACCTCCTGCTTCTGGCCATGGGGCCGATCGCGCGGCAGGCGGACGAAGCGGCGCGGCAGCTGTCCGCGCGCGGCCATTCGGTGGGACTGATGATCGTCGATACGCTGAATCCGCCACCGGTGGAGCAGCTGCGGCACGCGTTAGCGTCGGTGCCGGTGGCGATGACGGTCGAGGCGCACTATCTGGTTGGCGGGCTCGGCTCGCTCGTCTCGGAGATCGTCGCGGAGCATGCGCTCGGCTGCCGCGTCGCGCGGTGCGGGGTAGCCGATATGCCGGTCGGCCGGACGGGAAGCGACGCCTGGACGGCGGCGCAGCACGGGCTCTCGACCGAAGGGCTGGTGGCATCCGCCTTGCGCGCATTGTCGTGACGGCGGGAATGCACGCGGCACCCCTAAAGGGGCGCCCTACGATCTCAGCGCACGGGCGCCCTACGATTTCGGTGGTACTCCCGGTGCACAATCAAGCCGCTCATATCGCGGCCATCGTCGGGGGTTATCGCGACGCGCTCGGAGAGATCGGCCGGCCCTACGAGATCGTGCTGGTGCTCAACGGGTGCCGCGACGAGTCATTTGCTGTGTGCACCACGTTGGCGCAGACGTTTCCGGATATCACGGTGATCGACGATCCGCGCGCCGGGTGGGGACTGGCCGTGAAGGCGGGCCTGCGTGCCGCCCGTGGCGACCTGCTGTGCTATACGAACTGCGCGCGAACCAGCGCCGCCGATCTCCAGCAGTTGATCGGCAGGGGACTCGAGCAGCCCTACACGGTCTTCAAGGCGATCCGCCGCGTGCGGGACAACTGGAAACGGCGGCTCGGATCGTTTTTGTACAACGCCGAATGCCGGCTGCTGTTCGGTCTGCCGACGCGCGACGTCAACGCCACGCCGAAAGTGTTTTCCCGCTCCCACGATGCCCTGCTGACGCTGACGTCGGACGACGACATGCTGGACGCCGAGTTCATGAGCACGTGTGTCCGCGAAGGGATTCCGGTCGTGGAGGTGCCAATCTTCTCCAACCGGCGGCAGGGCGGTTCGTCGACGACGAACTACACATCCGCCGTGCGGATGTACGTGGGCGCCTGGCGGTTATGGCGGGGGGCGCGTTGAAGCGGGCCCAGGCGGATCGCGACGATCGCGCATGGCGTCATCCCGGACAGGTTGCCGCGATCTGGAACGGCGCGGACGATCCGGATCCGTCGCGGCTTCGCTTCCGGGCGAGTGGGTCATGGTGGGAGACGCTGGAAGCTGCCGGCATCACACTGCTCGTGACGAGGGAGTACGAGCATCTGCTTCTCGCGATCACCGTCGTCAGGGGAAAGCCGCTCGCTTCCTATCTTCCGCTTCCGCATCCGTCCGGGCTGGCAGTCGATCGGCGGCGGAACATCGTCCACGTCGCCAGCACGCGCAACCCGAATCAGATCTACGACCTTGCTCCCGTGAACGATCGGCTGCCGCGTCTCGATGTCCGCGCGGCCGAAAAGACACGACCGACGCTCGTGCCGATGCGGGCGCGGATGCTTCCCGGCTCGCTGTACACGCACGACCTCGCCTTCGTCGGGGGGCGGCTGCACGCGAACGCCTCCGGACACAATGCGGTCGTTCGCATCGGCGAACAGGGGTTCGAGTACGCATGGTGGCCGCGGTGTGCCGAGACGAAATCGGGCGTGCTCATCCAGCAGAACCATCTGCAGCTGAATTCGATTGCCGCCGGCGCCTCGCTCGCGACGTCGTACTTCTCGGCGTCTACGGATCGCATTTCCAGGCGGCGGCCCGGTCACGCAAACTTCCCGGTCGATCGCCGCGGCGTGGTGTTCTCCGGCGCGACCCGCGAGCCGATCGCGTTCGGGCTGACGCGGCCGCACTCGGCCCGCCTGCGGGACGGACAGGTCTGGGTTCTGAACAGCGGCTACGGAGAATACGGACGGATCGACGCGGGCGCATTTCACAGCGTGACGTCGCTTCCCGGCTGGACGCGCGGGCTCTCGTTCCACAAGCGCGTGGCGTTTGTCGGAACGTCGCGGGTGCTGCCACGATTCCGGCAGTATGCCCCCGGCCTGAGGCTCGACCGCGCCGTGTGCGGAGTGCACGCCGTCGACGCGGAGTCCGGCCGCGTGCTGGGAAGCCTGACCTGGCCCGGCGGCAATCAGATTTTTGCCATCGACTGGGTGGAGCGCCGCGTGGCGGAAGCGTTGCCGTTTGTGATGAGTGCGCCAGGTCCGCCGCTGTCGCTGTTTTACGCCTATCGGCCGGCGGGACTTAGGTTGCCTGGGTAGCCTGGGTAGCCTGGGTAGCCTGGGTAGCCTGGGTAGCCTGGGTGGCCTGGGTGGCCTGGGTTGACTAGGCTAATTGCGCTAGACCCAGCCTACTCAGGCTACCCAGGCAACTCAGGCCACCCAGGCAACTCAGGCAACCCAGGCAACTCAGGCAACCCAGAGGGGACATGAGCGATTTCAGGCTATTGATGATCTCGGCGATGTACGAAAACGGCGGCAACGTGACGCACCGGTTTCTCGACGGCCATCCGGAGATGCTCGTCTACCCGTTCGAATCGCAGCTCGGGACGACGCTGGTCACCGATCCGCTGACGTCGATGTTTCCGGTGAAGTACCGCTGGCCCGTGTTCGATCTGGCCGCCACGCCGGCGCAGGACTTCCACGCGATCATCGACGAGGAATGCCGCGTGCGCATCCGCACGCCGCACGTCAGCAAGTTCCGCGATGCCGCCATGGATCTCTCGGATTCCGATCGCGAGCGGCACTACGTCGCGCGCGTCGAGCGGTCCGGCCGTTCCGCCGGCAACAATGTGGCGGCGTTCTTCGGCGCGACCTTCGACGCGTGGAAGGATCATCGCCGCGGCGCCAACGCCGGCGTCTACGTCGGCTACAGCCCGATCATCGGCGTGGACACCGCGCGGATTCTGCGCGACCTGCCCGGCGCCCACGTTCTCCACATCGTCCGAAATCCCTGGGCCGCCTACGCCGACACGAAGAAGCGCCCGAAGCCGTTGGCGCTGGCCAATTACATGACGGCCTGGGTGACCGTGCAGTACCACGCGCTCCTCAGCCGCGACCAGTACCCGAAGCAGGTGCACGTCGTCCGCGCCGAGGACGTCATGGCAGACTCCTACACCACGCTCGGCGGTCTCTGCCGCCAGATCGACGTGACGCCCGCGGATACGCTGCGGACGATGAGCTGGAATGGAGAAGCGTTGCCGGAAGCGTACCCGTGGGGCACCATCCGGCGAGCGACACCGGAGGCGAATGTCGCCACCGCGCGTGAACTGTCTGCCGCCGAGCGAGACGAGGTTGCGCTGCGCGCGTCGCACTATCTCGACGCGTTCGACTACCAGTCCCTTCGTCGTCAACTCGGATGAAACGGGTCGTCCTGACGGGCGGCACAGGCTTCGTCGGGGCGAATCTGGCCCACCGCCTCGTCGCCGACGGACATCAGACGCACCTGCTGGTGCGGCCCGGCTTCGCCCGATGGCGTATCGAGCCGATACTCGATCGGGTCAGCCTGCACGAGGCGGATTTGTCCGACGCTGATCGCGTGAAAGCAGCGATCGGAACGATCGAGCCGGCGTGGATCTTCCACCTCGCCGCGCACGGAGCCTATTCGTGGCAAACCGATGCCGACGAGATCACGCGCACGAACATCGCCGGCACGAGGAATCTGCTGGCCGCCGCGCTCGACGCCGGCGTCGAGATGTTCGTGAACACCGGGTCGTCATCGGAGTACGGACGGCAGGATCACGCACCTTCCGAGACGGAGGAGGCCAAGCCGGACACGCCGTACGGAATCGCCAAGGCGGCCGCAACGGCGATGGGTGTCTACGCCGCCACGGTGCACGGAGCGAGAGTGTGCACGCTTCGCCTGTACAGCGTGTACGGTCCATACGAAGATCCGCGCCGCTTCCTGCCGTCGCTGATCGTCCACGGCTTGCGAGGCGTGTTTCCGCCGCTTGTCGGCGCCGCGACGGCGCGCGATTTCGTCTTCGTTGACGACGTCATCGATGCATATCTCAGGGCCGCGCAACATCGTCCGGCGGAGCCGGGCGCGATCTACAACGTCGGCACCGGCGTCCAGACCACGATTGGCGAGGCCGTGGAAGTGGCGCGGCGGATCCTGCGAGTTCCCGGCGAGCCGAAGTGGGGCAGCATGCCGGCGCGGGCGTGGGATACCGACACGTGGGTGGCGGATACGCGGAAGATCCGCGGCGAGCTCGGGTGGGCGCCGCGCGTGACGTTCGCCGATGGATTCGAGCGGACGGTGGCGTGGCTGAATCATCACCCCGAGTTGAGGGACAGGTACGAGGCGGCGTGGCCGTGACGTCGAAGACCAACGTAGTGTCCGGCTTCAGCCGGACCAGGTTCGTTGAGCCTGCCCGCGCGCCGTTCGTGTGGGCGCTCGGGTACGTCGTGCTGTTCGGGGTTGCCTTCTCGACGATTGCCTGGTCGCTTGGGGACACCTATTCACATCTGGCGAGACCAGCGCTGGCGTCCTGGGCGCAGGCAGTGACCGACGCATTCACGAGCGGCCGCGAGTATCGGCCACTCTTCGATCTGGCGATCAAAGCCTCGTACGAAACCGCCGGTACGTGGCTGCCGTTCTATCAGGCGCTGGTGATGCTGCTGTTCGCGGCGCTGCTGTTGCTGGTCGTCTGGCTGTGCCGCCCGGTAGGCCCACGCCGCGCGCTGGCCGCGTGCGTTGCCATCAGCTGCGTGTCGGCGCTGCACACCTCTCGCATCCTCTTCGGCTTCTGGCCGCTGAACCACTACGCCTTCGTGATGGTGTGCATCCTCCTGACGATCGCGGTGGCGCTGGCGCCGGCAACCCGGCGCTATGACTGGCTGTTTGGACTGCTCGCGCTCATCGCCATGCTCGGTCTCGAGCTTGGCGTGCTGATTGTCCCGCTGTCGATCGTGCTGTGGTGGTTCGGTGCGCCAGGCATTGGCCGGCGAGGGGTTCTCTCTGTCGCCGCAGGTGCCGTGGTGTATCTGGTGGTCCGCCTGACGCTCGCCGAATATTCCGGCGAATCGCTGTACGCGGACACCGGGTTCATTTTCCAGACCGTTGACGCCGCTTCGCTGCGCGCCCGCTTCGGCGACTCGCCCTGGCTGCTGTGGATCTACAACGTCGGAAGCACGTTCCTGACGATCGTGGCATCCGAGCCGAGGGAAGGCGTGTTCTCGTTCGTCGAGTCGCTGCTGGCGCACGACATGGAAAGCTGGCGCTGGTTCCACGTCGGCTTGTCCGCACTCACCACGCTGGTCATCGCCGGCGGACTCGTCCGCGGCTGGCCGTGGCACGAACGCGATCGCCTTCTCGTCGTGGCCGGCTGCGCGCTGCTGGTGTTCGGGAGCGCGCTGGGATTTCTCTACACGCGGGATCGGATCGGACTCGCGGGAGGGGTCGGCTATGCACTGCTGCTTTATGTCGCGTGTGCGTCGTGGTTGGATGATCCGCCCGCCAGGTGGAAACGCACGAGCACCGCGATCATCGCGCTGGTGGCCGTCGCGTGGGTGATTCGCAGCGGCGAAACGTTCTTTCAGCTGCGCGATCTCGCCTGGGACTACCGCACGGAGTGGACCGAGCGGTTCGAGGAACTGGGCGCCCGCCAGGAACAGACGGCGTTGCTGCAGCAGCTCCGTGCGGCCGCGCTGGAGAAGACGCCCGCGGACCCGCGGCGCGATCCGGCGTGGACCTATTTCCTGTTCGAACGCCGATTCCGCCGGGCGTCTGCGGCGCCATAGGCTGCTCGACACGCGCGGTTGAAGGGCCGGGCAGGCCAATGCGCGCGCGGCGCGTCCGCAAGAAGCGGCTTACGGAAGAACAAAGGTGAAGGTGCGCGAACTCCCGCGTTAGCAGCGCAGTTGACGAACGGCCACGCTCCCCCCACAACTGCACGACCATCGTCGTCGTGGTCTCCGGCAATCGGCAGAGCGTGCCGTTCTGGCCCGACAGGCCCAGAACGTCAAGATCGAATCGGGTCGCACTGTTGGCGCGAAGCGGCTGAAGCGTCACGTATACGGCCGGGTACCCCGATCGCGCACAATGTTGTGAACCGTTATTGAAGGACACTGTGACCCACGGTTCCGCCACTTCCTGACCGAGTCGCACGTCGACCGCAAGTCTGAGGTCGAAGACGCACCAGCCGCCGTCACACTCTTCGGCAGTGACCGTCGACCCGGTTTCAGGCTGAATCGACGCGACAGTAATTTCTCCCTGGGGGATCGCGGGGGCAACGGGAGCTGTCGGCAGCGTTTGCGTCGCCTGGTCACATCCGGCGCCGATGAGCAGCCCCACTGCGAAAAGCGCGTAGAACGGCGTCGATGTTCTCAAGCACACCCCTCCCGCCTGCGGACCTCTGACACAGAGGGCCGGTCGCCGGCCCTTCGCGACAAGGTTGTCATTCCCATCGCTCCCGGGGTCTGCACGCCGACGTTCTCCTGTGATGAATGCGGGAACGGGGTAACAAAGGGGTCAGTCGTAAGACGACAAGTACTCGGCGGCCTGCTCTACGTCGCCGTGGTATGTCTGAACGTCACCACACAAAGCCTGACGGGAACGCTCTGCAGCACCGTCAATGATGCCCACGGGCGGCGTCCTTCCCGGCGCCGTCGTGCGACTCACCTCAGAGGTTCTGAGGAGCCGAGCACGCCGCGGGTGATGCAGCGGTCGTAGGGCCGCAGTTCTGCGGCACTGGCGGCGCGGTACTCCGGGTCAGCCACGACTCGCCACTGTTTGGCCCGGCGAGCGCCGTCCTCGGTCAATGGCGGAAGGCGGCCGTTCTCAGGTTCGACGATCAGCGAGGTGAGCGCGGGAC
>Ga0247825_10001940_pt1 | contig 13677 bp, 14 predicted proteins | sample 13C_Vanillin_Day_FD_194413 | JGI IMG/M metagenome (GOLD analysis project Ga0247825, IMG submission 194413) | Soil microbial communities from agricultural site in Penn Yan, New York, United States - 13C_Vanillin_Day48 | ecosystem: Environmental > Terrestrial > Soil > Agricultural land | place...
TCCGCGACCTGGTGGCGCGTCGCACACCGATGTTCGAGTTCGTGGTCAAGTCGATCCTCACCGAGCACGACCTCGAGACCGCCGAGGGCCGGGTCGAGGCGCTGCGGCGCACCGTGCCGGTGGTCGCCCAGATCAAGGAAGCGACGCTGCGTGACAGCTACGCCGTCCAGTTGTCCGGCTGGGTGGGCTGGGACGACATCGCCGCCGTCCGGCAGCGGGTGCGGGACGAGGCGCGCAAGCGGGCGTCCACCCGCGGGTCGCTGCCTGCGCCGCTGAAGAAGAAGGCCTCCCGGGACGAGGACCAGGACACACCGCAGTTGCCGGTCGGCCTCTCGCGGCCCCGGCCGAACGATCCGACGCTGTGGGCGCAGCGCGAGGCACTGAAGGGCGCGTTGCAGTACCCGGCGATCGCGGGCACCGTGTTCGACTCGCTGCCGGTGGAGACGTTCACCCATCCGACGTACGTCGTGATCCGTGAGTCGATGATCGCGTCCGGCGGCACCAGCGCAGGACTCGGTGGCGGCGAGTGGGTCGACGCGGTCAGCCGCGGAGTCGACGACGTCACCGCGGCGTCCCTCGTGTCGGAACTCGCCGTCGAGCCGTTGCCCGCCGAAGAGGACACCGTGCCGCGATACATCTCCGGCGTGATCGCACGCCTGCAGGAGGTGTGGGTGGGAGAGCAGGTGGCGGAACTGAAGTCCAAGCTGCAGCGCATCTCACCGGCGACGGCGTCGGACGAGTTCCATTCGCTGCTCGGCGACCTCGTTGCCCTGGAGCAGTACCGCCGCAGCCTGCTCGATCAGGCGATCGGCGACACCAACCGGGACGGGATGGCCGGCTGAACCGGCCGCTGCCCGGCTACTTCTTCTTGAGCTGATCCTGGGGAACCAGGATGGTCGTTTCCTCGTCGAGCGGTTTCATGGGCTCGAGCTTCGGCTGAGTGTTCAGGGAGTCGGACAGCTTCTGACGCGACATCTGCAGCACCTTCCTCGTGGCCGGGCTGGTGGCCACGGCCTTGGTGGCCCGGCTGATCTGTTCGTAGCGCGCACGTCCTGCTCGCGTACCCAGCACGTACCCCGCAGCGATACCGATCAACAACCGCATCATTCCCGCTTCCTCCCGACGCACAACGACCTGCACCCATCCTGCCTGATGCGTCGACAGGCAGGCGATTTGGTACTGGGGTGGGGCTATGCGCTACAGTTTCTCTCGCATCGCCGGGAACGGCGAAGCACAGCAGAATAATCCCCTGTAGCTCAATTGGCAGAGCTTCCGACTGTTAATCGGACGGTTGCTGGTTCGAGTCCAGCCGGGGGAGCATCGAAACCCCGCCCGGTTCATCCGGGCGGGGTTTTCTGCTGCGCCCGGCCAATTCGGATCGGTGCGCCCTCCCGGACGAGTACATTCCCGCTGTATCGGCAGCAATCGACCGCGGGGTGTGCGATGAGCGAGGACGGCGGCGAAACCGAGCGGACAGGGTCGATCGGGCGCTTCGGCACCCGCGATGCCCCGCGGTGGCTGCTGCCCTCGATTCTCTACGTTCTGCTGGCCGTCGCCGCCTACCAATTGTCGGGATGGCTGTTCGTCAACCTGCGCGGATTCCTGGAATTGCTGTTCCTCGCGTGGTTGTTCAGTATCACCCTCGAACCAGTCGTCGACTGGCTCGAGCGCCGGGGGTTGCGGCGCGGAGCCGCCACCGGGCTGGTGCTGTTCGCACTGTTCGTCTTCGCGATCGGCTTCCTGGCCCTGTTCGGGACCCTGCTCGCGCAGCAACTCGCCCAGCTCCTCAAGGCGCTGCCGGACGCGCTGTCCTCGGTGACCGACTGGTCCAATCGTGTGTTCGACACCGACTTCGCGACCGGTGAGGACCTCATCCGCCTCACGCCCGAAACCATCCGAGACCTCGCCGAACGATTCACGCCGGGAGTGCTGGGCGTGTTGTCCTCGCTGCTCGGCGTCGTATTCCAGATGCTGACGCTGCTGCTGTTCGTGTTCTACATGTCCGCGCAGGGGCCTGCGCTTCGCCGCACGATCTCGAGTTGGTTTCCGGCGCGGCAACAGCGAGTCATCTCGGTGGTCTGGGAGATCTCGGTCGAGAAGGCCGGCGGATACGTGGTGTCGCGGCTGATCCTCGCTGCGGTGAGTTCGGTCGCCACGGGCATCTTCCTGGTGGCGATCGGCGTGCCCTACTGGCTGCCGCTGGCGTTGTGGACCGGCATCGTCTCGCAGTTCGTCCCCACCCTGGGCACCTACCTCGCGATCGCGCTCCCCGCGATCATCGCGGCGGCGTCCCAGCCGATGGACGGTGTGTGGGTGATCGTGTTCGGGACCGTCTACCAGCAGATCGAGAACTACGTGCTGCACCCGCGCATCACGTCCGCGACAGTCTCGATCCACCCCGCGGTCGCGTTCGGATCGGTGATCGTGGGCGCCTCGCTGTTCGGCCCGGTCGGCGCCCTGGTGTCGGTGCCGGTGGTCGCCGCGATCGAGGCCCTCGTCGAAACGTACGGGCGACGGTACGAACTCGTCGCCGACGCACCGGCGCCGGTCACCTCAGTCGAACAACGCGAACACGCGGGCGACGAAGAAGGCCGCGACCGCGAGGACGAGTAGCCCGACCACGATGAACGCGAGGATCGGCACCGTCCGGCCCGGCATCGGCTGCGGATGCGACAACCCCGAGGTCTGGCCGGCATCCGGTGGCGTGTCACCCGGCTGAACGCCCCCTCCGTCGTCGAGCGCCGGCGCATCTTCCGGTTCCGGTCCTGGTCGTTCGACGCTCATCCTGTGCTCCCGTCTCATGGTCCTCCGCAGTGCGGATCACATCCGCGTACCCCGGGAGGCGCGTTCGCACACACGGTGACGAGGCAGCGTCCACGTCGGGACACCGATGTGGTCCGCCGACCACGAAAAGTCCTGTCAGGGCGGGTTCGTCCCGGCTACGCGCCCGCGGCGGGCGCACGGTAACATCGGCACGCCGCGATCACGCGTAGTGCGGCGATGGGGCGGTAGCTCAGTCGGTTAGAGCCGTGGACTCATAATCCATTGGTCGCGGGTTCGAGCCCCGCCCGCCCCACCGTTTTCCGCGGACCCCCGATGTCGAACGCCCGCTACGTCGTTGTTCTCCGTGCCGGAGCGGGGCAGACTGAAAGGCATTCGAGGAGGCCATCGTGGAGCTTCAGGTTGTGGCGATCGACAAGCCCGACGACATGAACGTGATCGTCGGACAGTCCCACTTCATCAAGACCGTCGAGGACGTGCACGAGGCGCTGGTGGGAGTGAGCCCCCACATCCGGTTCGGTATCGCGTTCTGCGAAGCCTCGGGGCCTCGCCTCGTGCGCTGTTCCGGCAACGACGACCGTCTCGTCGAGTTGGCCACCCGCAACGCTGTTGCTGTCGGCGCAGGACACTCGTTCTTCGTGTTCCTGGAGGACGGCTACCCGGTGAACGTCCTGAACACACTGAAGCAGGTGCCGGAGGTGTGCGGCATCTTCTGTGCCACCGCCAACCCCGTCGAAATCATCGTGGCGGAGACGGAACTCGGCCGGGGGATTGCCGGCGTGATCGACGGTCGCCCACCCGCCGGTGTCGAGACCGATGCCGACGTCGCCGACCGCAAGGCGTTGCTCCGGACGATCGGTTACAAGCTCTGAACGATCGGGTGCTCGGTGGTGTCCGGCGTCGCGGCAGCGGGCGTCGCATCCGGGGATACGTTCACCTGAGTGCGGGCACGGGTGGTATGCGAACGACGTTCGCGGGGGAACAGCTTCTCCGTCAGCCTCGAGACTGCCGCGAACAGTTGATGTGCATCCATGGGACGTGTGCCCTCTCCGTCATAGAGGCGCGACTCGGCGGCCCTTCTGATAGCCCGATGATAACCATGTTTCGGGGGACTACCTACGCTCTGACCGCTTTTCACGGTAGATGGACAGACTGTTGTCAGGAAACAGCGACTCGAGCAGTCGAGCGTTCAGTGTTGTGCGGGAGAATCCGGCAGGACCGCTGCTTCGGAACGCCGATGATCCTGCACTGGTTATCGGCCCGGACTAGGCCGGCGGATCGACGCGTTCCCAGGCAATCGGGAGTTGCTCGGCGGAACCGGTCCATCGCGAACCCGTAACCCTCGGCGATGTGACGCGTCGACGGCGAACCGCCGAATTCCGCACCGCGGCACTCGCGGGTCGGGATCTGTGGTCGCTCTACGATGACGGCCATGGCGATCACTCCCGACACGAAGAACTGGACGTGGGTCCTCGACCGGGCGTGCCCCGACTGCGGGTTCGACTCGGCGGCAACCCGGTACGAGGACATTCCGGCGCTGGTCCGGGCGAACGCGGAGGCATGGTCGCCGGTCCTCACCCGCCCCGATGTGACGGTCCGGCCGGACGAGCAGACGTGGTCGGCGCTCGAGTACGCCGCACACGTTCGCGACGTGTTCCGGATCTTCGACGTCCGGCTCCGGCTCATGCTCGATGAGACGGACCCACTGTTCCCGAACTGGGATCAGGACGAGACCGCGGTCGCCGAGCGCTACAACGAGCAGGATCCGGCCGTCGTGGACGCCGAGCTGCGTGCGGCCGGCGCGGCGGTGGCGGACGACTTCGAGGCCGTCGCGCCGGAATTCCGGGTGCGGACCGGACGGCGGAGCGACGGCGCATCCTTCTCGGTGGAGTCGCTGGCCAAGTACTTCGTCCACGATCCGATCCACCATCTCCACGACGTGTCGGGGTAACAGTTTCGGATTCCCGGACCCGATTCGGTAGAACGTGTTCCAATTCGGACCGTTTGTGTCTATCGTCACATCAGCAGATGCGCAGACATGAATGAAGGGTTGGGAGTCACATGAAGACCAAGGGTGCGATCCTGTGGGGCCTGAACGAGCCGTGGTCGGTCGAGGAGATCGAGATCGGCGATCCGGTTGCGGGCGAGGTGCAGATTCGCATGGAAGCCGCCGGAATGTGCCACTCCGACCACCACATCGTCACCGGTTCGATGCCGATGGCGTCCTTCCCGGTGATGGGCGGGCACGAAGGGTCCGGCGTCATCACCAAACTGGGGCCGGAGGTGAAGGACCTCGAAGTGGGCGACCACGTCGTGCTCTCGTTCGTGCCCGCCTGCGGACGCTGTCCGGCGTGCTCGGCGGGACACCAGAATCTCTGTGACCTCGGGATGGGACTCCTGAGCGGGCTGGCGATCAGCGACGGCACCTTCCGCATCCACGCGCGCGGCGAGAACGTCATCCCCATGTGTCTCCTCGGGACGTTCTCGCCGTACATGGTCGTGCACGAGACGTCGGTCGTGAAGATCGACAAGGACATTCCGTTCGACGTCGCCGCGCTGGTCGGCTGCGGCGTACCCACCGGGTGGGGTTCGGCCACGCGGATGGCGGAGGTGAAGCCGGGCGAATCCGTCGTCATCATGGGTGTCGGCGGCGTGGGCATGAGCGCACTGCAGGGCGCGGTGGCGTCCGGGGCGCGCCAGATCTTCGCCATCGACCCGGTGCCGTGGAAGCGGGAACAGGCGCTGAAGTTCGGGGCCACCCACGCGTTCGAGAGTGCCGCGGCCGCAATCGAGCCGATCATCGCGCTCACCAACGGGTTGATGGCGCAGAAGACGATCATCACGGTCGGGGAGATGCACGGCGAATACGTCGAGGAAGCACTGTTGCTCACCAGCAAGTTCGGCACGTGCGTCGTCACGGCCATGGGTGCGATGACCGACATGGACGTCAAGCTGAACCTGTTCCTCTTCTCGATGCTGCAGAAGGACCTGAAGGGCACCATCTTCGGCGGCGGAAACGCCCGGGTCGAGATCCCGAACCTGCTGGCCATGTACAAGTCGGGGCAGCTGAACCTCGACGACATGATCACCCGCACCTACACCCTCGAAGGTGTCAACGACGGGTATCAGGACATGCTCGACGGCAAGAACATTCGCGGCGTCATCCGGTACACCGAAGCCGACTGGTGACGGCTCGCCGCAGCCGACCGCGGGCCGCTCTCGTAGGCTGACCGGGTGCAGAGTCTCGATCAGATTGCCCGATGGCCCGTGGACAACGCTGCGGCGGTGGTCCTGTCGCACGACGAAGGGGTGATCGGCGAGTACGGCGACCAGCAGCGCGTCTTCCCCCTGGCCTCGGTGACCAAACTGCTCTGCGCGTACGCAGTCCTGGTGGCCACCGAGGAGGGGGCCGTCGAACTCGACCAGCCCGCAGGCCCGGAGGGCTCGACGGTGCGTCACCTGCTGGCGCACGCGTCGGGTCTCGCGTTCGACGCGAACCGTGTGCAGACGGCACCGGAGCGCAAGCGGATCTACTCGAGCGCCGGCTACGAGTTGCTCGCCGACTTCCTCACCGCCGAGACGTCGATCGATTTCGCCTCCTACGTCGCGGAATCCGTCTTCGCGCCACTGTCGATGGGCGCGTCCGCGCTCGTCGGGCCCGCCGGCCACGGAGCGCAGGCGTCGGCGGGCGATCTCGGCCTGTTCGCAGCAGAACTGTTCCGCCCGGCCCTCATTTCGCCTCAGACGTTCACGGACGCCACATCCGTGCAGTTTCCCGGACTGGACGGAATCCTGCCCGGATACGGCTCACAGCGGCCCAACGACTGGGGTCTGGGATTCGAGATCCGTTCGGACAAGAGCCCGCACTGGACGGGCACCGGGAACTCGCCGCGGACGTTCGGCCACTTCGGTCAGTCCGGCACCTTCCTGTGGGTCGATCCGGCCGCCGGACTGGCGTGCGTCGCGTTGACGGACCGGGATTTCGGCGACTGGGCCAAGCCCCTGTGGACCGAGCTGAGCGACGGTATCCTCTCGGAACGCAGAAGATGATGACACACCGATTGCTCGAATCACTGGCGCAACACAGGCATCACAAGGCACACTGGTCAACCGAGCGTGCTGCACACACCGACTGAGGCCGTTGGGGAAGACGTCCCTCGTCGAAGCAGGAGGCTCGAGTGCGCGCATTGAATCAGTTCGCGGACGCGACGGCTGGTGTTGTCTACATCCACTCGTCGCCCGCCGCGTTGTGCCCCCATATCGAGTGGGCGTTGACCGCGACCCTCGACTGCCGAGCCAACCTGAAATGGACCTCGCAGCCGGCCTCCAACGGCGTTCTGCGCGCGACCACCAGCTGGGTGGGGCCTGTCGGCACCGCCTCGCGGCTGGTCAACGCGCTTCGCGCCTGGCCGATGCTGCGGTTCGAGGTCACCGAGGACGCCAGTGAGGGCGTGGACGGCGAGCGGTACAGCCACGTGCCCGGCATGGGTCTGTGGCACGGGTCCACCAGTGCGAACGGCGATGTCGTCGTGGGGGAGATGCGCCTGCGGGCACTGATGCAAGCGGGGGGCGACATCGCCGCCGAACTGGACTACGCACTCGGAACCGCCTGGGACGAGGCTCTCGAGCCGTTCCGCAGTGGCGGAGAAGGCGCCGAGGTCACCTGGCTGCGCCGGGACGTCGGCTGACACCCCGCTCACGAACGCGAAAAGGCCCCCGCCACAACAACGGCGGGGGCCTTCTCTCGAACAGAGCTCAGATCACAGCGGGATGTTCTTGTGGTCGCCGCGGCCGGCGGGAGCGGCGGCGAGGGCGGCGGTGATGACACTGCGCGTCTTGGCGGGGTCGATCTCCTCGTCCACCACACCGATCGCGACGGCACGGTCGACGCCACCGGCGATGCTCTCGTGCTCGACGGCCAGACGCTCGTGCAGGGCCTCACGCTCATCTTCCGGCGCCGCGGCCAGGGCGCGCTTGTGCAGGATGCCGACGGCGGCCTTGGCGCCCATGACAGCGACCTCGGCATCGGGCCACGCGTAGACGGCCGTGGCGCCGAGCGCGCGGGAGTTCATGGCGATGTAGGCGCCGCCGTAGATCTTGCGGGTCACGACCGTCACGCGGGGGACGGTGGCTTCGGCGAACGCGTGGAGCAGCTTGGCCCCGCGGCGTACGACGCCTTCCCATTCCATGCTCACACCGGGGAGGTATCCGGGAACGTCCACGATCACCACGAGCGGGATGCCGAATGCGTTGCACAGCCGGACGAAACGAGCTGACTTCTCGGCGCTCTCCGAGTTCAGGCAGCCACCCAGGCGGAGCGGGTTGTTGGCGATGACACCGACGGTGCGGCCACCGAGGCGGCCGAGACCGGTGACGATGCTGCGGGCGTAATTGCCCTGCAGTTCCTCGAAACTCGACTCGCCCTCGACGTTGTCGAGAAGTTCGTGAACGATCGGACGGACGTCGTAGGCGCGCTTCGCCGACTCGGGCATGAGCGCGCGGAGATCGGTGTCGCCGTGCGCGGCCGCGGCCTGATCGAACTCGCCCTGTTCGCAGAACATCGACACCAGGCGGCGTGCCCGGTGCAGGGCGTCGCCCTCGTCGTGGGCGGCGATGTGCGCGACACCCGACTTCTTCGTGTGCGTGTCGGGACCGCCGAGGGACACCATGTCGACCTGCTCACCGGTGACACTGCGGACCACGTCCGGTCCGGTGACGAAGACGCGGGCCTCGGGCGCCATGATGACGATGTCGGTCAGCGCAGGACCGTACGCCGCACCGCCGGCCGCGAAGCCGAGGACGACGGAAATCTGTGGGACGCGGCCGGACGCGCGGACCATGGCCTCGAAGACCAGTCCGACGGCGTGCAGGGCCTCGACGCCCTCGGCGAGACGCGCGCCACCCGAGTGCCAGAGACCCACGATCGGGGCGTCTTCCTCGAGGGCGGTGTCGATCGCCGTCACGATGTGCTTGCAGCCTTCGACGCCCATGGCGCCGCCCATGACGGTGGCATCGGAGCAGTATGCGATGGTGCGGACACCGTCGATGTTGCCGGACGCGGCCAGCACACCGGACTTGTCACGCGGATGCAGGGGGACGACCGTCCCGGCGTCGAACAGCTTCTCCAGGCGCGCAAGGGGATCGCGCGGATCGATCGACGCATCGGACTTAGTCGCGGGTGCCAAGATTGTCATCGCGTCCTCCTTGTGGCGGGCCCGGGTGGGCTGTCGATGGGTGGAGACCCCTTCAGAGAAGGGGTCTCCACCCGCGAGCTAGCAGGACCGGCTGTCAGGCCCGGCCGAAGGCGAGCGCGACATTGTGCCCACCGAAACCAAACGAGTTGTTGATCGCGAAATCGATCTCGCCGTAACGGGCTTCGCCCTTGACGACATCCAGGTCGATCTCTGGATCCTGATTCTCGAGATTCAGCGTGGGCGGAATGACTCCGTCACGCAGACTCAGGACCGTGAGCACCGCCTCGAGCGCACCGACGGCGCCGATCGAGTGCCCCAACGCGGACTTCGGTGCGTACACCGCAGCATGGTTGCCGACGGCAGCCTTGATGGCGTTCGCCTCTGCCGTGTCACCGATCGGCGTGGCCGTGGCGTGCGCGTTGATGTGCTGGATGTCCGTCTTCGTCAATCCGGCAGTCTCGATCGCCCTCGTCATGGCCCGCGCAGCGCCCGAACCCGAAGGATCGGGAGCGACGATGTGGAACCCGTCGGAGGTGATTCCCGCGCCCAGCAGACGGGCGTGGATGGTGGCACCGCGAGCCTTGGCGTGCTCCTCGGTTTCGAGGACCATCATCGCTCCGGCCTCACCGAACACGAAGCCGTCACGATCCTTGTCGAACGGCCGCGAAGCCGCCTTCGGATCGTCGTTGCGGGTGCTCAGCGCGCGCATCATCGCGAAGCTCGCGATCGGCACGGCGTCGAGGTAACCCTCCACACCACCGGCGACGATGATGTCCGCGTCGCCCATCACCAGCATGCGGTACGCATGGGCGATGGCCTCGGAACCCGAGGAACAGGCCGACACGGGAGTGATCACTCCGGCGCGGGCCCCGAGCTCGAGTCCGACGGTGGCCGACGGACCGTTGGGCATCACCATCTGAACGGCGAACGGCGACACCTTGCGGTACCCACCGGCCTTCATCTTCTCGACGGCGTCGATCAGAGCTTCGCCGCCGCCCAGTCCGGTGCCGATCACGACGCCGAGGCGATCCTTGTCGACCTCCGGGCTGCCGGCGTTCTCCCAGACCTGACGGCCCAGGACGAGCGCCAGCCGCTCGACGAAGCTCATCCGGCGGATCTCGACCCGGGACAGCGACTCGTCGGGCGACACCTTGAGCTTGCCGCCGATCGTCACCGGAAGGTCGTTCTCCGTGACGAAGGCTTCCCGGATGGTGTCGATGCCGCTCTCGCCGGCCAACAGGCCTTTCCACGTGGCATCCACGTCACCAGCGATCGACGTCGTGGCCGCGAGGCTGGTGACGACGATGTTGGGGAACTGCTTCCCGTTGGTCGAGGCGGAAGTCACGGCTGAGCTCACTCCTCGTCGTTCTTGGCAGCTTCGAGCTTCGCCTTCACGGCCTCCGCGTCGGCGCCACCTTCTGCTTCGAGCTTCTGGATGTAGGACACGGCGTCACCGACGGTGCGCAGTCCGGCGAGATCCTCGTCGGGGATCTTCACGCCGTACTTGTCCTCGGTCTGGACGGCGATCTCAACCATGGAGAGGGAGTCGATGTCGAGGTCGTCGACGAAAGACTTTTCGATGGTCACCTCGGACGGCTCAATACCGGTGACCTCCTCGATGATCTCCGCGAGTCCGGCGATGATGTCTTCCTGGGTGGCGGCCACTGAGTGGCTCCCTTCTGATTCGGTGTAGATGTATCTGGAGTTGTGCAGGCACGTCCCCATCGGCCGCGCCTGCGGGCCCTGCACGCACCGAGGTGCGCGCAGCAAACTAGCCGAGTTCTGTCAGTTCGGCTAGCGCGGAGATATCCCCCGGGGTCTTGAGTGCCAGAGTCGGCGTACCGCGCATTTCACGCTTGGCGATACCGACGAGGGTTCCGGCTGGTGGAAGTTCCGCGATCGCGGAGACCTGAGCGGTCCGCAGGCTTGCGGTACACAGGTCCCAACGCACAGGTCGGGTTACCTGCGCGGCCAGTTTAGTCAGTGCGTCGGCTCCGGATGCGACCGGTGCGCCGTCGGCGTTGGAGAGCAGAGTGCGGGTGGGTTCACCCGGTGTGATCTTGGACGCAGCCTCGGTGACGGCCTCCTGCGCGGGAGCCATGAACCGGGTGTGGAACGCGCCTGCGACGGGAAGTGCGCGAACCCGCGCCTTCTCCGGCGGGTTGGCCGCGAGTTCCTCGAGCGCCGACAGCAGACCTGCCGCGACGATCTGGCCCGCCGCATTGCGGTTGGCCGGTTCGAGGCCCAGTTCGTCGAGGCGGGCGAGCACCTCGGCCTCGTCGCCCCCGAGGACCGCGGACATGCCGGTCGGTTCGAGTGCGCAGGCCTTCGCCATCTCCGCGCCGCGGACGGCGGCGAGGGCGACGGCGTCGTCGGCGGAGAGGACTCCGGCGACCGCGGCCGCGGCGAGTTCGCCGACCGAGTGCCCGGCCGCGATGGTGTCTGCGGGAACCAGGCCACGCGCGTCGAGTTCCTCGAAGGCGAGGAGTGCGGCGGCCACGACGAGAGGCTGAGTCACCGACGTGTCGGTGATCTCCTCCGCTGTCGCGGTGGTACCGAGGCGGACGAGGTCGAGGCCGGCAGCCTTCGACCACAGTGCGACACGGTCATGAGAACCCGGCAGCTCCAACCAAGGGATGAGCATGCCGGGAGTCTGAGAGCCCTGACCCGGGGCGAGCAACGAAATCACTCTTCAAGAGAACACCGTCAACGGCGTGCTGCGAGATGTCGTTGCGGATGAACCTTTGTCGGCGGATTTGTTGGGTTCCCACAAAATTGCACGTGGGGTCCTCGCATCGAATCTGGACAGACGTTCGTTACAGCCCTGCTTCTCCGAATGGGAAGGGTGTGACTGGTGTTAAACGTGATATGGGTTCGTTATGGGAATGTGTCAATCGACCCACCGTGGCGGCCACTCTGAGTACATACGCATCCCGCGGATTCGTCGGATCGCGACCGGTGACTTCGGCGATTCTCTTGAGTCGATACCGCACAGTATTTGGATGAACAAACAGCTGCCGGGCACAAGTCTCAACCGCACCTCCACAGTCGAGATATGCGTCCAAAGTGTCGGTGAGAACACCTCCGGCGGCCGCCAGCGGCGCGACCAGATGGTCGTTCAGAGCGGTGACCGCGGCGTTGTCCCCGAGCAGTGCGCGCTCGGGTAACAACTCGGCGGCGTGAACGGGCCGAGGGGCGCCCCGCCAGCCGGCGACCGCCTGCATCGCAGCGAGCGCCTCGACGGCACTGAAGTGCGCCGCACCCAGCGTCGGCGTGGTCGGCCCGATGATCACCGGCTCGTCCGAGAACTTGCCGAGCAGGTCGGTCATGAAACTCGAGTGCCCCGACCCCTCCTGGAGTTCGCCGCTGACGACCATCACGAGCCGCGAACCCTGCACCACGGCGAGGGCGGCGCGACCGTGCTTCTGCGCGATGGTGTGGACCGTGCCGACGACGGAGACCCGTTCGTCCTCGGGGGGAGTGCCGACGATGACGGTGGCGGGGGCGGTGGCGTCCCAGTTGAGGGTCGCCGCCCGCGACAACATGTCCGAACCCGTGTCACCACGGACCACGGCGTCGACCACGAGTGCCTCGAGCCGGGTGTCCCACGCACCGCGGGACTCCGCGGCACTCGCGTACACCGAGGCGGCCGCGAAACCCAGTTCGCGGCCGTAACGGAGGACGGCCTCGGTGAGGGCGATCAGCTGCTGGTCGTTGCGGGCGAGCGCCGGGAGCCACTGCTCGAAGAACTCCATCGCCACGCGGACCATGTCCACCGTCTGGCTGAGGGTGAGCCTGCGCGCGAGATCCTGCGGAATCACCTGGAACGCGTCCAGGCTGAACCGGATGTCGCTGTCCGGGTTCTTGAGCCACTCGAGGAAGTTGACGACCGCCGTCTGAACCAGCAACTGCACGTTGGAGCGTTGAGCGGCATCGAGGTCGTCGAAGAACGGCAGTTGATCCTGCATCGTCGTGACGGCCTCGGTCGAGAGGCGACCGGAGAACTGTTTGACGCGACGCAACAGTGCGTCGGGCAACGGATCCCGGGTTTGTCGTCTGCGGGAGACCAACGGACTCTGCTCGACCATAGTCAAGAACCTACGCCCACCGCCGCCCGTGTAGTCCGACGGACACACGGGCGGCGGTGGGGAGGATCTCGGCGTTACGCGCTGCCGGTGTCCGTGTACGAGACGGCCGCGGCGCGGACGTCGTCGATGCGGTACCGGTTGGCGGCCTCGACGGCCTTGGAGCGGTCGAGGGTGCCTTCGCCGGCGAGGGCGGACAGGACGGCGACGACGATGGATTCGGCGTCGACGTTGAAGTACCGGCGGGCGGCGGGGCGGGTGTCGGAGAAGCCGAACCCGTCGGTGCCGAGGGTGGTGTACGAGCCGGGGACCCACTGGCGGATCTGGTCGGCGACGGCGCGCATCCAGTCCGAGGCCGCCACGAACGGGCCGGCGGCGTCGGACAACGCCTGCGTGACGTAGGGCAGCGGGGCGTCGGTGCCGGGGTCGCGCAGGGCCTGGCGCTCCGATTCGATGCCGTCGCGGCGCAGCTCACCCCAGGAGGTGACCGACCACACGTCGGCGGCCACACCCCACTCGTCGGCGAGCAGTTCCTGCGCACGCAGCCCCTCGGGCATGGTGACACCGGAGACCAGGATCTGCGCCCTGGGCGCGGAGCCTGCGGAGTGCGCGTGTTG
>Ga0247825_10001941_pt1 | contig 13676 bp, 13 predicted proteins | sample 13C_Vanillin_Day_FD_194413 | JGI IMG/M metagenome (GOLD analysis project Ga0247825, IMG submission 194413) | Soil microbial communities from agricultural site in Penn Yan, New York, United States - 13C_Vanillin_Day48 | ecosystem: Environmental > Terrestrial > Soil > Agricultural land | place...
CCTGGCGCTGTCGAGGCTCGCCGCGTGCATCAGGAAGTCGATCGCGGCGCGCGGCGAAGCGAACCAGTGGCGCACGGTCTCCGGCACCGGCAGCAGCGCTTCCTGGCCGGCGAGCGGCTCGCGGATGATGCCGGAGAAGAAGCCCGAGGCCGCCTTGTTCGGCTTGCCCGGGCGCACGCAGATCGTCGGCAGGCGGATGCCGATGCCGTCGAAGAAGCCGCGCCGGCTGTAGTCGGAGAGCAGGAGCTCGCCGATCGCCTTCTGCGTGCCGTAGCTGGTGAGCGGCGCGTTGAGGAACTCGTCGCCGATCGCGGGCGGAAAGGGAGAGCCGAACACCGCGATCGAGGAGGTGAACACGACGCGCGGATGGTAGTTCTGTTGTTTTCTGATGGCTTCGAAAAGCAGCCGTGTCCCATCAAGATTGATCCGGTAGCCCTTTTCGAAGTCGGCCTCCGCCTCGCCGGAAACGATGGCCGCGAGATGGAAGATGAGGTCGGGGCGCGCGGCGACCAGCTTCCCGGCTTCGCCCGGGGTCGAGAGATCGGACACCGCCGAGCTGCCGTCGAACGGCACCACGTCGTGCAGGATGAGCTCGCCGGCGCCTTCCTTGCGCAGGCGCGCCGTGAGCTTGCGGCCGATCATCCCGGCCGCGCCGATGACCAGGATCCTCTTCACCATTCCGGATCCCATAGCCGCCACCAGGGGACGTCCTTGCGGTTGCCGCCGGCCTTGAGGTAGCGGCTGTCGGGGAAATTGGCGCGCATGACCCGGTCGGCGGCGTCGCGCAGGTCGTTCATGCCGAGCCGGTCGTACGCGAGCACCAGCACGAACACCGCTTCCTCGGTCGCCGGCGCCTGCGCGTAGTGGCGGATGGCGTATTGCGCGCGGTTGGCCGCGGCCAGGTAGGCGCCGCGCTTCATGTAATAGCGCGCGACGTGCACTTCGTGCGAGGCGAGCGCATTCACCAGGTAGCGCATGCGCAGCATCGCGTCCGGCGCGTATCTCGAGTCGGGGAAGCGCGTGATCACTTCCTTGAACGCGCCGAACGACTCGCGCGCCGATTTCGGGTCGCGGTCGCTCATGTCGGGCGTGGTGAGATTGGCAAGCGCGCCGTACTGGTCGTTGAAGTTGATCAGCCCTTTCAGGTACCAGGCGTAGTCGGCGTACGCATGATTCGGATACATCTTGATGAAGCGGTCGATCGCGGCGATGGCCGAGGCGCGCTCGCCGTCCTTGTAGTGGCAGTAGGCGATCTCGAGCTGCGCCTGCTGCGCGAAGCGCCCGTAGGGGTAGCGCGCCTCCAGCTTCTCGAGGTACTTCACCGCGCGCGGCCATTCCTTCGACGCCATCGCGTCCTTCGCCTCGCCGTACAGGCGCTGCGCCGACCAGCCGATGGTGTCGTCTTCCGTGCTGCCGGCGCAGCCGGCAAGGCAGAAGATCGCCACCAGGAAGTAAACTGTGATGCGAGACATGCGGAAAAAAAATCATAACACCGACCCCGAGTGGGATGCGGCCCTCGCGGCGCCGATGAGCACCAAGGTCCCGCCGGCGCTCGGCGGCATGCGCCTCGATCAGGCGCTGGCGCGCCTTTTCCCGCAGTACTCGCGCAACCGGCTGCAGGCCTGGCTCAAGTCCGGCCACATCACCGTCGACGGCCGTCGCCTTTCTTCGGACCAGGCGGTGACCGGCGGCGAAGCGGTGAGGCTGCAGCCGCCGCGCCTGCCCGATGCCGCCGCGCCGCAGGCGCAGCGCATGCCGCTCAAGATCGTGTTCGAGGACGCGGCGATCATCGTGATCGACAAGCCCGCCGGGCTGGTGGTGCACCCGGGCGCCGGCCAGCCGGATCGCACGCTGCTCAATGCGCTGCTCGCGCACGCGCCGTCGCTCGTCAACGTGCCGCGCGGCGGCATCGTGCATCGCCTGGACAAGGACACGAGCGGCCTGCTGGTGGTGGCGAAGACCATCGAGGCGCAGGTGTCGCTGGTGAGGCAGCTCGCCGAGCACAGCATGCGCCGCATCTACCTCGCCGTGGTGCAGGGCGACCCGCCGGCGAGCGGCGTGATCGACGCGCCGGTCGGGCGCGACGCGCGCGCGCGCACGCGCATGGCGGTCACCCACCGCGGCAAGCCGTCGCGCACCAATTACCGCGTGCTCGAGCGCTATGGCCATGCCGCGCTGGTCGAATGCCGCCTCGAGACCGGCCGCACGCACCAGATTCGCGTGCACTTCCAGCACCTGCGCTACCCGCTGGTCGGCGACGAGACCTATCGCCGCGGCACGCGCCACGGCATCGCCTTCCCGCGCCAGGCGCTGCACGCCATCGAGCTCACGCTGGTGCATCCGACGAGCGGCAAGCCGATGACCTGGTCGGCGCCGCTGCCGCGCGACCTGAAGCGCCTGATCGAGGACCTGCGCAAGTGATCGAGCCGGACTGGCCGGCGCCGCCGCGCGTGCGCGCGCTCGTCACCACGCGCGACTTCGGCGACCTTGCGGACGAGGGCGTGCGGCGCAAGTTGCGCGGCCTGCTGCCTGCCGAGCCGTCCTGGCTGAAGCAGGTGCACGGACAGCGGGTCATCGACCTCGACCGGCATGCGGCCGGCGAGGCCGATGCGTCCGTTACGCGGCAGCGCGGAACGGTGGCGGTGGTGAAAGCGGCCGACTGCATGCCGGTGCTCTTCGCCGATGTCGACGGCACTACCGTGGCCGCGGCGCATGCGGGATGGCGCGGGCTCGCCGGCGGGGTGCTGGAGGAAACCGTGCGAGCGATGGGCATCCCGCCGCACAAGATCATCGCCTGGCTCGGTCCGGCGATCGGCCCGCGGGTGTACGAGGTCGGCAAGGACGTGCGCGAGGCTTTTTCCGGCTACCCCGATGCCTTCGTGCCGGCGCGTCCCGGACATTGGCTGCTCGACCTGTACGCGGTGGCGCGCGAGAAGCTGCGCGGGCTGCGGCACGTCGGCGGCGGCGGCTTTTGCACGTATACCGAAAACACGCGCTTCTTCTCGTATCGCCGCGATCGCACCAGTGCGCGCATGGCAGCCGTGGTCTGGCTTGCCTAGCGTAGAATCCTCACCCCCATGACGCTTGCCTGGATTGTCGCCGCGAGCGTCGCCGGCGGCACGCTTTCCGCCGGCCTCGCCGCGGTAGCGCTGACACTGCGCGCCACGTGGATACCGATGCTGGTGTCCTTCGCCATCGGCGCGCTGCTGGGCGCGGCGTTCCTCGAGATCATTCCGCACGCGTTCCAGACCGGCGAAGCGCACAAGGTCGCGTTCTCGATCCTCGCGGGCATCTTCGGCTTCTTCGTGCTGGAGAAGCTGCTGCTCTACCGCCACTGCCACACCGAGCACTGCGAGGTGCATGACCCGCATCCCGCGGCCTCCGCCGCGTCGGCGCACGACCACGGCCGCAGCGGCACGCTGATCGTGGTCGGCGACACGGTGCACAACTTCGTCGACGGCGTGCTGATCGCGGCCGCGTTCCTGCAAAGCACCGAGCTCGGCGTGGTCGCCGCGGTGGCGATCATCGCGCACGAGATCCCGCAGGAGGTCGGCGACTTCCTGATCCTGCTGCACTCGGGCTATTCGAGGCTGCGTGCGCTGGCGATGAACCTGCTGTCCTCGGCGGCGACCGTGCTGGGCGGGGTGGTCGGCTTCTACGCGCTGCAATTCCTGGAAGGGATCGAGCCGATCCTGCTCGGCGTGGTCGCGGCGAGCATGATCTACGTCGCGGTGGCCGATCTCATCCCCGGCCTGCACCGCCGTCCGGAGCTGCGCGACACCGCTTTTCAGGCCCTGCTGATCGCGCTCGGAATCGGGGCCATCGCGCTGGTCGGCGCGCTGCTCCCGCACTAGGCATAAAGAGCTATTCCGTCAGGGCCTTAGGAACCATTTGACGGTTCGGGTTGTGCGTCGCAAAATCGCCCGGCGATGCAACCCGGCACCCCAGACGCCCTCTTGGCGTCGATTGCCAGCTCGAGCAACGAAATCACGCAGGGCTGGATGCGGATCATGGCCGGTGCGCCGGCCGCAGCCGCCGCGTTGCCGTGGGGCAATCCTTCGCTCGAGCAAAGCTACTTCGACAAGCAGGCGCGCCTCTGGGTCGCGCTCGCCTCGGGCCAGCGCGAGACCCTCGCTTCGCCCGAGCCGGGCGACCGGCGCTTCTCCGCCAAGGAGTGGCGCGAGAACCCGTACTACGACTACCTGAAGCAGTCCTATCTGCTCGCCGCGCGCTATGTCGAGGAGCTGGTCGAAGCTGCGCAGCTCGAGCCCCAAGCCAAGAGCCGCGCGCGCTTCGCCGCGCGGCAGTGGATCGATGCGATGTGCCCGGCGAATTTTCCGGCCACCAACCCGGAAGCGCTACGCGAAGCGTTCGCCACCCGCGGCGAGAGCCTGGCGCGCGGCGTCGCCAACCTGGTGGGCGACGTGCGCAAGCGCCGCATCAGCCAGACCGACGAAACGGCGTTCGAAGTCGGCCGCAACCTCGCGGTCACGCCGGGCGAGGTGGTGTTCGAGAACGAGCTGATCCAGCTCATCCAGTACCGGGCGACGACGCCGCAGGTGGCGAAGCGGCCGCTGGTGATGATCCCGCCGTGCATCAACAAGTTCTACATCCTCGACCTGCAGCCGGAAAACTCGTTCGTCGCGCACGCGGTGGCGAGCGGCCATACCGTGTTCATGGTGTCGTGGCGCAACGTGGAAGCGGAGCAGGGCGGGCTCGGCTGGGATGATTACCTGGAGGACGGCGTGTTCGCCGCGCTGCGCGTGGCGCGGGAAATCGCGAACAGCGACAAGGTCAATGCGCTTGGCTTCTGCGTTGGCGGCACGCTGCTCGGCGCGGGCCTGGCCGTGCTGCAAAAAAAGTCCCCGGGCTCGGTCGCGAGCGCGACCTTCCTCGCCGCGATGCTCGACTTCGAGGATCCGGGTCAGCTCGGGCTGTTCATCGACCCGGCGGGCGTGGCGGCGCGCGAAGCCACCATCGGCGCGGGCGGCATCCTGCCGGGCCGGGACCTCGCGTTCGTGTTCTCGAGCCTGCGCGCCAACGATCTGGTCTGGCCCTACGTGGTCAGCAACTATCTGCGCGGCGAGCAGCCGCCGGCGTTCGATCTCCTCTACTGGAACTCGGACAGCACCAACCTGCCCGGGCCGATGTACTGCTACTACCTGCGCAACGCTTACCTCGAGAACCGGCTGCGCGAGCCGGGCGCGCTCACCAACTGCGGCGTGCCGGTCGACCTCGGCGCCGTGCAGCTGCCGATTTTCGTCCTCGCCACGCGCGAGGACCACATCGTGCCGTGGCGCTCCGCTTACCGCACGCTGGAGTTGCTCGGCGGTGACGACAAGACGTTCGTGCTCGGCGCGAGCGGCCACATCGCGGGCGTGGTCAATCCCGCGGCGAAGAAGCGCCGCAGCCATTGGGTCGGAGAGCCGTATCCGCCCGATCCGGAAGCGTGGCTTGCTTCTTCAAAAGAAATACCCGGAAGCTGGTGGCCGCTTTGGTCAGAATGGCTCGGCAAGCACGGCGGCGGCAGCCGCAAGGCGCCCGCGAAAGCCGGTAATGCCAAGTACAAGCCGATCGAGCCCGCCCCCGGCCGCTACGTGAAGCACCGGATTCACTAGGAGACAGTCATGGAAGAGATCTACATCGTCGGCGCAGCGCGTACCCCGATCGGCAAGTTCGGCGGCAGCCTCGCGAAGATGCCGGCGTCCGACCTGGGCGCGCTCGTCATCCGCAAGGTGCTGGAGCGCGCCGGCGTGAAGCCGGATCAGGTGAGCGAAGTGATCATGGGCCAGGTGCTGACCGCGGGCGTGGGCCAGAACCCGGCGCGCCAGGCGGCGATGAAAGCCGGCCTGCCGGAGATGATCCCGTCGATGACCATCAACAAGGTGTGCGGCTCGGGCCTCAAGGCCGCGATGCTCGGCGCGCAGGCGATCGCGCACGGCGACTCCGACATCGTGGTCGCCGGCGGGCAGGAATCGATGAGCCTGTCGCCGCACGCGCTGATGGGCTCGCGCGACGGCTTCCGCATGGGCGACGCGAAGATGGTCGACACCATGATCGTCGACGGCCTGTGGGACGTGTACAACCAGTACCACATGGGCGTCACCGCGGAGAACGTGGCGAAGGAGTACGCGGTGACGCGCGAAGAGCAGGACGAGTTCGCGGTCAGGAGCCAGAACAAGACCGAAGCCGCGCAGAAGGCCGGCCGCTTCAAGGACGAGATCATCACCGTGGAGATTCCCTCGCGCAAAGGGCCGGTGATGTTCGCCGACGACGAGTACCCGCGCCACGGCGCCACGCTCGAGGCGATGAAATCGCTCAAGCCCGCGTTCGACAAGAACGGCAGCGTCACGGCCGGCAACGCGTCCGGTATCAACGACGGCGCCGCCGCAGTTGTATTGTGTAATTCAAGAAAACTCAAGGAGCTCGGGCTAAAGCCCCTGGCGCGCATCAAGGCCTTCGCGTCGGCGGGCGTGGATCCGAAGTACATGGGCATGGGCCCGGTGCCGGCATCGAAGCGCACCCTGGCGCGCGCCGGCTGGGAGCCGAAGGACCTCGACCTGATGGAGATCAACGAGGCGTTCGCGGCGCAGGCCATCGCGGTCAACCGCCAGATGGGCTGGGATACGAGCAAGGTCAACGTGAACGGCGGCGCGATCGCGCTCGGTCATCCGATCGGGGCGTCGGGTTGTCGTGTTCTGGTGACGCTGCTGCACGAGATGCAGAAGCGCGATGCAAGGCGCGGCCTTGCGTCACTGTGCATAGGCGGGGGGATGGGAGTCGCCCTCGCCGTGGAACGTTAGAAAGGGAAAATGAGAACCATGGGAAATCAAGCCGACGTAGTTCAACGGCCCGAGGCCTGGCGCGACGAAACGCAGCCGGTGGTCTCGCGCATCGCATTCGTCTCGGGCGGCATGGGCGGCATCGGCAGCGCGATCTGCCGCCGCCTCGGGCGCCAGGGCCATACCGTGATCGCGGGCTGCCTGCCGGGCTACGAGAAGAAAAGCGAGTGGCTCGACCGCATGCGCGCCGAGGGCTTTCGCGTGCACGCGGCCGAAGGCGACGTGGCCGACTTCGAATCGTGCACCGCGATGTTCGACCAGGCGCGCTCGGCGGTGGGGCCGATCGACATCCTGGTGAACAACGCCGGCATCACGCGCGACTCGGTGTTCAAGCGCATGACCGAGGCCGACTGGATGGCGGTGATCAACACCAACCTGAACAGCGTGTTCAACGTCACGCGCCAGGTGATCGACGGCATGAGCGAGCGCGGCTGGGGCCGCATCATCAATATCTCGTCGGTGAACGCGATCAAGGGCCAGTTCGGCCAGACCAACTACTCGGCCGCGAAGGCCGGCATGGCCGGCTTCTCCAAGGCCCTGGCGCAGGAAGTGGTGCGCAAGGGCGTCACTGTGAACACGGTGTCGCCGGGCTACGTCGAGACCGAGATGGTGATGGCGATCCGCCCCGAGATCCGCGACCAGATCGTGGCCGGCATCCCGATGGGCCGGCTCGCCAAGCCGGCAGAGATCGCCGCGGTGGTCGCGTTCCTCGCCTCGGAGGAGGCGGGCTACATCACCGGGGCGAACATCTCGGTGAATGGCGGAATGCACATGATGTAGACTTTTCTCCGCTCGAACGAGCGAGGAGAGGGGTCATGGCGAAGCAACGCATTGCCGTCGTCACCGGCGGCATGGGCGGTCTGGGCGAGACGATTTCCACCAAGATGGCGAGCGCGGGCTACCGCGTGGTGGTCACTTACTCGCCATCGAATACCAAGTACAGGGCGTGGCTCGAAGAGCAGAAGGGCCGCGGGTTTTCCTTCAATGCGTTCCCGGTCGACGTGGTGGACTACGACGACTGCGCGCGCATCTGCTCGCGCATCCAGTCGGAGGTCGGCGCGATCGACATCCTGGTCAACAACGCCGGCATCACGCGCGACATGACGTTCAAGAAGATGACCAAGACCGACTGGGACGCGGTGATGCGCACCAACCTCGACTCGTGCTTCAACATGACCAAGCAGGTGATGGACGGCATGGTCGACCGCGGCTGGGGGCGCGTGATCAACGTCTCCTCGGTGAACGGCCAGAAGGGCGCTTTCGGCCAGACCAACTACTCCGCGGCCAAGGCCGGGATCCACGGCTTCAGCAAGGCGCTGGCGCTCGAAGTGGCGCGCAAGGGCGTCACCGTGAACACCATCTCGCCCGGCTACATCGGCACCAAGATGGTGACCGCGATCCCGAAGGAGATTCTCGACTCCAAGATCCTGCCGCAGATCCCGATCGGCCGGCTCGGAAAACCCGACGAAGTTGCCGGGTTAATCATCTACCTCTGCTCGGAGGAAGCCGCGTTCGTCACCGGCGCCAACATCTCGATCAACGGCGGCCAGCACATGTATTAAGGAGTAGACTTCGGCCCGTGGCGCTCGCGGAATCCAAGATGGAAAACCACCTCCGGTTGATCAAGAAATACCCCAACCGGCGCTTGTACGACACCAAGACGTCGAGCTACATCACGCTCGCCGACGTCAAGCAGATGGTGCTCAAGCAGGAGGAATTCCAGGTGGTCGACGCGAAGAGCGGCGAAGACCTGACGCGCCAGATCCTGCTGCAGATCATCCTGGAGGAAGAGTCGGGCGGCGTGCCGATGTTCTCGTCGAACCTGCTGTCGCAGCTGATCCGCTCCTACGGCAACGCGATGCAGGGCTTCATGGGCAGCTACCTGGAGAAGAACATCCGCGCCTTCCAGGACATCCAGAAGACGCTGCAGGACCAGTCGCAGAAAATGTACGGCGACAACTCGCGCGCCTCGCAGGAGCTGTGGGCGCAATTCATGAATCTGCAGGGGCCGGCGATGCAGAGCCTGATGCAGGCGTACGTGGAGCAGAGCCAGAAAGTCTTCGCGCAGTTCCAGGACCAGATGCAGAACCAGGCGCGCAGCATGTTCACCGGCCTCACCTTCCCCGGTTTCCCCGCTGGCAGCCAAAGCAAAAGCGACAAGAACGACCCCGATAAGTCGTAAGGGCGGTCCTAAGGTTGGCTTCGTCTCGCTGGGCTGTCCGAAAGCGCTCGTCGATTCGGAGCGCATCCTCACGCAGCTGCGCGCCGAGGGCTACGCCACCGCGCCCGACTACGCCGGCGCCGACCTGGTGATCGTCAACACCTGCGGCTTCATCGACGCCGCGGTCGAGGAATCGCTGGGCGCGATCGGCGAAGCGCTTGCCGAGAATGGCAAGGTCGTGGTCACCGGATGCCTGGGCGTCAAGGACGAGCTGATCAGAAGCCGGCATCCGTCCGTGCTGGCGATCACCGGCCCGCACGACACGCCCGGCGTGATGAAAGCGGTGCACGCGCACCTCCCGCCCAAGCCGCACAATCCCTATACCGATTTGATCGGTGTGAAGCTCACGCCGCCGCACTACGCGTACCTCAAGATTTCCGAGGGCTGCAACCACCGCTGCACCTTCTGCATCATCCCCTCGATGCGCGGCGACCTGGTCTCGCGGCCGATCGCCGACGTGATGCAGGAAGCCGGGAACCTGGTGAAAGCGGGCGTGAAGGAGCTGCTCGTGATCTCGCAGGACACCAGCGCGTACGGCGTCGACGTCAAGTACCGCACGGGCTTCGTCGGCGGCAAGCCGGTGAAAACGCGGATGGCCGATCTGTGCCGCGCGCTCGGCGAGCTCGGCGCCTGGGTGAGGCTGCACTATGTGTATCCGTACCCGCATGTCGACGAGGTGATTCCGCTGATGGCGGAAGGCAGGATCCTTCCCTACCTCGACGTGCCCTTCCAGCACGCGAGCCCGCGCATTCTCAGGCTGATGAAGCGGCCGGCGAGCGCCGAGAAGGTGCTGGAGCGGCTGCGGCGCTGGCGCGAGATCTGTCCGGACATCACCGTGCGCTCGACATTCATCGTCGGCTTCCCCGGCGAAACCGAAGCCGAATTTTCCGAATTACTTCAATTCTTGGAGGACGCGCAGCTCGATCGGGTCGGGTGTTTTGCCTATTCGCCGGTCGATGGTGCTGCGGCCAACGAATTACCCGATGCGGTTCCCGCGGAAACGAAGGAGTCGCGTCGCAAGCGCTTCATGGAAGTTCAGGCCGCCATCAGCGCGCGCAAGCTGCAGCGCAAAGTCGGCAAGACGCTCAAGGTGCTGGTCGACGAGCCGGGCGTCGGCCGCTCGAGCGCGGATGCGCCCGAGATCGACGGCGTGGTGCGTTTCAAGGGTGGCAAGCCTGGAGAATTCAGGGATGTGACGATCGATCGTGCGGACGAACACGATCTCTACGGGAGACTGCAATGAGCAATCGAGAGGTAGTGGTGGTGTCCGGTGTGCGTACCGGGATTGGCGACTACGGCGGCGCGCTGAAGGAAATGGCGGCGACGAAGCTCGGCGCGGTGGCGATCCGCGAGGCGGTGGCGCGCGCGAAGATCGAGCCGGCGCGCGTCGGCCACGTGGTGATGGGCAGCGTGATCCACGGCGAGGCCAGGGACATGTATCTCTCGCGCGTCGCGGCGCTGGAAGCCGGGATCCAGGTTGGCACGCCGTGCCTGACGGTGAACCGGCTGTGCGGCTCCGGGCTGCAGGCGATCGTGTCCGCCGCGCAGCACCTGATGCTCGGCGACTGCGACATCGCGGTGGCCGGCGGCGCCGAGAGCATGAGCCGCGCCGCGTATTTCCTGCCCGCCGGGCGCTGGGGCCAGCGCATGGGCGACGCGACCGTGGTCGACGCCATGACCGGCGCGCTGCACGACCCGTTCGGCCACGGCCACATGGGCGTCACCGCGGAGAACATTGCGGCCAAATACGGCTTCACGCGCCAGCAGCAGGACGAGTTTTCCGTTGCCTCGCACCAGAAGGCGGCTAAGGCGATCGAGGCGGGCTACTTCAAGTCGCAGATCGTGCCGATCGAGCTCAAGACGCGCAAAGGCGTTGAGCAATTCACCGCCGACGAGCACGTGCGCCCGGGCGCGACCATGGAAGATCTCGGCAAGCTGAAAACCGTGTTCAAGAAGGACGGCACCGTCACCGCCGGCAACGCTTCGGGCATCAACGATGCCGGGGCCGCGATCGTCATGACCAGTTCTTCTTTTGCAGAAAGAAATGGTGTTAAGCCGATGGCGCGACTTGTCGCCTACGCCCACGCGGGTGTCGAGCCGCAGGTGATGGGCCTCGGGCCGATCCCGGCGGTGAAGCGCGTGTTCGAGAAAGCCGGCCTCAAGCCATCCGACATGGACGTGGTCGAGTCGAACGAGGCGTTCGCGGTGCAGGCGATGGCGGTGACCAGGGATCTCGGGCTCGATCCGGCGAAGGTGAACCCGAACGGCGGCGCGGTGGCGCTCGGCCATCCGATCGGCGCGACCGGCGCGATCCTCACGGTGAAGGCGCTCTACGAGCTCGAGCGCACGCAGAAGCGCTACGCGCTGGTGACGATGTGCATCGGCGGTGGCCAGGGGATCGCCGCGATCTTTGAACGCAGCAGCTAAGGTTCTCCAGGAAGTTTTCGGCTACCCGGCGTTTCGCGGGCACCAGGCCGAGGTCATCGCGCATGTGACCGCCGGCGGCGACGCGCTGGTGCTGATGCCGACCGGCAGCGGCAAGTCGCTGTGCTACCAGATCCCGGCGCTGCTGCGCGACGGCGTCGGCGTGGTGGTCTCGCCGCTCATCGCGCTGATGCAGGACCAGGTCGCGGCGCTCGCCGAGCTCGGCGTGCGCGCCGCCTACCTCAATTCGACGCTGAGCGCGGCCGAGGCGGCCGAAGTGGAGGGCCGCGCGCGGCGCGGCGAGCTCGACCTGCTGTACGTCGCGCCCGAGCGCCTGCTCACGCCGCGCTGCCTCGAGCTGCTGGCGCGCACCCGGCTCGCGCTGCTCGCGATCGACGAGGCGCACTGCGTGTCGCAGTGGGGCCATGACTTCCGCCCGGAATACCTGCAGCTCGCGGTGCTGCGCGAGCGCTTCCCCGGCGTGCCGCGCATCGCGCTCACCGCCACCGCGGACGCGCAGACCCGCAGCGAGATCCTCGAGCGGCTGCAGCTCGGCGAGGCGCGCGCCTTCGTCTCGAGCTTCGACCGGCCCAACATCCGCTACCGCATCGTCGAGAAGGACGACGCGCGCGGCCAGCTCCTCGCCTTCATCCGCGCCGAGCACGCAGGCGAGGCCGGCATCGTCTACTGCCTGTCGCGCAAGAAGGTGGACGAGACCGCGGCCGCGCTCGAATCCCAGCGCATCGTGGCCTTGCCGTACCACGCCGGCATGGACGCCGAGTCCCGCCGGCGGCACCAGGAGCGCTTTCAGCGCGAGGACGGCATCGTGATGGTCGCCACCATCGCCTTCGGCATGGGCATCGACAAGCCCGACGTGCGCTTCGTCGCGCACCTCGACCTGCCGAAAAGCGTCGAGGGCTACTACCAGGAGACCGGCCGCGCCGGCCGCGACGGCCAGCCGGCGGATGCGTGGATGGCCTACGGGCTGCAGGACGTGGTGCAGCTGCGGCGCATGATCGACGAGTCCGAGGCGGGCGAGGCGCAGAAGCGCGTGCAGGCGGCGAAGCTCGACGCCATGCTCGGTCTGTGCGAGACCGCGGAGTGCCGGCGCGTGCGGCTGCTCGCCTATTTCGGCGAGGCGGCCACGGCCTGCGGCAACTGCGACAACTGCCTCGACCCGCCCGCGACCTTCGACGGCACGCTGGCCGCGCAGCAGCTGCTCTCCTGCGTGTACCGCACCGGCCAGCGCTTCGGCGCGATGCACGTAATCGACGTGCTGCGCGGCGAGGCCACCGACAAAGTCGCGCAGCGCGAGCACGACAAGCTCAGCACCTTCGGCATCGGGCGCGAGCGCAGCAGCCGCGAATGGCGCGCCATCGTCCGGCAGTGCATCGCGCACGGCCTGCTCGAGGTGGACCACGACGCTTACGGCGCGCTGCGCCTCGCCGGCGAGAGCCGCGCGGTGCTGAAGAGCGAGCGCAGCGTGGCCCTGCGCGCGTGGCGCGAGCCCAAGCGGGCCGCGCGCACGCGCGGTGTGACACAGGTCCTGGAAGGACCGGCGCAGGCGCTGTTCGAGCGGCTGCGCGAATGGCGGGTGGAGGCGGCACGGCGCCACGGCGTTCCCGCGTACGTCATCTTCCACGACGCCACCCTCAGGGACATCGCGCGCACGCGCCCTTCGTCGCTCGACGCCCTGCGGGGGATCTCCGGCATCGGCGCGAAGAAGCTGGAAGCCTACGGCGAGGACATCGTCGGCTTAGTGCGCGGCGTGTGAGAGCAGCCGTGCCTTGGCTTCCGGGGACAGGATCGCCGAGTTCTCGATCAATGCGTCGAAGCGATCGAGCTCGCTCGACAGCGCCGCGCGTTCTTCGAGCATGCGGTTGAAGTGCACGTCGCACGCGGTGATCGGTCGCGGATGGCGCCCGATTTCCTCCGCGAGCGCGCGCCGGCGGCTGGCGAGGTGCGCCCGGAGCGCGGCATAGTGCTCTTCCAGGTTCATGCGCGAAGCCTAAGCCCGCGACGGCGATCGGAGAACCGAACCGAGATCCTGAAAAAGACGTGGTTTATCACGGCTTCGGCGGCGCCGTTGCGGCAGGTGCAATGGCTGTTTCACCGGGAAAACGTGGTCTGTCCCTGATTTGCCGCGGCGGTAGACTCGTCGCGCATGCGCCGCAAACTCCGCCTCGGAC
>Ga0247825_10001942_pt1 | contig 13668 bp, 9 predicted proteins | sample 13C_Vanillin_Day_FD_194413 | JGI IMG/M metagenome (GOLD analysis project Ga0247825, IMG submission 194413) | Soil microbial communities from agricultural site in Penn Yan, New York, United States - 13C_Vanillin_Day48 | ecosystem: Environmental > Terrestrial > Soil > Agricultural land | place...
CGGCCTCTCGCGGTGCAGGGCCCCCGAAGCGATCAGGGTTCGATTCATGAAAACAGTCTACCGGGTGGGCGATCCGAAGCCGCCGCCCCCGGGCGTGTGCACCTCGAACACGTCGCCCGGCGCCATCTGCGCCGAACCGATGTGCTCCAGCGCCTCGACGCTGCCGTCCTGCCGCACCACGCGGTTGATGCCGACCTGGCCCGGCTGCCCGCCCGCCATGCCGAAGGCCGGGTTCCGGCGGCCGTTCGACAGGATGCTGGCCGTCATCTTCTCGAGGAAGCGCACGCGCCGCACGCCGCCGTTGCCGCCGGTCCAGCGGCCGGCGCCGCCCGAGCCCTGGCGGATCTCGTAGCTTTCCAGCCGCACGGGGAAGCGGAACTCCAGCACTTCGGGGTCGGTCAGGCGCGAGTTGGTCATGTGGGCCTGCACCACGCTGGTCCCGTCGAAGCCGCCGACGAGTTGACCCTGTTCGTCGTACACGCCGCCCGCGCCCGAGCCGCCGGAGATGGTCTCGTAGTACTGGTGGCGCTCGTTGCCGAAGGTGAAGTTGTTCATCGTGCACTGGCCCGCCGCCATCACGCCGAGCGCGCCGTAAAGCGCGTTGGTGATGCAGGTCGAGGTCTCCACGTTGCCCGCCACCACCGAAGCCGGCGGGTTCGGGTTGAGCATGCTGCCCGGCGGAATGATCACCTTCAGCGGCTTGAGGCAGCCCGCGTTGAGCGGGATGTCGTCGTCGACCAGCGTGCGGAACACGTAGAGCACGGCCGCCATGCAGACGGCGGTGGGCGCGTTGAAGTTGTTGGTCTGCTGCGGCGAGGTCCCGGTGAAGTCGATCTCGGCGCTGCGATCCTTCGCGTTCACGCGGATGGCGACCTGGATGCGCGCGCCGTTGTCCAGCGGCAGGGTGAACCGGCCGTCCTTCAGGCGCGTGATCACCCGGCGCACCGATTCCTCGGCGTTGTCCTGCACGTGGCGCATGTAGGCCTGCACGACCTCCAGGCCGAACTGGTCGACCATGCGGCGCAGTTCCTGCACGCCCTTCTCGTTGGCGGCGATCTGGGCCTTCAGGTCCGCCATGTTCTGTTCGGGGTTGCGGCTGGGGTGTTTCCCGCTGCGAAGCAGGGCCAGCATCCCGGCTTCGCGCAGCGTGCCCTTGTCGACCAGCTTGACGTTGTTGATCTGCACGCCTTCCTCCTCGATGCGGGTCGAGAAGGGCGGCATGGAGCCGGGCGTGGTGCCGCCGATGTCGGCGTGGTGTCCGCGGCTGCCGACGTAGAACAGCGGCTTGTCCGTGGCGGCGTCCGTCAGGTACACCGGCGTGATCACGGTGACATCCGGCAGGTGCGTTCCGCCGTGGTACGGATCGTTCAGCACGTACACATCCCCCGGCGCCATCGTCCCCGCGTTCTCGCGGATCACCGTCTTGATGCTCTCGCCCATCGAGCCCAGGTGCACCGGCATGTGCGGCGCGTTGGCGATCAGGTTGCCCTCGGCGTCGAACAGGGCGCAGGAGAAGTCCAGCCGCTCCTTGATGTTCACCGAGTAGGCGGTGTTCTGCAGCTGCAGGCCCATCTGCTCGGCGATGTTCATGAAGAGGTTGTTGAACACCTCCAGCAGCACCGGGTCGACCTGCGTGCCGACCGCGTAGCGCGCCTCGCGCGGCACCCGGCGGTCCAGGACGATGTGGTCCAGCTCCGTGAGCTGCGCCTGCCAGCCGGGCTCGACCACGGTGGTCGCATTGCGCTCGGCGATGATGGCCGGGCCGGCGATCGTGTCGCCCGGCCGCAGGTCCTCGCGCACCACCAGCGCGGCCTCGTGCCAGCGGCCGCCGGAGTACATGCGCACCGTCTCGCGGCGCGGCACCTCGCGCGGCTCCTGCAACGCATGGCGCTGTTCGGCCGGTGCATCGCCCGCCACCACCGCTTCCACCGAAACCGCCTCGACCACCAGCGCCTTGCCCTGCATCAGGAAGGAGAAGCGCTGGCGATAGGCCGCCTCGAAGCCGGCCTGGATCGCGGCCAGGTCGCCGAACGGCACGACCAGCGCCGAATCGCTGCCCTGGTAGCGCACGTGAACGCGGCGCGCCACGCGCACCTCGCCGGCGTTGACCTGCTGCTGCACCAGCTCTTCGCGGGCGGCTTTCTCCAGCGCCTCCAGCCGTGCCTGCACCTGCGGCAGCGCGTCCGCCGACAGCGGCAGTTCCACCGCCTGCTCGCGGATCACGTTCTGGTCCGCCAGGCCCATGCCGTAGGCCGACAGCACGCCGGCCAGCGGATGCACGAACACCCGCGACATGCCCAGCGCGTCCGCCACCAGGCAGGCATGCTGGCCGCCCGCGCCGCCGAAGCACTGCAGCGTGTAGCGGGTGACGTCGTAGCCGCGCGCCACGGAGATCTTCTTGATCGCGTTGGCCATCTGCTGGACGGCGATGTTGATGAAGCCTTCCGCCGCTTCTTCGGCGCCTCGGCCGGTGCGCTGCGCGATGTCCTTGAACTTCGCCGCCGCCGCGTCGTGGCTCAGCGCCTCGTCGGCGTTCGGCCCGAACACGTGCGGGAAGTAGCGCGGCTGGATCTTGCCGACCATCACGTTGGCGTCCGTCACCGCCAGCGGCCCGCCGCGCCGGTAGCTGGCCGGGCCCGGGTTGGCGCCGGCGCTCTGCGGCCCGACGCGGAAGCGCGAACCGTCGAATTCCAGGATGGAGCCGCCGCCGGCCGCCACGGTGTGGATGCTCATCATCGGCGCGCGCATGCGCACGCCCGCCACCTGCGTCTCGAACTCGCGCTCGAACTCGCCCGCGAAATGCGACACGTCGGTGGAGGTTCCGCCCATGTCGAAGCCGATCACCTTCCTGTGACCGCCGAGCGCCGCGGTGCGCGCCATCCCCACGATGCCGCCGGCCGGTCCGGAGAGGATCGCGTCCTTGCCCTGGAAAGCGTGGGCGTCGGTCAGCCCGCCGGACGACTGCATGAAGAACAGGCGCACGCCCGGCATCTCGGCCGCGACCTGCTCGACGTAGCGGCGCAGGATGGGCGAGAGGTAGGCATCGACCACGGTGGTGTCGCCGCGGCTGACGAACTTCATCATCGGGCTGGTGCCGTGCGAGGTGCTCACCTGGGTGAAGCCGGCCTCGCGCGCGATGCGGCCGGCGGCCTCCTCGTGCGCGGTGAAGCGGTAGCCGTGCATGAACACGACGGCGGCGCTGCGAAGGCCGGCCGCGTGCGCTTGCTCGAGGGCCTGCCGCAGGTGGGCTTCGTCGAGCGCCTGCAGGACTTCGCCTTGCGCGCCGACGCGCTCGTGGGCCTCGATCACCCGGCTGTAGAGCAGCTCGGGCAGCACGATGTGGCGGTCGAAGAGGCGAGGGCGGTTCTGGTAGGCGATGCGCAGCGCGTCGCGAAAGCCCTTCGTGGTGACCAGCACCGTCGGCTCGCCCTTGCGCTCGAGCAGCGCGTTGGTGGCCACCGTCGTGCCCATCTTCACGCAGTCCACCACTTCGGGACGGATGGGCTCGCCGGCCTTCAGGCCGAGCAGGTGGCGGATGCCGGCCACGGCGGCGTCGCGGTACTGCTCGGGGTTGTCCGACAGCAGCTTGTGCGTGACGAGGCTTCCGTCGGGCCGCTTGCCCACCACGTCGGTGAAGGTACCCCCGCGGTCGATCCAGAACTGCCAGCGGCCGGGGGTGGGATTCGAGCTTGTCTGCATGGTGGGGTGAGGGCCTTGTGCCCCTCGAATTTACCGCCTGCGGTTAGAGTCGGGCCCATGGCTCTCGATCCCGTTCTCGAAGGCCCGGTGGTGGATGCGGCGGCGATCCGCGTCGTGCCCGGGCGCACTCCCCTCGTCTTCGATTCGCCGCACAGCGGCACCTCCTATCCCGACGACTTCGCCTACTCGTGCGACCTCGCGCTGCTGCGCACCGCGGAAGACACGCACGTGGAGAAGCTCTACGACTTCGCGCCGTCGCTGGGCATCGCCTGGATCGAGGCGCTGTTCCCCCGCAGCTACCTGGACGCCAACCGCGGCGAGCACGAGGTGGACGTGGAGATGCTCGACGGCGAATGGGTCGGCGAGGTGGTCACCGACCCGACCGCGCTGTCCAAGGTGCGGCTGGGCAAGGGCCTGGTCTGGAAGAACACCGACACCGGCGAGGCCATGTACACGAGGAAGCTGCGGCCGCAGGAGGTGCGCGATCGCATCGACCGCTGCTGGCGGCCTTATCACGACGCCGTGAGCCGCGCCATCGACGAGGCGCATGCGCGGCACGGCTGGAGCATCCACCTGAACTGCCACTCCATGCCCGCGATCGCGGGCAGCCACGCGACCGACTATCCCGGAATCGCGCACGCCGACTTCGTGCTGGGCGACCGCGACGGCACCACGGCCGATCCGCACCTGACCATGCGGCTGGCCGAGTTCCTGCGCGGGCGCGGCTACGACGTGGCGGTGAACTTCCCGTACAAGGGCGTGGAACTGGTGCGCCGCTACGGCGACCCGGTGCGCCAGCGGCACAGCATCCAGGTCGAGGTGAACCGCAAGCTGTACATGGACGAGAAGACGTTCGAGCTGACCCCGGGGGCGGAAAAGCTGCGGGCGGACCTGAAGGCGATGGCGCAGTGGCTGCTGGAGACGGATCCGCGGCGGCTCGCCTAGTCGTCATTCCCGCGGAGGCGGGAATCCAGTGCGTCCGCCTTCAGCGGACTGCCGGAAGCCTGGATCCCCGCCTGCGCGGGGATGACGGTTATCTGGCTTTCGGGACGCGGCCCATCAGATAGAACTCCGGGTTGGGCATCATCCCCGAGAAGCTCGCCATCCGGTTCGACAGGCCGAAGAACGCGGTGATCGCCGCGATGTCCCAGATGTCCTCGTCGTCGAAGCCGTGCGCGTGCAGCGGCGGGAAATCGGCCTCGTCGATCTCGTCGGAGCGCAGGCACACCTTCATCGCGAAATCCAGCATCGCGCGCTGGCGCGCCGGGATGTCGGCCTTGCGCCAGTTGACCGCCACCTGGTCGGCCACCAGCGGCTTCTTCTCGTAGATGCGCAGGATGGCGCCGTGCGCCACCACGCAATAGAGGCAGTTGTTCGCCGCGCTGGTGGCGGTGACGATCATCTCGCGCTCGCCCTTCGTCAGACCGCTCTCGCGGCCCACCGTCTCGGGCGTCATCAGCGCGTCGTGGTAGGCGAAGAAAGCGCGCCACTCGGCCGGCCGGCGCGCGAACGCCAGGAACACGTTGGGCACGAAGCCGGCCTTTTCCTGCACTTCCAGGATGCGGGCCCGGATGTCCTCGGGCACCTGCTCGAGCGTCGGGGCGGGGTAGCGGTTCATGCGTTCAGGTCTCCTTCTGCCGGGGATTGTGGCGTTTTCCTGCCGTTGTTCCGCGCTTGGTCCGCGACAGGGCTCAAGAAGAATCCTTTGCGGCCGAAAGGTGGGCCATATCGGACAAAGAGAGAGGGACATCTCATGCAGTGGTTCAGGAACATGTCGATCGGGCGCCGCCTGGCGCTCGGATTCACCGCGCTCATCCTTTTCGGGCTGGCGGGGGCCGGGGCGGGCATCCAGCGCATCAAGACCGTGGAGCGCGCCGCCGAACAGCTGGGCACCACCGACGCGGAACTGCTGGTGCTCACCCAGCAGTGGGTGCGCGCGATCGAGTCGAACATCGCCCGCACCTGGGTGGTGTTCTACGTGGAAGAGCCGGTGATCACCGGTCGCGTGCAGGAGGAGATGAAGAACGTGGTGACCACCACGTCCGCCCGCCTGAAGCGCATCAACGAACTGGTGGCCGACGACCCCGAGGCGCTGGCCCTGATCGCGCACATCACGAAGCAGCGCGAGGAATACCAGGCCCTGCGCAGCACGCTGATCAAGAAGAAGCAGGCCGGCGAATCGGTCACGGCCGAACTCAACGACCGCTTCTACCCGATGGCCCTGGCGTACCAGGCGGCCATCGACAAGGCGGCCGACTACCAGCGCCAGCGCGCCGCCGGCCACCGCGAGCAGGCTGCCGCGGCCGCGAAGCAGGGCGTGATCCTGCTGGCGGCCGGTTCGCTGCTGGCCCTGGTGGCCGGCATCGCGCTGGCGCTGTCGATCACCCGCTCGGTGGTGGGACCGCTGCGCCGCGCGCAGTCGGCCGCCGAGGGCATCGCCGCGGGCGACCTCACGGTGGACCTGAAGGCCGACGGCCGCGACGAGATCGCGCAGCTGATGGCCTCGATGGACCGCATGGCGATCGCGCTGCGCCGCATCGTGGGCCAGGTGCGCGAGAGCAGCGACAGCATCGCCACCGGCTCGACGCAGATCGCCACCGGCAACGTGGACCTGAGCCAGCGCACCGAGGAGCAGGCCTCGAACCTGCAGCAGACGGCGGCTTCGATGAAGCAGCTGACCACCACGGTGCGCAGCAACGCCGACAGCGCCCGCCGCGCCAGCGAGCTGGCCGGCAACGCCAGCAGCGTGGCCAAACAAGGCGGTGCGGCGGTCGGCGAAGTGGTGCAGACCATGGAGGCGATCAGCGAGTCCAGCCGCAAGATCGCGGACATCATCGGCGTGATCGACAACATCGCGTTCCGCACCAACATCCTGGCGCTGAACGCGGCGGTGGAAGCGGCGCGGGCCGGCGAACAGGGCCGCGGCTTCGCCGTGGTGGCGAGCGAGGTGCGCAGCCTGGCGCAGCGCAGCGCCGACGCGGCCAAGGAGATCAAGTCCCTGATCGGCGACAGCGTGGGCAAGGTGGAAGATGGCAGCCGCCAGGTGGGCGAGGCCGGCCGCACCATGGAAGACATCGTGCGCCAGGTGCAGGAGGTCGCGACCCTCGTGGGCGGCATCAGCGCCGCGACCGCGGAGCAGAACCAGGGCATCTCCCACGTCGACGACGCCGTGCAGCAGCTGGACCAGGTGACGCAGCAGAACGCCGCGCTGGTGGAGCAGAGCGCCGCCGCGGCCGAGAGCCTGAAGCAGCAGGCGCAGCGGCTGGTGGAGGCGGTGGGGGTGTTCCGGTTGCGGGCGGCCTGAAGCGGGTTGGCACGGAAGCTGCGAGTAGATCGCCGGCGGCGCCGGCGTCAGGCGGCGAAGGTGGCCGCCCGAGCAAGCTTCATGGTTCAAACGCGGGACGGAAACCGCTTGGAGGGCTGCAGCGATGCAGCCCTTTTTTTGCGCTCTCCGTCATTCCCGCGGAGGCGGGATTCCAGTGCGTCCGCTTTCGCGGACTGCCGGAAGCCCTGGATCCCCGCCTGCGCGGGGATGACGAGGCCAGGGCGTGATCCTCTGAACCGGCGTGTCCTCCATTCGCTCGCGCGCCTGGAGTTCGTGACAGGCGCCCGGCGTCTGTAGGACGCGCCCGTCTCAGGGACGCTGGTAGACCTTGCGCAGCAGCCGCAGCAGGGTCTTCTGCTCGCCGGGCGTCAGGCGGTCGGCCACTTCCTGCTCCAGCTCGGCGGCCGTGCGCTCGGCCTGCCGCATCAGCTTCTGCGCCGCGGCCGTGGGATGCAGGCCGGTGGCGCGGCCGTCGCGCGGATGCGGCTTGCGCTCGATCAGTTCGCGCTTTTCCAGCGCGCCCACCAGGTTCACCAGGTTGGGCGGCAGGATGCCCAGCGTGGTGCACAGCTGGCGCGAGGTGATGCCGGGGTTGTGCACGATCAGCGAGAGCACCGAGAAGTCCACCGGCCGCAGCTGGTAGACCGCCATCCGCTGCAGGAACAGCTCGATCACTGCCAGCGCCGCGCGGCGTGCGTTGTACCCGAGCAGGCTGTCGAGGAAGCCGGTGTCGACCTTCTCGACCACCGGCAGGTCTTCGAGGCGGGGGGCGGTGGAGCTGCGGGCTTGCGGCATCGGTGTCAGCGGCAGGAGAAGCTGGCGGCGTCGTCGAGGGGACCGCGTCCGTCGTAGCGCGCCACCGTGGGATACGCGCACATCGGCCGGGTGCGCTGGGCTGACCAGTCGGCCGGCAGTTCGGCGTTGACGCCGCCGGGGTTGCCCGCGCCGCGCGCGGCGGCGGTGACGCCCTGGGGCGCGACGCCTTGCTCCACCCATCGCACCAGCGGCGCGAGCAGGTCGAACTGGTCGGCGGCCGGGCCGGCGCTGCAGTGGTTCATGCCGGGCACGGGGAAGTAGCGCGCGAACTGCGCGCCACGGCCGCCCATGGCGCGGTCCATCCGCTCGTACCACTGGCGCGTGTCCTCGGCGGAGAACACCGGGTCGCTCACGCCGTGATAGACGACCATCTTCGCGCCGCGCCGGGCCAGCGGTTCCAGGTTGCGCGGATCCTGCTGGCCGGGCGGCTGCATCAGGTCGGCGCCCGATTCGCGGTACGGGCCGTCGGCGGCGTTCACCTTGCGCAGCAGGAGGGCGATGTCGGCGCTGCGCGTGTCCACCGGCGCGGGCGGCGCGGTGAACACGGTGCCCACGGCGGTGGGGTCGAGCACCAGCGAATTCGCGAACTTCCAGGTCGCCCAGTTGTTGCCGGCCATGCCCGGGTCGTAGGGGAAGGGGCTGTAGAGCGCGCCGCCGCCGGGCGCGCGGGCGCCGGAGAAGACCGCGGCGACCACGTCCTTCTGCGCGGGCGTCAGGCACTGGCCGTCGCGCGACGCGGCGCAGCTCGGCACGTCGCGGCGGACATCGAACGCGGCCTGGCAGGCCTGCACGTCCTGCACCATGCCGTCGCGTGCGCCGTCGAGCGTGTCGCAGCGCTGCAGGATGGCGCGCGCCACCGTCTGCCGTTCCTGCGCGGTGAACGCCGTGCCCAGGTCGGGGATCGTCGCGTTCGGGTTCATCGGGTGCCGCGTGGTGGCGCCGGCGGTCGCGACGCGGCTCCACTGCTGCGCGCCCCAGAGCTGCGCCAGCGCCGCGAAGGGGAGGCGGTAGCCCGGCGCGCCGACCAGGTAGCCGTCGTACTCCTCGCCGATGCGCGCGGCCGCCACCATCGCGTGCCGGCCGCCGTTGGAGCAGCCGCCGATGTACGAGCGATCGGGCGGACGGCCATAGGCCGCGGCGACCAGCGCCTTGGCCATCGGCGTGAGCTTCATCACCGCCTGGTAGCCGTAGTCCAGGCGCGCCTGCGGCTCCAGGCCGAACACCGCGGTCTGGGCCGCCGTGTGGCCGGCGTTGGAGCTGATCACCGCGAAGCCCTGCATCAGCGCGCCGGTCAGCGGCCCGCCGCCGAGCGCGCCGAGCGCGGGCTGGATGTTGCCGTCCAGCCCGCCGTTGCCCTGGTAGTAGAAGCGTCCGTTCCAGGCCTGCGGCAGCCGCATCTCGAAGCCGATGGCGTACTCGCGGCCGTCGCTGCCCGTGCGCCGCTGCATGCTGCCTGCGACCAGGCAGTGCGCCGGCACCGGGTCGGCGCCCTGCTTGACTGCGCCCGCCGCGACGGGCGCGGCCGAGTCGAGGACCGTGGCCGCGAACGCGAAGCGGTCCTTGAGTTCGGCGCAGGCGATCAGCGGCCCGGGTTGCGCGGCGCGCAAGGGACCGGGCCCGGCGCTGGGCGTCGCCACGGGAGTGGCAGCGGGCGCGGCGGCGGGCGCGACGACGGGCGGGCTGCCGCAGGCGGCCAGGACGGCCGCCGCCAGCAGGGCGAGACTCAGGCGGGGAGAAGCGGGCAAGGCGAGGCTCCGATGGCGATGGCGGTGACGGATCAGGACTCGGCGGTGAAGCCGATCTTCTTGACCAGCGGTCCCCAGCGGGTGTGCTCGTCGCGCTGGCTCTTCTCCATCTCGGCGGGCGTGGAGCCCTGCGCCACCAGGCCCATGAGCGCCAGCGAATCGATGACGGTCTTCTCCTTGAGCGCCTGGCCGATCGCCGCGTTGGCGGCCTGCACCACGCCGGCCGGCGTGCGGGCCGGCGCGTAGAAGCCGAACCACTCCTCGGTGGTGAGCTCGGGGAAGCCCTGTTCCGCGTAGGTGGGCACTTCCGGCGTGAACGGCGTGCGCTGCGCGCCCGAGGTCGCCAGGATGCGCACCTTGCCCGCGCGGTGGTTGGCCAGCGCGTCGCCGGTGGGCGTGGAGCAGGAGGCGAGCGTGCCGCCGATCATGTCGGCCACCGCCGGCGCGGAGCCGCGGTAGGGCACGTGCTTGAGGTCCACGTTGTTGTTCAGGCCGAGCAGCGCGCCCAGGAAGTGCGGCGTCGAACCCGCGGCGGGCGAGCCGTAGTTGGCCTTGTCCGGGTTGGCCTTGGCCCAGGCCAGGTACTCCTTCACCGTCTTCACGCTGGCCGGCACCATCGGGCCGACACTGAGCGCGTGCGTCATCACGGCGCCGATGGACACCGGCACGAAGTCCTTCACCGGGTCGTAGCTGAGCGTGCGGTAGATGTGCGGGTAGATCGACATCATCGAATACGGCGTCAGCAGCAGCGTGGTGCCGTCGGGCGCCGCGGCCTTGACCACGTCGCAGGCGATGCGGCCGCCGGCGCCGGGCTTGTTGTCCACCACCACGTTCTTCGCGAACGGCGTGCCCACCATCCGCTCGCCGATGCGGCGGGCGGTGGCGTCGGCGGTGCCGCCGGCCGGGAAGCCGTTGATGATCTTCACCAGCTCGAGCGTCTGCGCGCGCAGCGCCATCGGCAAGGCGGCCAGGGCGCCGAAGGCGGCGCCGGCCTGCAGGAACTGTCGGCGATCGGTTCTCATGCGGATGTCTCCTGTCGTGGTTGTGAAGCGGCGGAAGCGGCGCGGCCGTTGCGGCCGGCGCCCAGGTAGGTCTCGATCACGCGCGGGTCGCCGGCCAGGTCGCGCGCGGCGCCCGAAAGGCGGATCTCGCCGGTTTCCAGCACGTAGCCGTGGTCGGCCACTTCCAGCGCGGCGCGGGCGTTCTGCTCGACCAGCAGGATGGACACGCCCTGCTCGCGCAGGCGGGTGATGATCTGGAAGATCTCGCGCACGACCAGCGGAGCGAGGCCGAGGCTGGGCTCGTCCAGCATCAGCAGCTTGGGCTGGGCCATCAGCGCGCGGCCCACGGCCAGCATCTGGCGCTCGCCGCCCGACAGCGTGCCGGCCAGTTGCGCGCGGCGTTCCTTCAGGCGGGGGAACAGCTCGTACACGCGGTCCAGCCCATCGCGCCAGCGCGGCAGGCGCAGCTTCATCGCGCGGTAGCCGCCGAGCACGAGGTTGTCTTCCACCGGCATGGTGCCGAACAGCTCGCGCTTCTCCGGCACCAGGGCCAGGCCCAGCATCACGCGCTCTTCCAGCGTGGCATCGGCGATGTCCTGGCCGTCGAACAGCACGCGGCCACGCGCGGGCAGCACGCCCATCAGCGCGTTGAGCGTGGTCGACTTTCCGGCGCCGTTGGGGCCGATGACGGTGACGACTTGCCCGGCGCCCAGCTGGAAATGCAGGCCGGTCAGCACCTCGGCGCGGCCGTAGCCGGCGTGGAGGTCGTGAACCTCGAGGAGGGGAGTGGTCATCAGTGCTCCGTCCCCAGATAAGCCGCGCGCACCGCCGGGCTGGCCTGCACCTCGACCGGCGTGCCTTCCATCAGGCGGGTGCCGAACTCCATCACCACGATGCGGTCGGTGAGGCCCATGACGAACTCCATGTCGTGTTCCACCAGCAGCAGGCTCATGCCTTCCTGCTTGAGCTGGCGCAGCACCTCGCCCAGCGCCTGCTTCTCCTTGTGGCGCAGGCCCGCCGCGGGCTCGTCCAGCAGCAGCAGCGACGGGTCGCTGCACAGCGCGCGGGCGATCTCCAGCAGGCGCTGCGGACCCAGCGCCAGGTTGCCGGCGAGTTCGTGCATGCGGTCGGCCATGCCGATGCGCGCCAGCTGGCGCTCGGCCTCGGCGAACAGGCGGCGCTCCTCGGCGCGGTCCAGCCGCAGCATGGCGCGCAGCGTGCCGGTGCTGCCGCGCAGGTAGCCGCCGAGCGCGACGTTCTCCAGCACCGTCATGTCCGGGATGATCTTCACGTGCTGAAAGGTGCGGGAGATGCCCAGGCGCGCGATGCGGCGGGAGGGGAGGCCCGTGATGTCCTCGCCCCGGAACCGCACGCGGCCCGCGGTGGTGGACAGCACGCCGGTGATCAGGTTGAAGGTGGTGGACTTGCCCGCGCCGTTGGGGCCGATCAGCCCCAGGATCTCGCCGGCGCGCACCTCGAAGCTGACGTCGTTGACCGCGACCAGGCCGCCGAACTGCTTGCGCGCGGCGTCCACCTGCAGCAGCGGCTCGCCGGGCACCGGCTTGTCGCGCGCGGGCAGCGGCGGAGCGCCGTCCCAGTCGCGCACCCGGTCGGCGCGCGGCAGGCGGCGCGAGACGAAGGTCCAGAGGCCGTCGGGCGCGTACTTGAGCACCACCACCAGCACGATGCCGAACACGATGGTCTCGAAGTTGCCGCTGGTGCCGATCAGGCGCGGCAGCAGCACCTGCAGCTGGTCCTCGACGATCTTGACCACGCCGGCGCCGAGGAAGGCGCCCCAGACGTGGCCGACGCCGCCCAGCACCGCCATGAACAGGTACTCGATGCCCTTGCCGATCGAGAAAGGCGACGGGTTCACCGTGCGCTGGAAGAAGGCGAACAGCCAGCCCGAGATCGCGGCCAGCACGGCGGCGATGACGAACACCGTGAGCTTGGCGCGGAAGGTGGAGATGCCCATCGCCTCGGCCATGGTCGCACCGCCCTTGAGCGAGCGGATGGCGCGGCCGGGGCGCGAATCGAGCAGGTGGGTGGACAGCAAGGCGGCGAGCAGCGCCATCGCCCAGATCAGCACGTGCAGGCCGCGGCCGGTGCCCAGGTCGTAGCCCGCGATCTTCAGCGTGGGGATGCCCAGGATGCCGTCGTACTTGCCCAGCCATTCCATGTTGGCCATGGTGTAGTTGAGCGCCAGGCCCCAGGCGATGGTGGCCAGCGGCAGGTAGTGGCCGGACATCCGCAGCGTGATCGCGCCCAGCGCCACCGCCGCGGCGACGGCCAGCGCGATGCCGACCAGCAGCGCCAGCCAGGGCGAGCCCGACATCTTCACGGCCAGGAAGGCGGCCGAGTACGCGCCCACGCCGACGAACGCCGCCTGGCCGAACGAGGTGAGCCCGGCCACGCCGGTCAGCAGCACCAGGCCGATGGCCACCAGCGAGTACATGCCGATGTAGTTGCTCTGCGTGATCCAGAAATCCGGCACGGGCAGCGCCGGCAGCAGCAGCATCAGGGCCGCGAAAGCGGGGAAGGCGAAGCGCCGGAGCTGCGCCATCTCAGTGCTCCTCGCCGTGCGGGTCGCGCAGGGACCGCCACAGCAGCACCGGAAGGATGGAGGCGAACACGATCACCTCCTTGAAGGCGCTGGCCCAGAAAGAGCTGAAGCTCTCCAGGAGGCCCACCGCCAGCGCGCCGACCAAGGCGAGCGGATAGCTGGACAGCCCGGCGAACACGGCGGCCACGAAGCCCTTGAGGCCGATGATGAAGCCGCTGTCGTAGAAGATCGTCGTGTTCGGCCCGATCAACAGGCCCGACAGCGCGCCGATGAAGGCGGCCATGGTGAAAGCCAGGCGGCCGGCGCCGTTGGAGGAGATGCCCATCAGGCGCGCGCCGACGCGGTTGACGGCGGTGGCGCGCAACGCCTTGCCGGACAGTGTCTTCTCGAAGTAAAGCCAGAGCAGCACGATCAGCGCGAGCGAGGCCGCGAAGATGATCACCGTCTGCCCGCTGAGCGTCAGCGGCCCGGCCGAGAAGCGCTCGCTCCAGAAGCTGGGATTGCGGAAGCCCTCCGCGC
>Ga0247825_10001943_pt1 | contig 13663 bp, 8 predicted proteins | sample 13C_Vanillin_Day_FD_194413 | JGI IMG/M metagenome (GOLD analysis project Ga0247825, IMG submission 194413) | Soil microbial communities from agricultural site in Penn Yan, New York, United States - 13C_Vanillin_Day48 | ecosystem: Environmental > Terrestrial > Soil > Agricultural land | place...
GTACAGAAGCTGTAGTGATCCCAGACGACGCGAAGGTGCAGGACTTCTACGGCGTCTACCTGAGCGCGCCCCACTCTCGCTTCCCCGTCTATGACGACAACCCGGACAAGATCGTGGGCATCCTTGGCATCAAGGACGTGCTTGCGGCGCTGTCTCGCAAGGAGGTTACGGACGACAGTCCCATCAAGCCCCTGGCACGTCCCGCCCACTTCGTGCCGGAGACGAAGCTGATCGGCGAGCTGTTCCGCGAAATGCAAGTTGCAGGCATCCAGATGGCGATCGCGGTCGACGAATGGGGTGGCACTGCCGGCATTGTCACCCTGGAGCAGCTTCTCGAAGAGATGGTGGGGCAGGTGCACGACGAGCTGCGGCCGGCCGAGCTGGAGATAACGACCATCGACGAGCGCACCATCGAGGTGGACGGGGCGCTCAGCGTGGAGGAAGCGCGCGAAGAGCTCGGTCTCGACATCCCAGAAGGCCCCTACGACACTATCGCCGGGTACGTCATGAGCCAGTTGGGCCACATCCCCATAGTGGGCGAGTCGGTGAGCATCGACCATCACCGCATCGCAGTCGCCGAGATGCGCGGCTTGAAGGTCGAGCTGCTGAGGATTACGCGCACATGAGGTTCATACTCGTCCGCCACGGTGAAACCGAGGAGCCCCGGCCGGGCCTCGAATCGATCGGCCACGACGACTCCCCCCTCAGCGCATTCGGCCGTCGCCAGGCAGACGCCCTGGCACTCGTTCTGCGAGAGGCGTCGGACCGTGGCGAGCGCTTCGAGGCCGTGTACGCGAGCCCGCTGCGATCGACCTTCGAGACGGCGACAACGATCGCGGACGCACTGGGCATCGTCGACACGGCTCGCGCGGATGAGCTGATCACGATCACGCCTGAAGTGCTGCCCGAAGATGGCGCACTCGACGCAGTGGAAGCCTTACAGAGCCGAGCATGGGAGCTTATCGAAACCCTGAAGACGCGCCACGAGGCCGCGTCCACGCTGGTGCTCGTGACCCATGAGCTGGTCGTGCGCGCCCTCGTCTGCAGGGCGCTGGGGATGCCGCTCACAGACCTGCGCCGGTTCCGCCTCGACCCGGCATCACTGACGACGATCGAGTACCGCACAGCACCGCGCGAGCGCACGCTCCTAGCCGGGCTGAACGAGACCTGCCACCTGTAGAAAGGCGTGACCACTGAGGGTTGAACCTCAGCGGAGACCCACATAGTCATAGCCAGGACAGACTGTGGATTAGATGGCGCGGGGCTTGAGGACGGCGCCGAGAACCATGCTGACGAGGCTGATGATGATCGCGCCAAAGAGTGCGGCAATGATGCCATCGACACCGAACTCGATGCCACCGATGAGGTCAACCAACCAGTCGGTCAGCCCGAGCAGGATGGCGTTGATGACAACGATAAACAGACCCAAGGTGATGACGGTAAACGGGAGCGAAAACAGGAAGATGATCGGCCGCAGGTAGAGGTTGAGGAGCCCAAGGATGGCAGCGACCACAAGCGTGCTCTTGATGCCTTCGAGGTGGATGCCGGGGATGATCGCAGCGGCAACCCAGACGGCAGCGGCGAGAATGAGCCATCGGATCAGAAGCGTCGGCCAGTTGTCCCGATCAGTCATCTTCCCTATCGGTCGAGAGTAGAAGGTCTGGACGGCAAAGAACCTAAACATGGACGAGCGCATGTTGCAATTCTAGCGCTCTCGACTGAGTTCGGGACACGCCGGTCGCCGTCGGGCCCCGCCAACCCTCACGCGATCTGGGCAGCGAGCTTCGACGGGGCGATGCATCGATAGGCATCTTCAACCAGATCGGCGATTTCGTCCCAGTCGACCGGAACATCGAGATAGACGCCGAGCCAGCCCTTGACCCCGACGTAGGGCGGTCGGAAGTACCGCGCCGGGTACGCTTCCACCAGTGCCTGCTGCGCACCCTCCGGCGCCGCGCACCAGAACGCGACGCGATCGTCATGATGGTGGTCCGCATACATGACGAAGCCCTTCTTGCGCACGAACCACATCGGCTCGCCGTGGGAGAGCTTCTCCGTGACCTCGGGCAGGGCGAGGCAGAGCGCGCGCAGGGTGGGGAGAGGATCGCTCGTCAATGGGATCGTGTAGTGGCGGAGGGGGAGGGATTCGAACCCCCGGTGACCGAAGCCACAGTAGTTTTCAAGACTACCGCATTAAACCGCTCTGCCACCCCTCCGTCGTTAGTTTACAGTTGCCAGTTCACAGTTCACAGTTCTGGGTTCGGGTTTCGAAGTCTGAGGTCGCTGCTGACGTGGGTGCCCCTACCCGAGGACCGGGCTACTTCGGAGCTCGTGCAGACAGTCTTGTAGCTCCTGTTCGTCGTCCTGACGCACTGCCGCTCGGAGGCTGAAGAAGCTGCTGCCTCGCAACTGTCGGTATCTGCCAACACGGTGCTCGAAGGTGGGGTCGGTTTCAGCGCCTGTTTCGAGGTAGGCCTGCAGGCACGTGGCGGCGAAGTGATCGCCCGCGTGGTGCAGGGGTGCGAAGTCGTAGGCGATGTCGAGGACAGTGGCATCGCCCCAGTCGATGACGGCGAGAAGGTGATCACCGTCTTCCGACACCAGCATGTTGTCCGGCCAAAGGTCGCCGTGGACGAGGGCTTCGGGAGCGGCGAAGAGTGCCTCGTCCGTTGCGAAGGCGTCCCACCAGGCCTGCACGCGCAGGTATTCGTGCAGGGCGAGGCGCTCGCGCAGGGTGTCGTCGATGTCGCCGCGCACCTTCCGGAGCATGACCCAGAATGCCTCGCGCGAGGGCACGCCCAATGCGACCGCGAGCTGTGTGGGGAAAGTGTGCAAACTACTCAGGAAGGAGGCGATTTCGCGTGCGAGCGTCACCTCGTGCGTCAGGCAGTCTGCGTTGGTCATGAGGCGACCAGGCAGCTTCTCGTACGCCCAGGCGCCCCACGGGAGTCCCTCGCCGGCATCGACCGACCACAGCGGCCGCGGCACCGCCAATGGCAGGGACGGGCCAAGCTCCGGCAGCAATGCTGTCGAGACGCGCAGGGACTCAGCGCCGATCTCGTTCTTGCAGACGAGGATGACGACGCCGTTCTGCGACTCTAAGGCGGCGCTGCCGAAGCCTTCGCCCAGCAGGGTTAGTCTCGCTGCCGGCTCGATGAGGCCGGAGTCGCGCAGGGCTGACATGCAGGCTGCGAGGTCGTCTGCGGACCACCAGAGGGCCATCGAGGTACGTGTCCTTTCCTATCCTCGTCGCAGCATGGGCTACGCACAGCTTCACCGCACCTGTCGGATCGACCAGGAAGAGGTCGGGAGCGCTTCAGCAGGGTCCCGATGAGTCTGCCATCTGAGGCAGCTTCTGCGCCGGGATGATGTTCTGGTGGGAGCGCTCGGGGCGGCGATCCTCTGTCTGGCGACTCTTTTTCATACGTTATGTTCTCGGGAAGATGCTGACAGCCCACCGCGTCAGCGGTGGAGTTTTGCGTCCAGAGGAAGCTTCATATATGAACCTGGTTTTGAGGATGGCCCGGAGGGTCTTGCCGTCACGGCTGGCCCTGATGGGTGCGGCGAGTGCCGGAACACTGGGGCTGGTCGGCCTCGTAGCGCTGGCGGGCGCCGCGATACCTTCGAGTGACGGTGCGATCAACGGCTGTTATGACAAAGCCAATGGCCAGCTGCGCGTCATCGACACCGACAAGGCTGCTTGTAAGAACTCGGAGACGTCGATCTCGTGGAACGAAGCTGGTGACCCAGGTCCTCAGGGAGAGCAGGGTCCCGCGGGACCGACTGGCCCGCAGGGACCAGCAGGAGAGCCCGGCGGTTCCATCACTTCTTTGGACCAGCTTGAGGGCATCGATTGCACAACGGGCTCCGGCCTCCCCGGCGGCCTTGCCGTCATCTCCGGCTCACCGATCAGCTTGGAATGCTTCCCCGCTGCTCCTTGCGGCGACGACACTATCGGCGACCTGCCAGCAGACGCCTATACACTAAATCCGATCAGTGGCGACGATCCGCAGGCGCCAACTGCAATCTCAGTTAACGGGATCATCTGCGAAGGCGATGCCGACTGGTTCAGGGTCTCCATCAACGAAGACCTCGGAGAGCTGACCGAAATCCTCGGCGAAATCAGGCTGCAGGCCAGCCCAGGCGACTCATTGCGCGTTACCGTCTTCATCGAGTCCCCTGACGGCGAGGTAATCGTCAACCCGATCAACGGCATCGGCAACTCGACAGTGACGGCATCCGGCCTCGCCCGAGTATTCCTGACGCTACCCGACCAGCTTGGTGTCGACCAGGCCATGCAGGTCCTAATCAAGGTCGACGGCCCCACAGCAGCATCTGAGAACACCTACACAGTGACTGCCTACGGAGCCGGCACCGGAGGCCCATAGTCGAACCTCGCTAGGTATCAAGAGGGAGGCGGGCAAGTGGCGCGCCTCCCTCTTTCTCCTTCGCGCCGAGGGTCCCTATCCTGCTATCGCAAACGCCGTGATCAGGCCCAGCACGATGGCTAAGACCGCCACCGTGACGAGGATCGTCACCATCTTCGATACCGGCATCGCAGGCTAGTTGTCCTCCCACGGATTGTTGCGAGGCGGCCGGAAGCCTGGCTCGTCCGGGTCGTCGAGGTCAAAGGGGTCACCGGAACTCACGTAGCCCGAGTCCGTGTCGCGTGAGCCAACCTCACGCGAACCTCCGCTCCCACCGCTGCCACCACCACCGACGATGCCCTCGTCTTCGAGGCGGTCCATGATGCGGGCGGCGCGCGGGTAACCGATGCGCAGACGGCGCTGGAGCATCGAGGTCGAGACGCGGCTGTGCTCTTCGGCGAGCGCTTTTGCCTTCTCGTACATTGGGTCCGCGTCCTCGGCGTCCTCGATCTCCTGCAGGGCTTCTTCGAGGAGGTGATCGTAGATGGGCGTCGACCGCGTCGCGCGCTGCTGGGCCCAGTAGGCCACGATTCGGTCGATCTCAGCGTCGGAGAGGTAGACGCCCTGGACGCGCTTCGGCTTGGAGGAGTCGGTGGGCATGTAGAGCATGTCGCCACGACCCAGCAGACGCTCGGCGCCGGCCATGTCGAGGATGGTGCGGGAGTCGACCTGCGAGGTCATCGCGAAAGCGATACGGGTGGGGAAGTTCGCCTTGATCAGGCCGGTGATGACGTCCACGGACGGTCGCTGCGTCGCCACGATGAGGTGGATACCTGTGGCGCGGGCCAACTGGGCCAGGCGGCAGATCTGGCGCTCGACCTCGAAGGGCGCCGCCATCATAAGGTCGGCCAGCTCATCGATAATCACGACCCAGTAAGGCAGTGGCTCCGTGACCTTGGCGTGCTTGTTGTAGGACTCGATGTTGCGCACGGCGAGGCGAGCGAACTCTTTGTAGCGGTCCTCCATCTCGTGGAGGACGGCGCCGAGCGTGCCGACGACCTTCTCCATGTCGACCACGATGTTGGAGAAGGCGAGATGGGGGATCATCTGGAAGCCGGCGAGCTCGACGCGCTTGGGGTCGATCATGACGAAGCGTACGTCTTCCGGCCGCGCTTGCATGAGGATGCTTGAAATGATCGAGTTGATCGCCACGCTCTTCCCCGCGCCCGTTGCACCCGCGATCAGCAGGTGGGGCATCTTCGCCAGGTCGGCGACTACGGGCTCGCCGGAAACGGATTTGCCGAGGGGGATGGCGATCTTCGTCTTCGCAGCCAGTCGCTGGAAGGCGGGCGTCTCGATGACGCTGCGCATGGTGACGACGGAGGCGGCGCTGTTAGGCACCTCGATGCCGACGACGCTGCGACCGGGCACCGGCGCCTCGATGCGCAGGGACGGCGCCGCGAGGGCGAGGGCAAGGTCGTTCGAGAGGTTCGTGATCTGGTTGACGCGCACGCGCGTGCGTGAGACTTCTTCCTGGTGAGTCTTCGGGCGCCCGTCCTTGTCGAGGATCGGCTTGCCTTCTTTGTCGCGCTCGGTGACCTGCTTGTACTTGATCTCCCAGCCGGGCTCCACGTCGAACTGGGTGACCACCGGGCCCTCGTGGAACTGCGACACGCGAGCGTCAACGCCGAAGCTGGCGAGCGTGTCGACAATGAGGCCGGCGCGCAGCTGGTTGTCGGGCTTCGCCGATTCGTCAGCAGGGGCGGCGTTAGCCAGCAGGTCCATAGGCGGGATCTGCCACGGCGACATCTTCGCGGGCTTCTTCGGCGCTTCGGCCTCGACGGATTCCTCGTCCTCATCCTCGTTGGCCCACCAGTTCACCGGCAGAGCACCCTGCTTCAGGCGGTCGTCCGGGACCTCCGGCTCAGCGTCGACAAGTTCGACCGGCAACGGCTCAGGCTCATCGTCTTCGTCTTCGGGAAGCCAGTCTGGCGCGTTGCGCATCGGGCTCTCGTCCGGAGGCGCCTTCGTGGGGAAGGCGAAGTCTACGACGACGGCGATGGCATGGAAGATGCGATGGGGGATGTGCCAGCCCCAGACGGTGGCGGCGACATCAGGCGTGCGGGAAACCACGAGCTTCGACTGCTCCGGCCAGACGATTGCCGTGAAGGCGATGCCGCAGACAACCCAGAGGAGCAAGCCGGCAACGCTGCCGGTGAGGAAACCACCCAACTCACCACCGGCCGTTACCTCGGAGAGCGCGACACCGCCAACCGTCGACGACGGTGAGAGGAATCCCAGCAGACCTGCGAGGAACAGCAGCCCGGGGAGCGAGGCGAGGAGGAACCGCGGGTAGGACAGCGGCAACGCGAGATCGCGCCGCCAGATCAGGAGGCCGATACCGGCGAACGCGGCTTCAAAGACGAATACGAGGAGACCGGTAGACCTCACGATGTCTTCGAGCACCGGCGCCGCACGTCCCGCCGCGAGCCAGACCGACACGACCACAGCGACGAGCACGAGGGCCAGCCCCAGCGTTTCGACGCGGGTGAGCCATGCAATCGCCAGTTGTGTCGGGGTCGGGCCCTGCCGCTTGCGGCCTACAGGATGTGCACCGGAGCCGCGAGGCCGTTGGCGGGGTCGTGTAGCGGATCGTGCCATGCGCAAATCACCATCTCACGCCCGCCAGACCGTGAGTATTTTTAGCCGTCGCCAGTATAGCCGAGGAGAGTGCATAGGACATAGCGCAGAGTGCATAGAGCTTGGAGCCTCCATCGCTAGTGCAGTACCCTGCAACCTCCACCCACCCCGCGCTCGATGCACTATGCCTATGCACTATGCACTATCTTGATGCTACGCTAGGAGACGCCCGCCCCCATCGTCTAGGGGACTAGGACGCAACCCTTTCAAGGTTGAGACAGGGGTTCGAATCCCCTTGGGGGCACCACCCAACACCCGACTCTCGTACTCACCCCTAAGCCTTCAGCAGCCCTCGATGCCGCAGCGCCCGCTCCAGCGCCGGCTGCATCTTCATGTCTCGCAGCTCGGCGATGGCGAAGTCAAGGTGCTCGATAGCAGTGTCGCGCTCGTCGGGGTGGTGCTCCAGCAGCAGCTCGGCGAGCGAGAGGCGCGTTAGAGCTAGCTCCGGGCGGTGCCGCACGTTAGCACAAACTTCAACCGCTCGGTCATAGAAACCGCGCGCCTCGCCTGGTTTACCGAGCAGCAAGGCAGCGTCGCCGAGAACTCGGCCGACTGTGGTCCAACCGACGGACTTTAGCTCCCCTGCAAGCGGAGCAAACCGGGGAGCGACTGCCGCCACTGTCTCCGTATCGCCGCAGAGAACGCAGGCGTGAAATAAGGCGAAGAGGATGCCGGATGCCGTCTCGTCGGCCGCAGAGCCAATATCCCCAAACCGTTGAACGATCGGCGCGACTTCGGAGAACTCGTTTAGCATCGCGAGCACCAGGGCCCGCTGGGAAAGGCCAGGCCTAGTCTGCTCATTCGTCGTTGCGAGGATCGGTCGCATGTCTCGGCCGAGATGGGAGAGCATTATCGCACGGAGCACCGGCGATACCGTGGCACTGCTGCTGGTAGCCACGCCACGGACACCGGCTTCCCTGGCACGATCCTCCATGGCGGAAATGAGGTCGAGAGATTCTTCCAGCCGACCGTCCATGAAGTCCAGGCAGATGGCAAAACCGCTCGCGGCCACATTCACAGTTAGATCGCGCGAGTGTCCGGCGAGGGTGGCAGCTTCCTGCCAGGCTGCTTCTGCGCCTGGTCTGTCCCCGCGTTCCATAACTCTGATGCCCGCGTTCATCAGGCACTCGAAGAGGTCCAGGGCGCGGATCTGATTATGTGTCCGGCTCAAGATCAGGTCAGCAAACTTGGACACAAGCTCACGGTCTCGGAGCGCATTGAGGTATCGCACCGCCGTACCTGCAGAAGCAAAGAAGGCACCGTTGTCCTCGACGTCTGTCGCCAGGGCTGCGGCCCGCCTCAGATGCTCGTGACCTTCCGACGGGCGGCCGAACGCAATCGTGATGATCCCTATGTAAGCTTCGGCATAGATCAATTCGGTTGAGCCGGCCGGCGCGTAAGCGAGCGCACGGTCTGCCCATTCCTTGAGTGGTGTCAACATGCCGATGTCGGCTATCGCCCACATCGAGGAGCTGCGGAACATGGCTTCACAGGCCCTCACCGCCACCCGAGCTGCTCTCAGATTGTCTTCCCGTTCAACCGCGAAATCGAAAGCTGAGCCGGCTAAGGAATCGACCACGCGACTGGGATTCTCCTGCGGCAACATCGAATCAATCAACGGCATGAGGAGGTCAAGGCGCCGCCGCTTGTCGTCCGGATCCAGCACCTCCTGGACCTTCAGCGCCTGCTGCAGATGACGCTCGGCTTCGCCGTAGTCAAAGACCTGGGAAGCACGCTGGGCTGCCAGTTCGCCATACTCGACTGCCTTCTTCAGGTCTTCGGGGTTGGAGGAGTACGAATAGTGTTCGGACAGCTCTGCCGCGTGCTCCTCCAGCCGCCGTCCGTAGACCGTTTCGAGGGCGCGGGCGACCTGCTGGTGCAATCGGATACGGCGAGGCGCAATCGTCTCCTCATACAGCGTGGTCCTAAAGAAGGCGTGCGCAAAACGATATGCGACCGCGACGCCGATGCCGCTGCGCTCTTCGATTACGGCTCGCTCGACTGCTTCTGCTAACGCCGTATAGAGCTCTTCTTCCGGCAACCCGGCGACGATCTGAAGGACGTCGAGTCGAAAGTCACGGCCCATCACGGCGGCGATTGCCAGGGCCTGATTCGTCTTGTCACTAAGCCTCGAAAGCCGCTTGCCAACGACGTCCCTTAGACCTTCCGGTATGTTTACAGCGGCATCGCCTTGAGCGACGTAGCGGCCGTCTTGCCGCACGACGGCGCCCTCCTCAACTAGGTAGCGAAGGACCTCTTGAACGAATAGAGGGTTCCCCTCCGTCGCCCGGAACACGGCTTCTGCCTGCGCCCAAGACACCTCGTTGCCCCGCAGCGACTCGTACATGCGATGGACTTCGTCGACCGTGAGGCCACGCAGCGGCACACGTGTGAAGTTTGCGCCACGCCTGAGGTCGGCTAGCGTGCCTGATAGCGGATGCGAGCGGTCCACTTCCACATCCCTGTACGTACCCACGACGAGAAGCCGCGCTCCTTGTAGGTTGCGGGAGGCGTGTACCAGCAGATCCAGTGTGCCGCGGTCGGCCCAATGCAGGTCTTCGAGCACGATGCACAGCGGCTGCACAGTCGAGGCGTTGCGCAGGAACGACGTGATCGCCTGCAAGAGGCGCCATCGTTCGTCCTCCGGGTCGCCAGCGGGCCGCAGCTCGACGCCCTGCACGCGGTCACGTACTTCCGAGATGATGCGCGCCACGTCAGCCGCGCCCGTGCCGAGGTCGGAGCGCAGGCCATCTGGCTCGCGCGCCAGGACGTAACTGCGCATGGCTTCGACGAAGGCAAGATAAGGCAGCGACAGCGAGCCTTCTTCGTAGCAATGCCCGACCAGCGCCTTGCCGCCGCGCAGCGCCACATACGTCGCCAACTGCTCACAAAGGGCCGTCTTGCCGATGCCCGGTTCGCCGACCACCATCACCAGCCCACCCTGCCCCGACAGCGCCGCGTCGAACGCCTGCTGCAGTTGGCGCACTTCGTTCTCGCGCCCGACGAAGGTGCGACGGTAGAGAGGGTTATCGCCCGCTGCCGGTAAATCCGCGGTAGTGGTGGCGTGGCTAGGCGCCCTGGTCGTCGTAACCGACTCAAGCGCCTCTCGCACCTCGGTCGCTGAAGCGGGGCGCTTCAAGGGGTCCTTCTCCAGCAGCCGCAGGATCAAGCTCTCAAGTCCTTGCGGGCAGTCGGGACGATGCCAGGACGGAGCGACGGGCGGCGTGTTGAGGTGCTGGCCGATGATCGCCACGCTCTCGTCGCCGACGAATGGCGGGCGCCCGCACACCATCTCGTAGAGCATGGCGCCGAGCGAGTAGAGGTCGGAGCGAGGGCCTACTTCGCCGCCCATGGCCTGCTCCGGGGGCATGTAGTTCACGGTGCCGACCATCATGCCAGCCTGGGTGAGGCGGGTCTTATCAACGGCCACGGCCAGGCCGAAGTCGCCGATCATGGCGCGGCCGTCCTCGGTCAGCCACACGTTGCCTGGCTTGAGGTCGCGGTGGACGATGCCCTTGGAGTGAGAGAAGTCCAGACCCTGGCACGTATCGATGGCAATCGCCACCGCTCGCTCCAGTGGCAGCCGGTGCTCGGGGGCGTCCTCGATCAGTCCTTCGACGTCTCCGCCATTCATTACGGGCAGGATCAGGAATGGCTGGGCGTTCTCTTCGCCAATATCAAACACGGTCACGATGTTGGGGTGCGCGCCCAGCCTGCCCATCGCCTGAGCTTCCCGGCTTACACGCTGACGGGCCGCTTCATCCAACCCTTCGGTTTTGATCAAGGCAAGTGCGACGTCGCGGTCCAGGAGAGAGTCGTGCGCCAGGTAGACCTTTTTCTTGCCGCCTTCGCCGAGGAATTTCGTCACCGTGTAGCGGCCACCGGCGAAGGAGTCGGGCGGGGACGCGTCCGGGGAAGGGCGTGCCGCCGGGACAGCCGCGGAGGTAGCTTCAGGCACTTCGGCGGTGAGGGCTCGCTCAGCCGCAGCGATAAGCGCACGCCCCTCTGCGTTCTCGGGGTCCAGGATGAGCGCATCGGATGCGGCCTGGCGCACCTTCGACCAATCACGTATGACGACCGCCGCTTCTGCTTCGTCTAGAAGCCGCACGATCTGACGTTGGATCCGCTCGCTCGCCATCCGCCGATGTTGTCGTCCGCGAGACTACCTGTCAATCAGTCAATTAGATCTATCCACCGATAGGCAATGTATTTCGTTACTACCATCCGTTGCCGTAGCGGTCTCTATAAGTGACCTCCTGCATCGGCTTGCGGTGGTTGCGACCGTATTTGCGGTCGGGCCAGCCGAGGGGGAGGATGGCGTGCACCTCGACATCGTCGGGTATGCCAAGGATGTTGTTCACCTCGGCCTCACGGCTCTTCCAGAGCGTGGTGAGGACGCTGCCGAGGCCCTTCGCGTGGGCGGCGAGGAGCAGGTTCTGCACCGCCGGGAAAACGGACGGGCCCATGATGCTTCCACCACGGTCGCCTGTTGCCGGACGGGCGGCGCAAACGGCGATGAGCACAGGGACTTCGGACCACGGCGTTGTGCCCGGCGTGACACGGCCACCGGTGTACGCAACTGCGACGTCGTCGTAGATGGTACGGAGCTTCGACTTCACGTCTGGATCGCGGATGACGACGAAGGACCAAGGCTGCCGGTTGCCGCCGTTGGGCGCTGCTTCGGCGATCGTAATCAGGTCTTCGATCGTCGCGTCGTCCACCGGTTTCGACGTGTCGAATGCGCGGATGGCGCGCTGGCGGGAGGTCAGTTCTTTCAGGCCTTCGAAGTCCAAGGTGGGCTCACTTTCGGTTCAAAGTTCGAAGTTTGAGGTTAAGTTCTGAGCCGGAGCGCGGGGATTCGCCGATGCAGGAATCATTGTGGCGTGAGGCTGACGTGTCAATCGAGACGCTCCAAGTGCTAAGTCTCGATGATGACGTGGCCCTTTTCCCCGTCGACGGTGATGCGGTCGCCGTCCTTGATCTGCTTCGTGGCGACTTGCGTGGCTACTACGGCGGGGATGCCGTATTCGCGAGCGCAAATGGCCGTGTGGGATAGCAGTCCACCGCCATCGCTGACCACACCACCGGCGATCGAGAACAGCGATGTCCAGGGTGGCGCTGTCGTGCGGCAGACGATGATCTCGCCCGGCTGCAGGCGCCCCGCCTCCTCGAGGCCGAAGAGGACCCGTGCGGTGGCCGTGACACGGCCCTTGCTGGCCGCGACACCGTTGATGCGCCGCGCATCGGTCGAGAGCTCGACGCCGTAACCGCGCAGGTGCTTCATCACAGCCTGCAGGTCGGGCGGCGCCTTGCTTACGGACGGCGGGAGCCCGATATACGTCGGCGGGCTGAAACGCCGCACCCGGGCCATCTCCGTCTTGCTCTCATCGACCACCCCACGGCGGTCGATGGACGGATCGCGAGCCGATTCGTGAACCTGCGCCAGGGTGAGATGAAAGATGTCGTTCGGTTCGTCGATGACGCCGGCGGCGACGAAGCGGCGGGCAAGCTCCATGATCGGGGCCCGCACGCAGCCCGAGATCAGGAGCTGCCAGAAGGCGCGGTCTTCACTGATCGCGATGTGGTCCTCGCATGCGGCAAACAGCGCCCGGAACTGCGTCACCTGCTCCGGCGTCAGCAGAGCTTCGAGCTCCTGGATTGCTTCCTTGCGGGCTTCTTCAGCGCGGGCGAGTGCGGCGCCGGGCATCGAGGCCGGGTCGTTGAGATAGCGGCCGATCATCGTCATCGCCAGGCGGTCGTCCTCTGCCCAGGTGGGGATGTCCGCCATATACCAGCTGTCCGCTCGCCAGCCGAAACGGGACGTGTATTCGTGGAGGGCGTCCAGCCACGGACGTCCACCTTCAACGGCCGCAAGCCGGTCGAAGTCTCCCGCCTTCAGTGCCGTTGCGACGGCGGGCTGAGCGGCCGCCATGTCGACGACCGACTGCAATGCCCTTCCGGCGTCACGCGTCCGATTCTCGAATCCTTGCAACGCGCGGACAACCAGAGGCCCGGCTTGCGACTCGCCACCCTCCAGGATGCCCTCGAGCCAGGCAACCAGCTTCGCGGTCGGGCGCATGAAGGCGAAGATGACGATCGTCGTCAGCCGGAACGCGCGCCCGGAATCGTCGAAGTAGGCCGGCAGCGCCTGAGCGATCTCTTCGGAGGACATCGAGGCGTAATCGCGCGTGAGCATCGTCTCGCAGTGCGCGCGGACGGCGGGCTCGAAGTCCTCGTTCCAGATCGGCACCGGCCCGCGCGCTTCCACTTCAGCAGTCGTCATCGGCGGACCGAAGTCGCGCATGAAGGCGAAGTTGTTCACGAAGACGGTGGGGACATCGAAGGCGAGGTCCATGATGCGCACGAAGAACGCCTGCGTCAGCGGCGGCATCGCCCACGGCGCGTGCAGACGGTCATGCACCCAACTCTCGTTGTTGCGCTCGGGGTCTGCCCACGTGACACGGAAGTCATCGTCGTGGCTGAGAATCTCGTAGTTGGGTTCCATTGGCACCTCGTCGCCGTCCAGACCGGCAGACGAGAGTTTAGCGGACTGCGCTATGGGCTGCGGACGTGGGCACCAGCAGGCTGTGTTTTTG
>Ga0247825_10001944_pt1 | contig 13650 bp, 12 predicted proteins | sample 13C_Vanillin_Day_FD_194413 | JGI IMG/M metagenome (GOLD analysis project Ga0247825, IMG submission 194413) | Soil microbial communities from agricultural site in Penn Yan, New York, United States - 13C_Vanillin_Day48 | ecosystem: Environmental > Terrestrial > Soil > Agricultural land | place...
GCCGGCACGCGGCCCGCCCGGCCGGCGGCTCGCTCGCCCATTCGGATGATGCGCCCGAAAGCCGCCTCCTAGAATCCCCCGAGGCCCATTCCCATGCACCCATGAGCAGCACCGACAAGCCCGCCGGCGCCGGCAGCAACTTCCTGCGCGGCATCATCGAACGCGACCTCGCCCAGGGCACCTACGCCGACCGTCGCTTTGCCGGCTCGCCCGGTGATGCGGCGCACCATGCGATGGCGCCGATCGACCCGGCGCGCATCCGCACCCGCTTCCCGCCCGAGCCCAACGGCTACCTGCACGTCGGCCACGCCAAGAGCATCTGCCTGAACTTCGGGCTGGCGCGCGACTACGGCGGCGTCTGCCACCTGCGCTTCGACGACACCAATCCCGAGAAGGAGGAGCAGGAGTACGTCGACGCGATCATCGACGCGGTGCACTGGCTCGGCTTCGGCTGGGAGGGGCCGGACCCGGCGGACACCCAGAGCACGCGCAGCCATCTCTACTTTGCCAGCGACTATTTCGACGTCATGTACCGCGCCGCCGAGGCCCTGATCGACGCCGGCCTGGCCTACGTGGACGAGCAGACGGCCGAGCAGATGCGCGCCACGCGCGGCGACTTCAACACGCCCGGCACCGACAGCCCCTACCGCAGCCGCACGCCGGAGGAGAACCTCGCGCGCTTTCGCGAGATGCGCGACGGCAAGCTGCCCGACGGCGCCGCGGTGCTGCGCGCCCGGATCGACATGGCGTCGCCCAACATCAACCTGCGCGACCCGACGCTCTACCGCATCAAGCGCGCCACGCACCACAACACCGGCGACACCTGGTGCATCTACCCGATGTACACCTACGCGCACCCGATCGAGGACGCGGTGGAGCGGGTGACGCACTCCATCTGCACGCTCGAGTTCGAGGACCAGCGGCCGTTCTACGACTGGGTGCTGGAGAAGCTCAGCGACCTGGGCGTGCTGGCGCGCCCGCGGCCGCACCAGTACGAGTTCGCGCGGCTCAACCTCACCTACGTGGTGACCAGCAAGCGCAAGCTCAGGCAGCTGGTGGACGAGGGCCACGTCGACGGCTGGGACGACCCGCGCATGCCCACGCTGGTCGGCCTGCGGCGGCGCGGCTACACGCCCGAGAGCCTGCAGCTGTTCTGCGAGCGCATCGGCGTCAGCAAGGAGCACAGCTGGATCGACTACGGCCTGCTCGATGCCGCGCTGCGCGACGACCTGGAGGGCAAGGCGCCGCGCGCGATGGCGGTGCTGGATCCGCTCAGGCTCAAGCTGACCAACTGGGTCGAGCTGTTCGGCGGCGACCCGGAGCACCTGGAGCCCTGCCAGGCGCCGGCACACCCGCAGCGCCCCGAGCTCGGCAGCCGCCATTTCAGCCTCGGGCCGGACGTGTGGATCGAGCGCGACGACTTCACCGAGCAGCCGCCCAAGGGCTACTTCCGGCTCTTCCCCGGCAACAAGGTGCGCCTGAAGTACGGCTACGTGGTCGAGTGCACCGGCTGCGAGAAGGACGCCGAGGGCCGCGTGACGGCCGCACTGGCCCGCGTGGTGCCCGACACCAAGAGCGGCACGCCGGGTGCCGATGCGGTGAAGGTCAAGGGCACGATCACCTGGGTCGGCGTGCACGAGGCGGTGCAGGCCGAGTTCCGGCTCTACGACCGCCTGTTCACCGAGGCCCAGCCGGACGCCGGCGGGCGCGACTTCCTCAGCGTGCTGAACCCGCAGAGCCGCAAGGTCGTGACCGGCTACCTGGAGCCCGGCCTCAAGGGCGCGGCGCCGCAGGCGCGCGTCCAGTTCGAGCGGCACGGTTATTTCGTGGCCGACGCCAGGGAGCACTCGCAGGAGCGGCCGGTGTTCGGGCGGATCACGGGGCTGAAGGACACCTGGGCGAAGTAGCCCGGCGCCGTCTCGGGACTCGATGCTGCCCGGTGCGGCCCGGGCGCCGGGACCGCAGCAAGCCGCGCACGGGGCAGGAAGACCGGCACGCGGCGCGCGGCTGGCGTCGCGCGCGTTCCTGGCAAGGACGCTCTTGGCCGCGCCGGGGAACCACCTTCCAAGCTTCCAACTCGTGCCGGTGCCGGCCCTCGTCGGGCCGGCGGCGTCGGCTGCAGGCTACTTGCCCGCCGGCGCCCCGCCGCGCCCGTTCACGCCCTCGAGCCACAGGAGGGCATCGACGTAGGCGACGAAGCGGTGCAGGTAGTCCGGCGACAGCTCCCGCATCGAGACGAGCGCCCGGTGCACCAGGCGCCGCGAGTTCAGCGGGCCGGCGTTCTCGGGCACGTCGGCCAGGGACTGCGTCACCCGGCGCTCGGCGCTGAGCCGCGACCAGGTGTCCCGGAAGTAGCCGAGCGACTGGAGGTCCGGTGCGTGATCGGGGCCCGGCGGGAGGGACGCCCGCACGGGCCCCTCCCCGGCGGACGGCGCTGCCGGCCGCGCGAGCTGCTCGACGAGCCCGGCGAGCGGCCCGCGCCGCGGCGCCGCCTCCCGCCTCTGCGGCGCGGGACGCACGCTCGGCCGTGCGCCCCGCTCGGCAACCGGCGCCGCCGCATGCGTCGGCCCCGCGTCCCGCCCTCCGCCTTCGCGGCGACCGGCGCCTTCCTCCGCGGCACGGCCGTTCGCGAGCGCCTCGCCGTACTCGGCGAGCAGCCGCGCCAGCCGCTCGTCGAGAACGGCCCGCGACGCGCCCTCGCAGACGGCCACCCGCCGGGCCAGCGCCTCGAGGAAATGGAAGCGCACCGGATCGAGGCGATGCGCGCCCTGCTCCCGCCAGGCCCGCAACGTGGCGGCCGGGCCGCCGTCCGCGTCCCGGGACGGCGCCGCCGCGCCCGCGCCGCGCTCCGCGCTATCCACTCGGTTCGCCCTGCGCGCGGGACGGCTTCGGCATGGGCGCGATCTCGACGCGCCGGTTGCGCGAGCGTCCGTCGGCATCGGCGTTCGACGCCACCGGCTGCTCGGCCCCGAAGGCCGCGGCGAACACCGAGGACGAGGGCACGCCATCGCCGACCAGCGAGCGCATCACGGTCAGCGCGCGCTGGGCCGACAGCTCCCAGTTGTCGGCGAAGCGCCGGTTGCCGTCGCGCACCTGGCGGTCGTCGGTGAAGCCGCTCACCATCAGGATCTCGTCGCGCGCCTGCAGGTAGGCGGCCAGCGGCGCGGCCAGGCTCTTCAGCAGCTGCCGGCCCTCGGGCTGCAGCTCGGCCGAGTTGAGGGCGAACAGCACGCTGCCGCTGATGCCGATGCGGCCGTCGACGAGCGTCACGCGGCCGGTGGCGAGCGGACCGGCCAGCGCCCGTTCGAGCGCCTCGCGGCGCTGCGCCTCCTCCTGGCGCTGCCGGACCTCGGCCTCCAGCTTCGTCGAGAGCTCGAGCTGCACGCCGAGCGCGCACAGCAGGATCAGCACGAAGGCGCCGAGCAGGCCGGTCATCAGGTCGCCGAACACGGCCCAGGCCGGCGCGCCCGGCTCCGCGCCGGCGTCGAGCTCGTCGTGCATCGTCAAGCCTCGCTGCCCGCGGGCAGCCTGCGGCGCGCGAGCTGCTGCAGGTCCTCGACGATCTGCTTCTGCGACAGCAGGCTCAGGTCGATCACCTCGCGCGCCTGCGCCACGTAGTAGGCCAGCTGCTCGTCGCTGCGCGCCAGCGACTGGCTCAGCGCCGCCTCCACGCGCTGCAGCTGGGCCGCCAGCTTCTCGTTCGACTGGCCGAAGTGCTGCACGGCGAAGCCGAACGCCTCGCCGAGGCTCGCCACCTCGACGGCGCTGCCGTCGAGCTGCGCGGCGATGGCGGCCATCCTGTCGGCTTCGGCCTGCGCGCGTTCGCCGAAGCGCGTCCCCACGCGCTCCAGCAGGTCCGACGACGAGGCGACCAGCGCATCGATGGCCGCGCGCTGCTCGCCGGCGGCGTGGTGGACCGCGTCGAGCAGCGTGCCCAGCGTCTCGAGCAGGCGGCCGCGCTCCTCCAGCATGGCGTTGTCGCGCGCCATGCCGTCGCTGAGCTGCCGGCGCAGCTCGCCGATCACCTCGGCCGCGGCGCGCGGCGCCTCGGACGCGGCCTGCACGAGGCGCGCGACCTCGGCGATCGTCTCGCGGCTCTGCGCCTCGGTCCGGGCCGTGAGCTCGAGCGCCGTCCGCTCCAGCGTCGCGCAGACCTCCTGCTGCCGGCCGGCGGCCTGCTCGCCCGCCTGCTGCCAGTCGCGCTGCAGGGCGCTGGCCGTGGCCGCCAGGGACTCGGTCCAGGCGGCCAGGCGCTCGCGGTCGCGCGACGCGAGCTCGGCCTGCAGATCGGTGTGCGCCTGCGCCACGCTGCGCAGCAACGCGGCCAGCTGCGCTTCGAGGCTCGTGCCGGCCGCCGCCAGGGCTTGCCGCGCGTCACGCGACAGGTCCTCGTGGAGGCGCCGCTGCTCCGCGAGCGCGCCGCGCCAGCCGTCCGACACGCCGCTCGCCGTGCTCGCCAGGCGGGACGAGACCTCGTCGACCAGGGACGCCGAGCGCTGCTCGAAGGTCTGCGCGTAGCGGTCCAGCGTGGCGCGCAGGTCCGCCGTCAGCGCCGCCCCGCTGCGTTGCTGCTCGGCCAGGGCGGACTGCCAGTGCCCGGCCACCGTGGCCGTGGCCGCCTCGAAGCGCGTCGACACGCCGTCCAGCTGTCGCTGCACGGCCTGCGCCACGCCCTCGTGCAGCGCCGCGGACTCGCGCGCGATGCCGGCCATCGTGGCCTCGGCGAGCGGGCGGATCGTCTCGCCGGCCAGGCGCGCGCTCTCGCCCAGGCTCGATGTCAGGGAGCGGTCGACCGAGGCGGCCAGTTCCGCGAACGCGGACTGCGTGCGGCCGTGGAAGCCCTCCTGGTTCGCCACCAGGCGCTCGTGCAGCCCCTGGCCCTGGCGCTCCATCGCTTCCATCATGGCCTGCAGCCGGTCGACCAGCAGCGGCAGCATCTCGGCCTGGCGCTGCTGCAACGCGTGGGACGCCTCGCGCCGGTGGGCGGGCGTGAAGGCCCGCAGGCTGGTCGCGGTCCGGGCGTCGAGCCCCTGCGCCGCCTCGAGCCGATCGCGCCGCGCCAGGGCCGACATGAGGCCGAGCATCGCCGAGGCCGCGACGCCTGCGATCGAAGTGCCGAAGGCCAGCCCCAGGCCCTTCACCGGCGCGGACAGCGAGGCGCGGATGGTCGCGACGTCCGTCGCGTGGTCCAGCGCCGTCCCGGTGCCGTTCAGCGTGACGACCATGCCGAGGAAGGTGCCGAGCATGCCCAGCAGCACGAGCAGCCCGGCCAGGTAGGGCGTCAGAGAAGGGCCCGGCAGGGCGACCCGCTCGCCTTCGATCCGCAGCCGCACCGCGTTCTGCAGCGAGGGATGCAGCCGGGCCAGCCAGGGGCCGAGGGCCGGCAGCGCATCGGGCAGGTCCGCGAGCGCCCGTGACAGCGTGGCGGTGGCCGCGCGGAAGCGCTGCAGTTCCAGCGCCCCCATGACGAAAAAGGCAGCGATCAGCGCGGTGAGCGTCAGGGCCCAGGGGTTCGAGCCGACGTAGCCGGCGGCGACCCAGCCGACCGCGGCCAGGGCGGCGAGGAAGGCGGCGTGATGAAGCGATCTATCCATGGAGTCTCGTTGGGCTCGTGCGCAGCGCCGCGAGCAGCGCCTCGACCGGTTGCAGGCGGAGCTCCAGCTCCGCGAGCAGCACGCCCTGCATGTCCTTGCGGAAAACGTCCAGCCATCCGTCGGTCTTTCCGCGGCCGGCCCCCTCGGAGCGCGCCTCTTCCCGACCCGTCGCGCCGACGGCCGCGGAGGGCCCGGCACCGCGCAGGGCTTCGAAGCGCCCTTGCAGCAGCGCCGGCACGGTCGACAGCAGGCTGCGCTCGTGCGGAAACAGCGCCTGCTCCATGACGGCATCCAGGGCCGCGAGCCGCGCCATCGCGGGCGATGCGGCGGCGAGGGTCGTGCGGACGTTCTCGCGCAGCGTCGCGATGCCCGCCTCCATCGCCTGCTGGCGGGCGTGGTAACGCAGCCGGTAGGGCGCGAACTCGGCCGGCGCGCCGGCCCCGGGCGAAGCCGCGCTCGGACCGGGCCCGGGCGCGTCGGGCGCGAACAGCTCGTCCTCGACGATCGCCTTCGCCAGCATGCCGCGCGCGCGGGCGAACTCGCGTTCCGCCGCGCCGACCCCGCCCGACGGATCCGTCCGCCCCGAGGGCGCCGCAGGGCTCACGTTCAGGGCCGCGGAGAGCGAGACCGCATCGGTCCAGCGCAGCCACTGGCTCAGCCTCTCGGCGAAGGCGGGCCTCGAGGCAGAGCCCCCGGGATCGGTCAGTCGAGCGAGTGAGCGGATGAGCGCCGGGCCGGTGGAACGTGCGTGCTGTGACCCTGGCACCATATCGCCAGCGAAGGCCTCGATGGGTAGAGGGGGCGCAGTCTACTATCGATCCTCCGGCGGCCCGCCCTCCGGCGCCCGCGCCGGCACGCGTACCGCGAAGTCCTTCGCTCCGAACGCCTCCGCAAAGTCCTTCCGAGCGCGAATGCGGCCGAGCGGACGCGCGCGAAACCGTCTGACGGCCTCGCCGCCCTGGGGGATGACGCTCGCCGACGCGCCGCCGCCCGGCGGCGGCTCGGTTCCCTCAATGCATCAGCTCGCGGCTGAACTGGCCGTGCCGCGCCGCGCTCATCAGCTCGTGGAACTGTTCCCTCGACAGCCGCACCAGGTGCTCGTGGTCCCCGGACTCGAGGTACACCACCTCGCTCGACTCGAGCTCGTCGTCCACCACCGTCTCGACGCCCCAGGCCATGCCGAGCGCGGGCACGGCGCCGCGGTCGCAGTCGGTGAACATCGCGGCGATCGAGCCCTCGTCGGCGAGCCTCAGGTGCTTGCGATCCATCAGGGCCGACAGCTCGTCGAGCTTGACGTTGCGGTCGGCCGGCACGACGGCCATCAGGCAGCCGCCGTCGTCCTCGACGATCACCGACTTGGCGACCTGGTGGGGTGGAACGTGCGCGGTGCGCGCGGTTTCGGCGCTGCTGCGGCTGTGCTCGTGCGGGCAGAGCTCGTAGCGCACGCCGCGCTCTTCGAGGTAGCTGGATAGACGCGCGGGGATGGACATGAGGGCCTCCATGTGCAGATCGTCCGTGCCGTTCGGGGCCATGCGATACCGCCGCCCAGCCCTCGCGGTTAGTTTGCGCCCGAACCGGGCGCGGCGCCAACGCCCTGGGCGCAGCAGGGGCCGTGCCCGCGCGGCGGGGCTCAGGCCGCGGCCGTGCGCCGCCACATGCCGGTGGAGGTGTAGCGCTCGCCGGTGTCGGACAGCACGGTCACGATCGTCCGCGCGGTGCCGCGCGCGGCTAGGCGCAGCGCGCCGTGCACGAAGGCGCCCGAGGACGGCCCCACGAACAGTCCCTCGCGCGCGAGCTCGCGGCAGGTCGCGAGCGCCTCGTCGATCGTCACCGGCAGGCGCTCGTCGATCAGCGACGCGTCGAGGATCTTCGGCACGATGTCCCCGGGGTGACCGAGCGGCTTCAGGCCCTCGATGCCGGGGAAGGTGTCGGGGATCACCGCGGCGATGAAGACGCCCGGCCGCGCGGCGCGCAGCGCGCGGCCCACGCCGGTCAGCGTGCCGCCGGTGCCGACGCCGGCGACGAAGGCGTCGGGCGCGCCCTCTCCCGCCTCGCGCAGCTGCGCGAGGATCTCGCCGCCGGTGTGGTCGCGATGCGCGCGCCAGTTCTCCGCGTTGCCGTACTGGTCGCAGTGCCAATAGCGCTCGGGCTGCTCGCCGGCGAGGCGGTGCGCCTCGCGCAGCGCGAAGTCGTAGCCCTCGACCGGATCCGTGATCACCAGCTCGGCGCCGTGGGCCGCGATGCGGTCGAGGCGCTCCTGGCTGGCGTTGCCGGGCACGACCACGGTCACCGGGACGCCGAGCGCCGCGCCCAGCATCGCGTAGGAAATGCCGGCGTTGCCCGAGGACGAGTCGATCAGCCGCCGGCCGCCGGCGAGCCGGTCCGTGGCCAGCGCCTCGAGCAGCATGCCCGCGACCGGACGGTCCTTGATCGAGCCGCCCGGGTTGCCGCTCTCGAGCTTGGCGAACAGGCGCACGCCCGGCCGCGAAGCCTGCGCGATGCGAAGTTCCAGCAGCGGCGTGTGGCCGATGCGCGCGATCAGCGTGCGCGCCGCGGCGGGAAGCTCGGGGTGCGGGTTCATGGCGTGGCGGCGCAGAAGCGCTCGTAGTCGACGTAGCCCGGGAAGGCGCGGCCCTCGCCGCAATAGCGGCACTGCGGATCGCGCTCGATCGCGAGCTCGGTGAAGCGGCCGCGCAGCGCGTCGAAGCAGAGCAGCCGGCCGACCAGCGGCTCGCCGAGGCCGAGCAGCAGCTTGAGGGTCTCGGTGGCCTGCAGCAGCCCGATGACCCCGGGCAGCACGCCCAGCACGCCGGCCTCGGCGCAGGAGGGCGCCAGCTCGGGCGGCGGCGGCTCGCGGTACAGGCAGCGGTAGCACGGCCCCGGCCGCTGCGGCCGGGCCGGCCAGAACACGCTCAGCTGGCCCTCGAAGCGATAGACCGCGCCGTTCACGTCGGGGATGCGGAGCTTCACGCAGGCGTCGTTGACCAGGTAGCGGGTGGCGAAGTTGTCCGATCCATCGACCACCACGTCGTAGCCGCCCAGCAGCCGCTCGACGTTCTCGCTGCCGAGGCGCGCCTCGTGGCCCACCACCTTGACGCCCGGGTTGAGCGCCTCCAGCGCCTGCCGCGCCGAGGCCACCTTCGAGGTGCCGACGCGCGCGTCGGTGTGCAGGATCTGGCGCTGCAGGTTGCTGCGCTCGACCACGTCATGGTCGACGAGGCCCAGCGTGCCCACGCCCGCGGCGGCCAGGTAGTAGGCCGCCGGCGAGCCGAGCCCGCCCGCTCCCACCAGCAGCACCTTGGACTCCATCAGCCTCGCCTGCCCGGCCTCGCCGATCTCGGGCATCAGCAGGTGCCGCGAGTAGCGCTCGCGCGCCGCGGCGTCGAGCGACGGAGGCTGCTCGACCGGCAGGCCCTCGTGCTTCCAGCGCGTGAAACCGCCCGCCATCGAGCTCACGCTGCGGTAGCCGAGCCGCGCCACGTCGTCCGCGGCAAACAGCGAGCGCGTGCCGCTGCCGCACATCAGCACCAGCGGCCGCTGCGGGTCGGGCAACACCTGCTCGATGCGCAACTCCAGGAAGCCGCGCCCGAGCCGCAGTGCGCCGGGCGGCGTGCCCTGCGCGATCTCGTCGGCCTCGCGCACGTCGACCAGCACCGCGCCGCGCGCCTGCAGCGCGAGCGCCTCCCGCGGCGTGACCTCCGGGATGCGCGCCTTCAGCTCGGCGAGGCGGTCACGCGCGCCCATGGCCGCCTCCCGCCACGGCCGGGATGATGGCCAGCACGTCGCCGTCGGCCAGCGGCGTCGCGAGACCGGCCAGCGCGCGGACGTCGCGGCTGCCGACGAACACGTTGACGAAGGAGCGCAGCTCGCCCTCCGGTCCCAGCACCTTCGCGAGCAGGCCTTCCCGGCCCTGGCCCAGGGCGCTCAGGGCCTCGCGCACGTCGCGGGCCTCGACCTGGACCTCGTCGGCGCCCTGCGTGTGACCGCGCAGCGGCGTCGGGATGCGGATGGTGACCTTGCTCATGTCGAACCCTCCGGAATCTCGGCGGCGGCGAGCTCCGGCCGCAGCGCCTCCTCCACGAACCCGTGGCCGCCGAGCCGCCAGGAGCGCATCGCCTGCACGCCTCCGGCGCCGACCGACAGGATCACGTAGGACCAGCCCGGCCAGGCGCGTTCGCGGTCGGTCTCCGAGGGGCACGCGGGATGGTCCGGGTGCGTGTGCCAGACGCCGACGATGTCGAGGCCGCGCTCGCGCGAACGCGCGTCGGCGCACAGGAAGTCCTCCGGGTCGATTTCGTAGCGGTCGCGCCGGCGCTCCGCGTTCACGTTGCGCGCCTGGACGACCTCCTCGACCCGCACCACGCCCTCGCCGGCGCGGCCGAGCAGCAGGCCGCAGCACTCGTGCGGATAGCCGGCGCCGGCCCAGGCCCGCAGGCGCTCCTGCAGCGTCGCGTCGAGTTCCAGCGTCATTCAGGCCCCCGTGCCGCGCGGGCGGAACACGATCGTGCTCGTCAGGCCGCGCTCCGGCTCGAGCATCTGCGTCAGGGTGAGGCCCTCGAGCGCGCCGCGCACGGCGCCGTCCACGCGCAGCCAGTGCCGCCGGACGGCGCACGAGCGTTCCTGCCGGCAGGCGCCGGGGTCGCTCGCGCATTCCGTGAGGCCGAAACGGCCCTCGATGGCGTCGATGATCTCGGCCAGCGAGATCTGCGCGGGCCGGCGCGTCAGCGCGTAGCCGCCGTACCTGCCGCGCTGCGCCGCCACCAGCGCCTGCCCGGCCAGCAGCTTCAGCACCTTGCTCACCGTGGGCAGCGCGAGCCGCGTCTCGGCGGCGATCTCCGCCGCGCTCATCCAGCGCTCGGGCTCGCGGGCCATCCGCACCATGATGACCGTGCCGTAGTCGGCGAGCTTGCTGAGCTTGAACATCGCCGCGCTCCCGGCCACCGCGGGGGGCGCGGCGGCCTCCAATCAGGACCAGTTTAGTTCTCTCGATGACACTGTGCGGAGCCCGGCCATCGTTTGCCCTCGAAGGGCCGCGGGTCCACAGTGGATGGCGGGAGCCGAGCCGATGCCCGCCGTCCGCGAAGCCGTCGTCGACGGCCTGTTTTACCCCGCCGCGCCGGCGGCGCTGCGCGCGCAGGTGGCCGGCTACCTCGGCCGCGTCGACGCCGCCGACGGCCACGCGCGCGCCCCGAAGCTGCTGATCGTCCCGCACGCCGGCTACGAGTACTGCGGCGCCGTGGCGGCGCAGGCCTATGCACGGCTGCGCGGGCGCGCGCACGGGCTGCGCCGCGTCGTGCTGCTCGGGCCGGCCCACCGCGTCCCGCTCGAGGGCCTGGCGGCGCCGTGCGCGGAGGCGTTCGACACGCCGCTCGGCCGCATCGCGCTCGACGCCGCCGCGCTGGCGGACCTGGACGCCCTGCCCCAGGTCCGGCGCAGCGACGCGGCGCACGAGCGCGAGCACTCGATCGAGGTGCAGCTGCCCTTCCTGCAGTCGCTGCTCGGCGGCGGCTTCACGCTGGTCCCGCTGGTCGTGGGCCGCGCGGGCGCCGAAGAGGTGGCGCAGGTGCTCGAGCGCCTGTGGGGCGGCGACGAGACGCTGGTCGTGATCAGCTCGGACCTCTCGCACTACCACGGCTACGAGCAGGCGCGCGCGCTCGACCGCGCCACCGCCGGGCGCATCCTGGCGCTGGACGCCGGCCTCGGGCCGGACGAGGCCTGCGGGGCCGCCGCGATCAACGGCGCGCTGCTGGCGGCACGCCGGCACGGGCTCGCCCCGCGCCTGCTGGACCTGCGCAACTCCGGCGACACCGCGGGCGACCGTCTGCGGGTGGTCGGCTACGGCGCGATCGTGTTCGAGGAACCGGCGCAGTGAGCGCGGACCCGCAGGCCGCGCGCTGGTGGCACCGGCTCGACGACGGCCGCATCCAGTGCGACCTGTGTCCGCGCGACTGCCGCCTGCACGAGGGCCAGCGCGGCCTGTGCTTCGTGCGCCAGCGCGTCGGCGACGCGATGGTGCTCGCGACCTACGGGCGCAGCTCGGGCTTCTGCATCGACCCGATCGAGAAGAAGCCGCTGAACCACTTCCATCCCGGCAGCAGCGTGCTGAGCTTCGGCACCGCCGGCTGCAACCTGGCGTGCAAGTTCTGCCAGAACTGGGACATCTCCAAGAGCCGCGAGATGGACCGGCTGATGGACGCCGCCTCGCCCGGGCGCATCGCCGAGGCCGCGCGCGCGGCCGGCTGCGCGAGCGTGGCCTTCACCTACAACGACCCGGTGATCTTTGCCGAGTACGCGATGGACACCGCCGATGCCTGCCGCACCCTCGGTCTGCACAGCGTCGCGGTGACGGCCGGCTACATGCACGCGGCGCCGCGGCGCGAGTTCTACGCCCGCATGGACGCGGCCAACGTCGACCTCAAGGGCTTCACCGAGGCCTTCTACTTCCAGCAGACCGGCGCCCACCTGGCGCCGGTGCTCGACACGCTGGAGTACCTGCGCCACGAGACCGGCTGCTGGTTCGAGATCACCACGCTGCTGATCCCCGGCCTCAACGACGGCAGCGACGAGATCGACGCGATGACGCGCTGGATCGCCGAACGGCTCGGGCCCGACGTGCCGCTGCATTTCACGGCCTTCCATCCGGACTACAAGCTGATGGACGTGCCGCCCACGCCGCCCGCCACGCTGACGCGCGCCCGCGCGATCGCGCTCGGCAACGGGCTGCACTACGTCTACACCGGCAACGTGCACGACGTCGCGGGCGGCACCACCTCCTGCCCCGGCTGCGGCGCGGCGCTGGTGCGGCGCGACTGGTACGAGGTGCTGGAGTGCGCGGTCGAGCATCGGTCCGGCGCGCGCGGCGCCTGTCCGCGCTGCGGCACCGCGATCGCGGGCCGCTTCGGCCGCTGCGCGAGGCCCTTCGGGCGGCGGCGCATCCCGCTGCGGGTCGCGGAGCGGGCGGCCGCGTGAGCGGGTCGCGGCGGCGGGTCGCTCCGCGCGACGCGGCCAGCGGCCGTCTCTGAACGTCCGGGGCGCGCCGCCAGCCGCGCGCATGCGCATGCCGCTGCAAGCCTCCCGCGCGGGGCCGACCGGCGTCAGCCGGCCCGCGGGCGCCATCACCGACAATGCCGGCCTCGTGCGAGCGTTCGTCCTGCCCTCCTTGCCCTTTCCCGCCCGCCCCGGCCGATCGCCCCGGGGGCCGCGGCTTCCCCGCCTCGCGCGCCGGCCGGCGCCTGCATCGGCCGCAGCTCGCGCCGGCGTGCTGCGCGCCGCCGCCCTCGCGCTCGCCCTCGCCGCGCTGCCGGCGGCCCGCGCCGCCGACGCGCCGGCCGCCGCGGCCTCGGTGCAGCTGGAGGACCTCACCTGGACCGAGCTGCGCGACCGCATCGCCGCCGGCACGACGACCGTGCTGCTGCCGGTCGGCGGCACCGAGCAGAGCGGGCCCTACGTCGCGCTCGGCAAGCACAACGTGCGCGCGCGGGTGCTGGCCGAGGCGATCGCGCGGCGCCTCGGCAACACGGTCGTGGCGCCGGTGCTCGCCTACGTGCCCGAGGGCGCGATCCAGCCGCCCGCGGGGCATATGCGCTACCCCGGCACGATCTCGATTCCCGAGTCCGCCTTCGAGGCTCTGCTGGAGCACGCGGCACGCAGCTTCCGCCAGCACGGCCTGCGCGACGTGGTGCTGCTCGGCGACCACGGCGGCTACCAGAAGAGCCTGGAGCGCGTGGCGGCCAGGCTCAACCGCGAATGGGCGTCCGACCCGCGCTGCCGCGTGCTGGCGCTGACCGACTACTACCGCGTCACGCAGACCGCCTATGTCGACGCGCTGGCCAAGCGTGGCGTGCCGGCGGCGGACATCGGCAGCCACGCCGGCCTGGCCGACACCGCGCTGGCGCTGGCGGTCGACCCGTCGCTGGTGCGCAGCGACGCCCTCGCGCACGCTCCCCGGCCCACCGAGCGCGACGGCGTGAACGGCGATCCGCGCCACGCGACGGCCGAGCTCGGCCGCCTCGGCGTGCAGCAGATCGTGGACACTGCCGTCTCCGCCATCCAACGC
>Ga0247825_10001945_pt1 | contig 13649 bp, 13 predicted proteins | sample 13C_Vanillin_Day_FD_194413 | JGI IMG/M metagenome (GOLD analysis project Ga0247825, IMG submission 194413) | Soil microbial communities from agricultural site in Penn Yan, New York, United States - 13C_Vanillin_Day48 | ecosystem: Environmental > Terrestrial > Soil > Agricultural land | place...
TCGTCATCGGCTGCACCGTCGACGAAGCGCTCGATCGCCTGGACAAGTTCATCGACGAATCCACGGTCACCGACCAGCACGAACTCCGCATCGTCCATGGCCACGGCACCGGCCAGCTGCGTCGCGCGGTTGCGGACTTCCTCAAGGACCACCCGCTCGTCGCCCGGATCTCGCCCGCGCCACAGAACCAGGGCGGCGGCGGCGCCACGATCGTCGAACTCAAAGACTGAAATGCAACATTCAACATGCAACATGCAGACGGCGCGTGAGCGTAGCCAGAGGTGATCGCGCTACGGCGTTCACCCCTCGGCGGCGCGACAAGGGGTGTTTGCATTTTGCATTTTGCATTTTGAATTGAGATGGCTCTTTTCCCCCAGTCCTTCATCGACGACCTGAAACAACAGGCGGACATCGTCACGGTGATCCAGGACTACGTGTCGCTGAAGAAGACCGGCGCCACGTACAAGGGCCTCTGCCCGTTTCACGGTGAAAAGACGCCGTCGTTCCACGTCAATCGCGACAAGGGGTTCTTTCACTGCTTCGGCTGCGGCGTCGGGGGCGACGCCATCAAGTTTCTCGAGCTGCACGAGAAGGTCGGGTTCGCCGACGCGGTGAAACAGCTCGCGCAGCGATTCGGGATGACGCCGCCGCAGCTCGAAGAATCGGACGAGCAGCGAGCCGGATCGGCGGAACGGGAAAGCCTCCTCAAGATTCACGAGGTGGCCGCCGCCTGGTTTCGGGATCAGCTGGCCGCTCCGGCGGGCACGCGCATCCGCAAGCTGATTACCGATCGCGGGTTGTCGGCCGACACCAGCGCGGCGCTCGCACTGGGGTTCGCGCCGCCAGCCCGCGACGGCCTGACGGAGGCGCTCCGCAAACAGGGCTACTCGCAGGCGCTCATGGTCCGCGCCGGCCTCACCGTCCAGCGGGACGATGGCAGTCTCGTGGATCGGTTCCGGAACCGGCTGATGGTTCCCATCTGCCGCGACACCGGGTCGGTGATCGCATTCGGGGGACGGGCACTCGAGGCCGACCAGCAGCCGAAGTACCTGAACTCGCCCGAAACGCCTATCTACTCGAAGGGCAGGACGCTGTACGGCCTCAACCTGGCAAAAACCGCGATTCGCCAGGGCGGATTCGCCATCCTGGTAGAGGGTTATTTCGACTTTGCCCAGGTTTTCCAGGCCGGCTACCAGTCCGTGGTCGCATCGTGCGGCACGGCGTTGACGCCGCCACAAGCGCAACAGTTGCGCCGGTTCACCGCAAAGGTGGTCCTGAGCTTCGACCCCGATGCGGCTGGCCAGGGGGCCGCCGCGAAATCGTGTGAACTGCTGGTCAGCGAGGGGTTCGAGGTGAACGTGGCGATCCTGCCTGCCGGCGAGGATCCGGACACGTTCGTCCGGCGGCACGGGCGACAGGGTTACGCAGACCGCCTCAAGCAGTCGCAGCCATACCTGGAGTACCTCCTGAACCGGGCGGCCGCCGGGCACAACCTCAATGCCGACGAGGGAAAGGTCCGGTTTATTGGTGAAATGGTCCCGGTCGCCGGTCGTATACCAGATGAAATCCTTCGCGAGCGGTTTGCGGATCGGCTGGCTCAGCGGACCGGGATCGCTCCGGAAGTCATTCGAGGGGAGATTCGGAAAGCGCGGGGCGACAAGCGGGTGGGTGTCACCATTCGGGATATTCCGAGCATCGGACAGGTCACCAAGGCTGAAAAAGGACTGATCTGGTTCCTCGTCCACGAGCCGGCACGGGGTTTGACTGCGGTCCGCACGCTCGAAATTGCAGATTTAGAAGCGATTTCTACCCGCTCGGTGCTGGATCTTGTGCGAAAACTGGACGAAGATAGCGGTTTCTCTCCGTCAGCGCTGCTCGAGCGTCTCAGCATGGTGGAGGCCCAGCTCGTCACGGCCATCGCGAGCGAAAGCGAGCCCCCTGTGCACGAGGCGGAGGACTGTGCCCGCGAGCTGCAACGGGCGCGTTACGACCGCGAACGCGGCGCCGTGCAGCGCGAGATCGATCGCCTCCAGCAGCTCGGCGCGACCGAGCACGACGAGGCAATCGACGCGCTCTGGGTGCGGAAGCAGGATCTGCTGCGGCGGATCGCGGATTTGACGTAATACACCGGACGCCACGACGCGTCCGGGCATTTTTGATCGCGGTTTCGGAGGTCAGGCCTTGTCCATCGAAGAACGTTACGACGAAGTACGCCAGATGATCACCGTCGGCAAGGAGAAGGGGTATCTCCTGTACGACGAGATCAACGAGCTGCTGCCGTCGGAGATTACCTCGGCAGAGGATCTTGACGAATTGTTCAACGCGTTCGGTAGCGCGGGCATCGAGATCGTCGATTCCGACAAGGCCTATCGCGGCGACAAGGATTTCGATCGCGACGGAAACGAAGACGGGCCCGAGCTGGATCTCACGCCGGGCGCCCTCGACAAGACCAACGACCCCGTCCGCATGTACCTGCGCGAGATGGGCACCGTCCCGCTGCTCACCCGCGAAGGCGAGGTGGCGATCGCCAAGCGCATCGAACGCGGCAAGCTGGCCGTCATCAAGTCGATCTCGCGCACGCCGACCATCGCCAAGCGGATGCTGATCATGGGCGACCAGCTGCGCGCCGGTGAACGCACGGTTCGAGAGCTGGTCACCTTCAGCGACGAAGAAATCACCGAGGAAGTGATCGAAGAACGGAAGGTCGAAGTCCTCGAGCAGATCGAAGAGGTCCGCAAGGCGCGGGTCAGCTTCGTCAAGCTGACCGAGAAGCTCGATCTCGTCCCGAAGAAGGAAAAAGGCAAGTACCGGAAGGCGCGGTGGAAGACGCTGCGGGGGCGCATCGACGTTTCGCGCGCGATTCGGCGGATCGAGTTCACTGAAACGATCAAGCGCCGCCTGATCGAAGAGGTGAAGGACGCGGTGGACGCCGTGCAGCGCGTACAGCGCGAGGCCGATGGCGTCGAGCGCGTGCTCAACCCGAAAGTGAAGGCCAAGGGTCCGAAACTGAAGGAAGAGGAGAAAAAGAATCTCCTCAGGCGGTTGAAGGACATCAAGACGGTCGTGAAACAGATGACCGACGACCTGGAGGAGACGCCGGAGCGGCTCCGCCGGACGATCGAAGTCATCCAGCGCGGCGAGGCGCAGGCCGAGCAGGCGAAAAAGGAACTGGTCGAGGCGAACCTCCGCCTCGTCGTCTCCATCGCGAAGAAATACACGAATCGCGGCCTGCAGTTCCTCGATCTGATCCAGGAAGGGAACATCGGCCTGATGAAGGCGGTCGACAAGTTCGAATACCGCCGCGGCTACAAGTTCTCGACGTATGCGACGTGGTGGATCCGGCAGGCGATCACCCGCGCGATCGCCGACCAGGCACGGACGATCCGCATCCCGGTCCACATGATCGAAACCATCAACAAGCTGATTCGCACCTCGCGCGCGCTGGTGCAGGAGCTTGGCCGCGAGCCGACCTCGGAAGAGATCGCCAAGCGGATGGACATCCCGGTGGCGAAGGTCCGCAAGGTCCTGAAGATCGCGCAGGAGCCGATCTCGCTCGAAACGCCGATCGGCGAAGAGGAAGATTCGCATCTTGGCGACTTCATCGAGGACCGCAACATCGTGTCGCCGGCGGAAGCGGTCATCAACCTGAACCTCAAGGAACAGACGGAAGCGGTCCTGAAGACGCTGACCCCGCGCGAGGAAAAGGTCATCAAGATGCGCTTCGGTGTCGGCGATGGGAGCGAGCACACGCTGGAGGAAGTCGGCCAGAACTTCGCCGTCACCCGCGAGCGCATCCGCCAGATCGAAGCCAAGGCACTCCGCAAGCTGCGCCATCCATCGCGGAGCCGGAAGCTCAAGGCGTTCCTTGAAGGACGGACCTAGTCCACATGTTTCTGGGGGCCCGTAGCTCAGCGGTTAGAGCGGCCGGCTCATAATCGGTTGGTCCCTGGTTCGAATCCAGGCGGGCCCACTTACACGCGTCGTTCAATGCAAAATGCAAAATGACAAATGCAAAAACACACCGAAAGGGTGCATAGGGTGACTGGCGCGACGCCACGCACTCCAATCGCCCCAATCGCGTGGCGTTTGCATTTTGCCTTTGGCATTTTGCATTGAGCATTTTGATGTCCCCAGCGCTCGAATCCCTCATCAAGCTCCAGCATCTCGAAACGCAGATCGCGGAGGCCCGCGCCGCGATCGTCGCGCACCCACAGCGCCTGGCCGATGCCGATACCCGGTTGGCCGAGGCCCGCGCCACGCTCGACGCGGCGAAAAAACGGCTCGCCGACAACCAGGAGTCGCGGCGCGCGCTCGAGAAGGACGTCGCGTTGTACCAGGGACGCCTCTCGAAATTCCGCGATCAGCAGGCGGCCGTGAAGACGAATCGCGAATATCAGGCGCTCGGCCACGAGATCGAAACGGCGCAGCAGGACATGGGGACCGCTGAAGAGCGCGTGATCGAGCGGATGGTCGAAGCCGACACGGTCGCCGCAGACGTCAAGTCCGCCGAAACCGCCTTCACCAGCCAGCAGCAGCAGGTCGAAGCCGAAAAACGGGAACTCGCCGACGATCTCGCCGGCGTCGAATCGGCCCTCGCCCGCGCCACCCAGCAACGCGCGGACATCGTCAAGGCGCTCGAACCACGGCTCCTGGCACTGTTCGAACAGGTCGCCCGCGTGCGGAAGGGAACCGCGGTCACCAGCGCGACGCGCGAGGGCCTCTGCGCCGCCTGCCACGTCCGCCTGCGGCCAACGGTCTTCCAGCACGTGCGGACCAACGACGAAATCATCCAGTGCGAAAGCTGCCACCGGATCCTCTATTACGTGCCGCCGCCGCCGCCGATCGAGCAGGCCGTCGTCCGCACGGGACCGGCATAGAACTCCGCCATTTGCGGTTGGTGATTGGTGACCTGCGGTGGAGTGATCCGGTCCGCAAACCAATCACGATCGCGATCGCGAATCAGAATCTCGAATCCAACCATGAGTCACGACTCGCAAGGCTGGCTGTTCGGCGATCCACCGAAGACCGCTCCCGCCACGAGCGCGGTGGCCAACATCGACGGCGGCTCGCGCGGCAATCCCGGCCCGGCGGCATTCGGCGCCTACATCACGCTGCCTGACGGCCAGGCCATCGAGGTCAAAGGGTTCATCCCGCACTCGACGAACAACGTCGCCGAATACAACGGTCTTCTCGCGGCGCTCCGATGGGCAGTCGAACACGGCATCAGGACGCTGCACATCCGCGCGGACTCGGAACTGCTGGTGAAGCAGATGAAGGGCATCTACCGGGTGAAGAATCCCGGCCTGCTGCCGTTGTACGAGGACGCGAAGCGGCTGGCGCGCGAGGTGGGCAAGGTCACGTTCGAACATGTCCGCCGGGAATTCAACAAGGACGCCGACCGTTTGTGCAACGAAGCCATGGATGAGGCAGAACGGGAGAGCGGGCTGACAAGGTCCTGACCCGGCTCGAATTGTGGAGTACCGAATGGGCAGGGATTTTGCTCCTGTCCACGGTGAGATGGGCACCGGAGCACCAAAGCCTCCATCGTGGGACGACATCCAGCACCTGATCGATCGGATCGATCAGGTCTGCCGCGAGTCTGAGCTGGTCCGCGCGCACGCCGAGCGAACGATGCGGCGCCGTGATTTCTGGCCGGATCGGAGGCAACCGCCCCGTCACCACAACCACACCCCGGACCCGCCGGACTCGGGCGACGATGGTTCGTCGGAAGGTACCGACGGTACCCTATAACCTGCGCGCGACGATTACTCCCGCGATCCGCCCGGACTGCTCGCGTTCCGCCCTGAACGAAGTCAAGACACCGAGGTTCATGGCTGTGCAGAGCCCCGACAGATAAATGTTCTGCTCGGGAACTCCCGCGAGCACCAGCTGGTCGCGGTTGGCTCCGCCAACGTCGAGGTGCAACGGCCCACGCTGCCGAAGCGCGCGGCCGGTCGGCCGCGTCAGAAACCATCGATCGATCAGGTAGCGTTCGTGTCCGGCGGCCGCAAAGGCGTCGACCAGTTCCGACCCGACCTCGTAACAGCAGGCCCCAATGCTCGGGCCGATGGCAGCGACGAGATTGGCGGGCGACGACCCGAACGTCCGCTGCATCGCCTCCACCGCCGCGACCCCGGCACGTGCGGCCGTGCCGCGCCACCCGGCGTGAACCGCCGCAACCGTGCCAGACACCGGGTCAGCAAGCAGGATCGGCACGCAGTCCGCCACGCGCACGGCAATTGCCACGTCTGGATCGTCCGAGACCAGCACGTCGGCTTCCGGGCCCCCGGCCAGCGGCTCGCCACGTCGCACGACCACCACGTCTGCCTTGTGGACCTGCGACACCATGACGACCCGCTCGGCACTCACCGACGCGGCGAGCTGGCGCAGATTCCCGGGCTCGGTTAACTGCAGTTGACGGGTCGTGAACACGTGCGCCGCGACGGTTTGCAGGGGACGGCACCGCAGGGCGCTTCCCCACGCCTCACCGGTCCAGTAGAACGAATCAGGGACGGCGGGCAGAACTGGCGGCGCGACCGCGCGTTCGGGCGTCATGCGATCAGGATCGCATGTCCGCGTGCGAACACGGCACGCGCGAGTGTGAGGGAGGCGGAACGATCACGGGCCTCCATCGATCGTAGGATCGGGAACGCATGGACATCATCGGGATCGGGCTCGACGCCACGGAGATCAGCCGGATTGCGGAAACCATCGAACGCTTCGGCGATCGGTTCGTCCGGCGCATCTTTACCGAAGGCGAAATCGCCTATTGCCGCCGCAAGCGCGACGCCGCCTCGTCGTTCGCCGCGCGGTTCGCGGCCAAGGAAGCGGCGATGAAGGCGCTCGGGACCGGGCATTCCCGCGGCGTGTACTGGACCGGCATCGAGGTGGTGCGGCGTCCCGGAGGACCCCCGCAGTTGCAGTTCCACGGCGGCGCCGCGGCTCGCGCGGATCGGCTTGGCGCAACCGGATCGCTGCTGACGCTCACGCATTCACAGGAACTGGCCATCGCGCACGTGCTGCTCGTCCGCGACAACCGCGGTGGCACTCTCTCAGTGTGAAAGGCTTGCGGCCGCCGGGCGATGATGCCGCACGTGAACACGGACTACGACGGCGACTTCGACTCGACGTGAAATCCACGGCGGACCCAGGCGAGGCCAACGCCGAACGCATACACCGCCGCGACCGGGACGATCCAGAGCCGCACCACGAACAGGACCGCATGGGCGGTCGGGACCGCCTGATTCCCGTCGGACTGCAAAATTCCGGAAACCGCCAGGATTCCAACCGCCCAAAGCATTGACGCCAGTAGCCAAAGCCGCTGCCAGCCGTTGATGTGCATGGGGATCCTCCTGTTCCCTTCGACACCGTCCCCGGACATTCCGCTCAAACAGAGACAGTGCCACCGCGCTTAACGTTGCTCGAGCGGTTCGAGCAACTCGAGACGGTTTCCGAACGGGTCGAAGATATAGAAGCGATCGAACCCCGGCAGCGGCTCATCCGTGACCGGCTCGAACCCCGCGGCCCGGCATCTGGCACACAGTTCCGCGAGCCCGCGCACGAGGAGGGCCGGGTGCGCCTTGCGGGCAGCGCGGAACTCCGCTTCCACGCCGAGATGCAGTCGCACGGCGCCGTTACGAAACCAGACACCCCCGCGAAGCGCGAGATTCGCTGGTTTCTGCTCCTCCGCGAGTCCCAGCACGTCTGAGTAGAACGCGCGTGCGACGTGTTCCTGTCCAGCAGGCATGGCGAGCTGGACGTGATCCAGGCCGAGAATCTGAAACTGCCCCATCGCCCCTTCCGAAGTCGCGCACATTGTGGCACGCGTCCACGGCTTCCCGGGCGGCCGGTTCTCACCGAACGCTGCCGCGTGATGCCGTCGGGCCGGTGACAACCGTGGTTCGCACTCGTCAGGTATCACCGGTCAGCACTCATCGAGCCGATGCCGCAACACGAGCGTTCATCGCCGTTTGCGGCGACGGACTTCGTCGGCAGGTCGGGCGACAGCCTTGCTCCACTGGGCGTCGGAGGTCACGATGGTCGTCAAGATTTCCCCGAACGACAAGAACAACCCGCCCGGCAAGCTCGCGGACGCAGAGCTGCATTTCACGGACGGCCTGCTCGAAGGCCTGAAGTTGATCGGCTTCGGTGTCTGGGAAAGCCGCGCCAAGGGTGGCGGACGCAACGTGACGTTCCCCGCGCGTCAGTATTCGGTGAACGGTGAGCGGCGCTCGTTCTCACTGCTGCGCCCGGCCAGTGGTGACGCCTCCGCGCAGGACAAGGTGCGTGAGCTCATTCTGCAAGCGTACGCCGAGTACGAAGAAAACTCGGCGGTCACTCAGTGAATTCAGAATTCAGAATTCAGAATGCAGAATGCAGATTCAGCATTCTGAATTATTGAAGCACCGGCAACAGCCGCGCGTTGTCCTTCTGCCGCTTTGGCGGCAGCGTCCATTCCTCGCGCAGCCCCTTGTCGAATTCCGCGCGGAAGAACGTGGCCTTCATGCCGCCATCGATGATGTCCCAGGGCAGCACGGGGTCATGCGATCGATCGCGAAACACGAAGAAACTCGCGTCGACACCGGCCTCGGCCACCGCCGCGCGCCAGTTCCCGCCGTTACGCTCGGCAGCTTCGATCGCCGGCGCCACGCGCCGATCGCCGAGGGAGAGCAGCGCCTGATAGAACGAGTGCCGCTCGGACTTGATGTTGAAGTACACGTTGTCGATGCCGGCCGTGAGGCTGCGCATCAGCTTGATCTTCCGCTCGATCGACGTGTCCGACTCCATCGGCAGCCACTGGTACGCGGTACCGGGCTTCGGCACGAGCGGGTTCACGCTGCCGACGATGCGGCCAATCTGCCCGCGGGTGCGTGCGTGCTTCATCATGATGTCCCGAAGCTGCAGCGTGATGTCACGTATCGCAACCAGGTCATCATCCGTTTCCGTCGGGAGCCCGATCATGAAGTACAGCTTCAGGTTCTCCATGCCGCTCGCGAAGATCATCTCGGCCGCCGAGAGGATCTCGTCGTTGGTGACGGTCTTGTTGATGACGCGCCGCAAGCGATCGGAACCGGTCTCGGGAGCAATCGTGATCGTCTTTTCGCCGCTCTGACGCAGCAGCCCGAGGATCGTCGGCGTGAGATCGTCCAGGCGCAGCGACGCCGGGCTGATGCTGAAGCCCATCTCGACCAGCGTCGTCAGGATCTCCTCGATCTGCGGGTGATCGCAGAGCGCGATCGACACCAGGCCGGCGCGATTGGAATATGGCTTCGCCTGTTTCGCCAGTTCGAGGATGCGATCCTTCGGAAACGCGCGAACCGGCAGGTAGTTGTACCCCGCCCAGCAGAACCGGCACAGGTTCGCGCACCCGCGAACGACTTCGATCAGGAACCGCGAGCCGAACTCCGTCTCCGGCGTGAAGATCGTCGTCGCCGGCGGATCGACCGCTTCGGTCGTCTTGAGCGCGGCCTTTTTCACGATCGGCGGCGCGCCGGTCCCGGCACGGGGGACGAATGCCTCGATCAGGCCGTCCGTTGTATAGCGCACGTCGTAGAACGACGGAATGTAGAACCCGCGCTCCTGGGCAAGACGCCGCAGCAGATCATCGCGGTCGGACGCGGATTGAAACGCCTGGAGGAGCGATGGGATGAGCGCCTCGCCTTCGCCAGCGGCGATGACGTCGGCAAACGGCGCCAGCGGTTCGGGATTGACGAACGTGACGGCGCCGCCAATGACGATCATCGGATCGTGGTGCGTGCGACGCTCGGCCCACGGCTGGATGCCGGCCAGTCGCAGCATGGTCAGCACGTTCGTGTAGTCCCATTCGAATGAGACCGAGAACGCAAACACGTCGAAGTCGCGCACCAGCGTCTGCGACTCGATCGTGACCAGCGGTTCGCCCGAGGCGAGCTGAGCCTGCAGTTCCGTCTTCGGCGGAAGGAACACGCGCTCGCAGACGATGTCCGGCTCCGCATTGAAGAGCTTGTAGACCGTCTGCAGGCCGAGATTCGACATCCCGACGAAGTAGGTGTTCGGGAAGGCGAGGGCCACACGGAGGCGGCCGCCGTGCGGCTTGCGCACGTATCCAACCTCCTTTGACAGGAGCTGGCGGGCTCGCTCGCGCTGCGATGGGACTTTCATATGGTGCTTGTACTGCGGCTCAGGCGCCGCCGGTCGCGGCGACCGGGCGTACTTCTAGTGTACGGGGTGAGAGGGCGCCGTGCGAGAGATCATGCCTCGGGCGCGCGGGCGCGGGATCAGGCTCCGGGCGTCAGGCTCCGGGCGTCAGGCTGCCCTCTGCCCGAAGTCCGAAGCCCGTAGCCCGAAGCCCGATATCAGTTCTGCCGCCGCAGGAAGGCGGGAACGTCGAGCGGCTGCGAAAAATCGATCTGCGAATCGTCGGCACCGGCCTGATGCCCGCCGTTCACGGCAACCGGCCTGGACACCTCGAGCGGCTGACGGCGGCCCAGAGCGAACCGGCCGTTGCTACCGTTGGCGTGTCCGCTGGCATACGACGTATCGAGCGTGATCGACGCATCGTGGGAGGCCTGGGCGCCGCCCACGGCTGCCGAGCCACCGCCCTCGGCGATACGGCCGATGTGCGCCGTGTAATTCGACAGGTCGACCGGGGTCTGCGTCGCTCCCGCCTGGGCTCCGCGAGCCGAATGCTTTCGCTCGAAACCAGTGGCGATCACCGTGATCTTGACCTTGCCGACTAGCGCGGGGTCCACCACGGCGCCGAAGATGATGTTGGCGTCCTCGTGTGCCGCTTCCTGGATGACGCACGACGCCTCGTTCACTTCCATCAGCGAGAGATCCGGGCCGCCGGTGACGTTGATGATCACGCCGCGCGCCCCGTTGACGGTGCTGTCCTCGAGCAGCGGGCTCGACACGGCGCGCTGCGCCGCCTGCAGGGCCCGGCCTTCGCCTTCGGAGACGCCCGTGCCCATCATGGCGACGCCCATGCCCGACATGATCGTCTTGACGTCGGCGAAATCGAGGTTGATGAGCCCCGGCACGAGGATCAGGTCCGAAATGCCCTGGATCGCCTGCCGCAGGACGTCATCCGCCATCCCGAACGCGTCGCTCATCGGCGTCTTGCGGTCGATGATCGACAGCAGCCGTTCGTTGGGGATGGTGATAATCGTGTCCACGCACTCGCGCAGCGCCTCGAGACCGGCTTCCGCGTGCATCCGCCGCTTCTTGCCCTCGAAGCCGAACGGCTTGGTCACCACCGCGATCGTCAGCGCGCCGAGTTCGCTCGCCAGGCTGGCGATGACCGGTGCCGCGCCGGTACCGGTGCCGCCTCCCAGGCCGGTCGTGACGAAAATCATGTCGGCGCCGGACAGCGCCTGGATGATGTTGTCGGTGTCCTCGAGCGCTGCCTGCCGCCCGATATTGGGGTCGGCACCGGCCCCGAGGCCCTTGGTCAGCTTGTGACCGATCTGCAGCTTCACCCCGGCGCGGTTATGGTCGAGCGCCTGGAGATCGGTGTTCGCGACGATGAACTCGACGCCGCACAACCCGACTTCCACCATGCGATTGACGGCATTGCTGCCGCCGCCCCCAACACCCACGACCTTGATCTTTGCGCCCCGGCGCGCCTCCCCGTCGAGCGTCAGTCGAAGCTTTTCATCGCGTCCGTTGGGAGCGTCGAAATCTTTCATGTTTCCTCCTGGCCTGGCTTCGCGCCGGCACCCACGTCACTGAAAACCAGACCGGGTCTGGTTTGTATCTCAAAAAGCCAGATCGTGCCTGGCTTTTTTCGTCTTAAAAGAACTCTCTAAAAATTCCGCGCAGCGCCCCGCGCATCCGAACCAGTGCATTCGAGCTGCGACGCTCCACGGGTACCCGATTCCGGTGCGCATACAGCACCAGCCCCACCGGGGTCGCAAACACCGGGCTGCTCACGTGATCCGCAAGTCCGCCCACGCCGACCGGCAGGCCGCGCCGGATCGGCAGGTCGAAAATCTGTTCGGCGATTTCCGGCATCCCTTCCAGAATCGCGCCACCTCCGGTGAGCACGATTCCTGAATTAAGTGACTTCTCGTACCCGGCCCGTCGAATCTCATCCCACACAAGGTGAAAAATTTCCTCGGCGCGTGGTTGCAGGATTTCCGAAAGGATCCGCCGCGCCATCAGCCGCGGCTTGCGGCCGCCGACGCTCGCCACTTCGATCGTCTCGTCCTCGTCGACCATCGACGACAACGCGCACCCGTTCTTTCGCTTCACTTTCTCCGCGTCCGGAATCGGCGTCCGCAGCCCCACCGCGATGTCGTTCGTGAAGTGATCACCGCCCACCGCGATCACGCCGGTATGCCACAAACTGCCGCGCTCGAAAATCGCCACATCGGCGGTGCCGCCGCCGACATCCACCAGCGCGACACCCAATTCCTTCTCGTCCTGGGTCAGGACCGCTTCGGCTGCCGCGAGTTGTTCGATGACGGTGTCGGCCACCGACACGCCGGCGCGATTCACGCACGCCACGATGTTCTGGGTCGACGAGACCGCGCCCGTCACGATATGCACGTTTACTTCGAGGCGGGCACCGGTCATGCCGACCGGCGCGCCGATCCCATCCTGTTCGTCGACGACGAAGTCCTGCGGCAGGACGTGTAAGATTTCCCGCCCTGTCGGTAATGCGACAGCCTTGGCCGCCTCGATCGCCCGTCGCACGTCGTCGCGCGAGATTTCCCGGTTCTTGCCGGCGACCGCGATGACACCCCGGCTGTTAAACCCCTTGACGTGAGGGCCGGACAACGCGAGATGGACGGAATCGATCTCGATGCCGGCCATCAGTTCGGCCTCTTCGATCGCCTTCTTGATCGACTCGACCGCGGCTTCGAGGTTCACGACGACGCCGCGCTTGATGCCGCGCGACTCGGCGACCCCGATCCCGACGACATCCAGGCTGCCGTCGTCGAGGCTTTCGCCGACGACGCAGCACACCGTGGACGTCCCCACGTCGAGCCCGACGATGTAACGCTCTCTCCTGGCCATCAGCCGCCCGATCCCTTCTGACCTCTGTCACTCTTCAACCCGGTGTCCTGCGGCCGGACGTAAACCCGCTCGTCGAACCGCAGATCGACGTAATCGATGTCCGGAATCCGCTCGCGGAGCGCGTCGGACAGGTCCAGATAGGTCTGCAACCGTTCCACGACGTGGTCTTCGCCCACGCGGACGAGCACGGTGTCCTCTTTGAGGATCACGACGGCGTCGTGGGCATCCGACACGTCGATCTGCGACACGCGGCGCGCCAGATCGGGACGCGTGGACAGTTCGCTCAGGACGCGACCGGCCAGCGTCGCCCTCAGCTCGTCCACCAGCATGCGGTCGGCGCCGCCGCGACCGCCCAGCCCGTCGATGATCGGCAGGTCGAGGTCGGCGTAGTTCGGGCCGTACTCGTCGATGACGATTCCATGTCGATCGACCAGGTAGAGGCTGTCGTTGATGCGCCCAATCCCGAGTGGCTGCCGCTCGGTGACCGCAACCGCCAGCGTGCCCGGAAACACGCGCCGGATCGCCACATCTGACACCCACGGCGACCCCAGGAGCTTCTTCCGCCAGGAATCGAGGTCGGCCGTCAGCATGTTGGTGCCGTGCAAGCCGTCCAACAGCGCCACCACCTCGCCACGCGACATCCGGGCGTT
>Ga0247825_10001946_pt1 | contig 13646 bp, 9 predicted proteins | sample 13C_Vanillin_Day_FD_194413 | JGI IMG/M metagenome (GOLD analysis project Ga0247825, IMG submission 194413) | Soil microbial communities from agricultural site in Penn Yan, New York, United States - 13C_Vanillin_Day48 | ecosystem: Environmental > Terrestrial > Soil > Agricultural land | place...
GTGCAGCGACAGGCTGGCGATCATGTCCGTGGCGTTGCTGGTGGCGTTCTCCATGGCGGCCATGCGGGCGCTGTGCTCGCTGGCCACGCTCTCCAGGAGGGCGCGGTAGAGCTTGATGGAGATGGCCTGGGGCACCAGCCGGTCCAGCACCTCCTGGCGGCCCGGCTCGTACTTGAAGTCCACCAGCGCCATCCTCGCCGCGGGGGTGGCCAGCGCGCTCGCGGTGCTGGGGGCAGGCTCGGCGCCCGTGCCGAGGGTCTGCAGCGGCAGCATCTGCGACAGGACGACCTTCTGGCTGATGGCGGAGACGAACTCGTTGTAGATGATGTAGACGGCGTCCACCTCGCCATTGATGAAGCTGGCGGTGAGCTCCTCGGCCACGGCCTTGGCGGAGAGGTAGTTGAGCTGCTGGTAGAGGTAGCCGAAGTCCTTGCGGATGGGCTGGCGGCGGTTGCGGAAGAAGTCGTGGCCCTTGCGGCCCACCGTGGAGAACTGGACGCGCTCCAGGGCGCTGTTCTCGTAGAGGAAGCGGCTGGCGCGGCGGATGACGTTGGAGTTGAAGCCACCGGCCAGGCCACGGTCCGAGGTGAGCAGCACCACCTCCGCGCGGCGGACGGGACGGGCCACCAGCAGCGGGTGAGCGAACTCCTGGTCCACCGAGCGGGCCGCCAGGTCGGAGATCATCTGGTCCAGCATCTGCGCGTAGGGACGCGCCGCGATGATGGCGTCCTGGGCCTTGCGCAGCTTGGCTGCGGACATCATCTTCATCGCCTTGGTGATCTGCCGAGTGTTCTTCACCGTGCGGATGCGCTTGCGGATGTCACGAAGGGACGCCATGGGGCCTGTAGCTCCTGATCGGACTTCGGGCGGCGCCCCCTATATAAGCGGTGCGTCAGCCGGTCAACCGTAGCCTTCATCCCGCCGGGCCCCGGTAGAAGCTGCTCTTCAGGGAGCAACCGGGCGGGAAGGCCATTTGCTCGGGGTGCCGAGTAGCCCCGGGGGGCATAGCCTTCCAGGGCAGGCACCGTGCGCCGGAGGTGTCCCCATGGCCTCACCCTCAAGCGGTCCCATCCTCATCGTCGAGGATGACGTCGATATCCGGGAGGCACTCCAGGGCTTGCTGGAGATGAATGGGTTCCAGGTGCTCATGGCCAGCAACGGGCGGCAGGCCCTCGAGTTCCTGCAGGGCAGTCCGCGGCCTGTGTTGATCCTCCTGGACATGGCCATGCCGGTGATGGACGGCCACCGGGTGCTGACCTTTCGCAAGGAGACGGACGGGTACCAGGAGGTGCCGGTGGTCATCATCTCGGCGGGAATGTCCGCCATGACCCCCCGGGATCGGGCCCTCTACGCGGCCAACTACAACGTGGCCGCCTTCCTCAGGAAGCCAACGGACCCCCACCAGCTCCTGGACATCGTCGAGCGCCACGTGCCGCGCCCGGCCGCCGACTCTGCAAGCTCCCCTGCGTGAGGAGCGCCCGCCTCACCCCCTTCCAGGCGTCAGCGTGCCAGGAGACAATGCAGGAATGGGGCGTCGCGGCGTGCTCGGAGTGTGGATGCGCAGAGGGCTCCTCGGGAGCACGGTGGTAGTGCTCGGGGTGGTGGCCCTGTCGCACTTCGTCCAGGTGCGCTACGAGGACCGCATCGTCCCGCTGAGCACCGCCCCCGAGGCCCCGGTGGCGGTCGTCTTCGGGGCGGGGCTGGCGCCGGGCGGCGTCCCCTCGGCCGTGCTGGCGCAGCGGCTGGACATGGCTATTTCCCTCTGGAAGGCGGGCAAGGCCCAGGCGGTGCTCGTCAGCGGAGACAACTCGGACCGCTTCCATGACGAGACGCGGGCCATGCGCCGCTACATGCTGGAGAGGGGGCTGCCCGAGCAGGCGGTGCTGGGAGATGACTCGGGGCTGTCCACCTATGACAGCTGCGTGCGCGCCTTCTCTGTCTTCCAGGTGCGCAAGGCGCTGCTGGTGACGCAGCGCTTCCACCTGCCTCGCGCGCTCTACATCGCCAACTCGGTGGGGATGGACGCGTGGGGCGTGGCGGCGGACGAGGGGCAGCCCTCCACGAAGCGCTATGCGGTGCGTGAGATGTTCTCCCGGGTGCTAGCGCTGGCCATGGTGATGCTGGATTTAGAGCCTGCCTACCCGGCTGCCCGCGCTCCGAGCGCGGAACGCTGACCCGCCCGGCGAAGGGGGCAGGCGGCCAGCCAGCGCTCGTTGCCGCCCCTCCCTGGGCTCCGCACTGTTAATTCGACAGCAGGCGACCCACCGGATTCCCTCGGTAGGAGGAAGAGTCATGCGCTTCAAGAAACTGGGTGCGGAGGATGTGGGGGAGGCGACCTCGCGGCGCCATGTGGATCCGGTGACGGGTCAGGAGGAGGTGAACATCACCGACCAGGACCTGGCCGCCACCCCGCCGCTGGAGGAGGAGCCCGACTTCCGAGACATCCTCCCGGATCAGATCCACGAGTTCCGCCGCAGCGAAGAGGAAGAGGAAGAGGAAGAGACCGAAGTGACGGCGCGGCCGAGCGAGGATCTGCGTCCGATCCAGAAGAACGAGCTGCCCGAAGGGTAGGGACGTGGCCTCGGCGTCACGCTCGCGCTCCCAGCTATCGCCCCGGACGGTGTGGACGGTGGGGCTCAACGTCCTGGGGTTGCTGGGGGTGCTGATGCTGGTGAGGGCGGCCAGCGGCGCCTTGTCCTGGGCGTTGGTGGCGCTCTTCCTGGCGCTGGCGGCCAACCCGCTGGTGACGTGGCTCGAGCGTCGTGGCCTGCGGCGCAGCGTGGCGGTGGCGCTCGTATATGTCACGGCCCTGGGACTGGTCGCGGCGCTGTTGAGGTCGTTCGTGCCCATGGTCATCGACCAGGCCCGGGGGCTGGTGCAGGCGACTCCAGGCTTCATCGAGTCCCTACGGCATCAGGGGTGGATGCAGTGGTTGGATTCCCGTTACCACCTCTCCGACCGCCTCGCCGAGGAGGTGCGCCATCAGTTTCCGGGAGCGGCCGTACCGGTGCTGGGCGTGGTGACGAGCCTGCTCCACCACGTGGCTGCCTTCATCACCGTGATGGTGCTGTCGGCCTTCTTCCTCGCCTTCGGTAAGGACCTGTTCGACAAGGCGCTGCTCTGGGTGCCGCCGCGCAAGCGAGGACACTGGCACCACCTTGGAGCGCGGATGTACCGCACCGTGGGCCGCTACGTGGCCGGCTCGGTCCTCATCTCGCTCATTGGCGGAGGGGTGACGACGGTGAGCCTGCTGCTGCTGGGAGTGCCCTTCTTCCTGCCTCTGGGGCTGCTCATGGCGGTGCTGGGGCTCATCCCATTCATCGGGGCCTTCATCGGCGGCGTGCTGATCGTGGGGACGACGTTCGCCTCCGCGGGGACGCATGCGGGCTTCATCTCGCTGGCGATCTTCCTGGTGTACCAGCAGGTGGAGAATCACCTGCTCCAGCCCTTCATCCAGCGGCGCACCCTGCGGATGAACCCCTTGCTCATCGCGCTGGCGATGCTGGCGGGCACCGCCTTCGCGGGCATCCTCGGAGCCCTGCTGGCGCTACCCGTCGCTGGGGCCTTGCAGATCCTGGCGCAGGACTGGCTCGCCCGACGCCAGGCGCGGTGGGAGGCCGAGGAGCGGGATGACTCCCAGATTCATCCACCTCGCCCCCCTGAGCCCAAGGAGGAAGAGGCCGAGGCCCGGCACTGAGAAAGGATGCGGTGAGAGGCCACGAACGCCTCTCACCCTGGGCTCATCTCCAGTCCCGCTCAGCGCCCGCGACGCGCCGGTGCCTTCTTCGCGGCGGACTTCTTCGCCGGAGCCTTCTTGGCCGCGGCCTTCTTGGCGGGCACCTTCTTGGCGGGCACCTTCCTGGCGGGAGCCTTCTTGGATGCGGCCTTCTTGGCGGGCACCTTCTTGGCGGGCACCTTCTTGGCCGGAGCCTTCTTGGCCGGAGCCTTCTTGGATGCGGCCTTCTTCGCCCCTGCCTTCTTCACCGGGGCCTTCTTCGCCGCTGTCCGGGCCGCGGCCTTCTTGCGAGGAGCCGCGGGCTTCTCCTGCGCGGCCTTGCCCGTGAGGTTCTCCATCCGCCGCTCCGCGGCAATCACCGCCGGCTTCTCGAGCTCTGTATCCCTCTTGGCCGCGAGTGCCTTCGCCGGCTTCTCGCTCCGTGGAGCCTTCTTCCTGGCCGCCGGCTTCGGGAGCTTCTCCATGCGCCGGTCGGCGGCAATCACCGCGGGCTTCTGGAGCTGAGCATCGATCTCCGCGAGCGCGGCATCCGCGGCCTTGAGCTCCTCCTCGTAGTCGTACTCGAGCTCCCGCACCTCGCCGCCCGCCTGCTCCTTGCCCTCCTCCTGCTCCTCACCCACCGCCCCTGCCGCTGGCTCCTCGCCCTTCTCCTCTCCAGCGTCGAGCTCGCTCAGCGCTCCCTGCACCGCGGCGATGGCGCGCGCGAAGGTGGTCTCGCCGAACTCCTCCTTCTCCACCGGCGGCACCAGCACGCTGAGCATGCTCGAGAGCGAGCGGTAGAAGCGCGCTTCGCTCTTGCCCTCGTCCCAGGTGGCGTAGATCCAGTCTTCGTCACCCAGCGCCTGCACCCACTCCGGCAGCGTCCCGCCATTGTCCCCCTGCTCCACCAGGGCGGACTTGCGCGCGGTGTAGAGGTGACGGTGCGCACCCTTCAGCCCGAAGCGCCATACCCCCGCCACCGGCAGCCCCACCAGCATCTTGCGCGTCTTCTCCAGCACGCTGGCCTGCTCGCCCTCGCCATGCAGCGGGTAGAGCACCACTTCTCCCTCGAACGCGCCGCCGTTGAAGGCCGAATACAGATCCCCCAGCTCACCTGGCAGAGGCACCCCGGCTTCCGTCTCGGCCCTCCGCAGCTCCTCCGCGGGTACTCCGGGGGACTTCGTCTTCGCTGACTTCTGCAGTGCCTCCAACCACTCGTGCATGGCCCCTCCACGATTCAGCGGCGCCCCTCGCATGGCGCCCAGGCCCCTCTGCGCATTGTCAATGTCGGTCTTCGTGCGCCCGCTGGCCAGGGAAAAGCTTCAAATCAACAGCGTTCTACACCGCTCCGCGCCTCTCTCAGCGAATCTTCATTCTCCTTCCCCTCCATTCCCTTGGAGTCCCCACCGTGGGCAATTCTTTTCCCACCCAGGCGGGTGAGCCCTCCCAGTTTCTTGCCTCCTGGGGCTTTCGAGCTTCGTCCTCCTGACACACGGTGAGGCACGTCTGCTGCACGGCCCCTTGCCCTCGGAACGGAGGGCCTATGTGGCGCTGGGGCTTGCTTGTGGCTGTAGGTGTGACAGGTCTGATGGCATGTGGGCCTGAGGCTCTTGAACCTCCTGTAGCTCCTGGAGGTACGACAGGGTCGGACCCGCTCCCCTCTGCTCCCTTGGAGCCTCCGGACAGCAGCGCCCCCGACACGGGCCCGCAGCCCCCTGTGGGCGGGCCGGTCGTGGGGATCCCGGATCCGGGGCCCCGGCTGGGGGAGTACCCCCCCTTGCAGACGCGCATCCCCGTCTTCGAGCTCGAGATCGCCCCGGCGGACCTGGACCGGCTGAACGCGGACCCGAACTCGAATGAGACGGTGCCGGTGGTGGTGGAGCTCGGCGGCGAGCGGGCCCCGGGCCAGGTGCGCTACCGCGGCGCGAGCACCCGGGATCTGCCCCAGAAGAGCTTCAAGATCGAGCTGGACCCGGGCTACGAGTTGGAGGACCGCGACCACTTCGAGCTGCTGGCCGAGTGGTATGACAGCGCCAAGCTGACCGAGAAGTTCGCGGTGGACCTCTACACCGCCCTGGGGCTGCCGGTGCCGCGCGCCCGCTATGCCCGGGTGAGCATCAACGGCCAGCTCAACGGCCTCTACCTGGACATGGAGCACGTAGGGAAGGACTACCTCAAGCACCATGCCATGGAGCGCAACGCCTCCATCTACCGCTGCGGAGCCCGCAACTGCGAGCTGACGCCGCAGCCCGGCTCCTCCTACCAGGGCGACTTCGAGAAGAAGACCAACGAGGACACCGGCCACGCGGACCTCACCGCCTTCCTCGCCTGGGTGAACCGCTCGGATGACGCGGACTTCGAGGCGAAGCTGGAGCGCTTCGTGGACGTGGAGGCGTACCTGGGCAACCTCGCCGCGGACGCGCTGATCTCCAACAACGTCATCGAGGACTCGCGCAGCTACTGGATCCACGAGCACCTGAAGGATCGCTGGCAGTACACGCCGTGGGATCTCAACAACGCGCAGATGCTCTTCTGGCGCACGTGGAACGCGGATGATCCGCCCATCACCACCCGGTGGCCGCAGTCCTTCAGCCTGTATGACCCGTGGGTGCAGCGCATGTACGAGACTCGCGTGGCGGAGCGCCCGGGCCAACGGCCCACCTGGAGCGTGCTCAACACCCGCATCTGGGACCGGCCCGCCCTGCGCGCCCGGTTGATCGCGAAGCTGGAGGCGGCGCTCGACGGCCCCTTCTCGGAGGCGAAGGCGGACGAGCGCATCAACGCGCTGTGGGCCCTGGTGAAGCCGGAGCTGGCCTGGGATCCCTACATCTCGGGCCAGCACGTCTCGAACGCCCAGGAGTTCCTCACGCGCTACGTGCGCGAGCGTGCCACGTTCCTTCGGGGCCAGCTGAACACGCTGAAGGCCCACGGGAGCGGCCCCCTGGTGATCCGCGAGGTGAACGCGGGCAGCTCCGGCTACGTGGAGCTCGTCAACCGGGGCACCACGCCCCTCTCCCTGGAGGGCTACGAGCTGACGAATGATCTGCGCGCCACCACGCGGTACCGGCTGCCCACCCTCTCCATGGCTCCCGGCCAGGTGCTGCGCTTCCGGGCGAGCGGGAATACGTCCCTGGGGACCATGCACCTGCCCTTCACCCTCTCGCGCAGCGGAGGCGAGGTGGGCCTCTTCGACGGCCGGCACGTGTCGGCCTCCGGCAGGCCCCTGCTCTACAGCCCCGTGGATGCCATCTACTTCGGGCCGCTGCCCTCGGGGACGGTGTACGGACGCAAGACGCCGCAGAGCGAGGACTTCGAGCGCAGGCCTCTGGCACCGTGAGGGCCAGCCCGTTAGGAAGAGGCATGGCCCATCCGGTGACCTACGAGGCGAACACGGAGACCTTTGACGCGCTGGTGCTCGAGCCCCGGGGCGAGCTGGTGGTGGTGGACTTCTGGGGCCCAGGGTGCCCCAACTGCGACATCTACGCGGAGGCCGAGCCCGCGCTGCTCTCCGAGCTGGAGGACGCGCCCCTGCGCGTGGTGAAGGTGAACGCGTATGAGCACGAGGAGCTGGCGCGGCGCTTCGGCCTCTTCGGCATCCCCACCTTCCTGCTCTTCCGGGACGGGAAGCTGCTCGGGAAGATGAGCCAGTACTACGGCAGGGAGTATTGGCTCGGCGTCATCCGCGATCACCTGCCCGCGGCGTCCTGAGCTCAGAGGCTCTGGGCCTCACCGGGGCCGCTACCCGTGAGCACGGGCGCGGAGGTGTCCAGCGGCGGCGGCGACGGGAGGGCCGGCACCGGCGGCTCGGGCGAGATCGGGGAGGGCTCGCTGAGATCGATCCCCTCCAGGCTCCCCACCCGGAAGAAGGACGTGAGCCGCCGCAGCGCGTCCGCCTGGACGGCCAGCGCCTCGGCCTCTCTGGCCAGCCCCTCCGCGGATTTCGCGTTGCCGTGCGTGGAGCGCTCCACCGCCGCCATGGCCTCGCTCATCATCCCCACGGACGTGGACTGCTCGCGCGTCGAGGCCGCCACCTCGCTCACCAGATCCGCCGTGCGCCGGATGGAGGGCACCAGGTCCCTCAGCTGCCGGCCGGACTCCTCCGCCACCGCCCGGCTGGAGATGGCCAGCTCGCCGATCTCCCGCGCCGCCGCCTTGCTGCGCTCGGCCAGCCGCCGCACCTCGCCGGCCACCACGCTGAAGCCCTTACCGTGCTCGCCGGCGCGGATGGCCTCGATGGCCGCGTTGAGCGCCAGCATGTTCGTCTGGTGCGCGAACTCCTCGATGTGCGAGACGTTGGTGGAGATGCGCCGCATGGCATCCACCGTCTCGCCCACCGCCTTGCCGCTGCGCTCCGCGTTGAGGGCGCCCACCCGCGCCTCCTCCTCCATCTTGTGGCAGCTCTCGGTGTTGCGCAGCACGGCGACGTTGATGTCCTTGAGCGTCCGGGCGTTCTCCTCGGTGATCTCCGCCTGCTCCAGGGAGCCCTGCGCCAGCGTCTGAGAGGAGGTCGCCAGCAGCGCCGAGGCTGACGCCAGGGAGGCCGCCCCGGCCCGCACCTCGGCGACGATCTTCGTCAGCCGTCCCACCGCCTCGCCCAGCGCCTTGCCCAGCGCGTCCTGCTCCGAGCGCGGCATCACCCGCACCGTCAGATCGCCGTGCGCCAGACCCACCGCCATGGCCACCATCTGCTGCATGGAGCGCGCCATGTCCAAGGTCGACCGCAACAACAGGGCGATCTCGTCTCGCGTGTCCGTCTCCAGATCCAACGCCTCCTCGCCATCCTCCAGCAGCTCCAGCTCGCCGCGCGACAGCCGCATCGTCATCCGCGTCAGGCGCGCCACGGGCTCGATGATGATGCGGGAGATCCACCACGCCAGCAGCATCCCCAGAGCGCTCAGCACCACGGTGAGCACGGGCAGCAGCATGCTCAGCCGCAGGAAGGCGGACTGGGCGTTGGCGTTGGACAGCACCGAGAACCTGCGGTTGAGGGCCTGCAGCCAGCTCATCGCCTCCGCCAGCCGCACCAGCGAGCTCTCGAGCTGCTCCGCGGAGTCCCTCTGTCCCTTGAAGACGTGATCCCTCAGGGGCTCGTAGCCAGCGAAGGCCACGTCGAACAGCTCCAGCGCGGAGGCCTCATCCTGCTGCAGCTTCAGCTCATTCTGGCTCACGAGCAGCGCCGAGAACTTGGGGTCCTTCACGGTGACCCAGTCCTTCTTGTACCTGGCGATGAAGGAGAGCAGCGCCTCCTCGTGTTCCCGCACCCGGGTGATCCGCGTGGCCTGATCCTGCGCCGGGAGCGCACCCCAGGCCAGCAGCCGCAGCTCTCCCGCCAAGGCCTCTCGGTGGGTGTTGGCCTCCTCGAGCGCCACGATGGGTCCGAAACGCAGGTTGTACATGTCGTCGTACTCGGACTGGAGCTCCCACGTCCCCCGCAGTGCCACCAGCACCACGAGGACCACCGACACGGGGGTGAGTACGGCGATGAGAGCCAGCTTCCAGAACAGCTTGAGACGACGGACCATGAGTGAGAACCCCGGAGCGGGGACAATGCCACCCCAGAGGTAAGGGTCGGAGTATAGAAATTCTCCACCCCCTACAGACAGTCCCCTGTGTGGGGAAAGCGTCGACTCCCAGCGAGCGGAGGAGAGTGCGAGAGTGAGGGCTCGCATGCGTCTCGCCCTGGTTGTCCTGCTTGCTGCCCTGCCGGCCTTCGCGGCTGATCCCTGGGAGGCCCCGGCGCTCACTGCTGATCCGGCCGCCATCGCAGGGGCCGCCGCGGCGCTGCCCACCCCTCCGGGGGCCGACGTCGAGGTGCTCCTGGAGGAGGGGACCTACTCCTACGACGCGAAGGGACGGGAGACGTCCACCTCGCGCCTCGTCTACCGCGTGCTCACCTCCGAGGGCGCCAAGGGCTGGGCCACCGTGAGCGTGGGCTATGCGCCCTGGCACGAGGCGCGCCCGGAGGTGCGGGCCCGCGTCATCACCCCGGACGGCAAGGCCCATCCGTTGGATCCCTCCACGCTGTCGGACTCCACCCCCGCGGACATGGAGCCGGAGATGCTGTCGGATCGGCGCGTGGTGCGGGGGCCGCTGCCCGCCATCATGGAGGGGGCGGTGGTGGAGCAGCTGATCACCACGCGTGAGACGGAGAGCCTCTTCTCCGGCGGCGCGGCGCGGCGCTTCTTCGTCGGCAGGGAGGTGCCCGTCCGGCGGGTGCGCCTCACGCTGGAGGTGCCCCAGGGCAGCGCGTTGAACTTCGTGGCGCGGGGCCTGCGCGTGAGGCCGCGGCGCACGGAAGCGGACGGGCGCACCCGGCTCTTCTTCGAGCAGGGCCCGCTCGAGCCCGTGTCCGCGCCAGAGCCCTATCCCCCCGCGGACGCCGTGAGCTGGCCACATGTGGCGTTCTCCACCGGCCGCGCCTGGAGTGATCTCGCTCGCAGCTATCACCAGACGGTGGAGATCCAACTGGCCGGCGCGGAGCTGGAGCGCACGGCGAAGGAGATTGTCGGCGCGGAGAAGCGCCGCGAGGTGGTGGCCGGCAAGCTGATGAAGTGGATCCACTCGCAGGTGCGCTACACGAGCCTCCAGTTCGGCGAGGCCGCCGTCGTCCCTCGCCAGCCCGCCGAGGTGCTCGTGCGGCGCTATGGCGACTGCAAGGACCTCTCGACGCTGCTGGTGGGGTTGCTGCGCGCCTCGGGCATTCAGGCCTCGGTGGCGTTGCTGCGCACGGGGCTGGAGGACGTGCAGAAGTCGCTGCCCGGCTTCGGTCTCTTTGATCACGCGATCGTCTACGTGCCGGGCACGCCGGACCTGTGGATCGACGCGACGGATGCCTTCAGCCCACCGGGGCAGCTGCCAGCGATGGTGCAAGGGCGGCTGGCGCTGGTGGCCCACCCGGACACCAAGGTCCTGCTGCGCACCCCCGAGCTGCCGCCATCCGCCAACCGCATCACCACCACCCGCGAGGTGTACCTGTCCGAGCGTGGGCCCTCGCGCGTCGTCGAGGTGAAGGAGACCACCGGTACCGTGGCCTCCTCGTACCGCGAGCACTTCACGCTCACCGAGTCCTCTCGGGTGCGCGAGGGCTACCTGGACTATGTGAAGAGCACCTTCTCCGCCTCGGACATGAAGCGCCTGAAGCCGCAGGAGTTGGAGGCGTCGGAGAAGCCCTTCCGCGTGGAGCTGGAGGTGGAGGAGGCCAGCCGCGGCTACACGGATGACAAGGAGGCAGCGCTGGGGCTCGGTGGCGCCTATCTGCTCGGGCGGCTCCCGGACTACCTGCTGGACGAGCCCTCGGACGAGCAGCCATGGATCCGGCGCCAGAGCGATCTGGTGCTGCTGGAGCCCTACGCCGGCGAGCTGCGCTATCGAGTCGTGCCGCCTCCGGGCTACTCGCCCAGGCCGCTGCCCAGGAACTTCAAGCGCAAGCTCGGGCCCGCCACGTATTCGGGTGAGTACACACAGAAGGGCCGCGAGGTGCACGCCACCTTCCGCTTCGACACGGGCAAGCGCCGCTGGTCCCCGGCGGACGTGGGGACCTTCCGCGTGGAGTTGGACACCCTGCGCACGGAGGAGGAGCCGCTGCTGGGCTTCGATCATGACGGCGCGGCGCTGCTGGCCGCGGGCCGCGTCCCCGAGGCGCTCGAGGTGTACCGCCACATGGAGAAAGAGCACCCGAACGAGGCGCTGCACCGAACCCAGACCGCACTGGCGCTGCTGGAGGCTGGAATTGGTGACGAGGCGCGCGCAGAGGCTCGCCGCGCGACCGAGGTGGAGCCTACGTCCGCCCTGGGCTGGCGCATCCTCGGGTGGGTGCTGCAGCACGACTCCCTGGGCCGCCGTTTCAAGCCCGGCTTCGACCATGCGGGCGCTCTGGCCGCCTACCGCAAGGCCAAGACGATCGCTCCAGACGACTTCGAGACCCGCGGCGATCTGGGCATCCTCCTCGAGTACGGCCCCCGGGGTGAGCGCTATGGCGCGGGCTCGCGGCTGGCAGAGGCCGTGGAGGAGTACAAGGCGCTCCGGGAGGACCTGAACCGGCGGGACATGGATGACCACCTGCTGCTCGACCTGTTCCTGCTGGAGCGGTACGCGGAGGTGCTGAAGCTGGCCAACGGCATGGAGGCCTCGACGTTGCGCAGCAGCCTGCGGTTGAGCGCCTCCGCGCTGGTGGACGGCTCCGCGGTCGCGGTGAAGAACGCGGCGAAGTGGGTGCCGGCGATCGACGCCCGGCGCGAGGCGCTGGAGGATGCCGCCAACCGGCTGATGCGCCTGCGCCGCTATCCGGAGGCCCACGCGCTGCTCACCGAGGCGGCCCGGGGCGCGCCCGACGCCGTGGAGAAGCAGCGGCGCCTCATCCCCTTGGGGAAGGTGGTGCGCTTCGAGCGCAAGTCCTTGAAGAGCGACGATCCGCGCGCGGTGGTGCAGCGGCTCTTCCTGGCGGTGCTGGACGAGGACGATGGCAAGGCCCAGGCCGAGGGGTTGATCCACAAGTCCGGGCTCTCCGCGGAGCCGGAGCTGGCGGCCAAGGTGCTGCGGACGGTGCGGATCCTGCTCAACCGCGGGGTGCTCGCGGAGGTGCCTCAGATGGCCGCGGTGGATCTGGCGCTGTCCATGGTGGAGCTTCGGGTGGAGGGAGATGAGAAGCGGGGCTACCGCATTCAATCGCGCCTGCCGTTCGAGGGTGCCAGCACCACGGAGAACTGGTTCGTGGTGCGTTCAGGCAGCGAGCTCCGGCTGCTGGGCATGGGGTACGACTACGGGGTGCTCGGCCAGGAGGCGATGCGGCGAGTGGAGGCGGGAGACGTGGAGGGCGCGCGTCAGTGGCTGGACTGGGCGCGGGACGCGATGCCGTCCACGCTTACGGAGAATCAGTCCGGCGCCAACTTCCTGCGTCTGTGGAAGAAGGGGGCGGCAGCCGCCGGGAAGGAGGAGCTGCGGGTGGCGGCGGCGAGCCTGATGGCGTTCGGCAACCAGGCGGTTCGGGCCATCCCCTTTCTGAGCCTGGCACGAGAGCGGGCGGCAACGGACACGGAGCGGCGGGGGTTCGACCGGGATCTGATGGCGGCGTACTACCAGCTCAAGCGGCTGCCGGAGGTTCTGGAGACGGCGGACCGGCTGCTGGAGGCGGCGCCGGCGGATGAGGCTGCGTACTTCCACGCCACGTATGCGCTGCGGCAGTTGGATCGACCGGACGAGTTGGCGAAGCGCGCGGAGGCACGACTGAAGCTGCTGCCGGACGACGACATGGCGCTGGAGACGTTGGCGAGCGCGGCGACGATGCGCGGAGACCTGGCGAAGGCCCAGGAGTACCGTCGGCGGATCGTCGATGCAGGCAAGGCGACAGCGCACACATACAACGAGCTGGCGTGGAACACGCTGTTCCTGGGGAAGGTGGACGAGGCGGCGGTGGAGGATGCGCTGAAGGCCAACACGCTCACGAGCTACGGCAATGCGTCCTACGTGCATACACTTGCCACGATCTATGCGGAGCTGGGCAAGGGGCAGGAGGCGCGGCTGCTGCTGCTCAAGTCCCTGGAGCTACAAGGGACGAGCGCGCTGGAGCCCTACGACTGGTACGTGGTGGGCCGGATCGCGGAGAGCTACGGGCTGATGGAGGAGGCGCGAGCGGCCTACGCGCGGGCGAAGAGCCCCAAGCCAGACATCAACAGCGTGGACTCGCTGGTCAACACACGGCTCAAGGTGCTGGAGAAGGCCCCGCGAACCGTGGCCAAGCCCGCACCGTGACACTCTCCAGGCTGATCGTTGACCGAGGCGCCTTCCCGTACTGATCCCCTCCACACCAGTACCTGCGGAATGCAAGCGTGCGCGCAGTCCTGCAGGCCCCCGAGATCAGTGGACGCTGTCACAGCGTCCACCTGGCGTGCTCCGCCAGCTCACGAGGCAGCACCACCGCGTGCCTCTGCACGGG
>Ga0247825_10001947_pt1 | contig 13644 bp, 9 predicted proteins | sample 13C_Vanillin_Day_FD_194413 | JGI IMG/M metagenome (GOLD analysis project Ga0247825, IMG submission 194413) | Soil microbial communities from agricultural site in Penn Yan, New York, United States - 13C_Vanillin_Day48 | ecosystem: Environmental > Terrestrial > Soil > Agricultural land | place...
GTCCTGCCCGCCGCCTCCCGACCCCTCGGCCGCATCCCACGGCATGGGCGGCGGGCAGGACCCGGTGCACCGCCTGCTCATTGCCAATGCCTGCACGGCCTGCCACACCCTCGAGAAGCGCGTCGTCGGCCCGTCGTTCAAGGAAATATCGGCGAAGTATGCCGGTGATGGCAACGCGGCAGGGAGACTCGTGAGAAAGGTGAGGGAGGGGGGCGCGGGCAATTGGGGCGGCGTGCCGATGCCTCCGCATCCGCAGCTCAACGACGCCGACCTCAGTCAGATGGTGGGCTGGATACTCCAGCAGCAATGAGTCGTGGGGGCGGATAGCTCCGGGCCAGGAGTCGCAAGGCCTGGGGGCCTCGCTGCGGAACGCCATTCACACCGGCGCGATATCTCCAGCCGTTCGGTGGTAACTCAATCCATGTCCACTCGCTGTGACGCCCGCTTCCCGTCGTTCCGCGAACGGGCAGGCGAAGTTCCGGGTCCATAGCTTTGGGCGCGAGTAGCGGCGGTTTCCTCAGGTCCCTGATTCACATCATCTCCCTGGGCGTCCTATGCGGTAGCGTATGAAAGTCAGCATTTCGCACCGTCAGCCCTTGAAAACGGGACCGCGACGCCCAATATCTACTGCAGTCAATGACTTAAGCTAATACCATGCGCTTCGACAAGTTCACGACCCGCTTTCAGCAGGCCTTCGCCGACGCCCAGAGCCTGGCCGTCGGCAATGACAATCCGTACATCGAGCCGCAGCATCTGCTGTTCGCGCTCATCAGCCAGCGCGAGGGCGGCATACCGTCGCTCCTCGCCCGGGCCGGCGTGAACGTCGGCGGGCTGCGGTCCGCGCTCAAGAGCGCCATGGACCGCCTGCCCAAGGTGGAGGGCGCCGGCGGGGAAGTCAATGTTTCCCGCGAACTGGGCAACCTCCTCAACCTCACGGACAAGGAAGCGCAGAAGCGCGGGGATCAGTTTATCGCTTCGGAGCTGTTCCTCCTCGCGGCGGTGCAGGACAAGGGCGAGACCGGCCGCCTGCTCAAGCAGCACGGCGCCACCCGGGAGGCCGTCGAGACGGCGATCGCTGCGGTGCGCGGCGACGAGGGCGTGCAGGATCCGGAAGCGGAAGGGCAGCGCGAGGCGCTCAAGAAATACACGCTGGACCTGACCGAGCGCGCCCGCTCGGGCAAGCTCGACCCGGTCATCGGCCGCGACGACGAGATCCGGCGCGTGATCCAGATTCTCCAGCGGCGCACCAAGAATAACCCGGTGCTGATCGGCGAGCCCGGCGTTGGCAAGACGGCCATCGTGGAAGGCCTCGCGCAGCGCATCGTCAACGCCGAAGTGCCGGAAACGCTCAAGAACAAGCGGGTGCTGGTGCTCGACATGGCCGCGCTGCTGGCCGGCGCCAAGTACCGCGGCGAATTCGAGGAGCGCCTCAAATCCGTGCTCAAGGAAATCGCCCAGGATGCCGGCCAGACCATCGTGTTCATCGACGAGCTGCACACCATGGTGGGGGCGGGAAAAGCCGAGGGCGCCATCGACGCCGGCAACATGCTGAAGCCCGCCCTGGCGCGGGGCGAGCTGCATTGCGTGGGCGCGACCACGCTCGACGAGTATCGCAAGTACATCGAGAAGGATGCCGCGCTCGAGCGCCGCTTCCAGAAAGTCCTGGTTGGCGAGCCGTCGGTCGAGGCAACCATCGCCATCCTGCGGGGCCTCCAGGAAAAGTACGAAGTTCACCACGGCGTGGACATCACGGACCCGGCCATCGTCGCGGCCGCCGAGTTGTCGCACCGCTACATCACCGACCGCTTTCTGCCCGACAAGGCGATCGACCTGATCGACGAGGCGGCCTCGCGCATCAAGATGGAAATCGACAGCAAGCCGGAGGAAATGGACCGGCTCGACCGGCGCCTGATCCAGCTCAAGATCGAGCGCGAGGCGGTGAAGAAAGAAACCGATGAGGCCTCGCGCAAGCGCCTGGCGCTGCTCGAAAGCGAGATCAAGGATCTCGAGCGTGACTATGCGGATCTCGAGGAGATCTGGAAGTCGGAGAAGGCCGAGGTCCAGGGCTCGCAGCACGTGAAGGAAGAGCTCGAGCGGCTCAAGCAGGAGATGGAGGCCGCCAAGCGCAAGGGCGAGTGGCAGAAGGTCTCCGAGATCCAGTACGGCAAGGTGCCCCAGCTCGAAGCGCAGCTCAAGAACGAGATCAAGCCCAAGAGCGGAGCCGCCGCCGCGCGGCCGCGCCTGCTGCGCACGCAGGTCGGCGCGGAGGAAATCGCGGAAGTGGTCTCGCGCTGGACCGGCATACCGGTGTCCAAGATGATGCAGGGCGAGCGCGAGAAGCTTCTCCAGATGGAGGACAAGCTCCACCAGCGCGTGGTCGGGCAGGATGAGGCGGTCAAGCTCGTCTCGGACGCCATCCGACGCTCGCGCGCGGGCCTCGGCGATCCCAAGCGTCCCTACGGGTCGTTCCTGTTTCTCGGTCCGACGGGGGTCGGCAAGACCGAGCTGTGCAAGGCGCTCGCGGAATTCCTGTTCGATTCCGAGGACCATCTCATCCGGGTCGACATGTCGGAGTTCATGGAAAAGCACTCCGTGGCGCGGCTGATCGGCGCGCCGCCGGGCTACGTCGGCTACGAGGAGGGTGGCTACCTGACCGAGCTCGTGCGCCGCAAGCCGTACTCGGTGATCCTGCTCGACGAAATCGAGAAGGCGCACCACGACGTGTTCAACGTGCTGCTGCAGGTGCTGGACGACGGCCGCATGACCGACGGCCAGGGGCGCACCGTGGACTTCAAGAACACGGTGATCGTGATGACTTCCAACCTCGGCTCGCAGATGATCCAGCAGATGGCCGGGGACGACTACCAGGTGATCAAGCTCGCGGTGCTCGGCGAAGTGAAGGCGCAGTTGCGACCTGAATTCGTCAACCGCATCGACGAGATCGTGGTGTTCCACGCGCTCGACGAGAAGCACATCAAGTCCATCGCGAAGATCCAGATGAGCTCGCTCGAGAAGCGGCTTGCTGCCCTGGATATGCGCCTGGAAGTGAGCGACGCGGCGCTCAAGGAGATCGCCTCGGTGGGATTCGATCCGCTCTATGGTGCGCGGCCGCTGAAGCGCGCGATCCAGCAGAGCATCGAGAATCCGCTCTCGAAGGCGATTCTCGAAGGCCGCTTCGGTCCCAAGGACGTGGTGAGGGTCGACGTGCGCAAGGGCAGCTTTACGTTCGAGAAGGCCACGGCGCCGGCGTCGGTCGCGGCCTGATCGGCCTACAGTTGCGGCCGGCGCCAGTAGCCGGTCAATTCGAGATAGCCCAGGCCTGCACGCCGCCCGGACCGGGAGGCGCGCACCGCCCCTTCCCAATAGATCGTTCCCGTGGAGACGCGGGTATCGTGCTCCTGGTCGTCGAACAGGGGCTCGATCTCCAGCTCCAGGTCGGCAGCCCGGAGGCGGCACGCGACGGGATACGCGGCCCCGGTGCGGGGCGACCGCCATTGCCGCGAAGGCAAAAACGCGATCTCCTCCGGGTTGTATATCCGCACGCGGCCTCCCGGGTCTCGCCAGGCGCCGCCTGCCCAGAAGCGGCCGCCATCGTTGCCGCGCATGCGAAAAGCCATCAGGGCTGATCCATCGTCCAGGTTGAGCCCGAGCCAGTCCCAGCCGGCGGCCCGGTCATCCATGTATTGAGACGACCATTCGTGGTCGAGCCACGCGATGCCGGTGGCGGGCCGTTCCTTTCCTTCGCGCGCGACCGTCCCGCCGACTTTCAGGTGAGGCAAGCTGTAGTAGTAGCTGGCGGACTCCGGGCGCGGCCCCTTGCGGCTGAAACCGGCTTCTCCCTGCAGCAGCGGAGCCTGCGTGGGCTGGAAGACGAGGTCGAGCGAGGCGTCGCGGTCCGTGACGCGGCAGCGATAGGCGGCGCCTTCTTGCGCGAGCGTCCAGTCGTCGATCCAGACGCGCGTGCGTCCTTCTTCGGCCCCGGCAAGTCCCAGCGCGGTCCGCGCCGCGCGCTGTGCGTGGCTCAGGCGGCCGAGTGCCGGATCGGACAGTGCGGCGTGCGCAATGATGATCTGGCGCGGGGTGAAGCGGCTCGGGTTATCGTGGTTGAGCTCCGGCCGCGCGCGGAAAAAGGTCACCTGGAAGCCGAGCGGCCGCGTCGCCTCGTTGAGCCAGCCGGTGATGTACCACCACTCGAGACGGAAATCGGGGTGGCTGCCTTCGTCGTGGGGAAAGCGCAGGCGGTAGCCGGGAACCACCGGTGCGAAAGGCGCAGAGGCGGGCGGGGGGCTGGCGGCGCTCGCCGCTGCAGGCATGGCAATCAACCCTGCCAGCCGGGAGAGCATCTGGCGCCGAGTCAAGAGTCGTGTGCGCATGGTTGCATCCGCGGGCCGCGAACCTCGAACGTCACCAATCCTCGCGCACTGCGCGCACGACGTCATCGGTCATCGCCGCGCGCCCGCTCCAGACTGCCGTAGCGGCGGCCGAGGCGATCGTTGCGGCGGCCAGCATCGCGAGCGGCAGCCACGGCATGTGCAGCTCCATGCTCCAGTGAAAGGATTGGCGGTTCACGACATGAATCAGAATCAGCCCGATGACCCATCCCGTCGCCACCCCGAAGGCGGCGCCGAGTGCGGCCGCCAGCGCGCCTTCGCATCCGAGCATCACGCCGATCTCGCGCCGCGTCATGCCGATATGCCGCAGCACGCCGAACTCGCGCCGGCGCGCGAGCGCCTGGGCGCCAAAGGCCACGCTGATGCCGAACAGTCCGATCAGCACCGACGCGATCTCGAGTGCGTAGGTGATGGCGAACGTGCGATCGAACAGTTCAAGCGAGGCCCGGCGCATCTCCCCGGGAGTGGCGATGTCCAGGCGCGCCGCGTCGGGAAATTGCTCGCGCAGGGCGCGCTGGACTTCGTTGAGGGGCGTGCCGGACGCAATCCACAGCGAAGCGTCGTTGACGAGCGAGTCCCCGGACGCGGCCTCGTAGACCCGGCGATTGATCGCAATGGCGCCGTTCTGGCGCACATAGTCGCGCCAGATGCCGGCGACGGTATAGGTCGCCTCCTCGCGGCCGATGGGCAGTCGTACGTGCGCTCCGACCCGGTAGCCGTAGAGGTCCGCGGCGATCTCGGAGACCCACACCGGCGGAGGCTCACCGGGAACCGGTACATGGCGCGGGCCGATGAGCGGCAAGGTCTTCGAGGCGGCGGCCGGATCGACGGGGCCCGCCAGCAGCGTGAGGGGGGCGCGGACGGGAGACAGGAGGAGCGTCTGGCTGCGCACGAACTCAGCGCGTTCGACACCCGGCGTGGCGGCAATGCGCGCTTGCTCTTCCGGCGTGAAGTAGGCGGTCTCGCCCGAGCGCGCGGCGCGCAGGTAGAGGTCGGCCGGAAGCATCTGCTCGAGCCACGATGCGAGCGAGCCGCGAAACGATGTCACCATGATGAGCATGGCGGCCATGAGGCTGAAGCTGATGACGATCGCCGTCACGCTCAGGGCGGCCTGGCGCGGCGTGGCCTGGATCTGCGCGATCGCCACGGCGAGCGGCGGGCGGGAGGGCAGCGGCAGCGCGCCGAGGATAACGCCGGCCACCGCGGGCATGACGAGCACGGCGCCCAGCAGCACGAGCGCGATCGAGGCGTAGCCGGCGATCGGGAGCCCGTCAATCGCGGGCGCCAGCGTCAGCAGCAGTCCCGCTGCAAGGGCGGCCACCCCTGACCGCAGCGTCCTCAGCTTCCGCAATCCCTCCTCGGCATCGCCTGCCCGCAGCGCCTGGGCAGGCGGGCGTGTCGCCGCCTCCCAGGCGGGCGCGGCTGCGCCGAGTACCGCGAAGAGCACGCCGAGGCCGAAAAAGAACGCGAGCTCGGGTGGCCTCGCCTCGAGAGTGGTCATCACGTTGCGGAAATAGCCCGCCCCCAGGTCGGGTCCGATGGCCGCGAGCCCGTAGCGCGCCGCCGCGTATCCCAGGACGAGGCCGGCGGCAGAGCCGATGGTCCCGATGAGCGCGCCCTCGAAGAGGAGCCTGACGCTCAGCTCGCCGCGCGTCACGCCCAGCGCGCGCAGCAGGGCGAGTTGCGTGCGCCGCCGCAGCAGCGCCAGCACCTGCGACGAGAAAACGAGAAATGCCCCGGTGAGCAGTGCCACCAGCGCCAGCATATCGAGATTGAGGCGGTACGCGCGCGTCAGGCCTGCGCCGCTCCCGGCTTCGGACCGGGGCGTAACGGATTGCGATCCGGCGGGCAGCTGCTCCTGCAGCTTGCGCTGGAATGCCTCCGCGTCCGTTCCAGGCCGCAAGCGCAAGTCCAGGCGATTGAGGCGCCCGATGCGATCGAGGCGCCATTGCGCAGAGGCAATGTCCATGACCCCGATGCGTTGGCGGTAAGCGCCCTGCGGCAAGAGGCCGGCGACGCGCAGTGGCACAGTGCGCGTGCCGACCTGCACTTCGATGCGGTCCCCGGGCGCGGTCTGCAGCCATTCGGCGGCCGAGGGGCTGAGCAGTACCGCGTTCGCGTCGAACAGATCGAGCACCGCGCCCGCCCGTTCGGGGAGCAGCGCGGGCTGGACTTGCGTCGCCCGCAGAGGGTCGAACCCAAGGATCTTGAGACTGTCGCGGCGTCCCGCGAGCGGCACGTCGATCTCCAGCGCGGGGTTGACTGCTTCCACCTCGGGCAGGCGCGCGATCGTGACGTACAGCGACTCATCGAAACCCGCGCGCGGCCCCCGCACGATCAGGTCCGCTTCGCCCGCGAGACGCTGTGCCGCGCTCTCGAACTCGCCGAGCGCGCTGGCGTTTATGAGGTGGACGGCCACGCCGAGGGCGACTCCGAGGGCGATTGCGAGCGTTCCGAGCAGGGCTCTTCCCGGGCTTTCCCGGAGCGGTCCCAGGACCAGCGCCTGGGCGAGCGGGAAGCGGCTCAGGATGGCTGACACAACCCCTCGGCAGTGAGGACCAGGACGCGGTCGGCGGTGGAAGCGGCGAGCGATGAGTGCGTGACCAATATGCCCGCGCCGCTTTCGCGCTTCACCTGGTCGCGCAGCAGCGCCAGGACCTGCGCCGCGCTGTCGCGGTCGAGGTTGCCTGTCGGCTCGTCGGCGAGCAGGAGCAACGGACGGTGCACCAGCGCGCGCGCGATGGACACCCGCTGCAGTTCGCCCCCGGAAAGCTCCCGGGGATAGGCCGCGCCGGTGCCGCCCAGTCCCACCGCCGCAAGCATGGTCGCTGCGCGCTCGCCGGACTCCCGCGGCGAGCGGCCGTTGAGCGCGAGTGGCAGCGCCACGTTCTGCGCTATTGTCAGATGCGGCAGGAGATGGAACGCCTGGAAGACGAAGCCGATGCGCCGGCGGCGCAGCATCGTGCGGGCGTCGTCGTCTGCTTCCGTGAGGTCGCTGCCGTCCAGAACGATGCGCCCGCGATCCGGGACTTCCAGGCCGGCGATCAGATTCAGGAGCGTCGACTTGCCGGAGCCCGACTCCCCCACGATCGCGAGATATTCCCCGCGCCGCACTTCGAGCGACACGTCGCGCAGGACATCGCGCGGACGGGAGCCGCCGAATGATTTGTGGACATTCCGGATGGCGAGCATTGCGCGGTGTGACGGACGTCCCGGCGTCTGGGCCGCAGGAGCATTGCATCCGCCCGCGACCCGGGACCGCTTTAAGACTCCGACAGGCGGATGCTATCATTTGCGCTGGTCACAATAACCAGACGAGGAGGCAATCGATGGACCGCATTCGATGGAGATTCGCCGGCGTGCTGTTCGCCGCGCCGCTGCTGGCTGCAGCGGTCCCGGCCGCGGCGCAGCAGTACCCGACCAAGCCAGTGCGCATGATCATCCCGTATTCGGCGGGCGGCGCGACCGACGTGGTCGTGCGCATCGTGGCGAACAAGCTGCCCGAGTTGCTGGGTCAACAGGTGGTGATCGATAACCGAGTAGGCGCCGGCAGCATGATCGGCACCGAAATTGCCGCCAAGTCCAGCCCCGACGGCTACACGCTGGTCGGGGCGGGAACACCGCACGTGATCGTGCCGCATCTCTACAAGAAGGTGGCGTACGACGCGCTGAAGGACTTCGCCCCGATCATGCAGATCGGCGCGCAACCCTATGGCCTCACCGTGCACCCGACGCTCGGCGTGAAGTCGGTCAAGGAGCTGATCGACCTGGCGAAAAAAAGCCCGGGCAAGATCAATTACGCCTCGTCGGGCAACGGCGGCGCGCAGCACCTGTTCCAGGCGATGTTCGTATCCATGGCCAAGGTCGACATGGTGCATATTCCTTACAAAGGCAGCGGCCCGGCCCGTGCCGACCTCCTCGGAGGGCAGGTCAAGGTCGGTTGTTTGGGCATCTCCAGCATCATCGGGCATCACAAGGCGGGGCAGATGCGCATCATTGCCGTGACGAGCGCCAAGCGTTCCCCCGAGCTGCCCGATGTTCCGGCGATTGCGGAAACGGTGCCGGGGTACGACGCGCAGCTCTGGACCGGCTTCCTCGCGCCGCGTGGCACGCCGGCCGTCGCCATCAACCGGATCCAGCGCGATGTCACGAAATTCCTGCAGACGCCCGAGGCGAAGACCGCGTTCGACCGGGTGGGCACCTACATCGTGACGAGCGAGCCCAAGTCCTTCAGTGCGTTCCTTCAGGACGAGTACGTGAAGTGGGGCAAGGTCGTGCGGGACGTGAAGCTGCAGATCAATTAACGTCGAAGCCGCTGCGCTTGCGGCGCCGCTTCGAGGATTGAAATGCCGGCCGATTGGCCGGCATTTTTTTGGCTTAAGCGGTGGAGGAGTGGGGGCGTCCGATGCGGGCGATCGTCTCGGATAGCCGCACCGAATCCACGGGCTTCACGAAGTGCACGTCGAAACCGGCTTCGTAGGCGCAGCGCCGGTCTTCCTCCTGCCCGTAGCCCGAGAGCGCGATGAGCGCAATCGAAGACGTGCCGGGGTCCGCGCGCAGCCGGCGCGCCACCTCGTAGCCGTCGATCCCGGGCAGCGCAATGTCCACGACGGCGACGTCAGGAAGCTCCGAGCTTGCGACGCGGAGGGCTTCAATGCCATTGCCGGTTTCCAGGACTTCATGACCGGAAATGGTCAGCATCATGCCGAGCATGCGGCGCGAATCGTTGTGGTCGTCAACCAGCAGTACGCGTCGCCGTCTGCCGCCTGGGGTGGCCACCGGATTTCCCGCCTCCGCCGTACCGGATACGATCACGGCGGGAAACGCCCCGGACGGCGCACGCGGCCGCGAGGGGGCGGGCTCGCCATGATGACGCCGTCCATTTGTTTCGTGCGCGCCGGAATCTGCCTGATTGTGCCCACGCTCGTAGTGTAGTGCAGGGCGCGCCCGCCGCAGAGGGGTGAGGCCTGCTCCAATCGGATGTGCGGGCGTCCGCAGGCGGATCAGCGCAATGGGGCTCCGACGCGGAAAGTCGCTTTGTCCTGCTCGTCGAGCTGCGCCATCAGCCCGGTTTCCCAGGCGAGGTATTGCTTCATCGCCTCCCGGTTGCCGGCGTGCCGATCGTGCACGAAAAACAGATAATCGATGCAATCGCAGTCCGCTGGCATATCGGCGGAGGAGGCGACAGGGCCGCCTGCGCGCGTCCACCCGCCCAGGCCGCCTTCCAGCAGCCGCACGTCGCGGTGTCCGGAATCCATGAGGTCGATGGCGGCCAGGCGAGCGACGTCGTCGTCTTCCGCAACCAGGACGATGGTGGCCGTGGGAGCGGCTTTGCCGGCATCCTGTACGACTCGTGGACGGATGCTCCACCGGCTGCCGGGGAGGTGGGCTTTTCGGTAGGCCATGCTGGAGCTCAGCTCCAGAACGACGGCGGTGCCGGCTGCCATCAACGCCTTCAGGTCGGCGGCGGAGATGGCGCGCAGGGCGGGCAGGTCGGCCTGAGCCGGCGCCGTTCCCCGAACGCCGCTTCTCACGCCGCCCTCCAGCACGCAGGCGTCGCACCCCAGCTGCTTGAGCCAGCTCGCGACCACCGGCGCCCGCACGAGCTCGCCGTCGTCGAGCAGCACGATCCGCGCGTGGCGCACCCCCACCCATTGATCGGTCGCCTGGATCAGTTGCCCGCCGGGAGCATGGGCCGCGCCGCGGACGGATCCGCGCTGAAATTCCTCGGGGGTGCGCACGTCCAGGAGGTAGGTCGTGCGATCGGGCTCCGCGAGCCATCGTTCCACTTCGCGGGGCTCCACGCGCCGGATGTCAAATCGCTCCATCAGCGCCCGTGCCTTAGCCTGCAGCGCGGGCAGCGCACTGTCCTCGATGCGGTCCGGGTACTTGCGCGATGCGCCTCGCTCGAGCTCGTGGCCGGCGAGCACCCATCCCTGGGTACCGTTCTCCAGCGCGTACACCGGGTTCGGCACGCCGAAATTGATCAACGTCTGTGCTCCGAGGATCGAGCGCGTGCGGCCCGCGCAATTCACGATGATCTTCGTTCTTGGACTTTTCACGAGGCTGCCGATGCGGTAGGGCAGCTCGGCGTTCGGGCAGCAGATGCCTCCGGGTATGTTCATCCGGTGGTACTCGGAATACGGACGCCCGTCGACGACGATGATGTCGTCTCCGTCTGCCTGCATGCGGGCGAGTTCTCCCACCGTGATTCGCGGCGTGTGATAGGCGTGCTCGACCAGCTCGCCGAAAGTCTTGCTCGGGACGTTCACCCCCTTGAATAGAGCGAAGCCGGCCGCTTCCCACGCGCGCGTGCCGCCGTCGAGGATTGCGACATCGGTGTAGCCCAGGCTCTGCAGGCGGCGGAGCGCGCGCGCGGCTACTCCGCTGACGCCATCGTCGCAGAGAACCATGCGCGCCGACCGGCGCGGCACCAGCGGCGCCACGTCGATCTCCAGGCGGCTGTAGGGCAGCGGCGTGGCGAAAAGCAGGTGCGACTCTCCAAACTGCCCGGCTTCGCGGACATCGAGCAAAGCGAGCTCATGGCCGTCGTGAAGCATCGACTTCAACTGCCGGGGGGTGATGCTTTTCATCGAGGACCTTTCATGAATCGAGGGGCAACATGCCAGCGGAGTTTAGCGCACCAGCGGGAGCGCTTCGGGCCCGTCAGGACGACCGACGCGGCGCGGGAAGAGCCGAGCGACGGCGGCCCGGTTCGGGTCCGGCGCGTCGGCACCTGCTGCGCTACTTGTGGGGCTCGCGCTTGCCGCCGAGCAGCGCGGCGGTGGGGCGGACGGGGCCGCGGCGGCTTGGCGCTACCGGTTCCGGGCCGGCCGGCTTTTGCGAGGGCGACGGCTCGTAGGGCTTGGAATAATCAAAACCCGGCGCCGCGGGACGGGATGGCGGCTGCTGGTGCCGCGGAGCGTGGCGTTCCGCGCGCTCGTGCCGGGGTTCGCGCGGTCGGTGCGAGGGGCGGGTCTCGGACCGGATTTCCGGTGTGGCGGCGCGCGGCAGTTTGCGCTTCAGGAGGCGCTCGATCTCCTCGAGGAACCGGATTTCCTCCGGGCCCACGAGCGAGATCGCCTCGCCCGGCATGCCCGCGCGTCCGGTGCGGCCGATGCGGTGCACGTAATCCTCGGGGGTATGGGGCAACTCATAATTGATCACGAACGGCAGCTGCTCGATGTCGAGCCCGCGCGCGGCGATGTCGGTCGCCACCAGCACCGGCACCTTGCCCTGCTTGAACTCGTCCAGCGCTTCCATGCGCTCAACCTGGGTGCGGTCGCTGTGTATTTCCTTCGCGATGATGCCGTCCTGCTTGAGCTGGCGGGCGAGGCGGTTGGCGTCGCGCTTCATGCGCACGAACACCAGCACTTGCCGCATGTCGCGGGAGCGAATGAGGTGGCACAGCAAAGCGCGCTTGCGAAGCTCGGGAACGAGGTGAACCTCGTGCGTCACCAGGTCGGCCGGCGCGTTTCGCGGCGCAACCTCGACGGTCACCGGCGCGTGCAGCAGCTCCTTCGCCAGCCGGCGCACTTCCTCCGGGAAGGTGGCGGAGAACAGCAGGTTCTGTCGCCGCGGCGGAAGATGCGCGAGGATGCGCTTGATATCGGGGATGAACCCCATGTCGAGCATGCGGTCGGCCTCATCGAGCACCAAGAACTCCACGCGCGACAGGTTTACGCTCTTTTGGTGCAGGTGATCGAGCAGCCGGCCGGGCGTCGCGACCACGATTTCGACGCCGGTATGGAGCTGCTTCATCTGCGGCCCGATATCGACGCCTCCGAACACCACCGCGGTGCGCAGCGGCAGGTACTTGCTATAGGCGCGCACGCTTTCCTCCACCTGCGCGGCCAGCTCGCGGGTGGGGGTGAGAACAAGCACTCGAGTGGGATGACGGGCGGGAGAAAGGCTGGTGTTCGCATGAGGCGCGAGCAATTGCAGCAGCGGCAGCGTGAAGCCCGCCGTCTTGCCCGTGCCGGTTTGCGCGCAGCCCATGACGTCGCGCCGCTGCAGGATCGGCGGGATCGCCTTGGCCTGAATGGGGGTCGGCTCTCGGTAACCTTCCTCGGTCACCGCCCGCAGCAATTCCGGGATCAGTCCCAGCGCGTCAAACGACGTCGTGGCGGCGCGGGGAGTGTCCGGCGCCTGCGCGGTAGAGGCATCGGAATGGGAAGACACGCTACCGACTGCCCTGAAGACGAACTACACGGGAATTCACGGAGCGGAATTATACCTTGCTGCGATGCGGGAAGACCATCCGGCGGATGCGGGCACCGGCGGCGCGGTCACACCCCCAATGGACCCGGAAAACTGCCAGTAATTCAAAATTCTGGTAAATTTCCATCTTATGCCGGCCTGCCGGCGATTGACGCGGAATCTCGACTAGACCGATGGGAAGCTCCCCTGATCAGCGGACCGTCGTGCGCGGCGGCCACCCGCTCATCCTGACGCTCGACACCCACGGCGTGCCGCACCGGTGGATCAGCTGGCAGCACGCCTGTTACTACTATGCCAAGGACCAGGTGGCCTGGGCGATGGGGGCGCACGCGTTTACGGTCTATGGCGGGTTGAATCGAATGACCGGCGAGCGTTCGCGCATCACGGCCTCGAGCATCATCGCCATCAAGGGCAAGGCCATGGCGCTCAAGGCGTTCGGGCAGGTGCCGCCGCTGAACAACCGGGAGTTGTTTCACCGCGACCGGCAGATCTGCGCGTATTGCGCCGACATGTTCGCCATCTCGCGGTTGACACGCGATCATGTCATTCCATTTTCGCGAGGCGGCAAGGACACCTGGATGAACTCGGTGACGGCATGCCGCGCCTGCAATGAGCGCAAGGGCAACTGCACGCCGGAGCAGGCGGGGATGGAATTGGTTTACCTGCCGTACGTCCCGAACCGGGCGGAGTACCTGATTCTGACCAATCGCCGCATCCTCGCCGACCAGATGGAGTTTCTCGCCCAGCACGTGCCTGCCCAGAGCCGGCTGCGCCAGGCTGTGGCCTGATCCCGACCGCACGCCCCCTCGGTTGCTGCGCCAGGTAATCCGTATATGCAGTACATGGCCCGTGCGCTCGTTTTGCGCGAGGCGCTCAGTGCGCCAACCACCCTCTGATCCAATCTGCCACCCTTGCGTGTGTTGTTGAGGCCCGGGCTAGGCTCGGTGGGAGCCCTATTTCTTGGTACTCTGCTTGAGTTAAAGTTCCTAATAAACTGATAAATAAAGAAATATTGAAGGTAGATCTGCACAGT
>Ga0247825_10001948_pt1 | contig 13637 bp, 13 predicted proteins | sample 13C_Vanillin_Day_FD_194413 | JGI IMG/M metagenome (GOLD analysis project Ga0247825, IMG submission 194413) | Soil microbial communities from agricultural site in Penn Yan, New York, United States - 13C_Vanillin_Day48 | ecosystem: Environmental > Terrestrial > Soil > Agricultural land | place...
CGCGCACCGAGGTGCAGGCGCTCCTCGACGAAGAGCTTCACCAGGTGGCGCTGTCGCTGCGCGATCACGCGCTGCTCGACCTGCGGCTGCTCGGCTCGCCGCCGCCCGAGCACGGGCGCCGCGTGGTAGTGCAGATCTGGGACCGGCAGGGATTCGTGAGCTACCTGTCGAATGCCACCATGCCGCTGCCCCTCACCGTCGCGCCGGGTTTCTCGACGCTGCAGCACGAGGGACGCGAGTGGCGCATGTTCACGCTGCGCGCCGGCCCGCAGGTCATCCAGGCAGCGCAGCCCACCACCGAGCGCACGCAGCGCGCGGCGGCGGCCGCGCTGCGCGTGCTCGTCCCGGTGCTCGGTGCGCTGCCGCTGCTCACCGTGCTGGTATGGCTGATCCTCGGCCGGGGCTTCGCGCCGCTCTCGCGCCTCGCCCGGGCCGTCGCCGCGCGCAGCGCCCCGGCGCTCGAGCCGCTGCCCGCGGAGCGCGTGCCCGAGGAAGTGGCGCCGCTCGTCGCCGCGCTGAACCGCCTGCTCGCGCGCCTGCGCGAGGCGTTCGACGTGCAGCGGCGTTTCGCCGCCGACGCGGCGCACGAGCTGCGCACGCCGCTCACCGCGCTCAAGCTGCAGATCCCGCTCCTCGAGCGCGCGCGCGGCGAGGAGGAGCGCGCCGCCGCCATCGTCGGGCTCAAGCGGCGCGCGCAGCGCGCCGAGCGCATCGTGCAGCAGCTGCTCGCCATGGCGCGGCTCGAGCCGGAAGCCGTGCAGTTCGCGCAGGACCGCGTGGCACTTGACGCCATTGCGCGCTCGGTCGTGCAGGAGCTGTCTGCGCTGGCCGCGCAGAAAGCCATTCGGCTTCACCTGGTGAAAACGGTCCCTGCCGAAGTGCGCGGCGCCGAGGAAGCGCTGCGGCTCCTCGTCACGAACCTGGTCGACAACGCCATACGCTATGCGCCGGCGGGCGGCGAAGTGCAGGTAAGCGTCATGGACGAGAAGGGCTCGGCGGTCCTGCAGGTGAGCGACGACGGGCCCGGCATCCCGGCCGGCGAGCGCGAGCGCGTGTTCGACCGCTTCTACCGCGGCGCAGCCGCGCCGGAAGGCGGCAGCGGCCTGGGCCTCGCCATCGTACGCCGCGTGGCCGAGCTGCATGGCGGGCGCATCGAGCTCGGCGAGGGCCTGCGCGGGCGCGGCCTGACCGCGCGCTTCATCGCTTTAAGGTCTGCTTAAGCTGCGTGGCCAATGATGCGCGGGCCGGGCGAGCGATCGCCCATAGACGAATCCAGGAGACATCCGATGAAAGAAGCAACCTTCAAGCGCCCGTTCATCGCGCTCGCCGTGGCCGCCGTGCTGGCCGCGGGCTGCAGCGACCTCACCCTGCCCGGGGTGCGCGATGCCAGGGCCGTAACCGTGCAGCCCTCCATCACCGCTGCGGCGGCGAGAAGCGCGCTGCCCGATTTCGCCTCGCTCGTCGAGCAGCAGGGACCCGCGGTGGTGAAGATCGAAGTGACCAAGGCGCAGCGCACCGCGGCCGCGTCGCAACAGATTCCGCCGGAGATGCAGGAGTTCCTCCGCCGCTTCGGCATCCCGGGCCCCGAGGGCCGCCTGCTGCCGAACCCGGCGCCGGCGCACGGCGTCGGCTCCGGCTTCATCATCAGCCCGGAGGGCACCATCCTCACCAACGCGCACGTGGTCGACGGCGCCGACGAAGTCACCGTGAAGCTCTCCGACAAGCGCGAGCTGAAGGCCAAGGTGCTCGGCGTCGATCGCATGACCGACGTGGCGGTCGTGAAGGTGGAAGCGTCGAACCTGCCGGCGGTGAAGATCGGCGACTCGTCGAAGACGCGCGTTGGCGAATGGGTGGCCGCGATCGGCTCGCCCTTCGGCATGGAGCATTCGGTGACCTCCGGCATTGTCTCGGCCAAGTCGCGCAACCTGCCGAACGAGCGCCTGGTGCCGTTCATCCAGACCGACGTCGCCGTGAACCCCGGCAACTCGGGCGGGCCGCTCTTCAACATGGCCGGCGAGGTGATCGGCATCAACTCGCAGATCTACAGCACCACCGGCGGCTACATGGGCATGTCCTTCGCCATCCCGATCGACGTCGCCATGAAGGTGAAGGAGCAGCTCGTGGCGCACGGCAAGGTGACGCGCGGACGCATCGGCGTGACGGTGCAGGAAATGACGCCGGCGCTCACGCAGTCCTTCGGCCTGGACAAGGCGCGCGGCGCGCTCGTCGCGAGCGTGGAGCCCGGCGGACCGGCGGCAAAAAGCGGCCTGCAGGCGGGCGACGTGGTGGTGGGCTTCGACGGCAAGCCGATCGCGAGCTCCGGCGAGCTGCCCTCGATCGTCGCCGCGGCCAAGCCCGGCGAAACCGTGAGCGTGCGCGTGATGCGCCAGGGTGCCGAGCGGGAGCTCAAGCTCACCGTCGGCGAGATACCCTCGGAGCGCGTGAGTGTCGCCGGCGGCCCGGCGCTGCAGCAGGGCAAGCTCGGCGTCACCGTGCGCCCGGGCGACGACGGGCTGGTGGTGGAGCAGGCTGAAGGGCCGGCGGCGAAGGCCGGCCTGCGGCCCGGCGACGTCATCGTCGGCGTCAACGGCACGCCGGTGCGCTCGGCCGATGAGCTGAAAAGCGCCGTGGACGCCGCCGGCAAGAGCGTGGCCATCCTCGTGCAGCGCGGCGAGGCGCGGCTCTACGTACCCGTGCCGATCGGCTAAGGCGCTCCCGACCGCTATACTGCGTCGATGGAAATCGAGGCTTCGATCGCCGCGTTGCGCGATGCTCTGCTCGCCGACGAAAGGGTCGCGACGGCGATTCTTTTCGGCTCAGCGGCGAAGGGCATGGCGCGGCGCGCGAGCGACCTCGACGTGGCGCTGATCGCCCGGTCGGCGGCGGATGCGCGCTCGCCGGTCCAGAGTGCAGACCGCGCCGCAGCCAGCCGGTTCCTGCGCTAGGCCGACGTCCTCTGGAGTGCGGCCGGCGCCTGGGCAAGGCGCGAAGCCGGCAGGCGCACGGTAAAGACGCTGCCGTGTCCGGGCGCGCTCTCGACGCTGATGTTCCCTTCCATCAATTCCACCAGCCGCCTGCAGATCGGCAGGCCGAGGCCCCATCCGGACGCGTTTTGCGGCGACCTGGAATCCAGGCGGGCGTAGTCGTCGAAGATGCGCCCCACGTCCCCAGGGCCGATGCCAACGCCGGTGTCGGCGATGCGGATCTTCACCACGTGCTCGGCCGGGTCGAGCGCGCAGCCCGCCGTCACCCGGCCCGCCGCGGTGAACTTGATCGCGTTGTTCAGCAGGTTGCGCACCACCCGGGCGAGCTTGACGCGGTCGGCGCGCACCCAGATCGGTCGCTCCACCTCGAGTGCGACGTCCAGCCCTTTGGCCGCGGCGAGCGGCTCCAGCGCGCGGCATTCCTCGGCGAGCAGCGCGTCCAGCGCAAACACGGTCTCGTGCAGCCCCACCTGGCCGGTTTCGAATACGGAGAGGTCGAGGATGTCCGAGAGCACCTCGGCGAGCGACACCGCGTTGGCGTGCAGGGTGCGGGCGAGCCCGGCAATGTCGGCGGGAAGAGCGCGGTCCTCGGCGGCGCGGCGGATGAGCTCCGCCATCACGTTGATGGTGGTGAGCGGCGTGCTCATGTCGTGCGACACGGCGGCGAGCAGCCGGGTCTTGCGCCGGCTCGCCGCTTCGGCGTCGGCCCGGCGCTGCTCGAGCTCCTCGTTCTGTTGGTCCAGCTTGTCCATCGCGAGCATCAGCACGTAAACGAGGAGCGCCGTCAGAACCACGGTCAGCGCACACAAAACCCGGTTGAGGAACAACGGCTCGTGCAGCGAAAATCTGCCCGGCGGCACCTGCAGCACGTAGACGGCGAAGGTGCTGAAAACCAGCGCCGCCGTGAGGCCCCAGAGCAGCCGCCGGTTGCCGGCACCGCCGGCCACTACGAGTGGCAGCCCATAGACGATCGCCACATCGAGCTCGATCCAGGTATCGAAGTCGACGAAGATCTCCACGGCGGCCAGCAGCAGCGCCAGGGCCGCCGCGTAGGGCAGCCGGCGACCCTTCAGAAACTGCGGCGAATCCCGGGTTGGCATGACTTGCGAATCGGCCGGCTGCGGTGACACCAGGCGCGATGCATTGTAAAGTAATCCGACGATGCGCGACGTCCTCATCGCCGACGACGACGCGGCGCTGCGACAGGCTCTCAAGCTCGGCCTCGAAGCGGCCGGCTATCGCGTGCAGCTTGCCGCGAACGGCAGGGAAGCGCTGGCGCTGCAGCGCACGCGACCGGCCGACGTGCTGGTCACCGACCTCTTCATGCCCGAGAGCGATGGCTTCGAGGCGATCAGCGGCTTCCGGCAGGCGTTCCCCAGTACCGCGATCATCGCCATGTCAGGTGGCGCGCAGCGCGCCCGCGGCGACTATCTTGCCGCCGCGACGCTCGCGGGCGTCGACGCGACGCTGCGCAAGCCGTTTCCCATGCAGGCGCTGCTGCAGGCCATACGCTCGCTCGAGCAGCCGCGTTGACGCGGCGGCATCTGGAGCTCAACCCTTCTTCACGTAGGCGATACACCAGCCGTTCGGGCTGATCGGCCCCTCGACCACCTTGCAGCCGCCGCGGGGCGAGCGACCCACTGCGCCGCGGCTGCCAAGGCGCCCATGGCGGCCGCATTCCTGAGCAGCCGCCTGCGTGACATCTTCACTTTCGATCTCCCGTCCGGATGTTGCCGCACGCGACGCAGGTCTTGATTTCCATCGCGGACTATCGTGGATGTGGGCCGGCTGCGTTACGCCCTTGCGCGCGCCCAGATCGATGGTGGCCGCCTTTGCGGGCGGTGTGCTGCCGGCGCTCGTTGATCTCGTATCACACTGCTCGGCGGACACGATGCACGCAAGATTCAGTCCAGACTCTGCGATAACCGCATCCGCACCGTATGGCGCATGAGTCGGTCAGCCTGCGCCTTCATCCAAGACACCATTACCCCGCTATTCTTTGCGCTCGGCCATGGACGCCTTCCTGCAAGAGCTGAGCGAAGGCCTGCCGGACGCGGCGCAAATCGCGCACGTACTCGTCCGGCTGAGCGTCGCTGCGCTGCTGGGCGCAGTCATCGGCTTCCAGCGCGAGCGCGCCGGCAAGCCCGCCGGCTTGCGCACGCACATGCTGGTTGCTCTCGGCGCGGCTCTCTTCGTAATCACCTCGTTGGAGTCGGGCATGTCTTCGGAAGACCTGTCGCGCGTAATCCAGGGAATCGCCACCGGCATCGGCTTTATCGGCGGCGGCGCCATCCTCAAAATGAGCGAAGAGCGCGAGATCACCGGGCTCACGACCGCGGCCGGCATCTGGCTCACGGCGGCGGCCGGCGTCTCGGCCGGCCTGGGCCGCTGGGGCGCCGCGGCGCTCGCCGTGGCGCTCACCTGGATCATCCTCGCAGTGCTGGGCAGGTTCGAAGCGCGACCGGGGCCCTAGACGCGCGGCACGATGTCCAGCTCGCGCACCGGGATCTCCACCACGCGGCGCTCGCCGTCGCGCAGCAGCTCGATGCGCGCCATGCTGCCTGGCGGGGTGTCGAGCACCCAGCGGTTGAACTCGCGCAGGCCGGACACCCGCACGCCGTTGTAGCGCAGCACCACGTCGCCCGCACGCACGCCCGCCGCAGCGGCGGGGCCATCCTGTCTCACCGCGGCGACCACCAGGCCGCCGGCGCGATCCGCGGCAAGCACGCCGATGCTGCCGGGCAACAGCGCATCGGGGCCCGCTGGCCGTTGTTCTTCCGCCGCCGGCTCCGGCTGCGCGGCGCAGGCGGCCACCAGTAATACGATCAGCCATCTCATATCTCCGCCTCCGAGGAACAAGCGCCCGACGCCGGATTGTGCAGCAGGTTCTGCCGGCGGGCCTTAAAGAACACTTAAGACGGGATCGGACTGCGCGGTGGAGATGGTGGTCCACGCGATGGCCCCATCTCCTCGATGCCGTCGAGCGGATCAGAGCGCAGGTCGCGGTCGCGGCGACGAACGTGCCGATGGAAGCCGCGAAATCCACTTCCGTCTCGCCCTGCGGGTGCGAAAGCAACGGCCGCTGGCGCTCGCGCGCGCCGGGCCCGTAGATTGCATCGAGGCTTCCGTCTAACCCGGAGACCGACCGTGAAAGCTTTCGCCCTCGTCTTTGCGGCGCTGCTCGCCACAGGAGCCGCAGCGCAGCAAGCGCCCTCCTCTTCCGCGTCGTCCCAGGGTGCCACGGCGCCAGGCCGCGCCGCCGCCCTGCCCGACTTCACCGCGCTGGTGAGAAGCCAGGGACCGGCGGTCGTGAACGTCATTACCACGCGCGCCGCGCGACCGGGAGCCGGTGCGGGCGGGCTTTCGCCCGACGACCCTTTCTATGAGTTCTTTCGCCGCTTCATGCCCGACATGCCCGAAGGCGGACCGGGCGGTCCCCAGGGACCGGACGAAGGGCCCGGCGGCCAGGGGGTCGGCTCGGGTTTCATCATCAGCCCGGACGGCTACATTCTCACCAATGCGCACGTCGTCGCGGGCTCGAGCGACGTCACGGTGCGCATGGCCGACGCCAAGCGCGAATTCAAGGCCAAGGTAATCGGCGCCGATGAACGCACGGACGTGGCGCTGCTCAAGGTGGAGCAGGACAACCTGCCGGTCGCGAAGCTCGGCAAGTCGAGCACGCTGGAGCCGGGCCAGTGGGTCGCTGCCATCGGCTCGCCCTTCGGTTTCGCCAACACCATTACCGCGGGTATCGTGAGCGCCACTGAGCGCGCGCTGCCCGCCGAGGCCTACCTGCCCTTCATCCAGACCGACGTGGCCGTGAACCCGGGCAATTCGGGTGGGCCGCTGCTCAACCTGGCGGGCGAGGTGGTCGGCATCAACTCGATGATCTACAGCCGCACCGGCGGCTACATGGGCGTGTCGTTCGCGATCCCGATCGAGGAAGCGCTCGACGTTTCGAAGCAGCTGCGCGAGCACGGCAAGGTAACGCGCGGGCGCCTGGGCATCGGCATCCAGCCGGTCACCAAGGAGCTGGCGCAGTCCTTCAAGCTCGATTCCACGGACGGCGTGGTGGTGGTGCAGGTGGAGCCCGGCAGCCCCGCCGAGAAGGCCGGCCTGCAGGTAGGCGACGTGATCCTCACCTACAACGGCAAGACGCTCGACGAAGGCAACCTGCTGCCGCGCCTGGTGGGCAACACCAAGCCCGGGCAGGAGGCGAAGCTCGAGGTATGGCGCAAGGGCGAGCGCCAGACCGTTACCGCCACGGTCGGCGAGATGCAGGCCCCAAGCGAACGCGCCGCCGCAGCCCAGAAGCCGCAGCAGGGCACGCCGAGCAAGCTCGGCCTCGCCGTGCGCGAGCTGCAGCCGGAGGAGCGCAAGAAGCTCGGCGTGGAGCACGGCGTGGTGGTGGTCGACGTGGCGCAGGGTGCCCCGGCGTCGCGCACGCCGATCCGGCGCGGCGACGTCATCGTCGCCGTCAACCAGACGCGCTTCAAGAGCATCGAGGAGTTCAACAACCTGATCGAGGCACAGCAGAAGGGCGAGACCGTGGCGCTGCTCGTGCGGCGCGGCGAAGGCGCTCTGTATGTCCCCATGGAAGTGGGCTAGCAAGGAGGTTTCATGAAAGTGAACGAAGCGATGACGCGCGACGTGCGCGTGTGCGACCCGGGTCACAGCATCCGCGACTGCGCGAAGACCATGGCCGAGATAGACGCCGGCGCCTTGCCGGTGGGCGAAAATGACCGGCTGGTCGGCATGATCACCGACCGCGATATCGCGATCCGCGCCATCGCGCAGGGCAAGGGCCCCGACACCCCGGTGCGCGAGGTGATGAGCGCGGAGGTGAAATACTGCTTCGAAGACGAGGACCTCGACCACGTGGCGAAGAACATGGGCGACATCCGCGTGCGGCGCCTGCCGGTGGTGAGCCGCGACAAGCGCCTGGTCGGCATCCTTTCGCTTGGCGACCTCGCGCGCAAGGAAAAGTCCGAGACCGCGGCGAGCGCCGTGCGCGGCGTTTCGCAGCACGGCGGGCCGCACTCCCAGACGGCGTAGCCGCTGAAAGCGAATGCGAGAGAGGCGCTGCAGCGGCCCGGTGCAAACCACCTGCGGCGCCTTCGCGCGCATCGCCTCGGGCCACTGCGCTCGCTCGTCGCGCGCTACCACCTCGGGGATCCGCGCAGCACCGCCGACAGCTTCCGTCCCTGGGGCCGGCGTTAGCGCCGGTACTCGCAGAGAATCTTGAGCGAGGCGACCTTTTTCGGAAAGCCGAGGGCGCGCAAATCCTCCACTTCCCGGCTGGGCTCGAGCGAGAACAGCTCTCCGCGGAAGCCGCGCTCGGCGTAGGCCGTAAGCCTCGCCTCGGGACCGACGACGAGGCTGCGGGAGCGGCGGAAGAACTCCTCCTCGTTCATTTTCCCGATGAGGCCCGGGCCGGGGCCGGAGACGGAGTTGATGTAGACCGCGCCCGCGAGGCGCCCGAGCGGCTGCTCGAGGCCCGACTGCTCGAAAAAGCGCACCCAGCAACCTTCGCCGTACTTTGGTTCCGCCGCGGCCGGCAGGGCGGCCAGCAGCAAGGCAATCATCGCAACCCTCGCCATAAAAGGCCTTTCACACAAAATATGTTCGGCGACAGGGGTGAAGGGACGCTCAGACGTCGGTGCGGGGCCCGACGTCGCCGAACGGCACCGCGTACTTGCGCAGGAAGCGCTCGACCGCGGGCACCCAGACGCGCGCCCCCGCCCCGTCGCTGAAGATGTAGTGGCCGTTGTCGCTGAACGGCGGCTGAAGGATGTACTGCGCGCGCGCGCCACCCGCATTGAAGCGATCGAACCAGAGCTGCGAGGTGGCCGAGTTGAAGAAAAGGTCGTTGGCGGCGTAGTGGAACAGCACCGGCACCTTGACCTGCCGGCCCAGGTCGGCGAACACCTTGGCGAGCGGCTCCACCGCGCAGGGCACGCCGGGGTGCTCCACCGGGTCGCCGCCGCGGCCGGCGGCGAAGGCGAGCACCGCCACCAGTCCTTCCGGCGAGCGCGTGCCGGCGGCATAAAGAGCGGTCACGCCACCGGCCGACTGACCGGCGAGGATCATGCGCGAGCTGTCCACGTAGGGCAGCTTGCGGGCGTAGTTGTACGCCGCCATGACATCGGCGGCGGCCGCCGCTTCGCCGCGCGCGTAGTTCGGGTTGCCGCAGGCGCCCGAGTCCTCGGCGAACCAGCCGCCGGTGGCGCCGAAGCCGCGGCGCAGCGGCATGATCACTGCGTAGCCGCGCTCGGCGAAGATTTCCGCCGCCGGCATGAGGAACTCGGCCGACTCGCGCGCGCGCCCCGCGGCGGTGAGCGGCACGCCGTGGTTCAGCACGATCGCACCGAACGGCCCCGGCCCTTGCGGCCGCAGCACCGTGGTGGCGAGCGTGTAGCGGCCGCCCGCGCCCGGAATGCGCAGCGCCTCCTTCACCAGCGGCACGCGGGTTCCGCTGACGTAGTTGTACGTGTGCCCGGTGTCCGCCGCCGGCCACAGCACGAGCATTGCAATCGCCACGAGAACGGCCTTCGCGCTCACGCCTACATCATGTGGCCGGAATCTTTAACCGAAACTTAAGAGCGTCATGAGGGACGACCGACGTCGCGCGACATCGAAATCGGGCCGTCCCCATCAGTGCAACGCACTTTTCTGCTCGGTGGGGTCGGCTTTGTCCGAGGCGCAGCGCACCGTGATGAGGAAGCGGCCCGCCGGCATGTCGACGTGCAGCACCGGCTGCGTGCTGTCGAACTCGATCACCTCGCCGTTGGTTTCGCTGCGGATGGTGACGTGGAAAAGCGCGCTCATGGGAAGCATTGTCCGGACGCTCGGTTAAGCGCGCCTTAGCGGATTAAGGATGCTTTAAGGATACGGCCCAAGCGCCGTTCCTTGCCGGCGTCGCCGGGTCGCGCCGGGCTGGGTCATCTTCCGCTGACGCGACCGTAGCGATCCGCACCACGCGTTGCCGCGTGGTACGGCGACTGGCGGCATCGGGCGGTGTGCGGTGCAATCGTCGGTTGTGCGCCTCCTCGAGGGCATCCAGTCCGCGCTGAACCCCCAGGGACCGGACGCCGCGCTCACCGCAGAGATCTCCTGGGCTCTGTTCGCCGGCGCGGCCGTCATCTTCGTCGGCGTGATGGCGCTCGCTGCCTTCGCCGTGTTTGCCAGAAGAGAAAACGCTTCGCGCCTGTCGCCGCGGCTCCTGGTGGTCGGCGGCGGCATCGTCTTTCCGGCGGTCACGCTGTTCGCGCTGCTCGTCTACAGCCTGGCGCGCGCCGGCGCACTGCATCCCGTTGAAGAGAACGCGCTGCGCATCGAGGTGATCGGCGAGCAGTGGTGGTGGCGCGTGCGCTACCCGGAATTCGAAACCGCGAACGAGATCCGCGTGCCGGTAGGCCGGCCGGTCGAGCTGGTGCTGCGCTCGGCCGACGTAATCCACAGCTTCTGGGTGCCGGTGCTCGCCGGCAAGCTCGACATGATCCCGGGGCGCACCACGCGACTGCGCGTGAAGGCCGGGCGCCCGGGCGAATTCCGCGGGCAGTGCGCGGAGTACTGCGGCGGGCCGCATGCCCTCATGGCGCTGTTCGTCGTCGCGCAGGAGCCAGGCGAGTTCGAGCAGTGGGCGGCCGCGCAGCGCGCCCCTGCGGCGCAATCCCATCCGTCGTTTCTCAAGAACTGCAGCACCTGCCACACGGTGCGCGGCACGCCGGCGACCGGCGTACTCGGACCCGACCTGACGCACGTGGGCAGCCGCCTGACGATCGGCGCCGGCCTGCTGCCCGCGAATGCCGGCACCTTTGCCGGCTGGATCGCCTCCAACCAGCACCTCAAGCCGGGCAACCTCATGCCGGCCTTCCAACATTTCAGTGGCGAGGACCTGCGCGCGCTGGCCGGCTACCTGGAGAGCCTGAAATAGCCGAGCTGCCCAACACGCTGCCCCGGCCGCCCGGCGAGCTCGAAGAGCTCAGGCGCCTGTGGAACCCGCCGCGCGGGCTGCGCTTCATCACCGTCATCAACAACAACTACATTGGCGTGGCCTACGTCGCCACGGCGTTCGTGTTCTTCGTGCTGGCCGGGATCCTGGCGCTGATGATGCGCACGCAGCTCGCGGTGCCCGAAAACGACCTCATCGGCCCGCAGCTCTACAACCAGCTCTTCACCATGCACGGCACGATCATGATGTTTCTGTTCGCCGTGCCGGCGATGGAGGCGATGGGCATCCTGCTGCTGCCCAACATGCTGGGCGCGCGCGATCTGCCGTTCCCGCGCCTCTCGGCGTACGCGTACTGGGCCTACGCGGTGGGCGGCACGGCGTTCTTCTGCAGCCTGTTCTTCAACTGGGCGCCCGACGGCGGCTGGTTCATGTACCCGCCGCTCACCACCAAGCGCTTCTCGCCGGGCATCAACGCCGACATGTGGCTGCTCGGCATCGGCTTCATCGAGATCTCGGCTATCGCCGGCGCCATCGAGATCATCGTCGGCATCCTGCGCACGCGCGCGCCGGGCATGACGCTCGCGCGCATGCCGATCTTCGCCTGGGCGATGCTGGTGTTCGCGCTCATGATCGTGTTCGCCTTCCCGGCGATGATCGCGAGCACGCTGCTGCTCGAGCTCGAGCGCGCCTTCGGCTGGCCGTTCTTCAACGCGGAGCGCGGCGGCGACGCCTTGCTGTGGCAGCACCTGTTCTGGTTCTTCGGCCACCCCGAGGTGTACATCATCTTCATCCCGGCCGCCGGCATGGTGTCGACCATCATTCCGGCCATGGCGCAGACGCCGCTCGCCGCCCACCGCCTGGTGATCCTCGCGCTGATCGCCATCGGCTTCCTCAGCTTCGGGCTGTGGGTGCACCACATGTTCGTCACCGGCATCCCGCGGCTCTCGCTGTCGTTCTTCCAGGCGGCGAGCACGGCGGTCGCCATCCCGAGCGGCATCCAGGTGTTCGCCTGGATCGCCACCTTCGCCAAGGGCCGGGTGCAGATGAAGACGCCGACGCTCTTCCTGCTCGGCATGCTGTTCATCTTCGTGCTGGGCGGCCTCACCGGGGTGATGGTCGCGGTGGTCCCCTTCGACTGGCAGGTGCACGACACGTACTTCATCGTGGCGCACCTGCATTACGTGCTGATCGGCGGCATGCTGTTTCCGCTGCTTGCCGGGTTCTACTACTGGGTGCCCTACACCAGCCGCAACGCGCTCTCCGAGCGCGCCGGGCGCTGGGTGTTCTGGCTGGTGTTCCTCGGCTTCAACATCTCGTTCTTCCCGATGCACATCACCGGCATCGTCGGCATGCCGCGGCGCGTGTACACGTATCCGGCCGGGCTCGGCTGGGACGCGCTCAACATGGTGTCGACGATCGGCGCCTTCATGATCGCGCTCGGCGTGCTGATCCTGCTCGTGGACGTGGCGCGGCGCTTCCGCATGTCGGCGGAAAGCAATGCCGGCAACGTCTGGAACGCCGGCACGCTGGAGTGGCTGCCGAACGGCAACTACTCGAACCGCAGCGTGCCGATCGTGCGCAGCGCATACCCGCTGTGGGACGACCCGCACCTCGCCCGCGATGTCGAGGAAGGGCGCTACTACCTGCCCGGGACGGCCACCGGCACGCGCGACACCATCGTGACCAGCGCCGTGGATGCGACGCCGCAGTTCGTGCTGCGCCTGCCGCTGCCCGGCTGGGCGCCGCTGGTGGGCGCGTGGTTTACCGCCGCCTTCTTCTTCAGCCTGACTTTCAAGCAGGTGCCGCTCGCCGTGATCTGCGCCATCGTCGGCATCGGCGCGCTGCTGCACTGGGGCTGGCGCCTCGACCCGCCCGCGCGCCAGCCGCCGGTCGACATCGGCGGCGGCCTGCGCCTGCCGGTATACGCGAGCGGCCCGGTGTCGCAGGCCTGGTGGGCGATGGCCGTGCTGATGCTCGTGGCGGGCTCGCTGTACGCCTGCCTGCTCTTCTCGTACCTCTACCTGTGGACCGTTTCACCGCGAATCTGGCCTTCATCGGTCCCGGCTCTCGCCTATCCCCTTGTTTCCGCCGGGTTGCTGCTCCTCAGCAGCGCGGCCGTGGGGTTCGCCAACCGGCGGGTGAAGCAGAGCGGCGCCTGCTGGCCGCTCTGGATCGCGATACCGCTGCTGTGGGGCGCGTTTGTGGTCAGCCTGATTTCCCAATCCGCGATTTCTCCTGGGGAAACCGCGTACGGCGCGATCGTCTACGCGATCGTCTCATGGGACGGCTTCTTTGCCGCGTGCGCCACGCTGCTCGCGCTGTTCGCGCTGGCGCGGCGCCGCGCCGGGCTACTCGACCCTGAGCGACGCGTCACCTTCGACAACGCGCGCCTGTTCTGGCACTACGCCGTCGGCCAGGGCCTCGCCGGCCTTGCCATGATCCACGGCTTTCCGCGGCTCGTCGCATGAACGCCGATTCTGCGTTCTGGCCCACGGCGCTGCGCATGTCTTCCGGGGCCATCGTGTGGGTGCTGCATTTTGCGGCGATCTACGGCTTCACGGCTCTCGCCTGCGCGCGCGGCTTCGGCGGCGCGGCGTCGTGGGTGGTCGGCGCCGCCACGCTACTCGCCGCGCTGCTGGTCCTGGTCATCATCGTGAAGAACCTGGAGCGCGAGTTCACCCGGTGGATCAGCGCGGCGA
>Ga0247825_10001949_pt1 | contig 13633 bp, 11 predicted proteins | sample 13C_Vanillin_Day_FD_194413 | JGI IMG/M metagenome (GOLD analysis project Ga0247825, IMG submission 194413) | Soil microbial communities from agricultural site in Penn Yan, New York, United States - 13C_Vanillin_Day48 | ecosystem: Environmental > Terrestrial > Soil > Agricultural land | place...
GCCGCTACACGCTCGTGGACGCCCTGGACAACATGCATCGGTTCGACGCGGAGTTCCTGCGCGAGCTGGTCGCGAAGCACAAGTCGGGGCTGGAGATCCTGGCCGGGTCCGACAACTTCGATCGGCCCGGCTCCGGAGACGGGGCGGCCCTCGAGGACATCGTCCGGCACCTGCAGAACGAATACGAGTACGTCGTGGTGGACGCCGGCGCGCAGATCAACGCCGGCGTGTCGGCTTCGCTCTTCGCGGCCGACATGATCGGACTGGTGGCGAACCCGGACGTTCCGTCGATTCGCAACGCGCAGCGTCTGCTCGATCGCGTGCGGCAGATGGGTGCGTCGGTCGATCGCGTGCGGCTGCTGCTGAACCGCGCGGCAGAGCCGTTCCCAATCCCGCCCGCGCAGATCGAAGCGGCGGTGGGACACCCGATCGACCACATGTTCCCGAGCGACTACAAGACCGTGTCGGCGGCGCTCAACTCCGGCGTGCCTCTGGCGCTCACGGGCAGCACGCCCCTGGCCGCGCAGTTCGACAGCTTCACGCGCCGCTTGCTGGAGGACGAGGGTTCTTCGGCTGCGGATGCGACGGCAAACACTGGCGCGATCTCGCTGTCGCGTCTAGCTTCGATCTGGTAAAACGACATGAGTGCCCCTGCCGCAACACCGCGACCGACGATCGCTACGCCCCGACCACAGGGCCCGCGCCCTCAGTATCTCGAGCTGCGCGCGAACGTTCATCGCAAGCTGCTGAACCGGCTCAACCTCGAAGCGCTGGCGCAGACGGAACGGTCGCGCGCCGAGGGGGAGATCCGCTCGCTGCTCGGACAGCTGCTCACCGAGGAAGCGACGCCGATCAGCCTGACCGAGCGCGAACAGCTGTTTGCGGAAATCCTGGATGACGTGTTCGGCCTGGGTCCGCTCGAGCCGCTGCTCAGGGACCCGTCGGTCAACGACATCCTGGTCAACACCTACAAGCAGGTCTTCGTCGAACGCAAGGGCGTGCTCGAACGCGTGAGCGCCACGTTTCAGGACGACCGGCACCTGCTGCGCGTCATCGACCGGATCGTCAGCAGCGTCGGCCGGCGTATCGACGACAGCTCGCCGATGGTGGACGCGCGCCTCGCCGACGGTTCGCGTGTCAACGCAATCGTTCCACCCCTGGCCGTGGACGGCCCGCTGCTCTCGATTCGCCGTTTCCCGGCGGAACGGCTGCAGGCAAACGATCTCGTCAACTTCAAGGCGCTGACCGCGCCGATGCTCAATTTCCTGGCAGCGTGCGTGAAGGGCCGCCTCAACTGCCTGATCAGCGGCGGTACCGGCGCCGGTAAGACGACGCTCCTCAACGTGCTGTCCAGCTTCATCTCCGAGGACGAACGGATCGTCACGATTGAAGACGCCGCTGAATTGCAGCTCCGTCAGGAGCACGTGGCGCGGCTGGAAACCCGCCCGGCCAACGTCGAAGGCAAGGGCGCGGTCAAGCAGCGGCAGCTCGTCGTCAACGCCCTGCGTATGCGGCCCGATCGCATCGTCATCGGCGAGGTCCGCAGCGAGGAAGCGCTCGACATGCTCCAGGCGATGAACACGGGTCACGACGGCTCGTTGACCACGGTCCACGCCAACACGCCTCGCGACGCGCTGACGCGTATCGAAACGATGATCGCGATGGGAGCGACCAACCTGCCGGAGCGCGCGATGCGCCAGCAGATCTCGTCGGCGATCAACATCGTGGTCCAGCAGACGCGCCTGAGCGATGGCTCACGCCGCGTGACGGGGATCGCCGAAATCACGGGGATGGAAGGCGACATCATCACGATGCAGGACATCTTCATCTTCGAGAAGACCGGACTGACGCCCGAAAACAAGGTCATGGGCCGCTTCCGGGCAACCGGCGTCCGCCCGAAGTGCTGGGAACGGCTGCGGGCTAACGGCATCAACCTGCCGCCCGAGATGTTCTCCGGGTCTGAAGAGGTGCGGTAATGCTGCTCGCAATAGGTGTCTTCCTGGTCGTCACCGGCATCGCCGTCGGCTTCGGCTGGGCGCTCAGCGCCATCCCGAACAACCGCGCGGCGAAGGCGCTCGAGAAGCGCCTGAAGGAAGTCGGCTCGATCGCGATCACGCAGGAAGGGGAGTCCGCCTCCGTCGTGCGTGCGGACGACCAGGGTCCGCTCGGGGCGAAGGCCGTCGAGAAGCTGATTGGCAAGACGGGCGCGGGCATGAGCCTGACCCGGCTGATCGAACAGTCGGGCGTCAAGGCGACGACTGGCGGAATTCTCGTCGTCAGTGGCGGTCTAGCGCTCCTTGGCGTGCTCGGCGTGGTGATGTTCGCGCCGGTGACGTCCGCCGCGCCCGCCGGCCTTCTGCTCGGCACGCTGCCGATTCTCTTTCTCATGTATCGGCGCTCGTCGCGCATCAAGAAGTTCGAAGAGCAGTTTCCCGAGGCGCTCGACCTGCTGGCGCGCGCGCTGCGCGCGGGGCACGCGTTCCAGACGTCGCTGGGAATGGTGGCCGATGAGCTTTCAGAGCCGGTCGGCCCTGAGTTCAAGAAAGTGTTCGATCAGCAGAACTTCGGCCTGCCGCTGAAGGAGTGCCTCTTCGAGCTCGCCGATCGCGTGCCGCTGCTCGACGTGCGCTTCTTCGCCACGGCGGTGACGATTCAGCGCGAGACCGGCGGCAACCTCGCCGAGATTCTCGACAAGCTGGCCTACGTCGTCCGCGAGCGATTCAAGATTCTGCGGCAGGTGCGCGTGCATACGGCGCACGGCCGCTTCACCGGATACGTGCTGCTGGGGCTGCCGCCGCTGCTTGGGATCGTCCTGTCGTATCTCAGCCCGGATCACATGAATACGCTGTTCACCGAGGAGATGGGGAAGACGATGCTGATGGGTGCCGGCGTGATGCAGACCGTCGGGTACTTCTGGATCCGCCAGGTAATCAAGATCGAGGTGTGACGTGTTGATCCTGCTCCCGCTGCTCGCATTCCTGTTTGTTTCGCTGCTCGCCTATGCGGCGTACATCGCCCTGGCGCCGAGCCTGGCTGGCAACGTCGAACGGCGCCTGGCCGAAATCGGCGGCGGCGCCGCCCTTCCCACCGTGGAGACGCCGACGTGGGAACGCATGCAGGCCACGTTCAAGCGCATGGGCCGCGTGGCCCCGCAGTCGCCCTCGGAAATGGGCAAGCTGCAGCGGCGGCTCGTGTCCGCCGGCTTCCGCAACAACGAGGCGCTCGTCATCTTCCTCGGTGTTCGTGTTGCCACCGCCGCCGTCGCCTTCGCGGTGCTCGCCACGCCGATCTTCATGCGTCCGAACATCATGCTGGCGTTCGGCGCGGCTGGCCTGGGCTATCTGTTTCCCAACATCGTCCTGGCCCGGCTCGAGAAGCGGCGTCAGCACCGAATCCGTCTTTCGCTGCCGGATGCCCTCGACCTGCTGGTGGTCAGCGTGGAAGCCGGGCTTGGCCTGGACCAGGCGATCCAGCGCGTTGGAGAGGAGCTCGTGTTCGCTCATCCCGAGCTGTGCGAGGAGCTGCGGTTAATCAACTTCGAGCTTCGCGCCGGCAAGAGCCGATCCGACGCGCTGCACAACCTCGGCGAGCGGACCGGTGTGGACGACGTCATCTCGCTGGTGGCGATGCTGGTTCAGACCGATAAGTTTGGTACGAGCGTGGCACAGTCGCTGCGGGTGCACTCCGATACGCTGAGGACGAAGCGTCGTCAGCGGGCGGAAGAGGCGGCCGCAAAGACCGGTGTGAAGATGGTCTTCCCGCTGGTGTTGTGTATTTTCCCGGCCATCTGGGTCGTGACGCTTGGTCCGGCAGCGATCAAGATCGTCCAGGTGCTCGTGCCGCTCGCACAAGAATGACGCAAATGCCCCCGAAGGTTGACGTTCCGCGCGCGGCGCCGGTGCCGCCGGTGCCGGTGACGCTTGCCGATACGGGGCTCACGGCCGACAAGGTCGATGCGCTGATCGTCAAGACGCTGTACGGCGGCGAGCAGTCCGGCCTGCAGCTGGCCGAGAGTCTCCGGCTGCCCTATCCAATTCTCGAACCCATCATCGAGCGGGCGCGCGCCGAGCGCGTGATCGAGGTCCGGGGCGCGATTGGCACAGGCACAGCGGGCTACAAGTACTCGCTGACCGACCTCGGCCGCGATCGCGCACGCGAGTACTCCGAGGTCAATCAATACACCGGCCCTGCGCCGGTGCCGCTCGAGGCCTATATCGAGGCCATGAAGGGACTCTCCTCGGTGCGCGGATTCATCGATCGCCCGCGCCTGCACGACGGCTTCGCCCAACTCGTCATCAGCGAGCACATCTTCGAGCAGCTCGGCCCGGCGGTGAACGCCAACAAGGCGATCTTCCTCTACGGATCGCCTGGCAACGGCAAGACCGTCATCGGCGAGGGACTGGGAAAGGCAATCGGCGGTGACATGTATATGCCGTACGCGCTCGACGTAGACGGCTACATCGTCACGATGTACGACCCGATCACGCACCAGTCGCTCGAAACCGAGAACGCGAACAGCAGCATCATTGCCGAGGCACAGCGCGACCGCCGCTGGGTGCGCATCCGCCGGCCGGTCGTGATCGTCGGCGGCGAGCTGACGCTCGCGATGCTCGACCTGACCTTCAACAAGGTCTCCAAGTTCTACGAGGCGCCGCTGCAGCTGAAGGCCAACGGCGGCGTCTTCCTCGTCGACGACTTCGGGCGCCAGCGGATGCGGCCTGAAGATCTGCTCAACCGCTGGATCGTGCCGCTCGAGAGCCGCGTGGACTATCTCACGCTGCACACCGGCAAGAAGTTCCAGATTCCGTTCGACGTGTTGACGGTGTTCGCGACGAACCTCGATCCGCTGTCGCTGGCCGACGAGGCGTTCCTCCGCCGTATTCCGTACAAGATCGAGATCGAGGATCCGACGCTCCAGCAGTACGCGCGCATCTTCGAGATGATCTGCGACAAGCGCAATCTGAAATTCCACCCGGTGATGGTGGCCTACCTCCACCGCCGTCACTACCGGCCCATCAGCCGTCCGCTGCGGGCCTGCCAGCCGCGCGACCTCATCGAACAGGTCACGGCGCTGTGTAACTACCGCGGCGAAGAGCCGCGCATTACGAGGGAACTGCTGGACGCCGCCTGCGCTGCATATTTCGTCGACGACACCACCGGGTCGACGAACAGCCGGCTGCGCCGCCGCGACGCGCCGGGGCAGTGATGGTGCCAGTGGACGGCGGCGACGGCCACATGGACATCGACTGGCAGCCGGTTGATCACTATCCGGCAGCCACCCGCGAGATGATTGCGCGACGGACGACCGCGCCGGCGTCCTACGAGTCGTATTACGGTCTCGCCGAGCCGCCCTTCAGCCTGTCGCCCACAGTTCGATTCGCATTCCGCAGCGGAAGCTATGCCACCGCGTTCGATCAGGTGTGCCGCGCCCTCGAACGCCGCGAAGGTTTCATCGTCATCACCGGCGAGGTGGGCACTGGCAAGAGCATGCTCTGCCGTGCCGCGATGCAGGCCAGCGGTCCCAATACGTTCGTCTCGCTGATTCTCGATCCGTGCGTGACCGCCGAGGAGCTGCTCGCGCAGGTTCTCAGCGACTTCGGCGTGCTCGATCGCGACACCCGCTCGCCTCGTCGCGTGGCCCCTGCGCCGCTGCATCAGCTGATTGTCGTGCTGCAGCGCTTCCTGACATCGCTGGCGCCGCTCGGCGGCCGGGCGGTCGTCATCATCGATGAAGCGCAGCATCTTCACCCCGTGCTGCTCGAGCAGCTCCGTCTTTGGTCAAACCTCGATGGCGACGGGCCTCCGCTCCTGCAGGTCGTGCTGTCCGGTCAGCCGGAGCTCGACGCGCTGCTGGGGCGCGCCGAAATGCGCCAGGTGAGACAGCGCGTGTCCCGGCGCTGCGAGCTCACCTGCCTGACACGGAGCGAAGTCGCCGAGTACATCAATCATCGGCTCGACGTCGCGCGCGCGTCTGACGGCAATCAGACGCCAGGTCCGTCCGGGCTGTTGACGCAAGGTGATTTCTGGCAAGTACGTTTTGCACCGCCGGCGGTGAGAACCGTCGCTGCGCTGTCGCAGGGGGTCCCGCGTCTGGTGAACCTGCTGTCCGACCGCGCGCTCGAAGTCGGCTGCGAGCGGCAGGCGCGCGTGATCGACACGCGCATCGTCCGTGAGGCCGCGCGGCGCCTGAATCTGCAACCCGCGGGCATACCGCGCTGGCAGATGCAGTGGGCCGCGGCAGCCGCGGTCGTGGTGCTGCTCGCGGGAGGCGTCAGCTGGAAGGCCATCGCGCAGCGGAGCCAGGAGAAAACCGTGGCGCAAGTCTCCGCTGCCACCGCCGCCCCAACGCCCGATGCCCAACCGGCACCTGAGATCAAGGCTCTGGATGTGCGCAACAGCGTCACCGTTACGATCGCCACGCTGCGATCGGAACAGCGCGCTGCAGCCGTCGCCGCACAGCTCGTCGAAGCCGGATTTCCGGCGTTCACGCGCCGGCATCCTGACGGCGTCTCCCAGCAGGTCATCGTTGGCCCGTACGCGTCAGCCGAGGAAGCCGCGGCAGCACAGCGGGCGCTGGAGGCTCAGGGGGTCACCGGTGCCACCGTGCGTCTCGAAAGCTCGATGGCCGGCGGCCTGTAAGCCGTGGTCACCTTCTCACGCCTGACGGCCGCCTTCGTGCTGGCGGCAATCTTCCATAGCGCGCCCGTGTATGCGGCCGACACCCGCTTTCAGCATGTGTCGCTGCTGGCCGCGCAGGACCGCGTTTCGCTCGTTTTTGAATTGACGGGGGAGCCGCAGGACGTTGCGACACGGCGAGTCAGCGCGGCCGTGCTCGAGCTCGACGCCGGCCCGGTTGTCGGGCCGGCTCGACCCACGTCGTTCATGGCACCGCCGGGCGTGCGATTCGTGATGGGCGTATCGATTCACGCCGGAAGCGACACCGGCAACCGCCTCAAGGCCCGCATCACGCTCCTCGAACGCGCGCGCAGCGCCGTCCGGGTTCTCGGCCGTCGCGTCTACGTGGATTTCTCGCCGGACTCTCTGCCGCCGTCAGCGACTCAGCCCACACGCACCGCGGCGATGACAGCGCCGAGGGCGCCTGGTGCTCCCGCTGCTGGCACACCGGCTGTCGCCGCACAGTCGTCAGAGGCACCTGCGCCCTCACGACGTGAGGAGTATCGTGCCGCGGTTCAGCCCGCAATCGAGCGATTCGAGCAGTTGAGTTCATTCATGGTGTCCGCGGCGGCCTCACCGAGCGAGCCCGTGCTGAAAGCGATTGGCAGCACGCTTGTTGGCATTCAGGGTTTGCTGCTGTCGGTGGACGCGCCCGTGGAATCGAAGACGCTTCACGACCTGCTTTCGTCCGCCGTGGCAACGGCGTTGACAGCCGTCAGTCCCACCTTCACCGGCGATCGCACCGCCCAGGCACGTCAGGCCATGAGCCTGCTGGAGCAGGCTAAGAACAGTCGGTAGCTGGTAGTCGGTAGTTGGTCCGCCTGAAGGCGAACCCTACGACGCCGCTGCAGACCTGAACGGGACGACGGTGTGGCCGGCGCGATTACCGGGAGGAATCCGTCCGGCGAGCACTTCCTGGGCCTGCCTGACACGAGACGCATGGACGGGGTTGTTGGGCTCGCGTGCTGCGAGGTCTTCCGCAATCGCCAGGCCCTCTTCCGTCGCACCGCTTGCCAGGTAGGCATCGGCAAGCATTTCCTGTGCGTGTGACGCCGTTGGCCCGAGGTCGCCGTCCACCGCCACTTCAACCAGCTTGACCAGCGCGGCGATGCATCCGGGTGCACGCGTGACGAACCGCTGCAGCGCGGTTGCAGCCGGCTCCCACTGCGACCGTTCGGTCCAGTGAGAGGCCGTCATTTCAACGAGGACCACGGCGGTATCAACGACGTGCGGCGCCGCTGATGCGGCCAGCCCGGCGATGGCGTCCACCGTATCCGGTGCGTCGGCAAGCGTGCGCCGCGCAATCTCGATCGCTTCGTCCTCGCGACCTCCGCGAAGCAGGACCTCTATCAGCGCAAGCCGCGCTTCGGGGTCGGTGCCGGCCATGCCGGGCGACAGGTGCTCAGCAGCTGCGATCGCATCGCCCGTTTCGACGAGCATGCGCACCAGACGCGCAACCGTGGGCAGGTGATCCGGATCCTGCTGGAGTGCCTCGCGCAGGAGGTCGACCGCCTCGTCACCGAGCCCCGCCGCGTGCAGCGCGTCGGCCACTCGGCGGCGATGGCTGGTCGTCAGGGCATGCTCGCGGGCCCGCGCGAAATTGCCTGAGGTGATGGCCATCTGGAACACACGCTCGCGGAGCGCCGTGTCCGACGGATCGAGGGTGGCGGCTTCGGCCAGCGTCTCGCCCGCGGCCGCCATGTCATTCCGTGCAACCTGCTGATCGGCCAGCGCCAGGAGGTACTTGCGCCCCTCGACGGTCTGGCCCTGCGTAATCGCGAGCGCCGCGGCGTGCCCAAGCGCGTGCTCGTCGGCCGGCCTGACCGCGAGAATCTTCTTGTAGGTGTCGAAGGCGGGCTCGAGCTTCCCCTCGGCGCGCCAGGCGTCGGCGACCGACGCGAAGCGGCTGACGGCACCGTCTACGTCGCGCGACCGCAGATACAGCTGCGCGAGCAACAGTGCCGTGTCGCGATCGTCCGGCTGCTCGTCGACGAGACGCGTGTACGCCTCGATGGCTGGCTGCAGCTTGCCGACGCGAAGAAGCTTTTCCGCGGCGCGGATCGCCGCCTGTCGATCACCTGTCATAGAGAGGGGGTTCTCCGCGCCGGAGAGGGGCAAGTTGCGTTCCCCCGCGGGGTGTCCAGATGTGTGGAGCGGGGCCACGATTTGTGGCCTTTTTTGTGACGTTGTGTCAGTCGGCCGACGTTGGCGACGGGCAATTCCGTGCGCCGGGCGACAGGAAACGTCGTCGACTTACAAATTCCGGCGAGGCCAAAGCCTCGCCGCTGGCAGTATCTGCTGAGCGCTTCGCGCGTGGCGTCAGCCGACGGCGATCCAGACGGAGCCGACCGCGATGGCCAGAGTTGCGGCTGCCACCATCATGGCGCGCTGGGGAAGAGCTCCATGCGGCAGACGCGCAGCCGCGGCGCCGATGGCTGCCGAGAATGCCGTCATCGCAACCACGGTGCCCACGCCAAACGCGGCGATGTATGTCAGCGAAGCCGCCAGCGTTGGAAGCGCGAGCGCCGGCAGGACGCCAAAGAAGTGTGAGCTGCCGGCGATTCCGTGCAGGACTCCCAGGCAGAACGACGCGTGGGCATGCCCGAGCCGGCGGAGCCATCCAGGTCCTTCCTGAACGTGAAGATGCCGGTGCGACACGGCGCCGTGGGTATGCGCGGCGGTTCCTATCCGTCGGCTCCGGCGCAGCGCCCAGAGACCAACGGCAATCAGGGCAGCACCGACGATTCGCTCACTCCAGGCGGAGATCGCCTCGATCGGAGGCAACAGGTCGCGCAGTGTCACGGCGAGGACCGCCACCAGCACGACCCCGGATGCGTGTCCGAATCCCCATGTCCAGCCCGATACCCATCCGCGCCGCCGCGCGTCGATCGCCATGGGTGTGACCGCAGCGAGATGATCGGGACCGGCAAGGACGTGAACGACGCCGGCTAACGCGCCGGTGATGAGAGTGAGCACGGGAGTGTCTATCGTAAGACTACCAACTACTAACTACCAACTACCAACTAGCGAGGCGCCATCCGAATCGCACCATCCAGACGGATGACCTCGCCGTTCAACATCTCGTTCTCGAAGATGTGACGTACGAGTGACGCGTACTCTTCGGGACGCCCGAGCCGTGGCGGAAACGGCACCTGCTGAGCGAGCGACTGTCGCGCGGCTTCGGGGAGCGCACCGAGCAGCGGCGTATCGAAGGTTCCGGGGGCAATCGTCACCACGCGCACGCCCATTCGCGCGAACTCGCGGGCGATCGGCAGTGTCATGGCGACGATGCCCCCTTTCGAGGCGGAGTACGAGGCCTGGCCGATCTGTCCATCGAACGCCGCCACGGACGCGGTGTTGACGATGACGCCGCGTTCACCGCCCGGTGTGGCCTCGTTCGACGCCATGGCAGCCCCGGCAAGCCGGATCGCGTTGAACGTCCCGATCAGATTGACGCGGATCACTCGCTCGAAATGTTCGAGCGGCTGAATGCCATCCTTTGGCAGCACGCGCTCCGCCGCCGGAATGCCTGCGGCGTTCACCAGCCCGTGGACACCGCCGAGCTCGCCGGCCGCGATCCCGATCGCGCGCTGCACATCGCCCTCGACGGTAACGTCGCCTTTCACAAACCGCACCGCGCCGCGATGGCCGGCTTCCTTCGCGCGGCCCGCCTCATCGTTGAGGTCGATGACGACCACGCGGCCACCCGCCGCGACGACCATGTCCACCGCCGCACCACCGAGACCCGAGGCGCCGCCTGTCACGAGAACCGTTCGTCCGCTGAGTTGCATTTCCCGATCGTAGAGTAGGAATTACCGGGCCGCACCCTTGAAGTAGTCCGGGCCTGGTTCCAAAAACCCTTTCAGATGAACGTCGAAGCACGCGCGCCGTTTGGTCCGTGCGTTGCTGGACCTCCGCCGACCGTTCACGGCAAAAGGAGGTTCTGATGAAACGTCACTGGCCAGGTGTGTTCGTAGCGGTCGGGATCGCGACGACAGCCGTTCTCGGAGCGCAGGCTCCGCCGCAGGCGAACACTCCACCACAAGATGTCCCGGCGCCTCCGGGCATTCAGCGGAATACGCCGGCCCCGCAGGCCGAAGCGAAGGGAAATACCGTCACGATTGCCGGCTGCATTCAGGATGCGCCGATGCCAACTGCAAGCGCCGCATTACCGGCGCCAGCAGGCGCAGACAAGATCTTCTACCTGAACAATCCAGCAATGGCACCAGCCGCCGGCAATCAGAGCGCGGTGGGAACGTCGGGCCTGAGCCTGACAGGCTACAGGCTGGAAGGCGATACGAAGCTGATCACTCCGCATCTGAACCATCAGGTGCGCATCACCGGCAACGTCCAGAGCAGCGCCGGAGCGAAAGCCTTGCCCACGCTCAAGGTCGAGTCCGTGGCCATGGTCGCGGCGAAGTGCGATCCGGCGAAGTAGACCCTATTTCCCGTCAACGGAGAACGCGAGCAACACGTTTCCAGGTGTGCCGCCCGCCGTCGGATAGCCGGAGTTGACGAACACCATTCCGCTTCCGATGACCGGGCCCGGTCCGTCGATTGAACCCCCTCGGCCGGGCACTCCGTTGACGGTTTCGTACTCACGAATGGTGTCGAAGTCCCAGATGATCGATCCGTTCGCAGCCGAGTAGGCGCGCATGTGACCGTCAACGGAGCCTGAAAACGCCACGCCCGGCAGCGCCGACACGGCCGCAGACTGCGCGGGACTGCAGCGCGATCGCGTCCCGCATCCCGGAGGCGGCGTGTACCAGACGCGCTCGCCGTCCGCGAGGCGCAGCGCGAACATGCCTCCGCCCTGCTTCGGATCGGCGTCGGTGCTCGTGCTGTACGTGAGCATCACGCGTCCGATGTCAGACAGCGCGACGTAGATGTTCGTTCCGTCGGACGCCGAACCCCACTGCACGCCGCCCATCGTGCCGCCGCGGCCGATCCGTGTCTGCCACAGCACTTCACCGCCGGCGTCAGGATCGAGTGCGTGGACGACTCCGGATTTCTGGCCGGCGACGAGCATCCGCCGGCCATTGGCCAGCGTGACGAGGATTGGCGATGCGCCGAAGTCGAGGTCAGGACCGTTCGACACGGCGCAATTCGTCTTGTCGGGCAGACGGCATGCCGCCGTGTAGGCGTCTGACGTCGTCATCTGCCGCGACCACAGGATCTTCCCAGAGGCGAGATCGAGTGCGACGAACGCATCGCTGAGCGTTGTCGTCGGATCGGAGTAGTTGTTGCCCGTCGTGATGTACAGCGCATTACGTCGAGGATCGACGGCCGGGGTTGCCCAGACAGGTACGCCGGACGGTCCCCAGAGCTGCGCGCCAGCTGCGTTCTTCTTCGTCGGCTTTGGTTCCTCGATCATGTAGGTCTTCCAGACCTGCTTCCCCGTAGAGGCGTCGAGGGCGACGATGCTGCCGCGGAACCGGCAGCACTCATAGGTGGGAACGGCCGCCGCACCTTCTTCACCCGATGCCACGGGCACATAGAGCCGTCCGTCGTGCAGTGTCGGCGAGCCGCTTACGCGCGCGACGGAGAAGTCGTCCACCTTTGTCCGCCACAGCATCTTCCCGGTGGCCGCATCGAGCGCGTAAGCATTGGCGGCCATGTCACCGAAGAAGACCGCGAGCCGGGCGCCTTGTGTCGAAGCCATGGGACCGACGGTAACGGCCGATCGAACTCCGGCGCCCGCGTCGAAAAACCAGTGCACGCATCCGCTCGACGCGTCGAGCGAGTAGACCTTGCCGCCCCAGCTCCCGATGAACAGACGTCCGCCGGCAAGCGTCGCCTGGCTGTAGGACTGCAGATCGCCCGGGAAGGCGAATGCCCATTTCAGCTTCAGGCGCGGGACGTCTGCGGCCGTCAGGCCGGCGTTCTCCTGAAAGCGCGTGTTCGTCGTTCCGAGACCCCACGCTGTCCATCGCGCGCCGGAGTTCGGATCGAACGCGCCGCTTCGAGCGCGACACATTGCGGCAGCCGCCGGCGCTGTCTCGAGCGGGGCGCCGAAGCGTTTGCCAGTGAGGAACTCGGCAATCGCGCGCCGCTCGGCGGCGGTCCGGTTGTTGGCCATTGTCACCATCGAGCCCGTTTCCATGGCGGCGACCACACGTTCTGGAGTCATGGACCGGAACGCGTCGCGCTGAGGCGCGCGGTTGACGCCCGCATCGTGGCACTGGGCGCAGCTGCGCTGGTAGAGCGTGGCCGCATCGATGGGTTGTGCCTGCGCTGCCGGGGACGGGACCGCGATGGCTGACACTGCCAGGGCAAGAACGACTGTGTAACGCATGGCGCGGAGTATACGCCGTCAGAATGCTCTGGTTATGAGGTCCCGGCCAGGGCGATCGCGAGGCGGCCGATGGCCCCCGCGACCAGCGTAGAATCACTGCGCGTTCGATGGCCCTGCCTGCCGGAACCCGATTCGGCCCGTTCGAAATCCTGTCGCAGCTTGGCGCCGGCGGCATGGGCGAGGTCTATCGCGCGCGCGATGCCAGGCTCAATCGCGACGTTGCGCTCAAGGTCCTGCCGGAGGTCTTCACCGCCGATCCGGAGCGGATGGCCAGGTTTACGCGTGAAGCGCAGGTGCTGGCCTCGCTCAACCACTCGAACATCGGCGGCATCTACGGGCTCGAGGACGCTCAGGGACGACAGGCGCTGGTCCTCGAACTGGTCGAAGGGCCCACGCTTGCGGATCGCATTGCGCAGGGCGCGGTGCCGCTCGAGGACGCACTGCCCATCGCGCGGCAGATCGCCGAGGCGCTGGAAGCCGCTCACGACCAGGGCATCATTCATCGGGACCTGAAGCCAGCGAACATCAAGCTGCGTTCTGATGGCACCGTGAAGGTGCTCGATTTCGGTCTCGCGAAGGCGCTCAGTCGCACCGATCACGATTCGTCGGTGCGACCGGACGTGACGGCTTCGCCGACGCTGCTTTCGCCGGCAACGATGACGA
>Ga0247825_10001950_pt1 | contig 13633 bp, 9 predicted proteins | sample 13C_Vanillin_Day_FD_194413 | JGI IMG/M metagenome (GOLD analysis project Ga0247825, IMG submission 194413) | Soil microbial communities from agricultural site in Penn Yan, New York, United States - 13C_Vanillin_Day48 | ecosystem: Environmental > Terrestrial > Soil > Agricultural land | place...
CCTGGTCGAAACGCACGCGGCCGGTCTTCTCGATCGTCGCCCGAAGCGGCGCCGTCGGGGTGACGCGGCCACCCAGGATTTCGAAGACGAACTGCCGATCGGACGATGGGGGCAGCTCGAACTCGGTCTCGATGCCGCGCACCTCGGTCACTCGTCGTCGGATCTCCTGTGATCCCCGCACGAGCGGTCCATATTCCGGAAGCCGGTGCATGGTCATCGAGTCGGACAAGCGCGAAGGCTGGGCGACCGCGAACAGGAGCGCGAGGCACGTGGCAGCCACCGGCGCCAGAGGTTGCCAGGCGGTTGCAGCCAGCGCGACGGTCAACGCCGCGCTGGGGGCGATCGTCAGAAACCAATAGTGGTTGAACGCCTGTTGCCAGAACGAAAAACCGACGCCTGCGAAGACGAGCGGCACGTATGTAATGGCTGCCAGCGCGATGTCATGGCGGGTCCGAAACGCGGTGACGAGAGCGCAGACCGTCAACAGCGGGGCAAACCAATCGAGCTCCCATGGGCGAAGCAGGATGAACGCGTTCGCGTCGGCCACCTCGCGAAAGGCCGCCGCCGGTCTGAAGGTGTCCGGATGGCCGATCGTGAACAGGACGTTGTCGACGACGACCGGTGGAGTCGTGCGTTTCTCGGGATGAAGGGCGCGATCGAGCAGGAAAGGAGCCTCCAACGCCAGCACGATGATTCCGGCCGAAAGCACGTACTGAACCACCCGATGGAGACGGTTCGCCAGAACGTCGCGCGCGATGAGCGACGCCGCGAGCGGGGCGGCAAAAAACACGGCAGAGGAGTGCGACTGAACCGCGAGAACCGCCGCACCGGTCGCCGCGGCGTCGGACCAGAGGGATGGGTCCTGGCCTCCGAGCAGGATGAAGGCGATGGCGATCTTGACGAACGCGACGGCGAGCGGTGGATTCCAGATCGTGGCCGTGAGCGCCATGTCGTACGGAGCTGACGCGATCAGAAGAGTGACGCCGACAGCCAGAGCGGGCGATGCGAAGCGCTTCCAGAGGACGATGAACAGAAACGCATCTGCCAGGGACTGAATGACGCTCAGTCCGATCCCGCCCGCGTGCGGAAGGTTGTCCACCCACGGGCCAACGAGATGCCGGATCCCCCACATGGTCCAGACGAACGCTGGCCCAAGGGTTGTGCCTCCGACCGAGCTGGGCCCGCCGCCGAGGGGCAGCTCATCCCAGGGTCCGAGAGCGATACGCCAGTAGAGAATCTGGTCGCCGAGCAGCCAGAACGTCTCGGAGATGTGTCGGGTGCGGAGAAACGTCAGGTACAGGAACAGCGCGAGCGCGACCACGATGCGGACTCGCGCTGAGCTAGTGGACCAGAATCGCTGCCGCATCGTATCCGTCGTGATTCTACACACTTGACCCGCGTCGATCAGGGCCCGTACAATTGCTCGGTTTTCTCCAGAAGGCTTTTCCCGACAACGATGAACAAGCGTGCGTTAATCACCGGGATCACCGGTCAGGACGGCTCGTACCTCGCAGAGTTGCTGCTGGAGAAAGGGTACGACGTCTTCGGCATGGTGCGGCGCTCGAGCGCACCCAATCTATGGCGCATCGAGCATTTGCTGGATCGCGTGACGCTCAAGCCAGCCGATCTGCTGGATCAGCTGTCAATCATCCGGCTCATCGACGAAGTGCGTCCGCACGAGTTCTACAACCTGGCCGCCATGTCGTTCGTCCCCGCATCCTGGGACCAGCCGATGCTGACCGGTGAATACAACTCCCAGGGCGTGACGCGCGTGCTCGACGCGATCAGACAGGTCGATCCGACGATTCGCTTCTATCAGGCGTCGTCGAGCGAGATGTTCGGGAAGGTGCGCGAGGTGCCGCAGACCGAGAATACGCCATTTTATCCACGGAGCCCGTACGGCGTCTCGAAGGTCTTCGCGCATTACATCACCGTCAATTACCGTGAGAGCTACAACTTGTTTGCCGTGTCCGGCATGCTCTTCAACCACGAGTCGCCGCGCCGTGGCCTGGAGTTCGTGACCCGTAAAGTGACGGATCTGGTCGCCCGCATCAAACTGGGACTGACCGATACTCTACCCATCGGGAACCTCGATGCGCATCGTGACTGGGGGTTTGCTGGAGATTACGTTCGCGCGATGTGGCTGATGCTCCAGCAGGATCAGCCGGACGACTTCGTCATCGCCACCGGCATCAGCCATTCAGTGCGCGAGCTGGTCGAAATCGCGTTCCAGCACGTTGGGCTGGACTGGCAGAAGTACGTCCGTACCGATCCGGCGCTACTGCGGCCAGCCGAAGTTGACCATCTGCTCGGCGATTCCTCCAAGGCGCGCTCCGTCCTGAAGTGGACACCGACCGTGAATTTCAAACAGCTGATCGAAATAATGGTCGACGCCGATCTCGAGCGCCATTCAGCATCGCCTCGCGTCCCCGCACGGGTGACGACGCCTTGAGCGCCGAGCGATCTGCGCTGCAGCAGCGCCAACCCGTCGGCTTCGACTCCCTGATCGAACGCATCAAATCACGCCAGGCGAGAGTCGGCGTAATCGGCCTGGGGTACGTCGGCCTTCCACTGGCCGTCGAGTTCGCGCGGGCAGGCTTCGACGTGACCGGATTCGACGTCGACGAGCGCAAGAACACCGACATCAACGCCGGCCGCAGTTACATTCCCGACGTGCCCTCGTCGGAGCTCCAGTCGGCCGTGACTGCGAACAAGCTCAGCGCTACGCAGGATCTCTCCCGGCTCGGTGAGATGGACGTCATCGATATCTGCGTGCCGACGCCTCTTCGGAAGACCAGGGATCCGGACCTGTCGTACGTCGTGAAAGCCGTTGAAGGCGTTGCGGCGACGCTCCGCAGCGGCCAGCTCGTCGTTCTCGAGTCCACCACGTACCCGGGTACGACGGACGAAGTCGTGCGGCCGATGCTCGAGGCGAACGGCCTCGAAGCGGAGCGCGATTTCTTTCTGGCTTTCTCGCCCGAGCGCGTCGACCCGGGCAACGTCGCTTTCTCGACGCGCACCATTCCCAAAGTGCTCGGAGGGGTGGGGCCGCGCAGCACCGAATTGGCATCCTCCCTGTACGGGTCGATCATCGCGAGCGTGGTGCCGGTCAGCTCGACCCGCGTGGCGGAAATGGTGAAGCTGCTCGAGAACACGTTTCGCGCCGTGAACATCGGTCTCGTCAACGAGATCGCGCTGATGTGTCACAAGCTGAACATCGACGTGTGGGAAGTGATCGACGCCGCCAAAACGAAGCCGTTCGGCTTCATGCCGTTCTATCCCGGACCAGGCCTGGGCGGCCACTGCATCCCGATCGATCCCTACTACCTTTCGTGGAAGGCGAGGCAGAGCGGGTTCGAGGCGAGATTCATCGAGCTGGCCGGCCATGTCAACAGCGCCATGCCCGAATACGTCGTACAGCTCGTCGCCGACGCGTTGAACTCCGTGCAGAAGCCGATCAACGGGTCAAGCATCCACCTGTTCGGTGTGGCGTACAAGCGTGACGTCAACGATATGCGCGAATCGCCGGCGCTCGACATCGTGGAGCTCCTGCGGCGACGGGGTGCGCACGTCAGCTACACCGATCCGTTCGTGCCGACTCTGTCGCATGGCGGCGAACTGTTCGAGTCGATTCCTTTCGATCGCGCCGTTGCACACGAGTGGGACTGCGTAATCGTGGCGACAGACCATGCTCAGTTCGATTACGCGCGCGTCGCCGCCCTCCCGCTCGTCGTAGACACGCGCAACGCCTGCAAGGCGTTCAGCGGGCCTGGAAGAATCTTCAAGCTGTAAAAAGGCTAAAGGCTAAAGGCTAAAGGCTAAAGGCTAAAGGCTGGGGGTAGGCCGGGGGCAGGAGGTTGAGCCCAGGACTCCCCTACGGCGCGTGCGTCCGTGCCTCCGCGACCGGGAGCTGTCCGAGCAACGCGCGCGCCGAGGCGAGCAACTGATCGACACCGAGCGGCTTCTGCAGAATCTCCGCGCCGAGCACTCGGAGCTCTTCCCGTACGTCGTCTGGGAGGATGGATTCGCCGGTGACCACCATGACCGGAATGTGTCGATGGATCGGCTGCTCCCGGAGGCGATACAGGAACCCGACGCCGTTGATCATCGGCATGCGGAAATCCAGGACAATCGCGTCGGGCGGAGCGGCATTGAGCTCGCGCAGCGCCTCCTCCGCGCTGTGCACGGCATGTGCGCGGTAGCCCGCGCGCACCAGTGCAAGGGCGAACGCTCGCGCCAGCACGACGTCGTCATCCACAATCAGAATCGTCGCCGGACCTTTCATCGAAACGGACCCCCTTCAGGCATGCGCCGCCCGCAGTTGTTGTAAGTGTTATCGGCTGAAAATACCGCCAGTTTGCGGTCTTAAGTCGCGCCGGCGTCAGACTGTGCACTCGCGGGCAACCCGCGATCGACCGGCATTGTCGCGCGTGACAAGGTTCGTTCGTCGCCCACAATTCCGTAATCGGCCATTGAGGCGGTTTGGGTGGTCTGCACAACAGCTACCGAGCACACTGCCAATCGGATACGTGGCGGCATTACAATTGCGAGAGGCCGCTGGGCGATGGCTGCGAAAATCCTCATCGTTGAAGACGATACCGCGAGCCGTACTGGCCTCGTGAAGATTCTTCAAAATGCCGGACATGAGGTCGTTGGCGCCGCGACTTTCGACGAGGGTCGGCGGCTGCTGACGGAGACCAACCCCGATCTGCTGATCGTGGACCTCCGGCTGGGTGGATTCAACGGCCTCCAGCTCATAGTCACCCGACCGATGCCAGCTATCGTCATCACTGGCTTTGCGGATCCGGTTCTCGAAACGGAAGCGAAGCACCTCGGGGCCGACTTTCTGATGAAGCCGTTCAAGCCGTCGGCACTCCTGAGGCTCATAGACGAGAAGCTGGGGACCGACCCGGAATCGGCCTTCGATACGCCAAGGCGCTGGGCACGGAAGCCGGTACCCGGCGAGCTGGTCGGCCGAGTGGATTCGTCCCGCGCACGCATTCTCGACGTCAGCTACGGGGGGTTGCGTTTCGAGCTCGATGACAACGCGGTCCTGTCGCTTCCCCCGTCCTTCGAGATCAACCTGCCGTCAAAGGACGTGGCGGTTCACGTCGATCTGGTCTGGCAGAGCCGCACCAACGAAGGGAGCTGGCTGTGCGGGGCTGCGCTGTCGCAGACCGACACCGCAACCGCAAGCGCCTGGCACGGCCTCGTCGACGCTCTCGCCTGAGCTCCATAGAAGAACCAGGGTCTCCAAGTCTGCCGCTCAGCCGGCAGCGACGATCTCGTCGAGCCGGAAGTGCAATCGCGCGAGAGAGACACCGTGCTCGGCGCACAGGCTGCGCAGCGTGTCCAACCGATCGACGCTGATGAGGTGGGTGGTGATGACCACGGTGTCGACCGCACCGTTCGCAATGAGGGACGTGAGCGACGCGAAGTCTCCGAGCACCGGGTACCCCTGCATCCGCGAGCGCGCCATCCCCGGGTCATCGTCGATGAAGCCGAGCATGCGGTACCCTTCAGCGGTCCGGCTGAGGATCTCTCGGACCGCGATCGCGGCGCCGTCCCCGGCGCCGTAAATAATCAGACGCTGGCCCGCATGACGCCGCCGATGCGCGAACTCGCTGATCAGCCGGAACGAGGCGCGGGATCCGCCGAGCAGCAGCATCAACAGCGCGGCGTAGATGACGAACACACCGCGTGAGTAGTTTTCGAAGCGGTAGAGATAGACGACGAGGAAGACGCTCGTGAGCGTTCCGAGCAGAACACCCTTGACGAAAGTGACGGCGTCCATCAAGCCGAAGTACTGCCAGACGCCACGATACGCGCCGACTCCGACGAGCGTCAGCATCTGAATGCCGACCACGAGAGGCAGCGACTGCAGAAAGCTCCGGAAGAACACGCCAAATTCAGGTCCCTCGAATCGCAGGCGATACGCGCTGTAGTAGGCGATTGTCACCAGGCACGCGTCGAGCACCACCTCGGCCACCCGGCGCTTGTACATGAAGCCGACAACGAACGGTGTAATGCGGCCCGTCGAAACCAATGCGTCTTCCGCATCGGTGTAGACGCGGATGTGGGCCAGATACACGGCGAAGATGATCATGGCCAACAGGAACACGGCGGCCGCGAGGCTGGGCCAGTCGTTCTGAAACCGTGACAGCGAAATGGCGAGCAGGCCTCCAAGCGCCGACAGAGTCCAGAGCACCGCGACCGCCGCCCGCTCCGAGAGACCCATGGCGACCAAACGATGAGACGAATGATCGCGTCCCCCTTGCGCGGCGCTTCGACCCGAAACCAGGCGCGAGACGGTTACCAGCGTCGTGTCGAAGATGGGGATGAGCAGTACCATCAGAGGCGCCGCGACAATCGACAGCACGCTCGACGTGCCGTTGCTGGCGCTCTGCGCGCTGAGCGTGAGGACCGCGAGATTCAGGCCGATGAAGAGGCTGCCGCTGTCCCCCATGAAGATCGAGGCCGGGAATAGGTTGTAGACGAGAAACCCCGCCATCGCGGCGAGCAGGAGCGTCAGGTACATCGCTTCGGGTGTCGCCCCTTCGGTCATCACGAGCGTGGCCAGCAGCGCCGTTCCGGCGATCAGGCCGGTGCCGGCGCAGAGGCCGTCCATGTTGTCCAGGAGATTGAAGGCGTTCGTCAACCCGACGATCCACACCATCGTGAACAGCGTGTCCAGGGTCAACGAGTGCACCCACGACAGGCGATAGCCGAAGAATACGAACAGGGATGCGATGGCGATCTCGGCGACGAGCTTCGCGTAAGGCTTGAGATCGACGAGATCGTCCACGAGGCCCAGCCCGAACGTCAGGGCGGCGCCCGTCAGCAGGACGGGGAGCTCAGTCGGGCGTCCTAGCAGAGCGAAGACAACCAGAACGGTTGTCGCGATGGCGACGCCACCGAGGAGGGCGGTCGGCCGTCGATGCCAACGATCTTCCTTCGGCTGGGCTGTGTATCCGAGGCGCAGGGCTGCGAACCTGCACAACGCCACGAGCGTCAACGAAACGCCGAAGCCAACCAGCGCGATGACAGCAAGTCGAGCCATCGAAAGCGTTTCGATTGTACCAATCCGTCATCTCCGACTGTCGGAGTATCGGCGCAGGTACGGCACGGCGATGCCGACTCTCATCGAGCGGCGAAGCGCCCAGGGATCGACGTGCAGAACAGCTTGAACGCGTTTTCGTCGCCTCCAGACCGCCGGCAGACCGCGCAACGCGTCGATCTTGGCCCTCCATACCGCCTTCCCCTGTGCCCGCATCGGGTAAAAGAGCAGAGCCGCGAGATTGAGGGCCAGATGTTGGGGCAGGTAGACCCAGAAGAGGGGAGCCGGCATGTTCTTCACGAAGGTCCAGACGGCGTTGCGCTCGCCGTGATAGACGGCGAAGTCACTCCGATAACCGCTCGATGCCGAGCTGACGTGTCGAACGACAGCCGAGTGCACGTACAGGCAGCGATGCCCCCGAAGCCTCAGCCGGAAGCCCAGATCGACGTCTTCGAAATAGCAGAAGAACTGCTCATCGAAGCCGCCGACTTCCTCGAATGCCTCTCGTCGGTAGAGTGCGGCGGCGGCGCACGGCGCGAAAACCTCCGCATCAGCAGCCGGCCACTCAGTACATGAAACACGATGGCCGATCCGCCACGCCCGTCCTGAAACATGATAGCTGTCGCCGGCGCCGTCAAGACGGTCGGGGCTCGCATCGAGCCGCATCTGACTTGCGAACGCCGCGACATCCGGGTGGCGCTCGGCGGCTGCGACGAGCGCCTCCAGCCACGCCGGCTCGGGGAACGCATCGGGGTTGAGGAGCGCAAAGGCGTCGACCTGACCCGCGGCGCGGGCGGCGATGTTGTTCGCCCGGGCGAAGCCTGCGTTTTCAGGAAGGCGGATCAGCTCGGCGCCGAGGCGAGTGTGAAGGGCTTGAATGGCGTGACGGGCAGAATTCAGCGATTCGTCGCTGCTGCCGTTGTCGACGATGACGACCTTGTCCGGTCGTCGAGTCTGACGCTCGAGCGACTCGAGACATCGACGCAATAAATCGCCTGCATTCCAGTTGACGATCACGACAGCGACAGTCATCTGGCCACACGCCGTCGTGGGCTTCCAGCGCTCACGCTCCTATCATCGTGCAAAGCCGTCTGAACCTTCGAGTGCCACCACGCGCCAAAACGCGAACTGCCGAACGATCCTGCCTCGTGTAAGTAGCACAACGAATCTGTTTGGGAAGTGGTCCGCGAGGCGCCCGGCCACGGGCGGTCGAGCGGGCTAACTGACACTCCATCACCATTTAGGTCATCGGCGACCTGCTTGACATATGGTACGAGCCTTGCGCAGTTGTTCAGTTTCTAACTAAACTCTGACCTGCGTTTTACCGGAGTTTTCGATGACCCGTATCGTCGTCTTCTTGTTGGCCGCAGTGGCGCTGTTCGGCGTAGCTCCGGGATCCGCCCAGACTCCGATCCGTCTGGCCTGGAACCCATCGGGCGGCGACACGCAGGGATACCGGATCTACTACGGTACGGCGTCGAATCAGTATTCGAGCTTCATTGACGTGGGCAACACCACGACGGCCAGCTTCATCCCACCGGTTCCGAACCGAATCTATTACTTGACCGTCAGAGCTTATAACTCCCTGGGGCTGAGTAATCCTTCGAACGAAGCCGCGGCGTGGGTGGGAGTCATCTGGCGAACGCCGTCGCTCCTCGGCATGGGGGACTTCGACGGAGACGGCCGGGCGGATCCGATGGTGTATCGCGGCACCACGGGTGAGTGGTTTGCCAGCAAGTCGGGTGGCGGCCTTGCTCAGGTCTCATGGGGCGCGCCTACGATGGGCGACGTTCCGGTCCCCGCCGACTACGATGGCGATGACAAGTCCGACTACGCGGTGTATCGAGGCACCACCGGTCAATGGTTCCTGAACCAGAGCAGCGCCGGGGGGACGACGCTTTCGTGGGGTGCGCCGTCTTTCCAGGATATTCCGGTGCCGAAAGACTACGACGGCGATGGCAAGGACGACGTCGCGGTGTACCGGCGTGCGACCGGACAGTGGTTCATTCGTCAGTCGGGAAATGGGCAGCCACGCAACGTCACATGGGGAGCGTCGGGAAACGACGACGTGCCGGTGCCCGGCGATTACAATGGCAACGGGCTCGCCGATGTCGCGGTGTACCGGCGATCGACGGGTCAGTGGTTCGTGCTCTTCGATAACGGCACGACAGTGACATGGTCCTGGGGCGCCCAATCCTTCGCCGACGTTCCCGTCCCCGCCGATTACGATGGAGATGGGCTCTGCGATATCGGAATATTTCGGCTGAGCTCCGGTACCTGGATCGTCCATTTGTCCACGAATGGCTCGCGAACGCTGGTCTGGGGCGCACCGTCGCTCGGCGACGTCCCGATACCGGCGGACTACGACGGCGATGGCAAGGCGGACGTCGCTGTCTTCCGGGCGTCGACAGCGACCTGGTACATTGCCTATGCGGCGGGCGGATCCGCGACGTTCTCGTTCGGTGCGTCCAGCTTGGGCGACACCGTGGGCGGCGTCCAGGAGACCGCGATCGTCCCGCTGCAGTAATCGCAACGACCGTCACTAACTTCCCGTCGCGACCGTTCAACCGATCGAGTATTATCGAGGCGCTCTTCGCCAATTGAGACCTCGTTGATTCAACGACCTGCTCGGCTGTTCAGCCTCCTTCTGGATGCCGCGTTCGGGGTTTGTTCCTATCTCGCGTCCTACTTCCTCCGGTTTCCAGGCGGCGAGCTGCCGACGTTCCTTCCGACCATGTGGACCACCGTCCCCGTGGTCGTCGGGAGCCAGCTCATTTCTCTGCTGGCAGTTCGTGCCTACGTTCCACAGCCCCGGTCGAGCTGGCTGTTCCGGGTAGTTGTCGGCGCTCTACTCGGGACCGCGGGATCAAGTCTTGTGATCGGGGTCGCGCTGGGCTTCGAGGGGGTTTCGCGGGCGGCATTCGTCGCCGACGTGTTGCTGTTTTCAATCGCCGCGCTCGGCTGGCGGGGTATCTGGGTGCTGCGGGCGCGCGCGCGGCTGGACGATGGCACACATCCAGCGAGCCTCGAGTTGGTCGATCGCGCCGAAGAGATGACGACCCTCCGTGGGGTCGTCATGAGCCTCTATCGCTACCGCGAGCTGCTCAGAAGTCTCGTGCTCAAGGACCTCAAGCTGAAGTACCGCGGTTCGGTATTCGGGTTCCTCTGGTCGCTGGCGAATCCGCTGTTGATGATCGTCGTCTACACGGTGGCCTTCACCGTCATTCTGCGGGTTCGCACGCAGCAGTTCGTCTTCTATCTGCTGCTCGGTCAGCTGGCGTGGACGTTTTTCGCAAGCTCCGCCGCGATGTCGACCGGCGCCATCGTCGACAATGCTCCGCTGATCAGGAGTGTGTTTTTCCCGCGCGCGATTCTGCCCATCGGGACCGTTCTCTTCAATCTTGCGCAGTACCTGCTCACCATCTCGGTCTTTCTCCCGGTCACGCTGACCTGGTACGGCGTGCCGTTGTCGGCGCCGATGCTGCTGTTTCCCGCCTTTCTCGGCCTTCAGGCGCTGTTCAGCATCGGCGTGGCGTTGATCCTCGCCACGCTGACGGCGTTCTTTCGCGACGTGCGTCATCTGCTGGACGTTGCGCTCGCCGTGCTGTTCTGGACGACTCCGATTCTCTATGAGCTCGCGCAGGTGCCGGAGCGACTGCGTCTGCTCATCCTCCTGAGCCCGATGTCGCCGTTTATCGTGGCTTATCAGCAGCTGTTCTTCTATCGCCAATGGCCCGAAGCAACGGTGTGGCTCATCGCCGGCACCTACGCCGTCGGCGCGTTCGTGATCGGCGCCACCTTGATTCTGGCGTTCGAAGACCGGTTTTCGGAGCAGCTGTAGAGATGACAGCGATCGAGGCGCAGGCCGTTTCAAAGCGATTCCTGCTCAGACACAACGCGTCTGTGGAGCTGAAGGTTCGTTTTCTCGGCATTCTGCACTCGGAGCGGCGCGAGACGGTGGAGGAGTTCTGGGCGCTCAAGGGCGTGTCGCTCACGATCAAACGCGGTGAGGCTGTCGGACTTGTCGGTCGAAACGGCTCGGGCAAGAGCACATTTCTGAAGCTCGTCGCCGGGACCCACCGTCCGACGAGCGGTCATCTGCTCGTCGCCCGCAATGCCCGGATCGCCTCGATGATCGAGCTCGGCGTGGGGTTCCATCCCGAGCTGACCGGCCGGGAGAACGTGCTCCTCAACGCAGCCATCCACGGGCTGACGCGTGCCGAGATCGACGCGATCTACCCGGCGATCGTCGAGTATTCGGGCCTGGAACATTTCATCGACGTACCGATCAAGAACTATTCGTCAGGGATGCACATGCGGCTGGGGTTTGCCGTCGCGGCCAACCTCGATCCGGACATTCTTCTGTTAGACGAGATTCTTGCCGTAGGCGATGCCGATTTCCGCCAGCGCTGTAACGGGACCGTCGAGGAATTCCTCGACAAGGGCAAGACGATCCTCTTCGTGTCGCACGACAGCGAAGCGGTGCGCGCCATCTGCCATCGCGTCTGCGTCCTCGAACAAGGTGAGCTCGTCTTCGACGGCGGTGTCGAGGACGGCCTCTCGTTCTACGATCGGTTGCTCACGCACCGGGCAGACCACGGCGACGTCCGGATACGCCCGGCCCTGCGTGAATCCAACTAAGAATGGCCAGCAGTCTCCCTGCCAACAAAGCGGACATCACGGTGTACTACCCGGCGACGAGCACGTGGTACATCATCCAGTCGTCGAACTCGACGGGTCGCGTGGTTACCGTCCCGTGACGCTCGACCCGCGCTCCGGGCATGGCGAAATTTGGGCACGGCCGACTCGGTCTTGCCCAAGTCGCGGCGAAACACAGCGCACCTGGCACCGAAATTGCTGACCTGTGGGTTCGTCAGAAGTTCCTGCCCGGCCCATGCAGCCCGTCAAAAGTAGTCGTCGACGAAACGCCCCGAGCGTCATAACTGTCGGGATGCTGGCTGTCGCCTTCGCGCTGCTGTCAAGAACGACACCCTCTGCCCAAGGGGGGGACGCAACGCCTCCGACGGTAACCGCGCAGTCGCCCGCCCCAGGGGCGGAGGGGGTCTCGACCGCGGTCGACGTCAGCGCGACGTTCAGCGAGCCGATTCAGCCTGCCACGCTGGTGATGCAGTTGCGGGACTCGAACAATGTGCTGCGGTCCTCACAAGTCAGCTACGACCCTGACACGAAAACGGCGACTCTCGATCCCGATAGCGACCTTGAGGGCGGCCAGACTTTCACGGTCACGGTCAGCGAGGTCCAGGATCTGGACGGGAACCAGATGACAGAACTCAGTTGGTCATTCACGACAGCCACGCTGGGCTTCCAGGACGTCCTCCTTCCACAGACTGGACTCGTGAACCCAACCGTCATCCAGTTCGCGTCCGATGGGCGTCTGTTCGTCGCGGAGAAGAGCGGTCGACTTTTCTTCTACGACAACCTCGACGATTCCACGCCCACTCTATTTGCGGATTTGACGACAAACGTGCACAACTACTGGGACCGCGGGATGCTCGGCATGGCGCTGCATCCCGCCTTCCCCGCGATCCCGTACATTTATGTCCTCTACACGTTCGACGCCGTGCTTCCGGGGTTTCCACCTCCGCGGTGGGGAACCGTCGGGGCCGCGAGCGACGGCTGCTCCAACGGCGCAACGGACGATGGGTGCGTGGTGACCGGACGGCTGTCTCGTCTCAATCTGAATGACTTTTCCGGAACGCCTCTCACTACCGAGAACGAGAGCGTCCTGGTCGAAGACTGGTGGCAACAGTTCCCAAGCCACTCCTTGGGGAGTCTGGGGTTCGGCGCCGACGGGGCACTCTATGCCAGTGGGGGCGAGGGAGCCAACTGGAACTACGTTGACTCGGGTCCACCTGCTTCGCCGGTTGGCGATCCACCCGCCGGAGATCCTGCGAGCGAGGGAGGCGCGCTCCGGAGCCAGGATCTCAGAACTGGAGGTGACGCCGTCGGCTTGAATGGCGCGGTCATTCGCATCGACCCCGACACCGGTGCCGCGCTGCCGGATAACCCGTTGTTCGCCTCTGGCGACGCCAACGCGCAACGCATCGTGGCGTACGGCTTTCGCAATCCGTTTCGATTCACAATCAAGCCCGGCACCAACGAGTTGTGGATCGGCGACCCCGGTTGGGCCGCTTGGGAGGAGATCAATCGGGTACCCGATCCGCTCAGTCTGCTCGTCAGGAACTTCGGGTGGCCGTGCTACGAAGGCGATGAGCCCAGTAGCTACGAAGCGGCGAGTCTCCCAATTTGTGCGGACCTTTACGCGGAATCACCGGCACAGTCGGGATTGACCGGTCCGTACTTCGCTTACATCAATGATCAGCCGGTTGTCGCAGACGAGGCATGTCCGGTGGGCAGTTCGTCGATTTCGGGTCTGGCCTTTTATCCCGAATCCGGAGGGACCTATCCGAGCGCCTACAATGGAGCCCTGTTTTTCGCCGACTACTCGCGGGACTGCATCTGGGCCATGCGCCTTGGCGCCAACGGCTTGCCCGATCCCACCGACATCGTGACGATTAAATCGAACCCGGGGGACCCGCGGGAAGGCCCCGTTCA
>Ga0247825_10001952_pt1 | contig 13612 bp, 11 predicted proteins | sample 13C_Vanillin_Day_FD_194413 | JGI IMG/M metagenome (GOLD analysis project Ga0247825, IMG submission 194413) | Soil microbial communities from agricultural site in Penn Yan, New York, United States - 13C_Vanillin_Day48 | ecosystem: Environmental > Terrestrial > Soil > Agricultural land | place...
TCGAATCGTTCGAATCGTTCGGATCGTTCGAGACGTTCGAGACGTTCGAGTCGTTCGAGGCGTTCGAGTCGTTCGAGTCGTTCGAGTCGTTCAAGCGTGAGGCAGCGGCCGCTCGTTCTGTTCTTCGTGCTCGCGTACGCGGGCGGATGGCTGGTGTTCGTTCCGCTTGCGCTGCTGCAGGGTTCGCTGGTGTGGACGGCGCTGGCGACGATCGCGCCAACTTTGGCAGCGGTCATCACACATCGAGTGACCACCGGCAGCTACAGTGCTTTCCGCGTCATTGCCGGGTGGCCGCGCGCGCTTGCGGCCGGGCTCGCCGGCGTGCTGCTGATGATGTTCACCTACGTGGTGCTGCCGGGAAACACCGCGACGGATCCGAGCCGGCTGGAGTGGTCGGCGCTGACGTCTCTCAGCGTTTACAACTATTCGACCCTCATTGGCGGGCCGCTGGGCGAGGAACCGGGCTGGCGAGGCTACGCACTGCCCAGACTGGAGGCCGCGCTCGGCCCGGTGCGTGGAACGATCGTCCTCGCCTTGCTGTGGGTCGGATGGCATCTGCCGCTGTTCTTCTATCCCGCGTGGGTCAGCACTCCGGCGTGGATCTACCTCCTCATCCTCGTCGGCGCATCATTCATTCTGACGTTCGTCACCAACCTCGCGCGCTTCAACGTGCTCGCGCCCATTGCCGCGCACGCGGCGTTCAACACCGTGTCTGGATGGCTGGCTGGGTTCTTCGCGAACACCCGGCCCAATGTCGGCGTGCCGTTCGAATTGGTACTGGCGCTCTGTGGACTTGCCGTCAGCGCGGTGTTGATCGGAGCCACGCGTGGCCTGCTGCGCTATGAGGAAAGGCCGACCTTCAGGTCGGCCTCTACCTGACTTCAGCCTGGGGCCTGATTCTGATTCCTGGGGCCTGATTCCTGAGGCCTGCCCTAGATCTGCTGCGCGTCGAGGACCCGGCGGATCACGTCGGCCTTGACCTCGATTTTCAGACGCTCCTTGGCCTTGGTCATATACGAGGCGAAGAAGCGCGCGCGGCGCTCGTTCACGAGCTCAGCGCGGAAGCGTTCGCGCGCCAGGCGGAATTCCTCCGGCGTGATGTCGTCGCGATCGACGACGCGGACGATGACGGTCGCGTTCGGGGTCTGAATCGGATCGCTGACGCCGCCCTTGGGCAGTGCGAACGCCACCTTGTCCACTTCGGCGCTGACGCCGACGTCGGGCAGCGCGCTGTCGCGGGCGACGAGCTGGCTTTCCTTGGCCTCGAAGCCCTGTGCTTTTGCCGCCGCCGCGAAATCCGGCGCCGACTTCAGCTGCGCGGCGATCGCCGACGCGCGCTGGCGGCTCAACTCGTTCGCCCGTGAGCGAATCAGATCCTCGCGCGCGCGATCCTTGACCTCGTCCAGGTTAGGCGTGTACGGCTCTTTCTTGCCGGACACGGTAATGAAGACCGGACCGCGCGACGATGCCAGCGGCTCGCTGACCGCGTTGTCCTGCATCGTGAACGCCGCATCGGCGACCTGCGGCGCCGCGCCCAGTCCCGGCACCGGTTCGGCGCGCTGGAAGAAGCCGGTTTCCTCGACCTTCAGCCCCAGCTCCGCGGCCACCTTGTCCAGATCCGCCGGATTCTTCACGCGGCTGACCAGCTGCTGCGATCGGTCGGTAATCTGTCGATCCGCAATCTGGGACGCGAGGATTTCCTGAATACGCGGCCGCACCTGATCGAGCGGCTGCGTCGCGCCAGCCTGTTTGTCCACGGCCTTGATGATGTGGAAACCGTACTGCGTTTTCACCAGATCGCTGATCTGTCCCGGCATCAGCGAGAAGGCGCTCGCCTCGAACTCCGGCACCATCTGGCCGCGTGGGAAGTAATCGAGATCGCCGCCCTTCTCCTTGCTGCCTGGATCCTCGGAATACTGCTTCGCGAGGGCGGCGAAGTCAGCGCCCCCCTTGGCCTTCGCCAGTAGTTCCTCGGCCTGCTTGCGGACGGCTGCTTCGTCCTTGCCGCCGGTGTTCAGGAGGATGTGACTCGCCCGTACGCGTTCCGGAGTCTGGTACTGCTGGATGTTGTCGTTGTAGTAGCGCTGGATATCGTTCGGCGGCACGGCCACGCGCTGACGCGCCTGTTCGCGATCGAGCAGCAGGTACTTCACCTTGCGCTGCTCGCCGACGCGATAATCCGTCTTGTGCGAGTCGAAGTACGCGGCGACGTCGGCATCTGTGACGGTCACCTGCGATCGGAATTTGTCGGCCGTGAGCGCCACGACCTGGAGCTTCGCCTTTTCGTTGCGGCGCCGGTATTCGCTCTCGAGCTCGGAGTCGGAGACGGCGATCCAGTCGGTCAGCGCCGACCGCAGCTTGTCCAGGACCAGGGTGCGGCGCAGTGAGTCCTCGAACTGCGACTTCGTCATCGGCGGGTTCTGTGAGAGAAGCAGCTGCTCATAGCGCTCCTCGCCGATGAAACGCCCGTTCTCCTGCAGCTGCGGAATCGCGAAGATCTGCTGCGCGAGCTCCTCGTCGCTGACGCCGATCCCGTGGCGCTCCGCTTCGATCAGCGCCACCTGCTCGTCGATCATCTGGGTGAGGACCTGCTGATCGACGCCAAGCTGTCGCAGCAGCTGTTCGTTCATGCCGGCGCCGAACTGGTTGCGGTAGTTCTGCATCTGGAGCAGGTAGCGCTGCTGGAAGTCGCCAGCCTTCAGCTCCCGTCCATCAACCTCGGCGATAGCCTCGCCGGGCGCGGCGCCAACCGAGGTGGTCGGCTGCAGATAGTCCTGCGGAATGAAGAAGATCACCATCGTCACCGCGACCAGGCCAAGGCTCCATTTCAGCCAGCCGCGGTGCCGACGCATGCGATCGAGCATGGTCATGGACGAAATACCTCGACGAAAAACGTCATCGTACCATGAACGATGGTATATTTGTTACATCTATAAGGACTTAGCGTCGCTGAGCGCGTCGTTTAGCAGCACTGCCTTCCGTTGCCATCGGTGAAACCGATTTCCTCGAAGCTTCACGTCGCGTCGCGCGGATCCCGCGGCGGCCGGCGGGCCGATTTCGCGGCCCGGCTCAAGGGCCACATCCGCGCCCTTCGCGCCCGTCTCGACCACCGCGATGCCATCGTCGAGTCCGTTCGGGAGTCCAACGAGTCGCTCGATCCCAAGAAGATTGCCGATTGGCTCGTCCGCCAGGCGCACGACTGGATGCCGGCGCCATGCTGGGCGGTCGTCGCTCACGACACGAACGGGCAGCTGAACGTGATCGCCGACCTCGGTCTGACGCCGAACCTGGGACCGTCGCTCTGGACCTCCGCCAACTGGGTGTTCCGCCACGGCGTGGAGTTCGCCTCCCGCGACCTGACTCAGGACTCACGGGCGACGCCCGGCGCCGCCGGGACGGCCCTCGCCTTTCCCTTGATTTGCCGGCACAAGACGGTCGGGGCGCTCGTTGGCCTCGATCCGGACCCGTCAAAAGCGGCCCCGGCCCTTGGCGCGGCGCTCGTAGCGGCCGTACGCACGGTGCTGGAGCCGGCGGCCATTGCCCTCGATAACGCAACCGCCCTGCAGAAAGCGGAGGCCTTGTCGGTGACCGACGACCTCACCCGGCTCTACAACAGCCGCTACCTCAACCAGGCGCTCCGCCGCGAGACCAAACGGGCCTCGCGCAGCGGCCGCCCGCTGTCGCTGCTGTTCCTCGACCTGGACGGGTTCAAGATGGTCAATGACAACCATGGCCATCTGGCCGGGAGCAAGGCGCTCGCCGAAACCGCCGAAATCGTCCGGGGCTGTGCCCGTGAAACGGACATCGTGGCCAGGTTCGGGGGGGACGAATTCGCCCTGATTCTGCCGGATACGGGCCGGGAAGGCGCATTTTCGGTGGCGGCGCGCATTCGCGACCGGGTGGGCGCGGCTCAATTCCTGGCCTCGGACGGCCTTTCGGTGCATTTAACCGTGTCCATCGGGGTTGCCACTCTGCCGGATTCGGCCGGATCGGCCGAAGAATTACTACGAGCGGCGGACGCGGCCATGTACCGGGTGAAGGCGTCCGGCAAGAACGGGATACAAGCATTTGCGGTTAGTGAGCTGTGAATCGGTGAAATCATCAATCACCAATCACCAATCACCAACCAATCACAGATCAACGATCGGACCTCAAAAATAACTATGCCTCTCGGCTCGTTCCTGTCGCTCTTCTCCAGCGACCTCGCGATCGACCTCGGCACGGCCAACACCTGCGTCTACGCGCGCGGCAAGGGCATCGTCGTCAACGAACCGTCGATTGTCGCCATCAACAAAGTCAACGGCCGCGTCGAAGCCGTTGGCAGGGACGCCAAGGAGATGCTCGGCAGGACGCCGGGCAACATCGTGGCGATCAAACCGATGAAGGACGGCGTCATCGCCGATTTCGAGGTCACCGAGAAGATGCTGACCTACTTCATCAAGAAGGCGCACAACCGCAACGTCTGGGTGCGCCCCCGCATCGTCATCGGCGTCCCGTCGGAGATCACGCAGGTTGAAAAGCGCGCCGTCAAGGACAGCGCCTACCGCGCCAAGGCGAGCGAGGTCCATCTCGTCGAGGAGGCGATGGCAGCGGCCATCGGCGCGGGGATGCCGATCACCGAACCGTCGGGCAATATGATCGTCGACATCGGCGGCGGCACAACCGACATCGCAGTGATCTCCCTCGCCGGCATCGTCTACAGCAAGGCCGTGCGTGTTGCCGGCAACGAGATGGATGAAGCGATCATCCAGTACATCAAGAAGACGTACAACCTCCTCATCGGCGAACGGACGGCCGAGCAGATCAAGATGGAGATCGGCTCCGCGTACAAGCTCGACGAGCGGATGACGATGGAGATCAAAGGGCGTCATCTGATCGAAGGCGTGCCGAAGACCATCACCATCAGCGACGAGGAGATTCGCGAGGCCCTGGCCGAAACCGTCAACGTCATCGTCGACGCCGTGCGCGTGGCGCTGGAGCGCACGCCGCCGGAACTGTCGGCGGACATCGTCGATCGCGGAATCGTGCTGACGGGCGGCGGCTCGCTGCTGAAGAATCTGGACAAGCGTCTGCGCGAGGAAACCGGCCTGCCGCTGGCGATGGCCGAGGATCCGCTGTCGTCGGTCGTGCTCGGCGCCGGCAAGATGCTGTCGGACTTCAACCTGCTGCGAAAAATCTCCATCGACTAGCCGCGCTGCAATTCGCGATGGCTCTCCTGGACATTCGACAGCGCACCGGATGGTTATTCGGGGCGATCGTCGTCTCCCACATCATCCTCATTTCCGCCCAGGTGACCACCAAGCGCGGCGTGCCGATCTTGCAGGAAGTGACGTTCGGGGCGTTTGCCGAGATGCAGCGCGCCGCGACGACGGCATTCGGGAGCGCGCGTGAAGGCTGGCAGAACTACTTCGCGCTGCAGCAGATTCGCCGCGAAAACGAACAGCTGAAGGCGGAGGTCACGAAGCTGCGCGTCTCGCTCGAGCAGGAACGGAGCACCGCGCAGCAGACGCGTACGCTGCAGCAGCTCCTCGATCTCCGCTCGGCAACCAGCTTCGAAACGGTGGCGGCGGCGGTCATCGGCAGCGGCGCGGATCCCGAGTTCCGGACCATCACCATCGACAAAGGCACGCAGGACGGTCTGCGTGCAGACATGGCCGTGATGTCTCCGGCCGGCATTGTCGGTAGGATTCTGATGCCGACTGCTCGTGCGGCGAAAGTGCAGCTCATCATCGACCGCGACGCGGCGGCGGGGGTGATGGTCGAGCGAACGCGTGTCGCGGGGATCGTGACCGGCGTGGGTAATGCCGAAGAGCTGGGGTTCCGCGCCGGGCTGATCGATCTCAACTACGTTCCGAGCAGCGCCGACGTGAAGCGCGGCGACCGCGTGGTGACCTCCGGCATCGACGGTATCTACCCTAAAGGCCTGCCTGTCGGGGAGATACAATCAGCCGAGCGTGAGGGCGGAGAGCGGCGGATTCGGGTGAAGCCGAGCGTGGATTTCGCCGCGTTAGAGGCTGTGCTGGTGGTGCTCAAGGCGCCGGAGCCTCCGTCGGAGACAACCGACGATGGTGAGCGGTGAAGGCGCTCGCGGTTTTCATCGCGATTGCGCTCGCGCTGGGGCTCCAGACCACGCTGGCGAGGTTCGTTGTCGGCGGCTCCGCGGCGGTGGACCTCGTGCTTGTCGCGGTCGTTGCGGTGGCATTGACGATTGGCCCGGTTGGCGGGATGCTCGCAGGGAGCGCCGCCGGCCTGATTCAGGACGCGCTGTCGAGCGGCGTGATTGGAATCGGCGGCCTGGCGAAGACGATCGTCGGGTTTCTGGCCGGAGCGTTCGGACAGCAGTTCATCGTGACGGCCGCGCTGCCACGGCTCGTGATCTTCGTCGCGGCGACGTTGCTGCACGGCGCGGTGTTCATGGGGCTGTACTCCGTCCTGGGCCTGCGCGCGTTTCCGGCACCGTGGAAACCGCTGGCGGCGCAAGCGCTCGGGAACGCGCTCGTCGGCATCGTGGCGTTTGGGATTATCGAATCGCTTCCCGGCATCGTCGAACGGCGGCGTTCGCGGCGGGGACGGCGGTGAAAACGGACTGACTATGGCCGCACCAACAGAAGATCGACGGCGGGTATCGTCGCGGGTCGCCGTCCTGCAGGTCGGCGTCATCGTCTGGTTTGCCGCGCTGGCGATCTGTTTCTGGGTGCTGCAGGTCGTGCAGACGGAGAAGTTCGTCGAGATGGCGAACAGCAATTACCAACGGACGCTCGCGCTGCGGGCGCCGCGCGGCGTGCTGTTCGATCGCAACGGACGCGTCCTCGTCGAAAACCGCGACTCGTTCACCATCTCGATCGATCGCGAGCTGACGAAAGACATCCCGGGGACGATTCGCGCGGCGGCGGCCCTGCTCGGCCTGGACGTCGAACAAGTGAACCAGGCGGTCGATCGCCACCTCCGGTCAGAGCCTGTGTACCGGCCTGTCGTCATCGTGCAGGACGCCTCACTCGAACAGGCGGTGCGAGTCCTGTCGCGACAGCGTGAGCTGCCGGAACTGTCGGTGGAGCAGGTGCCGACGCGCAAGTACCCCGATGACGCGCTGGCGGCGCATCTCTTCGGCTATGTCGGGCAGGCCGACGAGGATCAGGTGAAAGCGGAGGGACTCGCGCAAAACGCGATTGTCGGCAAGTTCGGCGTCGAAAAGATCTACAACGCGGTGCTGATGGGCGAGGACGGCGCCAAGAGCGTCGTCGTCAACAGCATGGGACGCGAGATCAGGGAGCTGGACAAGATTCTGCCGACCGAAGGCCGCCGCGTGCAGCTGACGATCGACTACGACCTGCAGAAGGCGGCGGAGGACGGATTCCGTCACGCCGGCTTCAACGGCGCCGCGCTGATCATGGATCCGCGAACCGGCGAAGTGCTCGTCCATGCCAGCATGCCGGCGTTTGACCCGAACGATTTCGCCGCAGGGATCAAGAGCAAGACGTGGTCGGCCCTGACCACGGACACGCTGCGTCCCTTGAACAACCGGGTGTTGCAGGGGCGCTATTCCCCGGGGTCGACATTCAAGATCGTCGTTGCGACTGCGGCGATGGAAGAAGGACTCGTCGACTCGAACTACCGGGTGAACTGCGCCGGCGGCGCCAACTTCTACGGACGTTTCTACAAGTGCCATTTGCGCGGCGGACACGGCAGCGTGGACATGCGGCACGCGTTGGAGAAGTCGTGCAACGTCTACTTCTACACGCTCGGCAACATGCTCGGCGTGGACCGCATCTACAAGTGGGCGGAGAGGCTCGGACTCGCCGGCAAGACGGGAATCGATCTGCCGAACGAGCAGGAGAGCCTCGTTCCCAACACCGAGTGGAAGCTGAAGCGCACGGGCGAGCGCTGGTATCCGGGTGAAACGATCTCGGTGGCGATTGGCCAGGGGCAGGTGTCGGTCACCCCGGCGAGCCTCGCGAATATGATTGCCACCGTCGCCAACGGGGGCACGCGGATTACGCCGCACGTGGTGAAAGCCATCGACGAGGGCAACGGGTGGAAGCCTGTGCCGCTGAAGGCGGTCGCGGACCGGGTCGCGTTCCGGCCCGACACGCTCGCCGCGCTGCACGACGGCCTGTGGATGGTGGTGAATGCCGCCGGAACCGGCGTGCGGGGCAAGATCCCCGGGCGTGATGTCTCGGGGAAGACCGGCACGGCACAGGTGATCTCGAACGAGGGGCGCGCGCGGGCGCGTGGCACGACCCGCGACCTGCGCGATCACGGGTGGTTCGTGTTCTTCGCGCCGAAAGACAAGCCAGAGATTGCCGGGGTGATCTTCGGTGAGCACAACCTGCACGGCTACCTCGGCGCGCCGATTGCGAAGCACGTGATCGAAACGTACTTCGCGAAAAAGGAAGGCAGACCGTTGCCGGTGATTGGGCAGACGCCGTCGAACGAACCGCCGGTGGCGGATCCGGATGCGACGCCAGTGCTTCCGGCTCCGGAAGTCGCCGATGCGCGGCCTGTGAATTCGCGTACGACGGTGCAATAGATGTTCGAACGAAGGCTGTATCACCACATGGACTGGGCGATGGTCGGGGCGATTCTCGCCCTGTGCCTGATTGGTCTGGCCCAGATCTACAGCGCCACCTACACGCCGACGGGTGCCAGCCGCATTTTCTATACCCAGATCTGGGCGCTGCTGCTCGGATTCATCGGGCTGATGCTCACGCTGAGCGTCGACTACCGCACGCTCGCCGACAAGTCGCATTTTCTGTACATCGCCATCGTCGCCATGCTCCTCGGCGTCCTGGTGTTCGGTGTCGTCCGCGGCGGGTCCCGCCGGTGGATCGATCTCGGACCGATGAACCTGCAGCCGTCGGAGTTTGCCAAGGCGACGCTCGCGCTCGTGCTCGCGAAGTTTTTTGGCGAAAGCCGGCGCGGCAACATCTCGCGCGGCGACTTTCTCATCGCGGCGGCGATTACCGCGGTGCCGCTGCTGCTGATCACGCAGCAGCCGGATCTCGGCACGGCGGTGACGCTGGTGCCGGTGCTCTTCGCGGCTGCCTACCTGGCCGGCATGCCGATGCGGATCTTCGGGATTCTGGCGATCCTCGGCGTGCTGGCGGCGCCGGTCGCCTGGAAGTTCGCGCTACAGGATTACCAGAAGGAACGGATTTCGACGTTCATTAACCCGTCGCAGGACGCACGCGGCGCCGGGTATCAGCAGATTCAGGCCCGCATCACGGTGGGATCGGGCGGGCCATTCGGGAAGGGATTCAGGGAAGGCACGCAAGGTCAGTTGCGGTTCCTCCCCGTGGCACACAACGATTTCATCTTCTCGGCGTGGGCCGAGGAGCATGGGTTCGTGGGCGTCGTGGTGGCGCTCGGGTTATATCTGTTCGTGATTTTGCGTTCGCTCGAGGCGGCCCGGCTGGCGAAAGACCGCCTGGGCGCGTACCTGGTGCTGGGAGTGCTGGCCAGCTTCACGTTCCAGGTGATTTACAACATTACGATGTCGGCCGGCCTCGCGCCGGTCAAGGGTTTGACGCTTCCGCTCATGAGCTACGGCGGCTCTTCGATGATCGCGACGCTCGCGGGATTCGGCCTGATTCTCAACGTGCGGATGCGCAGATTTACGAATTGATTTTTGAGGGGCTGATTCGCTGATGCCTGCGCTGTTCTGGATCCTGCTGTCCGTCGTGCTGGTGCACGCAGCAGGCCCCGGTGCGCCTCGGCGGCGGCTCCCGGAGAGCTACGGGCATGACCAAGGAGATGATCATCTCCTCGAGCGCCCACGAAACACGGGTCGCCATCCTCGAGGAAGATCAGGTCGCGGAAATTTTCATCGAGCGCGAGCGCTCGCGCGGCGTTGTCGGGAACTTGTACAAGGGCCGGGTCTCGAAGGTCTTACCCGGCATGCAGTCGGCGTTTGTTGACCTCGGCCTCGAGCGCGACGGCTTCCTCTACGTCACCGACGTCGTCGCGACGTTCGAAGAGTTCGATCGCCTCGAGACCGACGAGGATCTGACGCCGTCCGCCTCCGCGCCGTCGGAGAACGGCGGCGCTTCGGCGAGACAGGCCCGCCCTGCGGGCGGGCCTGGCCGGCGCGATCGCGAGCGCGACAAAGGTCCAGAGCCGAAGATCGAAGAGCTCCTGAAGGAAGGCCAGGAGATCATCGTCCAGGTGGCGAAGGAGCCGCTCGGCACGAAGGGCGCGCGCCTGACGTCGCACGCGACGATGCCGGGGCGGTTCCTGGTGTTCATGCCGACGGTGGACCACGTCGGCGTCTCCCGCAAAATCGAGTCGCGTGAAGAACGAGGCCGCCTGCGCGGCATCGTCCGCGAATTCCGCGAGCAGCACGGCTTCACGGGCGGTGTCATCATCCGGACCGCCGCCGGCGGCCGCGCCAAAGAGGACATCGTTTCGGATCTCAGCTACTTCCACCGTGTCTGGACCGAGATCCGGCAGAAGGCAGAGACGTCGCGCGCGCCGGCCGTCGTGTATCAGGAACAGAGCCTGGTTGCCAAGCTGCTGCGCGATCTGCTCACCGAGGAATTCTCCGCCATCCGCATCGACAACCCGACCGAGCACCGCCGCGTGCTCGAGCTGATCGAACGGATCATGCCGTCGCTGGCGCCGAAGGTACGGCTGTTCGAGAAGGAGTACCCGATCTTCGAGGAGTACGGCGTCCAGGCGGAGATCGACCGAGCGCTTCGCAGCAAGGTCTGGCTGAAGTCCGGCGGATCGATCGTCATCAACCAGACCGAAGCGCTGGTCGCCATCGACGTGAATACCGGGCGCTACGTCGGCAAGAAAACGGCCGGCCGGCTGGAGGACACCATCCTCAAAACGAACCTGGAAGCGGTGAAGGAGATCGTCCGCCAGATCCGGCTGCGCGACCTGGGCGGCATCATCGTGCTGGACTTCATCGACATGGAGGAGAAGAAGAACCGGCAGAAGGTGTTCCAGACCGTTGAGCAGGAGTTGCGGAAGGACCGCGCGCCGTCAAAGGCGATCCAGGTGTCGGATTTTGGCCTCGTCATCATCACCCGCAAACGGGTGAAGCAGAGCCTCGAGCGCGTCCTGACCGACCCGTGTCCGTACTGCGCGGGCAGTTCGGTCATCAAGTCCAGCTCGACCATCTGCTACGAGATCCTGGCGGAAGTCAAAAAGATTTCGGCCGATCTGGACGGCCAAAGTCTCGTCCTGCGCGTCAATCCCGATATCGCGCGCGCCCTCCGCGATGAGGAGCGGGCGGTGTTCCGGGACTTGAAGCAGTCGCTGGGGCGCGAGATTTCGGTAAAGCCGGACGTCCAGCTGCATCACGAGCAGTTCGATCTGATGGCTGTCGGTTAAATCGTTCGGATCGTTCGGATCGTTCGGTTGGAGGAGAAGATGCGCGCGCTCGTTCTAGCGCTGGTCTTGACGTCGGCCGTCGCATTTGCACAGACACCGCGTTTTGAAGTCGTCTCGATCAAGAGAAATACCTCCAATGCGCTCGGGTCGAACGGCAGCAGCGAGCGGCCGGACGGCGGTTTCACGTTGCTCAACGTGCCGATGATGACGCTGGTCGCACGCGCGCACTTTCCACTGATTGCACCGATCGACATGGTTGGTCTGCCTGAGTGGGCTCGGAGCGAACGCTACGACGTCAGCGCGACCTCGCCGCTCTCGCGTTCGGCCACTCCAGAGGAGCGCGCCGCGATGGTGCGTGCGATGCTGATTGACCGCGTCAAGCTCGCGACACACGTCGAGAAGCGGCAGTTGCCTGTCTACGACCTGGTGCTCGCCCGCGCCGACGGGCGCCTCGGCGCCGGGATTAAGCCGTCCGAAGTGGATTGCGTCGCCAAGGCCGCCGCCGACCGCGCTGCTGCTGAAGCCGCTGCGGCAGCGGGAACGCCACCCGCTCGTCCGACCATTCCGGATTTCAACGCCCCGGCGCCGACCTGCGGGCCTATCCGAGTCGGCGCTGGCATGGAAGGTGACATGACGATGGAGACGCTGGCCCGCATGCTGCGCGCCAGCGCCGGCCGGCCGATTGTCGACAAAACCGGGCTGAAAGGGAGCTTCCGGGTGAAGGTCGAGTTCGACCGGTTCCTGGGTGGCGGCCCGGACGTCGCGCCCTCGTCCACTGCTCTGCCAACCGTCTTTTCCGCACTGCCCGCACAACTTGGGCTGAAGCTCGAAGCGTCGAAAGCGGACCAGGAAGTGCTGGTCATCGACCGCCTGGAGCGTCCCACGGAAAACTGATCGCAAATAGGGGCTTGACGTCAGCACCGTGATGGATCTACTAATTACTTAGTATTTAGTTTTTGAGGGGATTGGGCACACCTCGATGAGAACACCGCACCCGACGCTGACCCCACAGGAGCTCGCCATCATGAAAGTCGTCTGGCGCAAGGACGAGGCGACCGTCCGCGACGTCTATGAGGCGCTGCGCGAGGCGCGCCCCATCGCCTATACCACCGTGATGACGATGATGCGCATCCTGCAGGAGAAGGGCTACCTCACCAAAGTCACCGAGGACCGTGCCCACGTCTACCGGCCGGCGAAGCCGCGCCAGCAGGTCATCGGCGGCATGGTGCGCGACTTCCTGGACCGTGTGTTCGACGGCGCGTCCGACCCGCTCCTCGTGCACCTTGCCCGCGACAACAAGCTCACGCCGAAGCAGCGGCGCCTCGTGAAGCAGCTGCTCGACGAGAAGGACGGTGAGCAATGACCGCAGCTTCCTTCTTCCGTGATCTGGCGGCGTTTTCCGTGCAGATCGCCATCGTGGTCCTCGCCGTCGCGGCAGTGCTGAGGGTGGTGAGGATGCCCGCCCGGGCCCGCTACGTGTGCCTGCGCCTGACTCTGCTGGCCTGCCTGGTCGTTCCCTGGACGCTTCGCTCGGTTGTCGTCGTCACGCACGCACCGGAGGGCGCCGCGCGGCAGGCCGTGAGTTCCCTGGCAACGTCGGGTCCAGCCTCAACGGGGTTGGCGCTGGCGCCGCCGTCGCCTGCAGCAGACGGACAGCCGCAGGTGCTTCCCGACGTGCCCTGGACCACGTTGGGCCTTTTGACCCTCATCGTCGGCGTGGCCGCCCGAGCCGTCTGGCTGACGATCGGCTTCTTCCGCCTTGGCCGGCTGACCCGCCGGGCCGTGCCAGTCGAATCGGCTGAATACGCAATGGTGCAGGAGCAGCTCGGAACGTCGGCGGCCATCGCGGAGGTCGATCGACTGGCCCAGCCCGTTACGTTCGGCTTCCGGCGTCCGACGGTGTTGCTGCCGGACACGCTGGCTGTTGCACCCACCTCTCTGCGGCGCGCCGTTGTTACCCACGAGCTGTTTCACGTCCGCCGAGGCGACTGGCTGTCGCTCCTGGGCGAGGAGGCGGTTCGCACCGTGTTCTGGTTCCATCCGGCGGTCCACTGGCTGACGTCGAGCATTCAGCTGGCGAGAGAAGAGATGGTGGACGAGCTGACGGTTCGAGCCACGGGAGATCGACGCGCGTACATGCAGGCGCTGCTCGCGTTTGCCGACACCGGCGGGCTTCGGCCGGCGTCCGCCTTCGCGCATCGCCGTCAGCTGTTCCACCGGATTCTGAGCGTGTCAAAGGAGAGGGTCATGTCTGCTCCACGAATCGTGATGTCGGTTG
>Ga0247825_10001953_pt1 | contig 13602 bp, 13 predicted proteins | sample 13C_Vanillin_Day_FD_194413 | JGI IMG/M metagenome (GOLD analysis project Ga0247825, IMG submission 194413) | Soil microbial communities from agricultural site in Penn Yan, New York, United States - 13C_Vanillin_Day48 | ecosystem: Environmental > Terrestrial > Soil > Agricultural land | place...
GTCTGGTTTTCCACCACTACCGGGGCGCCAAGCGCCTTGGCGAATGCGGGCTGCGCGGCGCGCGTTATGGCATCGACGCCGGAACCGGCTGCGTTCGGCAGGATGAACCGGACCGGCTGCTGCGCAGCCGCGGGTGCCGCGGCGAAGAGCAACGCTAGGACGAAGGCGTAGACTGGATTCATGGCGGAAATTCTAGCCTTAAACGCTCGCGTGCTCATCCGCGATCGAGGCCCAGCTCGGCGGGCGGGAGCTGTCGCGCGCCGAGGCGGGCAGCTGCGCGAGGTCGCCTCGCGCGCCTAGCCGGATTCTAACCTCGCGAGAATTTCGCGCGGCGATGCGGTATGCGAAGGCATCGCGCGCATAATAAGTTGGCAGATAGGGGAGAGAAAACACATGAATCGCAACACGCTCGCAGTGATGTTTGCGCTCGCGTCTTCCACCGCGTTTGCGCAGGGCCCGGACGAATGCGCCGCCTTTATGGACGGGCGCGGACTGGCGGTTGCCGACGAGGCAGCAGGCGCGCACGGCGAGCAGGGGCGAAATCGCGCGCTCGCGGCATCGGTGGAGCCGACTATCACCTCGGCGGTCTGGACTCCGGCGGCCGGCTCGGTCCCTGATTTCTGCAGGGTTTCCGGCTACATCACGACGGGCGATGCGAAAACCGGCTTCGGACGCGTGCGCTTCGTCGTCAACCTGCCGAGCCCGTGGAACGGGCGCTTCGTGATGATCGGCGACGGCGGCTTTGACGGCGGCGTTTCAGGAAGCACCGCGCGCCTTGACCAGGGCTATGCCACCGCGAACAGCGATATGGGTCACAATGCCCAGGAGTTCCCGGGCGCCACGTTCGGCTTCAACAACCGCGCGCGAGAGATCGACTATGGCTGGCGCGCCACTCACGTCGCCACAGTCGCCGCCAAGGGCATCATCCAGACGTTCTACCGCGGCGCGCCACGCTACTCGTACTGGGAAGGCTGCTCCACCGGCGGACGCCAGGCGGCGGTGGCGGCGCAGCGCTTTCCTAAGGACTACGATGGCATCGTCGGCGGCGCGCTTTTCAACAGCGCCATCGAGATCGCCATGGAACAAATCTGGAGCAGCGCGGTGTTCTTCCGCGACATGAACGGCGACGGCGTGGGGTTCGACAACAACATCACCCAGGCGGACATCAACGCGTTGCGCGATACGGTGCTGGCCAAGTGCGACGTGCTGGAGAACGACCGCATTCGCGACAGCGTGGTCGGCAACCCGCAGGCCTGCGCTGCGGTGTTCGGCGACGCCGACATCGAGGCGCTCGGCACGGCGCGCGGGCTCACCCCCGGCCAGATCCAGGCCATCAAGGATGTCTACCGCGGCCCGCACAGCTCCACCGGCATGCGCTGGCACAAGGGCAAGCCCTTGGGCACGGAGTTCAGCTGGGGTGCCTTCGTAGTGCCCACGCCAGCCAACGGCAACTTCCCTGCCCAGGGCGGGTTTTCGATGGAGCTGGCCAATTTCTTGTGGTTCGAGCACGACCCGGGAGTGCCAACCGTGCGGCGGAACGACCCGTCGCTTCTTCCGGAGCCCGGTGAATGGCGCTGGCTCGATTTCGACTTCGACGCGAATACGCCAACGGGGCGGACCGTGAATCCGGGCACCGGTCCCTGGACGCCGAACGACGGCGGCGGCTTCATGCGCGAGATCCTCAACGGCTCGGACACCAACCTGCGGCCGTTTCTCGTGCAGCGCAAAGGAAAGTACCTGCTTTATCACGGCTGGGCCGACGGCCTGATCGGCGGCGAGCCGACGGTGGACTACTACGAGGGCATCGTGCGCGACACCTTCGGCGGCGACGCTGCCCGAGCGCAGGACCAGGTGCGGCTCTTCATGGTGCCGGGCATGGGCCATTGTTCCGGCGGCATCCGTGGTGCGGCGGTCGGTTGGGACAAGCTTGCGCCGCTCGTCGATTGGGTGGAGAACGGCAAGGCGCCTGAGCAGCTCGTGGTACGCCAGGACAACGCCACGCGCACACCGGAGGGCAACGAGCGCATTCTTTGTCCATGGCCGCTGCAGCCCACCTATGTAGGCCCTGCGGGCAGCGGCGCGGAGAACAATCCGGCGAACTGGGTCGCGCCAAACTTCGAGTGCCGGGCTCGCCCTTAGGCGAGTCCGTAGAAGTCCCGCACGCTCCGTTCCAGATCCCCGGGCGGCTTGGCCCAGTAGAAGCCGCGCCGGGAGATGCCGAAGCCGGCGCGGCGCATGTCGACCAGCATCTCGGCCATGCGCAGCAGCGGCAGTCGCGGGTCGAGCACCAGCGCGCCGTCCATCTCCTTGATGCCGGCTTTCCACAGCAGCTCGGCGATGATGGTCTGGCCGGGCAGGATGACGTCGACGCCTTGCTCGCGCATCGCCTTCTTCGCGGCATCGCGGAAGGCGGCGAGGAAGCGCTCGGGCTTGCCGGCGACCGCGTCGCCGAGGTCGGCATAGCCGCATTCCATGAACGCGGTCGGCGCGGCGCGCTCGTTCATGCCGTAGTCCCGGATCATGGTGCGGATGATCGGGTCCATGTCCGGATTGATGGAGACGAAGGTGAAGCGGCTGCCGTGCATGCAGGCGGTGAGCATCGACGCCTCGCCGTAGCCGATCACCGGGATGTCGACCACGGTGCGCGCGGCGACCAGCGCCGGATCCTGCAGCGCGCCGATGATGACCACGTCGAAGCCCTCGCGCTCGGCGCGGCGCACGTTCTCCAGGATCGCGTCGTCGTGGAAGCGCTGCAGGTAGACGTGCTGCACCGCTTTTCCGGCGATCTTCGCCGCGGTGGCGCCGGCGTCGTCGCGCACGCCGTGCACTTCGATCACCGTGTCCGGGCGCTTGTAGTCGGCGTAATGCTCGAGGATCAGCTCCTTGTACCCGGGCATCGAGTAGGTCGCGACCAGCCCTTGTTCCCAGACGCGCATGGCTAATCCACTTTGATGCCGGCGCGCTCGACCACTTCCTTCCAGCGCGCCAGGTCTGCCCTGATCTCGGCGGCGAACTGCTCGGGGGTGTTGCCCACCGGCTCGATGCCGAGGGTCTCGAAGCGCTGGCGCACGGTCGGCTCCTTCAGCGACTGGACGGTCTCGGCGTGCAGTCGGTTAATGACGGCGGGCGGCGTGCCGGCGGGCGCCATCAGCGCCACCCACGACACTACCTCGAAGTCCTTCAGGCCCTGCTCGATGAAGGTGGGCGTGTCGGGAATGGTGGAGACGCGATTGCGGGTGGATACGCCGATGCCAGCCAGCTTGCCCGAGCGGATGTGGGTGTTGGCGCCGGCCACGGCGGGGTAGGTGAGTTGCACCACGCCGCTCACCGCGTCGAGCACCGCGAGGCCGCCGCTCTTGTACGGCACGTGCAGCATGTCGAGGCCGGTGCGTTGCTTGAGGAGCTCCATGCCGACGTGGCTGGTGCTGCCGGTGCCGCCGGTGCTGTAGGAGAGCTTGCCCGGGTTGGCTTTGGAGTAGGCGAGCAGTTCCTTGAAGTTCTTCGCCGGCAGCCCAGGGTTCGCCGCCAGCACCAGGGCCACGTTGCCGAGCTTGGTGATCGGCGCGAAGTCCTTCAGCGTGTCGAACGGCGTCCTGGTAGTGAAGGGGTTGACCACCATGGTGGCGTCGAGCGCAAGGAGCAGGGTGTAGCCGTCGGCCGGCGCCTTCGCCACCAGGTCGGCGCCGATGTTGCCGCCGGCGCCGCCGCGGTTCTCAACCACGATGCGCTCGTTCAGGCGCTTGCCGAGGGCGTCGGCGATCAGCCGGCCGCTGGTATCGGTGGCGCCGCCGGTGCCGAACGGAACGATGAGGCGGATCGGCTTGTTGGGATAGTCTTGCGCCAGGGCGCTCGCGCTCGCCGCCACGAGGCCGAACAGGATCGCCCGTACGACATTCCTCATGAAAATCTCCATTCTCGACGATACTTTCGACACGGTTCGCGAGCTGCCGAGCTTTCGCAAAGTGGTGCACCACGACGTCGTCATCTGGAACGACCATACCAAGGACGTCGACGTCCTGGCCGAGCGGCTGAAGGACACCGAGGCCCTGGTGCTCATCCGCGAGCGCACGCCGGTTCGCGCCGAGCTGCTGGAGCGCCTGCCGCGGCTCAAGCTCATCAGCCAGCTCAGCGTCTACCCGCACATCGACATCGACGCCTGCACCCGGCGCGGGATCATTGTGTCATCGAACCTGTACCCCGGCGCGCCCAAGTTCGCAGCGCTGCACGCCACCGCGGAGCTCACTTGGGGGCTGGTCCTCGCCGCGATGCGCGAGATTCCGCAGCAGATAGCCTCGCTCAAGGCGGGGCGCTGGCAGAAGGGCGTCGGCCTCGCGCTGCGCGGCCGCAAGCTGGGGATCTACGGCTACGGCCGTATCGGCAGCGTGGTGGCAGGCTATGGCCGCGCCTTCGGCATGGAGGTTCAGGTTCTGGGCAGGGACGCTTCACGCGCGCGCGCGGCGGCCGACGGGTTCGCCGCGGCGGCGAGCAGGGAGGACTTCTTCGCGACCTGCGACGTGATCTCGCTGCACATGCGCCTCAACGAAGGCACCCGCGGCATCGTCACCGCTCGTGACCTCGCGCGAATGAAGCCGACGGCGCTGATCGTCAACACCAGCCGCGCCGGGCTGATCGAGCGGGGTGCGCTCGCGGCCGCGCTGCGCCGCGGCCGGCCGGGGATGGCTGCGGTCGACGTCTACGAGGAGGAGCCCGTGAGCAATCCGCACCACGAGCTCCTGCAGCTCGACAACGCCGTATGCACGCCGCACCTCGGCTACGTCGAGCGCGACAGCTTCGAAGGCCAGTTCAGCGAGATCTTCGACCAGATCCTCGCCTGGGAGCGCGGCGCGCCGATCAACGTGGTGAACCCGGAAGCGCTTCGCCCAGATCGTTCCATACCTGCTGGTCGACCAGGCGGCCCTGCCGCACGGTGAAGCGGTCGATGAAGCGGATGCCCGAGTAGGGGCGGCCGTCGAGCAGCTCGCCATAGAGCGTGCCAAAGCAGTAGACCACGTCGCCGGCGACGTCGAAGCGCTCGTAGGTCTTGCGCGCGCTGCGATAGCGGCTTTTCGCCCAGTCCACCAGCGCCTCGAGCGTATCGAAGCGCCGTCCGCCAGGAAAGATCATGTGGAACCCGGGAGCGAGCAGGACCTTGGCGGCGGCGAGATCGCGCCGCTCCATCGCGGCAAGGTAGGCTCGTATGGTTTCTTCAGGATTCAAGAAATTCCCTCAGCGCTTTCTCCGGCGGCTTGACGAAATTGGAGCGCCGGCTAACGGAAGCCTTCATCTTCACCCACATCTCCGCGGTCTTGGCGACCACGGTGATGCCGTTGACGATGGGCGCACCATCGATTTCCCCTGAAAACAACATCATGGGCAAGCCCCCGGCGGGTACGATCACGTCGGCGCCGGCGTCGAGCAGGATGCGGCATTCCTTCTCCCACTTCGGATACAGCCTTTCATACGCCACCTTGTCCGCGAAGGCGTCGATGAAGTCCTTCACCGTGGCGTCGACCGCGCGCACGCCCACCACGCGCTGCTGCAGCCCGTAGCGGATCACCTGCTCCTCGTGCCACGGAATGAAAACCGGGTTGATGGTGACGAGGCCGAGCTTGCGGCCGAGCTTGCAGGCATGGAACAGCGTGGTTTCGCCCAGGCCAAGCACCGGGATGTCCACCGCCGACTTAACTTCCATGAGCCCGGCGTCCTGGAAGTGCGTGATCGCCATGGCGGCGTAGCCTTCCTGCTCCGCTTTCACCGCATTGCGGATCAGGTTGGCGGCGATGCGGAACTCGGTGATGGCGTGCGTGGTCGTGGCCGGTGGCGTGGTCGTATGGAAGGTGGCCGAAAACTCCGGGTCGAGGATGCTCTTCAGGTGCGCCTCCACCTTGGCGATGTAAGGCGCCATGTGGGCGCGGTCGGTCGCGCCCTGGAACCAGATCTTGTATTGGCTCATTGGCTCTCCACGACTGCCAGGACGCGCAGCGGGCTGCCGCTGCCGTTGCGGATCTTCAAAGGGGCGGCCACCACCACTGCGCCGGTGGGCGGCAGCTGGTCCAGGTTGGTCAGGCACTGCAGCCCGTAGCGCCCGGCGCCGTGCATGAAATAGTGGCAGGGGTAGGGGGGCCGCAGGTGGTAGGCCTGGCCGGCATCCGTGCCGATCGACTCGGTGCCGAAGCCGAGCACGTCGCGCTCCTGCACCAGGAACTTGACGGCCTCGACATCCGGGCCGGGCGTGTGCTGTCCCTCCTCATCGTAGTTCTGGTAGTCGACCGGGTCCCTGCGCTTGGACCAGTCGGTGCGCATCAGCACCCAGGACCTCGGCGAGATGCGGCCGTGCCTCGCTTCCCAATCGAGAATGAATTGCTTCGTGAGGAGGAAGTCCGCGTTGCCGGCTGCCTCGCGGGAGCAGTCCAGAACAAAGGCGGGACCGATGAAGCGCTCGGGCGGGATGCTGTCGGTGGCGTTGTTGGGCAAGTCCTTGCCGGATACCCAGTGGATCGGCGCGTCGAAGTGTGTACCGGTATGCTCGCCGCAGGAGAAATTGTTCCAGTACCAGGCCGGACCGCGCTCGTCGTAGCGGGACACTTCCTCGATGCGGAAGGGCCAGGCCTGGCCCATCTCCGGCGGCAGGGAGATATGCGGAAATTCGGGCGACAGCGTCTCGGTAAGATCGACCACCCGGAGCCTGCCGGCGGCGAAGGCTTCGATGAAGCCGGAAAGCGCGCTCATGAGGACAGCTCTTTCTCCAGTGCCTTGGGATTATCCCGCCAGCGCTCGAGCCATTCCTGCGCCACGTCGCCCGGATAGACGTCCTCCACGCCTTCGCGCAGCGCCTTGACGAGCGCGGCGGCGAGCGCCGCGGGCGACACCTTCGGCGGCAGCAGGAGCTGGTTCCATTCGTCGTCGATCGGCCCGGGGAAGACGTTGATCACCCGCACGCCGGCCGGCCGCATTTCGGCGCGCAGGCACTGCGCGAGCGACTGCGCCGCGGCCTTGGACGCCGAGAACGTGCCGTGCGCCGGGAAGTTGGCGAGCGCGTAGATCGACAGCAGGTTGACCCAGGCCACGGCGCTCGCCAGGCCGTCGGCGCCGCGCGAGCGCATGGCCGGGCCGAACTCCTGGGCGAGGCGCAGCAGGCCGAAGTAGTTCACGTCCATCTCGGCCCGCGCCGTCTCGACGCCGTGGCGGTTGCCGATGCCGAAGGTGCGGTGGTGCTCGGCGTTGTTCACCAGGATATCCACCTTGCCGCCGATCTCGGCGGCGAGCTCGCGCACGTTCTTCGAGTCGGTGATGTCGAGCGGCACCAGCGTCACCTGGGGAATCGACTTCAACTCGTCGAAGCCGGCGAACTTCTTCCACGGCTCGGCATAGCCGACCCAGATGAGCTCGGGGCCGGCGGCGGCGAGCGCGCGCACCAGCGCCTGGCCGACGGCGCTCTTGCCGTCGGTGACCAGGACCTTGCGCAACTTCGGGTCGCAGCTGAACTCGCGCAGCTGACGGTCTTCGGCCATATCGGAAGTCTCCTTGTCGGGTAGCGCGACCAGCACCGCCTGGCCGGCGCGGTCCAGGCGTGCGGTGACGTGTACCGGCGCCGGCGCGGCCGGCACCCTGGCATGCAGGTGGGCGACCACCGTGGGCCCGCTCTCGAGCCGGATGAGCCCGAGGCGCCACGGCAGCCGCTCGCGAAAGAAAAGATCGTTGCTGTGGTGCAGAACCGTGGCCGCGAGCAATTCGCCCGCGCCCGCGTCGGCTTTCCACTTCAACTCAATGGAAAGGCAATGTTGACAGGCTTCCCTCGGAGGGTACTGCACCGCGCCGCACTGCATGCAGTGCTGCAGCTCGAAGCGGCCGAGCGCCGCGGCCGCGGTGAGCCCGAGCGCCACGCGGCTGCGCGCCGCCGGCGGCAGGGTCGGCAGGCGCGTGCGCAGGACCGGGTTTTTCCTCTTGAGCTTCACGCAGCGAGGATGGCGGCGCCGCTTCCGAGGCCGCGGTCGTAGTTGATCATGCCGAAGCCGCTCACGAGGCCGCGTTTCGCCGCCCGCACCTGGCGCCCGGCGGCCTGGCCGGTGAGCTGGCGGATCGCCTCCACCATGCCGAGGAACCCGCCGGCCGCGCCCGCCTGGCCGGCCGAGAGCTGCCCGCCGCTCGTGTTGAGCGGAAAGTCGCCGTCCCAGGTGAGGCTGCGGCTGCGTACGAAGGCGGCGCCTTCGCCCTTCGCGCAGAAGCCGAGGTCCTCGATCTGCATGAGCGAGATGACCGGGTAGTCGTCGTAGGTCTCGACGAAGTCCATGTCCTGCGGCCCGCAGCCGGCCTGGCCGTAGAGCGCCTCGCGCTCGAGCGCCCAGCCGGCGCGCATCTGCACCGGGTCGGCGGAGAAGGCGTTGTGCCTTTCAATGGTTCCCAACAGGTGAACATACGGGAGTTTCATGGCGCGGGCGCGATCCTCGGCCAGGACCAGAAAACCTTCCGCCCCCGCGCACGGCATGACGCAGTCGAACAGGCGCAGCGGCTCGGCGATGGGGCGCGCCGAGAGGTACTCCTCCAGGGAAAGCGGCTTCTTGAAAAGCGCGTGCGGATACCTGAGCGCGTTGGCGCGCTGCGCGACGCACAGCCTGCCGAAGTCCTCGGGGCGCGCGCCGTGCAGGCGCATGTAATACGCGGTGAGGAACGCGAAGCTCGCGTTCGGTCCGCCGGCGCCGTACGGATACACCGCGTCGCGCGCGAACTGGCTGAAGTTGGCGAGCGTGAGGCGGAACGAGTCGACGTGGTTGGTGTCGCCGGCGATGCAGGCGACCACCTCGGCGTCACCGGCCTGCACCGCGCGCGCCGCGCGCCGCAGCGCCACCACGCCGCTCGCCCCGCCGAGCGGGATGTGGTCGAGCCAGCGCGGTGAGACGCCGATGTGCTGCGTGAAGCCGATGGCCGTATCCGGGACAAGGGTGAAGCTCGAGACCGTCAGGCCATCCACCTCGCATTTCTCGAGGGAAGATTTTTCGAGGAGAAGCGAAAAGGCGCGGGCCAGCCACCAATGCGCCGACCGGATGGAGTACCGAACGTAGGGTACCGTGACCGGCGCCGCGAGCACCACGCCGTCGTAGGACGCCCTCATGCGGGACGGCGCTTGCGCGTGCGCAGGTCGAAGCGCCGCGCCGGGTCGAGCGCGTAGTCGGCGAGCCGCGCCTTCTGCACCTTGTTGGTCGAGGTGGTCGGCAGCTCGTCGATGAAGGCGACGTGGCCCGGCGCCTTGAAATAGGCGAGCCGCTCGAGGCACCAGGACTGGATGGAGCGCGCCGTTGCATCATCCGATGGGTACTTCTCGTTGAGGACGACACAGGCGAGCACTTCCTCGTCGCGCACCTCGTCGGGTGTCGCAATCACTGCCGCCTGCCGCACTGCCGGGTGCTCGGCCAGCACCGCCTCGACTTCCAGCGCGGCGATGTTCTCGCCCGCTCGACGGATGATGTTCTTGCGCCGGTCGACGAAGTGCAGCTGCCCGTCCGGACCGCGGCGCACCGCATCGCCCGTATGGAACCAGCCTTCGCGCCAGGCTTCTTCCGTCGCCGCGGCATCCTTCAGGTACCCCGAGAAGAACCCGCGCCGGGGGTCGGCCCCCGCCTGGCGCACCAGCAGCTCCCCCGACTCTTCTCCGATTCGAACTTCCAAGCCCGGGGGCGGCCGACCGATGCACCGCGTGCCCACGTGCCGCGGCTCGCGGCTCGCGGCGATGATGGCGCCGCCGCCGGTCTCGGTCATGGCCCACGCCTCGATCAGCGGAAAGCCGAAGCGGTTCTCGAAGGCGGCGTGGTCCTTGGGGTTGGCGTTCGCGCCGTAGCCGAAGCGCACCTGGTGCGCGCGGTCGAGCGGCGAATCCTCGAGGGACAGCAGGATCGCCGGCATGACGCCCAGGTAATGGACGATGGTGGCCCGCGATTCGGCGACGTCGCGCCACCAGGTCCTGGGATGGAAGCGGTCGAGCTGCACTACGCAGCCCGCGGCGAGGATCATCGCCGTAGTCGACACGGCGAGCGCGTTCATGTGGAAAAGCGGCAGCGGCGTAATGAGCCGCTCGGCGCCTTCGCGCACCCCGCACAGGCCGCCTTCGTCCAGGTAGCGCTGGCCCACGTTGAGGAAATAGAAGTTGCTGAGCAGGCAGCCCTTCGGCTTGCCGGTGGTGCCCGAGGTATAGAGCAGCGCGCACTCGCCCGCGCCGCCGGGCGGCGGGGCGGGCGGCGGCGCTTCGAGCGTTTCCGGCGTAATCACCGCGCTCGCCTCGCTGTGGCCCAGCACGTAGCCGAGCTCGGCGGGCCGCAGGTCGGGGCTCAGGGGCAGCACCGAGGCGCCGAGCGAGTTGAGCGCAAGGAAATGCAGCAGGAACTCGGGGCAGTTGGGCAGGCGCAGCGCTACGCGGTGGCCGGGCCCGTACCCGGCGCGCCGGTACCGGCGCGCGATGCCTGAGACGAGATCGAGCGCCTGGCCGTAGCTGTACTCGAGCCTTTCGGGAAAAGCCTGCAGGAAGGGCTTGGCGCCATGCGCCCGGGCGGTGCGCTCGAACGCGGAGAAGACCGTCGTCACTGGGACACGATGGTAAGATGCCGCGCGACACTCGGACAACCGGAGGAGGGGGAGATGAGACGGTTTCTTTCGCTGGCGACCGCGCTCGCCGGCGCGCTCGCCGCGGCGCCCGCACTGCCGGCCGACACGATCAGCGCGACGCACGTGTTCCCCGCTTCGCTGGTGTATTCGCGCAGCTTCCTCGAATACGTGAAAAAGGCGAACGCCGCCGGCAAGGGAGTCTTCGCCATCCAGGTGCGCGGCGGGCCCGAGGCCATTCCCATGATGCAGCAGCCCGGCGCGGTGCGCGACGGGGTGGTGGACATGGTCTACACGGCGTGCGCGTTCTATGCTGCCACGGTGCCGGAGTGCGATGCGATGTCCGCCTCGACCATCGACGGCCCCACGGCGCGCAAGAACGGCGGCATCGAGCTCTTCAACCAGGTGCACCAGAAGCGCATGGGCGTCTACATGCTCGGCTGGGTCGACAGCGGCATCCGCTTCAACCTCTGGTCGACGAAGGAGCCGAAGCTGGACGCGAGCGGCCAAATCGACATCAAGGGTTTCAAGGTACGCGGGCACCCGATCTACAACGCCTTCCTGACGAACTACCTCGGCGCCCAGGTGATCAACGTCAACTCGCCGGACCTCTACACCGCGCTGGAGCGCGGCACGGTCGAGATGAGCGCCTGGACGCAGATCGGCCTGATGGACCTGAACTGGGACCGCTACCTGAAATACCGCATCCTGCCGGACTTCTTCTCCACTGACCTCGTGATCCTGGTGAACATGAAGAAGTGGAATGCGCTGTCGCCCAAGACGCGCGAGATCCTGCAGCGCGTGGCGATCGAGCACGAGACCGACAGCCTCAAGGACCTGCAGGAGCTGTGGAAAAAGGAGGAGGCCGAGCTCAAGAAGCGCGGCATCAAGACCGTGGCGCAATCCCCCGATGCCTCCAAGCGGTTCTACGAGGGAGCCCGCTCGGCCAGCCTGGCCCGGATGAAGGAGCGCATGGAGAAGTCGGGCGGCATGGAGAACTACGACAAGGTGATCCAGCTCTTCACGCCGGGCAAATAGAATTCGGGCGCTGACCCCGATCTCGCGGGCTTACACCGCGCTGCTCTACGGGATGGCGTGGTGCGCCGCGTTGCTGATCGCGGCGATGATGGTGGTGATCACCATTGACGTCGTTGTGCGCAACCTCGGCTACCAGAGCTCGGCGCATTTCTTTACCTTCACCGAGTACGCGCTGCTCATCGTGCCGTGCCTTGGCGCGCCGTGGCTGGTGCGCGAGAAGGGCCACATCTACGTCGAGATCCTGCTCATGCACCTGGGTAGGCGCAGCCGCGCGGTCCTGCGCCTGCTCATCGCCATCCTTTGCATCGCGGTATGCGCCATCCTCGCCTGGTACGGCTTCGAGGTCACGCTGCGCGACTACCTGGCGAACGAGAAGGATGTGCGCTCGCTCGACATGCCGCGCTGGATGATCATCGGCTTCGTGCCTCTGTCGTTTGCCCTGATGGCAGTCGAGTTCTTGCGCTTCCTGGTGCGCCGCGAGGACTTCCTGGGCAGCCTGGCAGGGCAGGCGCGGGAGTAGCCGCGTGGAGTGGTACTGGGCGGCAATCATCCTGTTCGGCCTGGGCATCGCGCTGATGATGCTCGGGGTCCCGGTCGCAATCGCCTTCTTCGCCACCAACATCGTCGCGGCGGTGCTTTTCATGGGCGGCGCCGGCGGCATCATCCAGGTCATCAACAACGGCTTCGGCGCGATGACCAACTTCTCGCTGGTGCCGATTCCGATGTTCCTGCTCATGGGCGAGCTCTTCTACCACACGGGGCTGGCGGCCAAGTGCTTCAACGCCGCCGACAAGCTGCTCGGCAACGTGCGCGGACGCCTGTCTTACGTGACGCTCATTGGCGGCACTGCGTTCGCCGGCCCTGCAGGCTCAAGCATGGGCGCCTGCGCGCTGCTCGGCACGCTGATGGTTCCGGACATGATGCGCCGCGGCTACAACAAGTATCTGTCCATCGGCCCGATCATGGGTATCGGCGGGCTCGCGGTGATCATCCCGCCTTCGGCGCTTACCGTGCTGCTCGCCACGCTGGGCCGCACCGACGTGGGCGACTTGCTCATCGCCGGCGTAGTGCCGGGGCTGATCCTTGCGACGATGTACGGCGTGCTCATCTGGGCCTGGACCGTGATCGATCCTTCGGCGGCGCCGCCTTACAAGGTGGAACGCATTCCGCTCCTCGAGAAGTTGCGCCTGTTCGTGTTCGACGTGATTCCGATGGTGGCCATCATCGTGTTCTCGGTCCTCATCATGATCGTGGGCTGGTGCACGCCGACGGAGGCCGCGGCGCTTGGCGCCGCGTCGGTGATAGCCCTTGCCGCCTGCTACGGCACCGTGACCTGGCGCGCGCTGCGCAAGTCGTTGGAGGGCACGCTGCGCGTCACGGTCATGGCATTCCTCATCATCTTCGGATCCGCCACCTTCGCCCAGGTGCTGGCCTTCACCGGCGCTTCGAGCGGCCTCATGAACTGGGCGCTGGGATTCGACCTGCCCCAGATGGGCATGCTGCTCGTGATGATCGGCGTCATCCTCTTCCTCGGCTGCTTCATGGACCAGCTGTCCATGATGCTGCTCACCGCGCCCATCTTCTTTCCCCTCGCCAAGACGCTGGGCTTCGATCTTGTCTGGTTCGGCCTGATCATGCTGCTCGCCCTGGAGATCGGCTACACCACGCCACCGTTCGGTCTGCTCCTTTTTGTCATGAAGGGCGTTTCGCCCCCCGGCACCAGCATGCGCGACATTTACCTGTCCGCGATGCCTTTCATCGCCTGCGTGCTGCTGCTCATCGCGCTCATCATCCTGTTTCCACCGCTCGCGACATGGCTGCCGCGGCTAAGCCATTGATGCGCCCCTTGGAGCAAGGGTGGCGGCTTACGAGCTCCTTAGCCACGATGTGAAGTTTCGTCATCTGCGCGCACGGCGCTCGCCCGCGTGCGGCCTCTGGGCGCCGCGGCCGCTCGCTTACCGCACAGGGGCTTAG
>Ga0247825_10001954_pt1 | contig 13601 bp, 8 predicted proteins | sample 13C_Vanillin_Day_FD_194413 | JGI IMG/M metagenome (GOLD analysis project Ga0247825, IMG submission 194413) | Soil microbial communities from agricultural site in Penn Yan, New York, United States - 13C_Vanillin_Day48 | ecosystem: Environmental > Terrestrial > Soil > Agricultural land | place...
GCGAGGGGGCTCAGCTCGCGCCGGGCAGGGAACTCCACGGGGAGAAACCCGTGGGGCTGGGGGATACCAGTCTGACGGCACCAGAGAAGAACGTGAAGGACACTTCCGGCTCAGGGAATCCAAGTGGGCCGGTGCCACAGAAGCCCCTCAAAGATCAGCGGCGAGCGCCTCACTGCGTTCCTGATGTGGAAGCCACCATCAATGGGGGCTGTTGGGTAGAGGCGCTCTCCGAGAAGCCGCCGTGCAAACCTCCGTTCTACGAGTGGCAGGGGGGCTGTTACATGCCCTCATTCCCGCGCCAGCGGCGGCCCACGTCGGAGCCGCCGTAGCCAGGACGATTACTGCACGCGGAGGGTGTACGCGCCGCCGTTGCGACGGAGCTCCGCGTTCATGTCGTCGCGGAACCGGCGCATCGTCGCCGCATCACCGAGGATGCCGATGCAGCCCGCGGTGCCGACCGCTCCACCGTCTGGGTGGATGCGCAGCGCCGTGCGGTCGCGGCCCGCGCGCCGGTCATACATCGCGTCGGAGCCAGGGCGGCGCGGGTCCTCGATGAGGAAGCTGAAGCCGACGCCGTCCCGCGAGAAAGCCGCCTCGGAGCGGCTGTTGCGATGCGCCGTCACCCGGTACTCGCCCTGCGGAACCGAGAACTTGCTGCCCGAGCCAGAGTTGAACTGGTACGTGTTGCCGTTCACCGTGATGGAGCCGGTGGTCATGCCTTTGCCGTTGGGCTGGCCATTGAGGCGCGCCGTGCCATTGACGCCTGCCTGGGCCGCGGGGCGGTTCGGATTCACGCTGCCGGTGCCATTGGCGCCGCCCTGGGCTCCGGGGCGGCTCGGCTCGAAGCCGTCGGGACCGTTGAGCGCCGCGAATGTACGGCGCCCCGCGATGCCGTCGTTCTGCAGGCCCATCGAGCGCTGGTAGCCACGAAGCGCGCGCTCGGTGCGCGGGCCGAAGATGCCGTCGCTGCGGCCCGGGTCGAAGCCCGCGGAGCGCAGCTGGTTCTGGAGCGAGCGCACCTCTTCACCGCGCGACCCGTGGCGCAGCGAGCCCGTCGCCGTTCCCGTCCCAGTGCTACGGCTCGGCTGCGCAGTGGCAGTGCGATCGACTGCAGGAGCACGGGTCGCCATCTCAGCAGCGCGGGAAGGACCAGCCGAAGAACCAGAGACTCGGAGCGACATGGGAGGACTCCTGGGTGGTGCGCTGCGCGAACGCAGGCTCAAGGGACACCCCTATTCTCGCGGGATGCTGAAAGATGTTTCCTCCCATTTACACACATTCCCCTACCATGTTTTGAGAGTGCCATGCTTGGAAGATGAGAACGCGGGCGTTCAGCCAGGGACGGTTGCTCTCATGGCGCGGGCGGAGCGAGGGGCAGGTCCACGAGCGCCAGCGTCCCGCCACCCGGGGCTGGCTCCAAGCGCAGGGTGCCGCCGTGCTCATGGGCAATCTTCTGGGCAATGGGCAGCCCCAGCCCGCTGCCACCCGGCTTGGTGCTGAAGAGACCTCGGGTAAGGGCAGCTCCTTCGAGCACGGTGGGGATGCCCGCACCGCCATCGCGGATGGTGACGCGGAGAGAGTCCGGCCGGGGCTCTACAGCGAGGTGGACTGGGGAGGCGCTAGAAGAGGAGGCCTCGGTGGCGTTCTTCACCAGGTTTCCGAAGAGGCGGCGCAGGCCATCCGGATCCGCTTGCAGGGTGAGCTCCGGGCCGGGGGCCAGCTCTAAGGGAACGGGCGAGGTGCCCTGATAGAGCGTGCACACCTCGGCGAGCAGGGCTCGCAAGGCGACAGGCTGGAAGCGAGGCGCAGGCAGGCGGGCGAAGGCGGAGAAGCTCTGGGTCATGCGCATGAGCAGCTCCACCTCCTCCTGCAGGAGCGCGACGGCCTCCGAGATGCGCGTGGCGTCCGGAGGCGCGGAAGTCTCCGAGCGGGAGAGGCGCGCGAGCGAGAGCTTCATGGCGGTGAGCGGATTCTTCAGCTCATGCGCCAGGGCGCGAGCGATGTCCTGCCACGCGGCGACCTGCTCGGCGGCCTTGAGGCGCTCACGCTGGGCGAGCAGCTCCTGGCCCATGCGGTTGAAGCCCGCGAACAGGAACTGGAACTCGTCGCGGGGATGTTCGGGGGCGGGCAGGCGCACGGAGAGATCCCCGCGAGCGTAGGTCGCCATGCCCTGGGTGAGCGTGGTGACGGGCCGGGAGAGCGCGCGGCCCAGCAGCACCGCGGCCAGGGCGAGCACGGCCGCCGTACCGAGCACCAGCGCGGCGATGAACATGGGCACGCGGCGCACGAGCGCCCTGCGGGCCAGCTCCGCCTGCGCGAGGTTGAGCCTGGCTTCATCGAGCGGCGCCTGCGAGATGCCCCGGCGCTCCAAATCCGCGGACACATCATCCAGAACGCGCTCCACGGGCGCGATGGAGACGGAGAGGAGCCGCTCCAGCGCGCTCTGGGCCAGCAGTCCCATGAGCACGAGCGGGACGAGCCCCGCCGCCAGCATCACCGCGAGCAGCTGGCGGCGGAAGCGAACAGGAGGAGAGGCGACGGGCAGAACCTGGGCCATGGGTCTCAAATACAAAAAAGAATTTCGTGGAAACACTTCATTCCGTGGAAGCTGGCGCGGACCCGACGTACCCCTGCAGAGGAGTCATTCGCATGAAGACGTTAACCCCGGTAGTTCTCCTGCTCCTGAGCGCTTCACCAGCCCTGGCCGAGTCCAAGGATCCGGAGCTCTGGATCACCATCGGTGCCGAGACCATCGAGCCGCTTCGCGCCATGTTCAAGGACGCGGGGTGGCAGGAGCCTCTCGTGGTGCAGGAGCGGGAGCGTGTGGCGGTGTTCCGCGTCCGCGAGTCGCAGCTGGATGGCATCTCGCGGATGATGCACGACCGGTATCACCGGTGCGCTGGGTTCATCACCTACGACACTCAGGCGGAGGCCCTGGCGGCGCTGGAGCCCGCTCCCGAGCCGCCCGTGCAGACTGCCATCTCCTACACCCTCAACAACGCCACGACGGTCAACGCGCTGATGGGCGCGATGCTGGAGTCGAACGTTCGCAGCACCATCACCGGGCTGTCGGGCTACTCGACGCGCTACTACACCTCGCAGAGCGGCGTGGACGCGGCCAATTGGCTGAGGACCCGGTGGCAGGGCTATGCCGCGGGGCGCAGCGATGTCACGGTGTCGCTGTTCCAGCACACGGGCTGGGCCCAGCCTTCGGTCGTCCTCACCATCCAGGGCACCAGCCTGCCGAACGAGGTGGTGGTGATTGGCGGGCACCTGGACTCCATCAACAGCTCGGGGGGCAGCGCACCCGGCGCGGATGACGACGCCTCGGGCGTGGCCTCGTTCACGGAGGTCATCCGGGCGGCCATGGCGCGGAACTACCGGCCCGCGCGCACGGTGAAGTTCATCGCCTATGCCGCCGAGGAGGTGGGCCTGCGGGGCTCCAAGGAGATCGCCACCTGGCACAAGAACAATGGCATCAATGTGGTGGGCGTGCTGCAGCTGGACATGACGAACTACAAGGGCTCCAGCGTGGATGTGGCCATCATCACGGACAACACCAACGCCGCCCAGAACCAGTTCATCCGCAATCTCATCACCACGTACGTGAAGATCAGCCAGACCAACACCAGCTGCGGCTATGGGTGCTCGGATCACGCCTCGTGGCACAACCTCGGGTTCGCCGCGTCCATCCCCTTCGAGTCGACGCTGAGCCAGAGCAACCCCTACATCCACACGTCGAGCGACACCATCTCGCGGTCTTCGGGCGTTGCCACCCACGCCCTGAAGTTCTCGAAGATCGCCGCGGCCTACATGGCCGAGCTCGCCAAGGGCACCGCGCAGTAGCCCCGCCTTCACGCCCGCGCGAGCTTCAATTCGCGCGGGCGCCGTCCTCCGCCAGCACGAGGTCCAACGTCTCGACGAAGAAGGCGGCGTCAGCGCTGGAGAACACCAGGGGCGGCTTGATCTTCAGCACATTGTTGAGCGGGCCATCGATGCTGATGAGCACGCCTCGCTCCTTGAGCCGCTGGGTGATGTAGCGCGTCTGCGCGGGCGCGGGCTCCAGCGTCGTCCGGTCGCGCACGAGCTCCACGCCCAGGAACAGCCCCAGGCCTCGGACATCTCCGATGATCTCGTGGCGCCGGGCCAGCTCGCGAAATCCCTGCTGTAGCTCTTCACCCACGCGCAGCGCATTGGCCTGCAAACCCTCGTCGGCGATGACGTCCAGCACCGCCAGCCCGATGGCGCATGACACCGGGTTGCCTCCAAAGGTGCTGAAGTACTCCATGCCATTGGCGAACGACGCGGCGATCTGCGGTGTGGTGGCCACCACGCCCAGCGGGTGACCGTTCCCCAGCGGCTTGCCCATGATGACGATGTCGGGCACGACTCCCTGTGTCTCGAACCCCCAGAAGCGCGTGCCCACGCGCCCCAAGCCCACCTGCACTTCATCGGCGATACACACCCCGCCGCCCTCCCGGACGTGCTGATACGCCGCACGCAGGAACCCATCCGGCAGCACGATCTGCCCGCTGGAGCCCATCAGCGACTCGGCGATGAAGGAGCCCCGTGGCAAGCCATCCGCGCGCAAGTCACTGAGCGCATCCCGCACCTTGGCGGCGTATTTCTCGCCCGCCAGGGCATCCTCGCGCCGGTAAGGCCCGCGATAGGGATCAGGCATGGGCACCTTGCGGACGAACGACGGTTGTCCAGTGCCGCCGGGCCCGTTGTACTTGTACGGGCTGATGTCCACGAGCGCGCTGGTGTTGCCGTGATAGGCGCCATCGAGCACGACGGTGGCTTTGCTGCCGGTGTGCGTGCGCGCCAGCCTCAGGGCCAGCTCGCTCGCCTCGCTCCCGGAGTTCACGAAGTAGCAGACGCTCAGGGACGCCGGCAGCGTGGCGCACAAGCGATCCGCGTACCGGAGGATGCTCTCGTGCAGGTACCGCGTGTTCGTGTTGAGCACCGCCATCTGAGCCTGCCCAGCCCGCACCACGCGTGGATGGCAGTGGCCTACGTGCGGCACGTTGTTGATCGCATCCAGGTAGGCACGGCCCCCTACATCGTAGAGATACTGCTGGTAGCCACGAACGATGTGCAGCGGCTCGCGATAGGTGATGCTGAGGTTGCGCCCGAGCCGTTGGCGCCGCGCCTCGAGCAGCTCCTCCACGATGGCTCCAGGAGCGGGAAAGCGCTCCGGCGGGATGCGCAGGATGAGGTTCGGGTCCGGGCAGAGGCTCAGCCACAACGCACACTGGCGGGGGAGCGCCACGCCTGGAAACTCGCCACTCCGATCCAGCAGGTCGGTGATGATCTGGAAGTGCAGATGCGGCGGCCATCCGCCGTTCACCGAGATATCGCCTATCTCACCGAGGCGAGCTCCCTTCGAGATGGACTGCCCGGCGCGCACTCCGAGCACGGACTCCCTGCTCAGGTGGCCATAGAGGGTATAGAAGGTGGGGCCTCCTGGAATGGTATGCTCGAGGATGATCGTCGGCCCGTAGTCCTGAAGCCCGGCGTTATCCCGGGCGCTCAGCACCACGCCATCCAGGGGAGCCAACACGGCCGCGCCAGCCTCCATGAACACGTCCATGCCGGTATGCACGGTGCGCCACTCGACGCCGTCGTTACCGGGAGAGGAGAAGAGCTCGCTCGTATAGATGAGGCGCGCTTCGTTGTAGCGGCCGATGCCGGCCTGGACCCCCGCCTCCTTCATCCGTGCGGAGAGCCGCTGTGACAGCACCGCTGGATCACGCAGCTCCTGCAGTGTGCCAACCTCCGTGCTCCCCACGCTCAGATCGAACACCACGCTCTCGGTCGCGAGGTCCGCCGCCACCACCGGTCCGCACTGCGCGGCGTTATCCATGAGCCACTGCACGACGCGCGTGGTCGCCGGGCACGCTTCGAGGCCGCAGGCCGCCCGGAAGGTGTAGTGCGCCAGGCGTGGGCTGAGCGTGCCGAACCGTTCCAGCACGGCCCAGGCGGGGCGCTCGCTGAGCAAGAGATACTCATTGCCCGGCTCAGCCTGCCTCTGGAGCGCGGAGTTGGTGACGCTCACGCACAGCCGGGCGCAGATGAGCGGATACAGCACCTCCAGCTCGGCCTCGCTGAGCGGCGTCACCTGATGGTAGCCAGCCACCACGTGCGCCGCGGCGGTCAGTGGATCCGGCTTGTCCATGATGGCGTACGCGATGCCGATGGCCAGCTCGCACACGCGCGCGCCGTACGTCATGTCACCAAAGTCGAGCAGCCCGGAGACGCGGCCATCGGTGACGAGGAGGTTGTAGTCATTCGCATCGTTGTGAAGCAGCCCCGATGGCAGTCCGTTCAAGCGGAGAACCACGATCGGCGCGTACGGCGCGAACAGGCGCTCGACCAACGCGCGCCGCTCTGGGGTGAGCAGGTGCAGGTAGGAAGTGATCCATCCCGCTCGCGCCAGGTCCCACTTCTCCGCGCTCTGCACACCGCCGGGTGGCATGTCCCGCAGCGCGGAGTCCACCCACGCGAGCGCCTGCCCCAGGCTGTGCAGGAGGCGAGGCGAGTGCGGCGTCGTCTTCGCCCACAGCTTGCCCGGCAGGTACGTGAGCGCGCGCACGAGGTGAGCGGTGCCATCCGCGCTCCGGATGGTGCTGATCGTCTCACCGTTCAGGGTGGGCACGGCTCGCGGCGTGGCCAACGCGTGGACCCTCTCGTTGAGGACCGCCAGGACACGGTGTTGCAGCTCGAGCGCGGCGCGGGACTCGGAGGCGTTCGCGATCTTCAGCACCAGCTCGCTGCCCCGAGCGGTCTTCAGTCGGAAGTTGAGGTCTCGCTCGCCTGGCAGGGGCTCGGCCTCGGCCTCCACGCCGTACAGCTCTCTGGCGAGCCGCCGGACCTCTGGGAGGGTGAACGTGGGGAGCGGGTGGGTGACTTGAACCATGGAGAAATCATAGCCTTGGGCGCGGATGGCTCGCCTTCTTGCTCCATCTCAGAGCTGGCTGTTCGGCCGCGGAGTGGACCTCAGCGTCTTCGCGGGGGCCGCGCTCGTGTCCGTGGCCCTGGTGCTCGCCGCGCCATGGCTGGGCGCGGTGGGGGACACGCCCCTGTGGGCCTGGGTGCTGCTCGTCGTCTGCGTGGACGTGGCCCACGTCTGGTCCACCGTGTTCCGCACCTATCTCGATGGAGAGGAGCTGCGCCGACGGCCCGCGCTGTACGCCACCGCTCCGCTCGCGGCCTACGTCGCTGGCGTCCTGGCCCACCTCGTGTCCCCGGGACTGTTCTGGCGCCTCTTCGCCTACGTGGCCCTGCTCCACTTCGTGCGCCAGCAGTACGGGTGGGTGGCCCTCTACGATCGAAAGGCCCGCGTCTCGGCGCTCGAGCGCCGTCTGGATGCCGCCGCCATCTACGCCGCCACGCTGGGCCCCGTCCTCTGGTGGCACGCGAACCTCCCGCGAGCCTTCTGGTGGTTCGTGGAGAACGACTTCCTCTCCGGCCTGCCCGCCTGGGCGGGGACGGTGGCGCTCGCCGTGCACGGACTGGTGCTGGCCGCGTGGGGGGGCTTCCAGGCCGCGCGGGTGGTGCGAGGCGAGGGGCTCCAGGTGGGCAAGGTGCTGCTCGTGCTCGCCACCTGGGTGACGTGGTTCGGAGGCATCGTCCTGGCCCAGGATGACTTCACCTTCACGGTGATGAACGTCATCCTCCATGGTGTTCCCTACTTCGCGCTCCTGTTCCGCTACGCGCGCGGCCGTCACGCGGAGGGTGGCTATGGTGCCTTCGCTCCGCTGGTGCGCGCGGGGCTGCCGGCCTTCCTCCTCTTCCTGGCGGCGCTGGCCCTCGGCGAGGAGTTCCTCTGGGATCGGCTGGTGTGGCACGACCGGCCCCTGCTCTTCGGAGAGAGCGGCTTCGCGCTGCCTCCGGACTTGCTGGCGCTGGTGGTGCCGCTGCTCGCGCTGCCCCAGGCCACGCACTACCTGCTGGACGCCTTCATCTGGAAGCCGAGCCGGGACCCGGCGCTGCTCGCCCGGCTGGGCTGGGCTCCCGGGAGGGGGGATGGTTCGCAAAGTGGCACCGAGCCGCCATTCCCGGTAGCCATGGCGCGTCCCACTGACTAAGTGGAAGTCGCCTATGTCGCGACTTCTACTGGTCTCCAACCGTCTCCCCGTCACCGTCAAGGCCGAGAAGGACCACGTCTCCGTCGTGCGCAGCCCAGGAGGGCTCGCCACGGGCCTGAGCGGCCCCCACGAGCGCTCAGGGGGGCTGTGGATCGGCTGGCCCGGGGATGTGTCACGGCTGTCGGGTGCTCAACGGGCCGAGGTGGAGAGACAGCTCTCGGCGCTGCGCTGCGTGCCGCTGTACCTCAGCTCCAGTGAGGTCAGCCGCTACTACGAGGGCTACTCCAACCGCGCCCTGTGGCCGCTGTGCCACTACCTGCTGGACCGCATCCCCCGGCAGGATCGGGACTGGGACATCTACGCCAAGGTGAACGAGCGCTTCGCGGATCTGGTGGCTCGCCACTACCAGCCGGGCGACACCATCTGGGTGCACGACTACCAGCTCATGCTGGTGCCGGATCTGCTGCGCCAGCGGCTGCCCAAGGCGCGCATTGGCTACTTCCACCACATCCCGTTCCCGGGGAGTGAGATCTTCCGCACGCTCCCCCACCGCGCGGAGCTGCTGCGAGGCCTGCTGGGCGCGGACCTGGTGGGCTTCCACACGCCGGGGTACGTGCACCACTTCTCCAGCTCGCTGCTGCGGGTGTTGGGGCTGGAGACGGACATGGGCCAGGTCGCCCTGGGGGGGCGCACCGTGCGGCTGGGAGCCTTCCCCATGGGCATCGACGCGGCGTCCTTCGAGCGGCTGGCGGAGGATCCGGGGGTGCTCGGGGAAGTGAGCGTCATCCGGGAGCGCGGCGCGGGGCAGCGGCTGCTGCTGGGGATTGATCGGCTGGACTACACCAAGGGGATCCCCCGGCGGCTCCTGGCGGTGCAGCGCCTGCTGGAGCGAGAGCCTGCATGGCGCGGGCGCCTGCGGTTCATCCAGGTGGCCGTGCCCAGCCGGACACAGGTGGAGGACTACGCCGCCTACCGTGACAAGGTGGACGAGCTGGTGGGCCGCATCAACGGCATCTACGGCACCGTCCACAACGTGCCCATCCACTACCTCTACCGCTCCTTCAACGAGCGGCAGCTCGTGGGCCTGTACCGCTCGGCGGATGTGATGCTCGTCACGCCGACGCGGGACGGGATGAACCTGGTGGCCAAGGAGTTCTGCGCGGCGCGTCCGGATGAGGACGGGGTGCTCATCTTGAGCGAGTTCGCCGGAGCCGCCACCGAGCTGCGCGAGGCCGTCATCGTCAACCCCTATGACGTGGAGGCCATGGCGGACACCATCGAGCACGCGCTGGAGATGCCGTTGGAGGAGCGCCGCAGGCGGATGCGGGCCCTGCGCGCCCAGGTGAAGTCCCGGGATGTGCACTGGTGGGTGGGAGACTTTCTGGGCACGCTCCAGTCCGCACCCGCTCCGATCGCGCGGCCTCCCAATGTGGAGGAGCTGGTGGCGCGGCTGAAGGGGACTGAGCGGCGGGTGTTGCTACTGGACTACGATGGGACGCTGGTGGGCACGGCCCCGCGGCCGGAGCTGGCCGTGCCGGATCCGGAGCTGAAGACGCTCCTGGAGCGCTTGGCGGCCCTGCCGGGTACCCAGGTGCATGTCGTCAGCGGGCGGCTCAAGGAGACGCTGGAGGAGTGGCTGGGAGCGCTGCCCGTGAGCCTCCATGCCGAGCACGGCCTCTGGTCCCGCTCCAGGCCTGGGGCGCCGTGGAGGATGCTGGAGGGGGTGTCCTCCGAGTGGAAGGAGCTGGCGCGGCCGCTGTTGGATGCGTTCACCGCGCGCGTGCCGGGCTCGTTCGTGGAGGAGAAGACGGCTTCGCTGGCGTGGCACTACCGGTTGGTGGATCCGGAGTATGGCGCGTGGCAGTCGCGCGAGCTGCGCCTGGAGCTGTGCGAGGCCCTGAGCCAGAGTCCCTTGGAGGTACTGCCTGGGGACAAGGTGGTGGAGGTGCGCCCCAAAGGGGTGAACAAGGGGCGCGTGGTGGGGCAGGCGCTCAAGGGGGCTGAGCCGGGGACGCTGGTGGCGGCCTTCGGAGACGACCGCACGGACGAGGATCTCTTCGCCGCGCTGCCCGAGGGGGCCGTCTCCGTCCATTCGGGCGGCAAGCCCTCGCGGGCCCTGTACCGGGTGAGCGGCCCGGACGAGGTGCGAGAGGTGCTCGCCACGCTGCTGGAGGCGTGAGCGAGCACCTCTGGCTCGGGCAGCGAAGCGTCAGCGCCGGAGCTGGACGTTCTCGAGGACTCCGACCGCGTCAGGGACGAGAATGGCCGCTGAGAAGTAGACGCTCACGAGATAGGAGGTGATGGCCTTCTCGCTGATGTCCATGCGCCGGACGGAGAGGCCGGGCTCCACCTCGTCAGGGATGGCCTTGGGCAGCAGGCCAATGGCGCCCTGATCCTTCTCCCCGATACGGAACGCGAGGATGGAGCTCGTGTAGTCCTCCGTGATCGGGATCTTGTCGCAGGGCAGGATCGGAACGCCGCGCCAGCTCATCACCTTGCTGCCTTGCACCTCGACAATGGCGGGGTAGAGCCCCAGGCGGTTGCACTCCTGGCCAAACGCCGCGATGGTGCGCGGGTGGGCCAGGAAGAACCTGGTCTTCCTGCGCCGGGTCAGCAGCTCGTCCATGTCATCCGGGGTGGGCGGTCCGCTGCGCGTGTGCAGGCGCTGCTTCAGATCGGTGTTGTGCAGGAACCCGAACTCGCGGTTGTTGATCAGCTCGTACTCCTGCCGCTCGCGCAGGGCCTCCTTCGTCAGCCGCAGCTGCTGCTCCGTCTGGTTCATGGGATCGTTGAACAGATCGGCGACGCGCGTGTGGACGTTGAGCACCGTCTGGGCCACGCTCAGCTCATACTCTCGGGGATTGAGCTCGTAGTCGACGAACGTCCCCGGCAGCATCGGCTCGCCCGAGTGGCCCGCCGCCAGCTCGATGGCGGCCTGGGCGTGCTTGTCCTGGGGCTTGCCCATGAGCGCCTTGAAGCGCTCGATGTGAGCCTGCAGCGGGGGGGACTGCTTGAGCAGATCCTCCAGCGCCTTCTGCCGCAGCTCCATCACGATGCAGGGGGTGATGGCCTTCACCGTGAAGGTCCACTGGTCATTGGAGGTCACCACCGCTTCGTCCCCGAAGTGGTCGCCGTCGGCCAGCGTCTCGAGGATGAGCTGATCCCCATACTTGCCCGCGCTCAGCTTCTGAGCCTTGCCATGGGCAATCAGGAAGATGTGCTCGGCGGACTGGCCGGCCTGGACAATGGTGTCCCCCGTCTTGAACTCCCGCTGGACGAACTGGCGAGCCAGAGCGTCCAGCATGGCCGCATCGCTGTCGAAGCCGCGCAGCAACGGCAGCTTGCCCAGCTCCTGGGGGATGACCTCGACCTTGGCGCCGATGTTACTGAAGTTGAGGCGATCATCCCCCACGGCATACGTCAGCCGGCGGTTGACGCGATACACACCGGCTGACAGCTGCACCCAGGGCAGCATGCGCAGCAGCCACCGGGGAGTGATCCCCTGCATCTGCGGCTGGGACTTGGTCGTCGTCGCCAGCTGGCGAGCGCCGGCCGTGGACAGGCTCGTCTGGTGCGGCTCGGCCTCGCTGCCGCCGCCCGGCTTCATTGGATTCGTCATGGGCTCTCTCTAGACGCGGCCAATCTCCACGCTCTCCAGGATGCCGAGCGCGTCGGGGATGAGCACCGCCGCCGAGAAGTACGAGGTGACCAGGTAGTTGATGACCGCCTTCTCGTTGATGCCCATGAACCGGACGTTGAGGCTGGGCTCGATCTCGTCCGGGAGCTTGCCGGGGTGCAGGCCGATGACACCCTGGTTCTTCTCGCCGGTGCGCATCAGGAGGATGGAGCTGGTGCGCGACTCGGAGATGGGGATCTTGTTGCAGGGGAAGATGGGGATGCCCCGCCAGGCGGGCACCATCTGGCCACCCATGTCGATGCTGGTGGGGTAGATGCCGCGGCGGTTGCACTCCTGGCCGAACGCGGCGATGGCGCGGGGGTGGGCCAGGAAGAACGTCGGATCCTTCCACACGGTGGCCAGCAGCTCGTCCATGTCATCGGGCGTGGGCGGCCCGCTGCGGGTGTGGATGCGCTGCTTGAGATCGGCGTTGTGCAGCAGCCCGAAGTCGCGGTTGTTGACCAGCTCGTGCTCCTTGCGCTCCTTCAGCGCCTCGATGGTCAGACGGAGCTGCTCCTCGGTCTGGTTCATCGGGTCGTTGAACAGGTCGGCGACGCGGGTGTGGATCTGGAGCACCGTCTGCGCCACGCTCAGCTCGTACTCACGGGGCGACGTCTCATAGTCCACGTAGGTGCCCGGCAGCACGGGCTCGCCCTTGTGGCCTGCGGCCAGCGCGATCTCCTTCTGGCCCGTCGTGTCCTGCTTCTTCTTCGCCAGGGACTTGAAGTTCTCGATGTGCTTCTGCAGCGACGGGGACTGGGCGAGCACCTGCTCGAACGCGTCCTGCTGCAGGATGAGCACCGTGGCCGGGGTGACCGTCTTGACGGTGAACTGCCAGTAGTCCTGCGACTCCAGCAGTACCTCGTAGCTGTAGTGGTCGCCATCGGCGAGCACCTCGAGCACGGCCTCATCGCCGTACTTGCCGGCGCCGATCTTGTTCACCTTGCCGTGGGCGATCAGGCAGATCGAGTCCGCCTCCTTGCCCTTCTCGGTGATCACCTCACCGGCCTTGAACTCCTTCTGCACGAAGCGGTTGGCCAGGGCGGTCAGCACCTCGACGTCGTCGAAGCCGCGCAGCAGCGGCAGCTCACAGAGCTCCTGCGGGATGACCTGCACCTTCGCGCCGGTGGTGGTGAAGGTCACCCGGCCGTCGCCGACGGCATAGGTCAGCCGGCGGTTGACGCGATAGGTGCCGCCGGAGACCACCACCCACGGCAACAGCTTCAGCAGCCACCGGGAAGAGATTCCCTGCATCTGCGGCTGGGACTTGGTCGTCGTCGCCAGCTGACGCGCCGCCTCTGTCCCAAGGCTCAGTTGCTGCTTCTCATCACCTTGCTTGCCTGAATCCGCCATGGGGGGCCCCTCCTCGTGTTGGGTTGAGTCTTGTTGATTGGGTTAAGTCTTGCCTGACTTCTTGTAACGCGGGTTGCGGTCGTGCCACTCGAACGCACCGCCCATCCACGACCGTACCCCACGCAGGAACCGCTGGAGCTCCAAAGATGGCACGGCCTCGAGGCTTCGGTGGCGCTCCTCGAAGTCACGGACGATCTCGTTGTGGAGCTTGACAGTGACCTCCGTCGCCTCCTCGATGGAGCAGCTTCGGTCCGCGGCGACCTGCAGGACCATGTTGCATGGCGGCGGATTCTCCGCCATGTCCTTGGTCACCGAATAGAGATCATTGAGGAGCACGACGGCGGTCCCGGCCATGAAGGCGGCGCTGCGGACGCGGGGCTCGTAGCAGAGATTATCGGCGAGCTCGTAGCCACCGATGACGTCGACCAGCGTCATCGAGGTGTAGAAGCTGTCATGTTGCCGAGCGGCGAGGTACTTCCATG
>Ga0247825_10001956_pt1 | contig 13596 bp, 8 predicted proteins | sample 13C_Vanillin_Day_FD_194413 | JGI IMG/M metagenome (GOLD analysis project Ga0247825, IMG submission 194413) | Soil microbial communities from agricultural site in Penn Yan, New York, United States - 13C_Vanillin_Day48 | ecosystem: Environmental > Terrestrial > Soil > Agricultural land | place...
TCCGTTCCGGTTTGAGACGACCGACGCTCCGTCGGCATCGTATTGATCCGATCGGTGGCGGTCGGCGGCGCAATCAAGTCACGTTTTTGTCATCCCGGCACGCAGCGGGACCCCTGCACTCAGCTCGTATCGAGGCGTGCTGTCCCATCTGCCTCGCCCGCCGTCTCGCGCGTGTCAGGTGCCCTTGCCCGCGAGCGTTGGTGGATCGCACACGAGTCTTCTTTGCCTGCTCGGAATGCCGCACGAGCCAGCGCCTCACGGCTCAAATCCCCTTCCGGCGCACGCATTTACTCTAATTGCCGCTAGCCAATGCCGGCTTGCGCGATCCTTGCAATAGTCCGGCACGCATTCCACTCGTGAGACGATCGCGCAGCCTCGACAGGGCCGCCGCCTCGCGGGCAATGCGCAACCGGCCTGGCGGGCAGGTCGGTCTGGGGCAAAGTGAGGGGTAGGTCGCGTGCAGGACAATATTGCGTCAATTGCGTCGGACGAGAAGCGAGTGGTAGCCCGCACGCACGACCCGCGCTGCCGCATCTGTCGCTCGACGCTGCGCCACACCTTCGTCGACCTCGGCATGTCGCCGCTTTGCGAGAGCTTCCTGCCGGCGGCACGGCTCAACGAGATGGAGCCCTACTACCCCTTGCACGCGCTGGTCTGCGAGAAGTGCTTCCTGGTCCAGCTGCAGGAGTACGTGAGCCCCGACCACATCTTCTCGGAGTACGCCTACTTCTCCTCCTACTCGACGAGCTGGGTCGAGCACGCCCGCCTCTACTGCCACATGATCAAGGAGCGGCTGCGGCTCGGGCCCAACAGCCTCGCGGTGGAGCTTGCCAGCAACGACGGCTACCTGCTGCAGCACTTCCTGCCGCTGGGCGTGCCGGTAATGGGCATCGAGCCCGCCGCCAACGTGGCAGAGGCGGCGCGCAAGCGCGGCGTGCCGTCGCTGGTGGAGTTCTTCGGGACGACGCTTGCCGAGCGGCTCGCCGCCGAGGGCAAGCAGGCAGACCTCATCATCGGCAACAACGTGCTGGCGCAGGTGCCCGATCTCAACGACTTCGTCGCCGGCATGAAGCGCCTGCTCAAGCCAGAGGGTGTCATCACGCTCGAGTTCCCCCATCTGGAGCGCCTGATCGCGGAGAACCAGTTCGACACCATCTACCACGAGCACTTCTCCTACTTCTCGTTCGTGACGACCGATCGGCTGGCCAAGCTGCACGGCCTCAAGATCATCGACGTCGAGAAGCTCAAGACGCACGGCGGATCGCTCAGGGTCTATCTCGCGCATGCCACCTCCTCGCATGTGCCAAGCCCGCGCGTCAGCGCGCTGCTCGATCATGAGATCGAGAGCGGCTTCGGCGAGATCGAAACCTATGCGCGCTTCTCCGAGCAGGTGCGCCGCACCAAGCGCAACCTCCTCTCGTTCCTGATCGCGTGCAAGGAGCAGGGCAAGAAGATCTGCGCCTACGGCGCCCCCGGCAAGGGCAACACGCTGCTCAACTACTGCGGTATCGGTCCCGACTTCATCCACTTCGCGGTCGATCGCAACCCCTACAAGCATGGCCGCTTCACGCCGGGCATGCACATCCCGATCAAGCCGGTGGAGGCCATCGACGAGGCCAAGCCCGACTACCTGCTCGTCCTGCCCTGGAACCTGAAGGACGAGATCGTCCACCAGATGCGCCACGTCGGCGAATGGGGTTGCCGCTTCATCATCCCCATCCCCGAGGTGCACGTCATCGATCCGGCGCGGGGCGTGTCATGAAAGTCGTACTGTTCTGCGGCGGCCTCGGCACCCGCATCCGCGACTACTCCGAGAGCATCCCCAAGCCCATGGTGCCCGTCGGCCAGCAGCCGATCCTGTGGCACGTGATGCAGTACTACAGCCAGTACGGGCATCGCGATTTCGTGCTGTGCCTCGGCTACAAGGCCAACACCATCAAGGACTTCTTCCTGAACTGGCGCCAGCAGACCTATTCCGACTGCGTCATCTCCGACGCCGGCAAGAAGGTCGAACTGCTGGGCGAGCAGCCGCCCGACTGGCGCGTCACGCTGGTCGACACCGGCATCTGGCGCAACATCGGCCAGCGCCTGCTTGCCGTGCGCGAGCACGTCAAGAACGAGCCGATGTTCCTCGCCAACTACTCGGACGGGCTCTCCGACGCGCCGCTGCCGGAGATGGTCGACCTCCTGGAGCGGAGCGGCAAGGTCGGCTGCTTCCTGGCCGTGCGCCCGCCGCTCACCTTCCATCTGGTCGAGTTCGACAAGGACGGAAACGTCGAGCGCCTGCGCGCCAGCGCCGACTCCGATATCTGGACCAACGCCGGCTACTTCGTCTTCACCAACCGCATCTTCGACTACATCAAGGAAGGCGAGGAGCTGGTGGTCGAGCCCTTCCAGCGGCTGATCGACGAGGGCCAGTTGCTGGCCTACCGCTACAACGGCTTCTTCCGCGCCATGGACACCCTCAAGGACAAGCAGATCCTCGAGGACATGGTCGAGCGCGGCGACATGCCCTGGCAGCCGAAGGTCAAGCAGGCGGTGGAGGCGGCCGAATGAAGGGCCTGCAGCTGGCCGAGCCCGGCCAGCGCCTGTCCGTGCTGTGTCTGGGCGCGCACTCCGACGACATCGAGATCGGCGCCGGCGCTACTCTCCTGCAGTGGCAGGCTTCCGGCGTGCGGCTCGACGTATTGTGGTGCGTGCTTTCCGCGGCCGGGCCCCGCGAGGCGGAGGCGCGCGAGTCGGCGGCCGAGTTCCTCGCCGGCGCCGAGCGCGCCCGCATCGAAACCCACAAGTTCCGCGACGGCTTCTTTCCCGCCGAGCTCTCCGACATCAAGGGCTGGTTCGAGCAGCTCAAGGGGCGCATCCAGCCCGACGTGATCCTCACCCACCACGGCAACGACGCGCACCAGGACCACCGCGAGACGAGCCGGCTGACCTGGAACACGTTCCGCGACCACCTGATCCTCGAGTACGAGATCCCCAAGTGGGACGGCGACCTCGGCCGGCCCAACCTCTACGTGCCGGTCGGCGCCGCAGCCATGGCGCGCAAGGTGGAGCTGCTGGACCGCCACTTCGGCACCCAGCGCTCCAAGCACTGGTTCGACGAGGAGACGTTCCGCGGCCTCGCCCGCCTGCGCGGCATGGAGTGCCGTGCGCCCGAGCGCTACGCGGAGGCGTTCCACGCCCGCAAGCTGGCGATTACTTGAGCCGCAGGGCGCGCTGCAGGAACGCGAGCTCCGCCTCCAGCACGGCGATGATGGTGTCGGCGCGGCGGAAGCCGTGCCCCTCGCCGGCATACTCGTGACAGGCCACGTCGATGCCGCGCGTGCGCAGCCCGTCGGCGATCAGCCGCGACTGCTCGGGCGGTACCACCTTGTCGTCGAGGCCCTGGAACAGGATCAGCGGCGCCCTGATGCCGTCGATCAGGTTGATGGGAGAGCGTGCCGCGAACACCATCTTCCAGTTGGACGGCGTCGTGCCCATCAGGCGATGCAGGTAGCCCGACTCGAACTTGTGCGTGTGCGCGAGCAGGAGGGCGAGGTCGGAGATGCCGTAGTGGCTGCTGCCGGCGGCGAACACGTCCGTGGTGGCGAGCGCCATCAGCGTGGTGTAGCCGCCGGCGCTGCCGCCGGCGATCGCCATGCGCGAGCCATCGGCGAGGCCCGCTTTCGCCAGATGCCGCGCTCCTGCCGCGCAGTCCGCGACGTCGGCGATGCCCCAGGCGCCATCGAGGCGCTGGCGGTAGGCGCGGCCGTAGCCGGTGCTGCCGGAGTAGTTGACGTCGAGCACGGCGAAGCCGCGGCTCGTATAGAACTGCACGCGCATCTTGAAGCCAGCATCGCTCATCGACGTGGGGCCACCGTGCGCAAGCACCAGGGCCGGCGGAGCCGTCTTGCCCGGGCCCCGGCACTGCGGATTTCGCGGCGCGTAGTAGATGCCGTAGACGATCTGGCCGTCCGGACGGCGGAACTCGCGCACCTCGCCCCTGCTGACGAGGCTCGCGTCGATCTCGGTCGTCTGCGGCCCGGCGACGGGCTGGAGCCTGCCGCGGGCGATGCGCATGACGCCTTGCGGCGCCGTCGGCCGGGTCACCTGGGCGGCGAAGCCGCTGCCGCTCGTGACGGGGTCGTCGATGCGAGCGGTGCGGGAGCTGAGCGCGTCGAAGCGCGTGGCCGTGCCGCCTTTCAGGTCCAGCACCTCGAACTGGGGCGCGCCGCGCACGAGCGAGGCTAGCCCTGCGCGCCCGTCCAGGCGGAGCGCATAGCTGCGCGAGCCGAACACCCACTGTGGCCGCATGAGCTCGACCCCGCGCCTTCCGTGCACGCGCGCGATGCGTTTGCCGTCCCAGCGGTAGAGCTGGCCCCAACCGGTCTTGTCCCAGACGAAGCAGAGGCGGCCGTCGGGGCCCCACTCCGGCTGGAAGACGGCGCTGCCGTCGCCGCCCGCCAGGCGCTCGGACCGGCTGAGCTTGCCGCTGTCGGCTACGCCGGCCACGTGGAGCGCGGCGCTGTCCCATGGCATGTCCGGCAGGTCCCAGGCGAGGTAGGCGAGCCGGCGGCCGTCGGGGGAGAGGCGCGGACTGGCATAGAAGTCGCGGCCCTCGGCCAGTGTGGTGACCTCGCCCTGCGAGCCCAATGCAATGGCGACGAGCAGGTTGTCGGGTTGCGCTTGGTGGCCGGCATCGCCCTTGGCGGGGTGCACCTCTGCCACGGCGATCAGGCGGCCGCGCGCCGCTTCGTGGGCAAAATCGGCAAAGCGCATGCGGGGCGCATTGGTGATCCGGCGCGGCGGCGCGCCCTTTTCGATGGCGTAGACCTGCTGATCCCTGTCGTTGACGAAATAGATCACGCCGCCCGCGACCAGGAACTCGCCGCCGCCGTACTCGTGCACGCGCGAGCGCGCCGAGAACGGCGCCGGCAGCAGCTCCTCGACCTGGCCGCCCTTCGCAGCCGCCCTCAGAATGACCTGCCGGCCCCCCTCCTCGGGCCGCGACTCCGTCCAGTACACCGCGCCGTTCGCCGACTGCAGCGTGCCGAACCGCTTGCTGCCGCGCGCCACCAGGGCCGGCGTGACGGGCGACGGCCAGGTGCCGTAGGGCAGTGTCTTCTTGGCGGGCATGGCGCGGCGAGGTCCGTGGGATCTCAGCAATCCGAGGAAGGCCCACACTGGACGTCATCCCGGCGCCGCTCGCAAGCGGTAGCTTGCGAGCAGAGGAAGGCCGGGATCCAGGACGCGTCTCCGAGAACCAGCGTGCATGGGCCCCGGCCTGTTCCCGCGAGCGCCCTATCGGGCACTCGCGGCGCCGGGGTGACGGAACGCGTGGTGAAGCGCTATCAATTGCGGGGGAAACGAGACGGAGGTGCGCATGCCGCTACCAACCCGCAAGCTCGGGCGGACCAATCTCGACGTCACGGTGCTGGGCTTCGGCTCGGCGCCGCTCGGCGACATCTACGAGGTGCTCGACGACGCAACTGCCATCGCCACCGTCGAGACCGCGGCCGAGGCCGGCGTGACGCTGTTCGATTCCGCGCCCCTCTACGGCCAGGGCAGCGCCGAGCATCGCGTCGGCACCGCCCTGAGACGCCGTCCGCCCGGCAGCTTCGTGCTGTCGAGCAAGGTCGGCCGGCTGCTCACGCCTGCGCCCGGCGGCCGCACCAAGACCACGCGCTACGTCGGCGGCCTGTCGTTCAACGTCGTGCACGACTACACGTACGATGCCGCCATGCGCACGAGCACTCGCTGCATCGCTTCGGCCTGCCGAAGATCGACGTGCTGCTGATCCACGATGCCGATGCCTGGAGCCATGGACCGGTGGAGGGCCCCAAGCGCTACCGCGAGGCCATGGACGGTGCCTATCGCGCGCTGGAGAAGCTGCGGTCCGAGAAGGTGATCACGGGCATCGGCATTGGCGTCAACGATCCCGTCTACGCCGCGAAGTTCCTGCGCGAGGGCGATTTCGACTGCATGCTGCTGGCAGGCCGCTACTCGATCCTGGAGCAGCCGGCATTGCAGGAGGTGCTGCCGCTGGCGGCCGAGAAGTGCGTCGGCGTGATGCTGGGCGGCGTGTTCAACTCAGGGATACTGGCCACCGGACCGGTCGCGGGCGCACGCTACAACTACGCGCCGGCCCCGCCCGAGATCCTGGAGCGCGTGCGCAGGATCGAGCGCGTGTGCGCCTCCCACGGCGTGCCGCTGCCGACGGCCGCCATGCACTTCTCTCTCGGCGGCCCGGCAGTTGCGAGCCTGGTGCTGGGCGCAGTCGCGCCCGAGGAGGTGAAGCGCAATGTCGCGGCCCTATCCGCCAAGGTGCCATCCGCGCTCTGGTCCGACCTCAAGGCCGAGGGCCTGCTTGCGGCAGAAGCGCCCGTGCCGGCGTAGGGCGAATAGCCCCCGACTTGATCGGGGGCGTATTGCGCCGATGGCGCGAACAACAACGTGCAATACGCCCGGATCAAGTCCGGGCTATTGCACCCTACTTCAATCGTGTCGACGGCTCGTACTGCGTCTCGAGGCGGTTGGCGTGGCGGTGCAGGAGGCGCCATTCGCCGTCGATCAGGCGGAAGACGTGGGTCACGCGGTTCGACCATTGCGTCGGCTGGTCCATGCCGGCCATGCGCACCTTGAAGGTCTCGATATCGGTCGTGTAGGCGAGCTCGGCCGTCACCACGGTGGTCACGTTGTCGTAGGCGACGGTGCCGCCCTTGAACTGTTGGCCCGCCCAATCCCAGCGGCGCGAGACGGCCTCCCAGCCCTTCTCATAGCCGCCCCAGCCGTAGAAGCTCGTGGCGTCGCCCGTGTGGGCGTAGAGCGCCCTGATGGCGGCGGTGTCGCCGTTGGCGACTTCGGCCATGGCGGCGTGCAAACGGGCAACAGTGTCGGCAAAGGCTGCTGCTGGCGCTTCTCCCGTCATTTCCAGGACCTCCCTCCCTGCTAGCCAATCGGCGCACACAAGCAGGTAGGCTGATGGCAATCTCGACGCAATTGACCTTTGCAGCGCGAATTAGGTCAGCTATGCTGTCCTTTACCTGCGAGAGAGCGCACGTGGCCGCGGCTCACCTGAAACCGACGGGCGGTCAGCGTGTTGCGTGTGCACTCGCAAACTGGGGTGATCGGCCGCAAGGACCCGCCCCGCCCGATGCTGCAGCGCAACCCCGCATCCGATCCGGGAGATAAGGGGGAGCGGCGGCAGCACACCCTGTGGCGGGAGAGGACCATGGAGCGGCGGACGTTCGGCTCCGCGCGACAATGGGCACTTTTGCGCCGCACGTTGGGTGCGTGGCGAAGGTGCGCGGTGCGCGCAGAAGCTGGAACGCCCCCCGAGGCGGAACGCAAGAGCCGAAAGGCGAGAGGCCATGACGTTTGAAGATGAAGTGCCCGAGAGCGCGCAGCATCCGGAAGCTGCAGGAGCCCGCCCGCGGCCGAGCGGCCTGTTCGACCCGGCCCGCGAGTACGACGCGTGCGGCGTCGGCTTCATCGCCGACCTGAAGGCGAGGAAATCGCATCAGCTGGTAGAGGACGCGCTCGCCATCCTCGAGAACCTCGAGCATCGCGGAGCCGTGGGCGCGGACCCGCTCGCGGGCGACGGCGCGGGCATCCTCATCCAGATACCGGATGAGTTTCTGCGCGAGGAATGCGCGGGCCTCGGCATCAAGCTTCCCAAGCTCGGCCACTACGCCGTCGGCCACCTCTTCATGCCGCAGGACGAGCGCCTGCGCGCGCACTGCGAGCGCGTGTGGATGCGCATCATCCGCGAGGAGGGATTGGAGTTCCTCGGCTGGCGCTCCGTTCCGGTCGACGACAGCCGTCTCTCGGAGATGGTGAAGGCGACCGAGCCGGTCCATCGCCAGCTCTTCATCGCGCGCCCCAAGGCGATGAGGGACCAGCATGAGTTCGAGCGGTGCCTCTATCTCATCCGCAAGGTCGTCTCCAACGCCCTCTACTTCGCCTACAAGGGCAAGGACATCGGCCACTACACGGTGTCGCTGTCGAGCCGGACGCTGGTCTACAAGGGCATGTTCCTGTCCTACCAGGTGAAGGCCTACTACAACGACCTGTCCGACCCGCGCCTCACCTCGGCGATGGCGCTCGTGCACCAGCGCTTCTCCACCAACACGTTCCCGTCGTGGAAGCTGGCCCACCCCTACCGCATGGTCGCCCACAACGGCGAGATCAACACGCTGCGGGGCAACGTCAACTGGATGGCGGCGCGGCAGGCCTCGGTGTCCTCTCCGCTTTTCGGGGCCGACATCACCAAGCTGTGGCCGATCTCCTACGAGGGCCAGTCCGATACCGCCTGCTTCGACAACGCGCTCGAGTTCCTCGTCATGGGAGGCTACAGCCTCGCGCATGCGGCGATGATGCTGATCCCCGAGGCATGGGCCGGCAACCCGCTGATGGACGGCAAGCGGCGCGCCTTCTACGAGTACCATGCCTGCCTGATGGAGCCGTGGGACGGCCCGGCGGCCATGGCGTTCACGGACGGGCGCCAGATCGGCGCCACGCTCGACCGCAACGGGCTGAGGCCCGCTCGCTACTTCGTCACCAAGGACGACCGCGTGGTGATGTCGTCGGAGGCCGGCGTGTTCCCGGTGCCCGAGGAGAACATCGCGCAGAAGTGGCGCCTTCAACCCGGCAAGATGCTGCTGATCGACCTCGAGGAAGGGCGCATCATCTCCGATGACGACCTCAAGGCCGATCTCGCCTCGCGCTATCCCTACGAGCAGTGGCTGAAGCGCACGCAGGTGCAGGTCGGCGACTTGCCGCTGCCCAAGAAGATCCCGCGCAAGAAGACCAATGTCTCGCTGCTCGATCTGCAGCAGGCGTTCGGCTACACGCAGGAGAGCCTCAAGTTCCTGATGGCGCCGATGGCGCACACCGGCCAGGAGGCGGTGGGCTCGATGGGCACCGACACGCCGGTGTCGGTCTTGTCCAACAAGCCCAAGCTGCTGCACACCTACTTCAAGCAGAACTTCGCGCAGGTGACGAACCCGCCGATCGACTCGATCCGCGAGGAGCTGGTGATGAGCCTCGTCTCCTTCATCGGACCGCGGCCGAACCTGCTCGATCTCGAAGGCACCGCCAAGCACAAGCGGCTCGAGGTGTACCAGCCGATCCTCTCCAACGAGGACCTGGAACGCATCCGCCAGATCGGCCTGGTGAAGGACAACGAGTTCTCATCCGTCACGATCGACATCACCTATCCCGCAGACAAGGGTGCGGCCGGCATGGCGGCGGCCCTCGACGTGGTGTGTGCCGAGGCCGAGGAGGCGGTGCGCTCCAAGGAGTACAACATCCTCATCCTGTCGGACCGCGCCACCGGCCCCGACCGCATTCCCATCCCCTCGCTGCTCGCCACCTCGGCCGTGCATCACCACCTGATCCGGCAGGGGCTGCGCACATCCGTCGGGCTGGTGGTCGAGACGGGAGAGCCCCACGAGGTGCACCAGTTCGCGGTGCTCGCCGGCTACGGCGCCGAGGCCATCAACCCCTACCTCGCCTTCGACACGCTCGAGCAGCTCCTGCCCGAGCTCGACGAGAAGCTGACCCTGAAGGAAGCCCAGAAGCGCTACATCAAGGCGGTCGACAAGGGCATCCTGAAGGTGATGTCCAAGATGGGCATCTCCACCTACCAGTCCTACTGCGGCGCGCAGATCTTCGACGCCGTCGGCCTCAAGACCAGCTTCGTGCGCAAGTATTTCACTGGCACCCACACCCAGGTGGAGGGCGTCGGCCTGCGCCAGATCGCGCGCGAGACCGCCGAGCGCCACCGCCAGGCTTTCGGCGACGTACCGGTGCTCGAGAACGCCCTCGACGTCGGCGGCGAGTACGCCTACCGCATCCGCGGCGAGGCACATATGTGGCGGCCGAGCGTGGTCGCCGATCTGCAGCACGCGGTGCGCGGCAACCTGCCCGACAAGTACCGCTCCTTCGCCCAGCAGATCAACGATCAGACCGAGCAGCTGATGACGCTGCGCGGCCTGTTCCGGCTCAAGTCGGCCAAGGAGATGGGCCGTCAGCCGGTGCCGCTCGAGGAGGTCGAGCCGGCAGCCAACATCGTCAAGCGCTTCGCCACCGGCGCCATGAGCTTCGGCTCGATCAGCCGCGAAGCGCACACCACGCTTGCCATCGCCATGAACCGGATCGGCGGCAAGTCCAACACCGGCGAGGGCGGTGAGGAGGCAGACCGCTTCAAGCCTCTCCCCAACGGCGATTCCATGCGCTCGGCCATCAAGCAGGTGGCCTCGGGCCGCTTCGGCGTGACGGCTGAGTACCTGGTCAACTCCAACGTCATGCAGATCAAGATGGCGCAGGGCGCCAAGCCCGGCGAAGGCGGCCAGCTCCCCGGCCACAAGGTCGACGCCACCATCGCCAAGGTGCGCCACTCGACGCCCGGCGTCGGCCTCATCTCGCCGCCGCCGCATCACGACATCTACTCGATCGAGGACCTGGCGCAGCTGATCTTCGATCTCAAGAACGTCAATCCGCGCGCCGACGTATCGGTAAAGCTCGTGTCCGAGGTCGGCGTCGGCACGGTGGCGGCGGGCGTGGCCAAGGCGCGCTCCGACCATGTGACGATCTCGGGCTTCGAGGGCGGTACGGGCGCCTCGCCGCTGACCTCCCTCAAGCATGCCGGATCCCCCTGGGAGATCGGGCTTGCCGAGACGCACCAGACGCTGGTCGCCAACCGCCTGCGCGGCCGCATCGCCGTGCAGGTCGACGGTGGCGTGCGCACTGGCCGCGATGTGGTGATCGGCGCGCTATTGGGCGCCGATGAGTTCGGCTTCTCGACCGCGCCGCTGATCGCGCTCGGCTGCATCATGATGCGCAAGTGCCACCTGAACACCTGCCCGGTGGGCGTGGCGACGCAGGATCCGGTGCTACGCGCCAAGTTCAAGGGCCAGCCCGAGCAGGCCATCAACTACTTCTTCTTCGTCGCCGAGGAGGTGCGCGAGATCATGGCGGAGCTGGGCTTCCGCACCTTCAACGAGATGGTCGGCCAGTCGCAGGTCCTCGACAAGGAGCGGGCGATCGGCCACTGGAAGGCGCGCGGTCTCGACTTCGAGAAGCTGTTCCACAAGCCCGAGGTGCCGGCGAGCGTCGCCATCTATCACCGCGAGCGGCAGGATCACGGCCTCGACAAGGTGCTCGACAACAAGCTGATCGAGATCGCCAGGCCTGCGCTGGAAAAGAAGGAGCGGGTCACGCACGAGCTCGCGATCTGCAACCGCGACCGCGCCGCGGGCGCCATGCTCTCGGGCGAGATCGCCCGGCGCTGGGGTCACGACGGGCTCGCGGAGGACACCATCTGGTTCTCGCTCAAGGGAACCGCCGGCCAGAGCTTTGGCGCCTGGCTCGCGCACGGCGTCACGCTCGATCTCGTCGGCGAGGGCAACGATTACGTCGGCAAGGGCCTTTCCGGCGGCAAGCTGATCGTGCGCCCCGACCCCAGCTCCGGCATAGTCCCCGAGGAAAGCATCATCGTCGGCAACACGGTGCTCTACGGCGCTATTGCCGGCGAGTGCTACTTCCGCGGCATTGCCGGCGAGCGCTTTGCGGTTCGCAACTCAGGCGCCGTTGCCGTCGTCGAGGGCACCGGCGACCACGGCTGCGAATACATGACGGGCGGCGTGGTGGTCGTGCTCGGACCGACGGGGCGCAACTTCGCGGCCGGCATGTCGGGCGGCATCGCCTACGTGCTCGACGAGGACGGCACCTTCGAGCGTCGCTGCAACCTCTCCATGATCGACCTCGAGCCGGTTGCGGCCGAGGAGGAGGTGATGCGCCGGCTCGCCAACCAGGGCGGCGACCTCGAGAGCCATGGCCTCGTCGACGTCATGCGCGACATGACGAACCACGACGCCGAGCGCCTGCACCAGCTGATCGCGCGGCACGCCCACTACACCAACTCGGCGCGTGCCAAGACGATCCTGGAGCACTGGGCGGAGTATCAGGGCAAGTTCAAGAAGGTGATGCCGGTGGAGTATCGCCGCGCGCTCGCCGAGATGAGCAAGCACCAGCTGGGCGACAAGACGGGCTTCGACGTGCTCGAGATTGGCCTGCGGGCAACCAAGAGCTAGTGGTCATCCCGGGCCTTGTGCCCGGGATCCAACCATCAACAGGTCCGGCGCAATTTGATAGATGGATACCGGGAACAAGCCCCGGTATGACGACAAGATGGGCAAGATCACAGGCTTCATGGAGTTCGAGCGCCACGACCGGCATTACCGGCCGGTCGAGGAGCGCGTGAAGCATTGGGGCGAGTTCGTCGAGCCGCTGTCGGAAACCGATACCAAGACGCAGGCGGCACGCTGCATGGATTGCGGCATCCCCTACTGCCACAACGGCTGCCCGGTAAACAACCAGATCCCCGACTGGAACGACCTCGTCTACCGCGGCCAGTGGAAGACGGCCGCCCTCAACCTGCACTCGACCAACAACTTCCCGGAGGTGACGGGGCGCGTGTGCCCGGCGCCGTGCGAGGCATCCTGTACGCTCAACATCGACGACACGCCGGTCACCATCAAGACCATCGAGTGTGCCATCGCCGACCGGGCGTTCAAGGAAGGCTGGATCGCGCCCGAGCCGGCCGAGACCAAGACCGGCAAGCGGATTGCAATAGTCGGCTCCGGCCCCGCCGGCCTCGCCGCGGCCCAGCAGCTCGCGCGCGCCGGCCACGAGGTGCACGTCTACGAGAAGAGCGCCCGGCCCGGCGGGCTCCTCACCTACGGCATCCCCGACTTCAAGATGGAGAAGCACATCGTCGACCGGCGCGTGAAGCAGATGGAGGCGGAAGGCGTCGTCTTCCACTGCGGCGTGCACGTCGGCAAGGATGTATCCGCCAGGCAGCTCGAGGAGCAGCACGACGCCCTGCTGCTCGCCGGGGGCTCCGAGCAGCCCTTCGACTTCTTCGCCAAGTCACCGGGGCGCGACCTCGACGGCATCCACTACGCCATGGCCTTCCTGCCGCAGCAGAACCGCCGCGTCTCCGGCGAGCCGCAGCGTGACGAGCTGCAGATCACCGCTAAGGACAAGCATGTGATCGTCATCGGCGGCGGCGATACCGGCAGCGACTGCATCGGCACGTCGTTCCGGCAGGGCGCCAGGTCGGTGACCCAGCTCGAGATCATGCCGATGCCGCCGCAGATGGAGAACAAGGCGCTCTCCTGGCCGCATTGGCCGCTGAAGCTGCGCGTGTCCTCGAGCCAGGCCGAGGGCGCCAAGGTCGAATACTCGATCTCGACCACCGGCTTTGGCGGCAAGAACGGCAAGGTCGCAAAGCTGCTCTACACCCGTGTCGACAGCACCCTGAAGCCGGTGCCGGGCAGCGAGGGCGAGCTGCCCGCCGACCTCGTGCTGTTCGCCATGGGCTTCTCCGGGCCGGTCGAGGGCGACATCGTCAAGGAGCTGGGTCTCGCCGTGGTTCCGCGCGGGCGCTTCAAGGGACTCGATGCCACCGAACGCGACTACCGCATCAAAGGCAGCGGCAAGGTGTTCGCCGCCGGCGACATCCGCCGCGGCCAGAGCCTCGTCGTGTGGGCGATCCGCGAGGGCCGTCAGGCCGCGCACGGCATCGACCGCTTTCTGATGGGACGCAGC
>Ga0247825_10001957_pt1 | contig 13594 bp, 13 predicted proteins | sample 13C_Vanillin_Day_FD_194413 | JGI IMG/M metagenome (GOLD analysis project Ga0247825, IMG submission 194413) | Soil microbial communities from agricultural site in Penn Yan, New York, United States - 13C_Vanillin_Day48 | ecosystem: Environmental > Terrestrial > Soil > Agricultural land | place...
ACGGCAAACTGGATCACGGAAAGCCTGCTCGCGATGCCGGTGCCGCCCATCATGATGCTCGTGTTCGTGGTGGTGCTCATCTTCCTGCTCGGCTGGCCCTTCGAGTGGCCCGCCGTGATCCTGGTGTTCCTGCCGATCTTCTATCCCGTGATGGACGGGCTCAAGCCCGCCCTCGCCACGTCGCTCGACATTCCGGTCGACATGCTCATGGTGTGGTTCGGCACCGTGGTGGCTGTTACCTTGCAGACCGCCTACCTCTCGCCGCCGGTTGCCATGTCGGCCTATTACCTGCGGCAGGTGGTGCGCGAATGGTCGCTGCTCACCATCTACAAGGGCATGTTCGAGTTCATGATGCTGCAGGTGATCGCCATCGCTCTGATAATCATCTTTCCGTCGATCGCCATCTGGTTCCCGACGCACCTGAACGAAGAGGCGCGCGCCGTGCGCACCGAGGAGGTCGAGGAAGGCGTGTCCCTCGAGGATTATCAGCAGCCGGGGGGCTACGCCGAGCAGTTGCGCGAGGCGCTGGAAGGCCAGGAGCAGGAAGGTCAGGAGCAGGAAGGTCAGAAGGAGGAGGAGGGCGCGGGAGACAGCCTAGAAAAAGACGATCTGTCGAACACCAAGAAATAGCTGTACGCCCATATCATCGCGCCGGGCCGTGGGACGAAAGTCCGGCCCGGCCTTTTTTTGCTATAACCGGCGGGTGAGTTTCGACTTCGACGCGCCGGTGGAGCGCCACGGCACGTGGAGCACGCGCTGGGACCGCTACGCCGGCCGCGACGTCATCCCGCTGTGGGTGGCCGACAGCGACTTCCGCGCGCCGCCCGCGGTACTCGCCGCCTTCGCTGCCCGTATCGAACATGGCGTGTTCGGCTATACCACGCCGCCGGACGCGCTGCGTGAGGCGATCGTCGAGCGCATGCAGCGGCGCTACGGCTGGCGCATCGAGGCTTCATGGATCGTTTTTCTACCCGGAGTGGTTCCCGGCCTGCATCTCGCGGCGCGCAAGCTCGTGCCGGCCGACGGGCATATCCTGGTCCCGACCCCCGTCTACCAGCACCTCAAACGCGCCGCCGAGCTGGCGCCACGCGACCACACCGATGTGCCGCTGGTGCTGCAAGAAGCGCGATGGGTTTTGGATGAGGACCGGCTGCAAGGCGCCTTGAGGCCGCAAAGCCGCCTCTTCTTCCTGTGCAATCCGCAGAACCCCGGTGGCACGGTATTCCGCCGGGATGAGCTGGAGCGCCTCGCCGCGATTACGCGCGAGCTCATCATAGTGTCGGACGAGATCCATTGCGACCTGGTGCTCGACGCCGGCAAGCGCCACGTCCCGATCGCCAGCCTCGACCCGGCGATCTCGCGGCGCACGGTCACCCTGATGTCCGCCAACAAGGCGTTCAACTTTCCGGCGGCGGGCTGCGCCTGGGCAATCATCGAGAATGTCGAGCTGCGCCGCGCTTTCGCCGCAGACGTGAGCGCGCACGTGCTGCATTCGCCGTCGGTGTTCGGGTACGAGGCCACGCTCGCCGCTTTCCGCCACGGCGATGCCTGGCTCGAGGCGCAGATCGAGTACTTGCGCGGCAATCGAGACGTTGTGGAATCTACCGTGGGGCTACCCGTGGCGCACGTCGAGGCTACGTACCTCGCCTGGATCGATTGCTCGAGCCTCGCGCAGAGCGGTTACGAGTACTTCCTCGAGAGAGGGGTAGCGTTGTCGCCCGGCTCGCAGTTCGGCGCGCCGCGGTTCGCGCGCCTCAATTTCGGGACGCAGCGCGCCCGCCTCGCCGAGGCCTTGCGCCGGATGGGCGATGCGGCAGGACATCCCGTGCCGCGGTAGTTTCGGGCTGCCGCTCCGGCGTCGGGACCTCGGCAGGCGCACGCCTGCCCGCGCCGTTCATCCTCAGCTGGAGCGCAACATGGAGGATGCGCTCGAGGTGCGGGTCGCGCACGCCGACTTCCCCCATGTGGTCGATGGTGTTGCGGATATAGTCGATGCAAAGGCCCCGCTGGCCGGTGCCCTGCGCCACCAGCCGCGCGCGTCCGTGCAGGTCCAGTTCGCGGACGTAGGCGGGGTGCGCGGGGTCGGCGAGGAAGGCGAGCGCAAATACCCGGTGACCGGAGCGCAACTGCGCGCGGAGCAGCCGCGGCGCATACACCCGGCGCGGCATTTCGCGCTGCCAGAGCCGCGAAAGGGCATGCCGCACGCGGGCTGCATCGACGCGGAACGCCATGCCCCAGCACGAGCCGCCGCCGCACAGACCCATGACGAGCCCCGGCTTGCGTTGCGTCCCGCGGTAGCGTGTGGAAAGGATACATAGCGCACGGTGGTAGCCGTGCACGCGCGCGGGCGCCTTTTGCTTGTACGCGAAGCCGGGCGACCACATGAGCGAGCCGTAGCCGAATATCCAGAGGTCGCCTTTCGGCAGCTGATCGAGGAATTGCTTCAGGTCCACGCCTACCTCAACGCAGCACGCACCTCGGCGGCTGACGCGAGCTCGCCGCCGGCGCGCTCGATCACCCGCCGTGCGAGGCGCACCCAGTCGACGTTCGAGCGCTGCGAGCCGAGCGGCGCGTCCTCCAGGCCGACGCGCACATGTCCGCCTCGGGCAACGGCCGCCGGGACGAGACCCAGGACGTCCACGGCGAGTCCTGCCACCATCCACGGCGCACCTGGGGCTTCGTCGGCCAGCAGCCGCAAGTAGGCCTCTAGCGCATACTCCGCCGGCGGGAAGCCGAAGCGCAAGCCCTGCGAGAACATGAAGCGGTACACCGGCTGGGGCACCCCTGGAATCTCACGGGCAAGCAAGGCGCCCATGCGCAGAAACCCCGCTTCATAGATCGCGTAGCCGGGGTGATAGCCGAAGCGCGCGGCCAGGGCGAGCCCATGGCGCACGTGCTCATCCGGGTTCAGGTAAACCATGCCGTCGAGGTTGACCGACCCGGGATCGACCACTGCCCATTCCAGCAGGCCGCGTTGCCCGAGCGTTTCGATGGCGGCAAAGCGCTGCGCCGCGGCCATCTCCGTGCGGACGAAGGGGATGGTGGGGTAGACGATGCAATCGACCGCGTCGCGTATGCCTTCGATGATGCGCGCATACAGCTCCGCGGAGTCGTGCTGGCGGCCGCTTGCCTCGTCGTAAGCATGCACGTGCACGACGGCAGCGCCCTCGCGCGCGCAGGCGATGCCCTCGGCGACGATGTCTTCGACGCGTACCGGAATGCCGGGCTGCCTTGCCTTTCCCCACGGGCCGTTGAGCGCCGCTTCCAGCCACGTCTTGCGCATTATCGGCAGCATATAAAATCGGCGCGATGTCCGCACGTCGTCCGCCGATTGTCGGCCGCTACACCGCGCAGGAGCTGGGCCTCGCGGCCAGGAACCATGGCATGCCGCTCGAGGCGCTGCGCTACGACGTCACCCCAGCGGGGCTGCACTACCTGCTGATCCATTTCGACATTCCGCCGGAGCCGCAAGGGCCTTTGAAGGTATGCGGGCTGGTGGAGGCGCCTTTCCAGATCGCGCTCGAGGAGCTCAGGCGATTGCCTGCGCGCACGCTGCGCGTGACGCTCGAATGCGCCGGCAACGGCCGCGCGCAGGTATCGCCGCGCTATCCGTCGGTTCCGTGGCTCGAGGAGGGCGTATCGACCGCCGAATGGACCGGCGTGCCGCTTCGCACCCTGCTGGAGGGGGCCCGGCTCAAACCCGGGGCAAGGGATATCGTTTTCCGCGGCGCCGATCGCGGCTTCGACCGCGGCATCGAGCACGATTTCGCGCGCAGCCTTGTCCCGGCGGATGCGCTGCGCGAGGAAGTGCTTGTCGCCTACGCCATGAACGGCGCACCGCTGCCGCCCCAGCACGGCGCGCCGCTGCGCCTTGTCGTGCCCGGCTGGTACGGCATGGCGAGCGTGAAGTGGCTGCAGGATATCGAAGTGATCGGGCAGCCGTTCGATGGAGTGCAGCAGGCCTCGAGCTACCACTTCCGCAGCGCGCCCGGCGCGAGGGGCGAGCCGTGCCGGCTGATGCGCGTGAATTCGCTGATGGTGCCGCCGGGCATCCCGGACTTCTACGGACGCGCACGCACCGTGCAGCACGGCACGGTGCAGATCGCCGGCCGCGCATGGTCGGGAGCCGCGCCGATCACCGGCGTCGACTTCTGCGACAACGGCGAGTGGCGAAAGGCTGTCGTGGATCCGCTACAGGGGCCGCACGCCTGGCAGGCGTGGCGCATTTCATGGACGGCGCGGCCGGGCGAGCATGAGCTCGCCTGCCGCGCGACGGATGCGGAGGGCAACTGCCAGCCGTTGGAGCCGCCCTGGGATTTGTCGGGCTTCGGGAACAACGGCATACAGCGAGTTCGCGTCACCGTCGGGCGCTAAGGTCAACGCGCGAGGCTTCCAGGCGTTATTCGTTGCGGATTCCCGAAAGAGCGGGTCCGCCATTCAAACAGGAGATCCCATGCTGAAAAAGCTGCTCGTTGCACTGGTTGCGTCCGCCTTCGCGCTGGGCGCCTATGCCCAGGCCCCAAGCGCCGATTCCAAAGGCCAAGGCGAAGTAAAGGCCGAGAAGAAAGCCAAGTCCACCAAGGCGAAGCCGGCCAAGAAGGCCAAGACGGACAAGACGGACAAGGCGAAGAGCGAAGACGCCAAGAAGTAGTTGCAGCAAAGAAACCGGCCCGGCCGCCTGGCCGGGCTTTTTTTTTGCGGTAAATTCCGCCCGATGTTCCTCAAGGAGTAAACCATGGACCGCAGAGAATTCCTGAAAGCGGGCGTTTGTGCATCCGCGGCCGCGGCACTGCCCTGGCGGCAGGCGTCGGCAAGCGCGGGATGGCGCACGTTCGAAGTGGTGACGGGCGTCGAGCTGCAGCTGCCGGAAGGCGTGTCGCGGGTATGGCTGCCGCTTCCGTTGACTACCGATACCGCATGGCATCGCAACGTGGGCAGCAACTGGTCCGGGAACGCGGCGCGCGCGGAAGTCGTCACCGACCCGAAATACGGCGCAGCGATGCTCTACGCCGAATGGCCGGCCGGGATTGCAGATCCGCGCGTGGAGCTCGCCAGCCGGGTCGCCACGCGCGATCGCACGGTCGATCCGACGAAACCCAGGCAGGATGCCGAACGCCTGAGCGCCGCCGAACGCAAGTTCTTCACCGCGCCCACCGAATACATACCGACCGACGGCATCGTTCGCAAGACGGCGCAAAGCGTCGTGAAGGCAGGCGGCACCGATCTCGAGAAGGCGCGCGCGATCTACGAATGGGTGGTCGAGAACACTTTCCGCGACCCCAAAGTCCGCGGCTGCGGCTGGGGCGACATCAAGGCGATGCTCGAGACGGACAACCTGGGCGGCAAGTGCGGCGACCTGAACGCCCTGTTCGTCGGCCTGGCGCGCTCGGTCGGCGTACCGGCGCGCGACGTTTACGGGTTGCGCGTTGCGCCGTCGCAGCACGGCTACCGCAGCCTCGGCGTGGGAACGCCTTCGGTTACCCGGGCGCAACACTGCCGTGCGGAGTTTTTCGCCGAAGGCCGCGGATGGGTGCCGGTCGATCCGGCCGATGTCCGCAAGGTGGCGCTGGAAGAACCTCCGGGCAAGCTCTCCCTGGACGACCCGAAAGTCGTCGCGGCGCGCAAGCGCCTGTTCGGCAACTGGGAGATGAACTGGCTTGCCTACAACACGGCGCATGACATTTCGCTGCCGCATTCCAAGGGGCCGAAGCTTCCCTACCTGATGTATCCGGCCGGCGAAACGGGGGGCGAGCGGCTGGATTCGCTCGACCCGGACACGTTCAAGTACACGATGACGGCGAGAGAGCTGAACGCTTGAGGCTCGCGCTCGTCCTGCTGGCGGCGCTGGCGCTGGCGCTGCCGGCGGCGGCGCAGCCGCTCAAGCCCTGGGCCGGCGGCTCCACGCCGCCGCTCGAGCTTGCCGGCGCCGATGGCAAGCTGCACCGGCTTGCGGATTATCGCGGCAGCGTAGTGCTGGTCAACTTCTGGGCCACGTGGTGCGAGCCCTGCAGGGAGGAGATGCCGAGCATGGAGCGGCTGCGCGTCGCCATGGACGGCAAGCGTTTCGCGGTGCTCGCGGTCAATGTCGGGGAAAGCGGCCGCACCGCGCGCGCCTTCGGCGAGAAGATGCAGCTGGGCTTTCCCCTGTTGCTAGACCGCGATACGAAGACCGCGCGCGCCTGGAGCGCGCGCGTCCTGCCGGCGAGCTTCGTCGTCGGGCCCGGGGGCGAAATACGCTACAGCTATTTCGGCGGCATCGATTGGGCGCACGCCGACGTGCGCCAGGTCATGGAGGGGCTGCTGCGGTGAAAGGGCTGGCACTCGTCATCGGAATAATGGCTTCGCTCGCTGCAGCGGCGCAGGACACGCTCGCGCCCGTGCCCTTCATCACCACGCCGGACGAAGTGGTCGCGCGCATGCTGGAGCTCGCGGGAACGCGGCCGACCGACGTGGTCGTCGACCTCGGCTCTGGCGACGGGCGCATCGTCATCGCCGCCGCCCGGAAATTCGGCGCGCGCGGATTGGGAATCGAGCTCGACCGCGCTCTGGTGGAAAAGTCGCGCGATAACGCCCGCGAAGCAGGCGTCGCCGAGCGCGTGTCCTTCCTGCAGGGAGACGTGCTGACGGCCGATCTGTCGCAGGCCACGGTGGTGACCGTTTACCTGCTTCCCGGCCTCATCAACCGCCTGCAGCCTCGCTTCCTCGCGCAGCTACAGCCAGGCACGCGCATCGTCTCGCATGCCTTCCGCATGACCGGCTGGCCGCCGGATCGTGCCGAGACCATGCAGATCTCGCGGCAGCACCCTGGGCAGGGCGAGGAAAGTGCGCTGTATCTGTGGGTGGTGCCCGCCGAAGCGCGGGGCGTCTGGCGAGGCAGCGGAACCGAGATCCGGATCCACCAGAATTTCCAGCAGATCGAGGTGGAAGGGCGGCTCGCCGGAAGGGTGCTGCAAGCTCCACTCGCGTCGCTGCGCGGTCGCGAGATCGTCCTGGAAGACAGCGCGGCGCGGTTCCGCGGCCGCGTGCAGGGAGACCAGATCACAGGCGAGCTGGTGCTCCCCGACCGGCGCATGCCCGTAGTGCTGACGAAGCGCTAGAGCAGCTTGCCGGGGTTCATCAGCCCGTCGGGGTCGAGCGCGCGCTTCAGTGTGCGCATCAGCTCGAGCTCGAGCGGATCCTTGTGGCGCAGGATCTCCTCGCGCTTGAGCTGCCCGAGCCCGTGCTCCGCGGAGATGGAGCCGCCCAGCGCCGCCACCGTGTCGTAGACGATGCGGCTTACTTCGGCGCGCCGCGGCATCAGGGCTTCCGGGCCGACGTTGTAATGCAGGTTCCCGTCGCCGACATGGCCGAAGCAAAAGACTTCCACTCGCGGAAAAGCCGCAGCGAGCGCGCTGCCGGCCTGCTCCACGAAGCGCGGAATTTTCGACACCGGCACCGAAACGTCGTGCTTCACGTTGGTGAACTGTGCCTCGGGAATCGTTTCGCGAATGCGCCAAAGCGAGCGCGCCTGCTCGCCGCTCTGGGCGATGGCCGCATCGCGCAGCGCGCCCTGCTCGGCGCAGTCGGCGAGCGCCGCTTCCACGCTTTCGCGCAGCAGCCGCGGCTCGCCGCTGTCGGCGAGCTCGGCGAGCACGTACCAGGGATGCGCCGCGCCCAGCGGATCGGCGGTGCCGCGCGCATGTGCGATTACGGCGTCCAGGCAAGGGCGCGACAGCAGCTCGAATGCCGACACGCGCTCGCCGAGGCGCTCGCGCAGCCGGCCGAGCAGCTGCACTGCCGCGTCCGGGCTATCCACGGCGATCCACGCAGTGGCAGTCGCCCGGGGCCGCGGGAAAAGTCGCAGCACCGCGGCGGTAATGATGCCCAGGGTACCTTCGGCGCCGAGGAACAGCTGCTTCAGGTCATAGCCGGTGTTGTCCTTTCTCAGGCCGCGCAGGCCGTTCCATACGCGGCCATCGGGAAGCACCACCTCCAGCCCGAGGACCTGCTCGCGCGCCGTGCCATAGCGCAGCACGTTCACCCCGCCGGCGTTGGTCGAGAGGTTGCCGCCGATCTGGCAGCTGCCCTCGGCCGCCAGCGAAAGCGGGAACAGGCGCCCCGCGTGCGCCGCGGCCTCCTGGATCGCCGCAAGCACGCAGCCGGACTCTACCGTTGCCGTATCGTTGAGGGGGTCGATCGCCCGGATGCGGTTCATGCGCGACAGCGACACCAGGACTTCGCGCCGGGTGCCGGTCGGCACCGAGCCGCCGACGAGGCCGGTGTTGCCGCCTTGCGGCACGATGGCCACGCCTTCGCGCGCGCACAGCGCGACCACGGCCGCCACCTCCGGCGTCGCGGCGGGCCGTACGACGCATTCGGCAGGCGCGTAGTACTGGCGGCGCCAGTCGGTGTAGTAGGGTTTCGTGTCCTCGGACGCAGTGAGCACGTTGGCAGCGCCTACAATCTTGCCCAGGAGATGTTGCAGTGTCATTCCTGATCCGGATTCTACTTCTGCTGGTTGCAACGGCTGCCCAGGCGCAGGAGCCCCCCGTGGTTGTCGGCGCGGTGGTCTCGCAGACCGGCATGCTGGCGCCGCTGGCGGGCGAATACCGCAAGGGGCTCGAGGTGTGGCTGGATGATGTCAACGGCGCCGGCGGCCTGCTCGGGCGGCGCGTTGAGCTGCGCCTGCTCGACGACGGCTCGGACGCGGTGCGCGCGGGAGCGCTGTATCGCGAGATGATCCAGGAAGGCCGGACCGATTTGCTGATCGGACCCTTCGGCTCGGCGGCGACGCTCATGGCGGGCGCCGAAGCGGAGCGCGCGCGCCGCGTGATGATCAACGGCGCCGGCCCCTCGCGCACCGTGCACCGCCGGGGCACGCGCTATGTTTTCCAGACGGCGGTGCCCAACACCGCCTACGGCGACGGCGTAGTGGCGATTGCGCGGGCGGCGGGCCTGCGCCGCTTGTTCATCCTGACGCGCGACGACCTCACCTCGCGCGAGATGGCGGAGGCCGTGCGGGACGCAGCCACCCGGCAAGGCCTGGAGCCCGCGCCGCTCGTCGTCTACAGCGCCGGCGCCGACGACTTTGCGCCGCAGATCCAGAAGGCCCGGGCTGCCGGCGCGGAAGCCTGGATCGCGTTCGGCGGGCTGCGCGATGCGGCCGACATGGTGCGCAGCCTGAAGCGGCTGCTGTACGCTCCGCCCCTCTTCTTCGCGCGCAGCGCCGCCGATCCCAGGCTCATATCGATCGTTGGCCAGGACGCGGAATCGAGCCTCGGCGCGACGGAGTACGAGACCCGCTTCCCCACTCCCGGCAACGACCGGTTCGTGCGCGCCTTCCGGGCGAAGTACTCGACCGTGCCCGGCGCTACGTCGGCGCACGGCTTCGCCGCCGGCATGGTGCTCGCCGAGGCCGTGCGCCGCGCCGGGTCCCTCGACCAGGAGAAGCTGCGCGCGGTCCTGGCGGTGCTCGAGACGAACACGGTGCTTGGCGGCCACAAGGTCGACCCCGAAAGCGGCGCGCAGCTCGCCGCCACCGCGGCCGTGGTCCAGATCCTGAAAGGCAGGCCGGAGGTCCTGTGGCCGGAATGGCTGCAGACGGCGACGTTCGAGCCGTACCTGCCGTGGGCCGAGCGCAAGCTGCTGGAGTGAAGGAGGAGGCCGCATGCTGATGTCGGGAGATGATTACCGCGAATCCCTGAGGCGCTACCGGCCCAAGGTGTGGCTGGAGGGATCGGAGGTGGCTTCGGTGGCCGACGAGCCGCGGCTCGCGCCGGGCGTGAACGCCGTCGCGTTGACTTACGACTTTGCGCGGCGCGAGGACCTCGCTCCGCTCATGCGTGCCGGCAGCGTGAACCGCATGCTCGCCGTGCCGCGCTCCACCGACGACCTGCTCAACAAGCTCGAGGCCGTGCGCATCGTTTGCCAGCAGACCGGCTGCGCGCAGCGCTACCTCGTGGGCGACGCGTTCTCCGCGATCGAGTCGGCAACGCGCGACATGGCGGGCGAGTACCACGACAGGTTCCAGCACTATCTTGCCGAAGTGCACGCGGAGGACCTTGCGGTCGGCATCGCCATGACCGACGGCAAGGGCGACCGCAGCCTGCGCCCGCATGCCCAGGCGAACCCCGATGCCTATGTGCGCATCGCGGAGCGGCGCACCGAGGGCATCGTCCTGCGCGGCGCCAAAGCGATCATCACCGGCGCCCCGTACATGCACCACCTGCTCGTCATGCCCTGTCGCAACATGACGGAGCAGGACGCGGACTACGCCGTGTGCTGCGCGGTGCCGATCGACGCGCCGGGGCTCGGCATCGTGACGCGCGCGGCCGGCCGGCCGGGCGAGGCGGCGGCCAGGTTCAGCGGCCGCTACGGCCAGGCGACCGGCGTGGCGATCTTCGACGACGTGCTCGTGCCCTGGGAACGGGTTTTCCTCGCGGGCGAATGGCAGCATTCCGCCGCCTTCACGTACACCTACGCCACGCATCACCGGCACACCTGCATTGCCGCGCGCGCCGGCTTCGGCGATCTCCTGATCGGCGCCGGTGCACTGATGACGGAGGCAAACGGCATCGAGCTGGACGCGGCGCCGAACCTGCGCGAGGCGATGATCGATCTCATCAAGATCGTGGAAGGCTTCTATGCCTGCGGCGTGGCGGCTTCGGTGTACGGGGCGCCGGACGTGGCGGGCGTCGCGGTTCCGGACCCGGTGTTCGCCAACATCGGCAAGCTGCTGCTCGCCACGCAGATCTACGACATGCATCGTCTTGCGCACCATGTGTCCGGCGGGCTCGTGGTGGCGCTTCCGGGGCCGGAGGAGGACCACAATCCGGCGACGGCCGGACGCCTGTCGGAGCTCCTTGCCGGCCGCTCGGACATCCCTTACGACCGTCGCATCGAGGCGGCGCGCCTGATCGAGGATCTCACCGCGTCCAGCCAGGGCGGCTGGTACTCGGTGATCTCGCTGCACGGCGGGGGATCTCCGGAAGCGATGAAGAGGGAGATCTGGCGGCACTATCCGCTCGGCAACAAGGTCGATCTCGTCGAGCGGCTGCTCGAGCGCGGCGTCCTGAGCGACCCGGTGAGGCGCATCACCGCGAACCGCCAGCCCGGCCGCTGCTGCGTGCAGGGCTGCATGGTGCCGCTGCCAGACCCGAAGGTCATATCCCTGCAGAAGAAGGCCTGACATGGCGCTCAGCCGCTCGTTCCTTTTCGCGCCGGGCAACGTGCCGCGCCGCGTGGAAAAGGCATTCACGCTGGATGCGGATGCAGTCATCGTGGACCTGGAGGATTCCGTCGCGGTGCATGAAAAGGAACAGACCCGGGCAGCCGTGGCCGATGCCTTGAAGCGGCCACGTCGAGCTCGAGGCTACGTGCGCGTCAACGCGCCTTCGACGCCGTTCTGCTACGGCGACCTGGTGGCCACCGTGCACAAAGGCGTCGATGGCGTGGTGGTGCCCAAGGTGGAAAGCGCCGCAGACCTGCATGCAATCGACTGGCTGATCGCCGCGCTTGAACGGGAACGAGGCATGGCCGAGGGCTCGATCGAGGTCATGCCGCAAATCGAGACGGCGGCCGGCATGCAGCGCATCGATCGCATCCTCCAGGCACGCAGCCTGCGACCCTATTCGGCTGCCTGGCGCGTGAAGCGCGTCGCCTTCGGCGCGGCCGACTACGGGCACGAGCTTGGCCTTGCGCCCACGTTGGACGAGCCCGAGCTTGCCGATGCCCGCGCGCGCATCGTGCTCGCGTCGCGGGCGGCAGGCATGGAAGGCCCGATCGACAGCCCGTGGTTCCACTTCAAGGAAGCCGAGGCGTTCCAGCGCGCCCTGGAGCGCAGCCGGCGTGGAGGCTTCCAGGGCCGACTGTGCGTGCATCCGGACCAGATAGCCCCAGTCAACCGGGCTTACCTGCCCAGCGGCGAAGAGCTCGCACGGGCCGAGCGCATCGTGGCGGCATTCGAGGCGGCGGAGGCACGCGGCGCCGCGGCCATCCAGGTGGACGGGCAGATGGTGGACTACCCGGTGGTGCATCGTGCGCGGGCGGTCATAGAGGCGGTGCGGGAAGCCGAGCGGGGCCGCAGGGAGTGACGCGCGAGGTGGTGCTCGCCCCCGGGCTCTGGATGCCCGGTACGGTGATGGCGCTGATGGCGGCGCGGCTCGCGCGGGCCGGGTATTCTCCGCACGTCTTCACCTACCGCGGACGCAGTCCCTTCGAGGCCAACGTGGCGAGGTTTGCACGCTACGCGCGCGACCTGCTCGCGGGGCGGCCCGCGCACTTCATCGGCCACAGCCTGGGCGGAGTACTCGTGCTCGACATGCTGAATGCGCATCCCGAGATTGCCCCTGCGTCGGCGCTGCTGCTCGGTGCGCCCGTGCGGGGCTGCGTTGCCGGCCGGCGGCTCGGCACGGTGCGCATCGGCCGCTGGATGATGGGCGCGTGCGGCGCCCTATGGAACGAGCGCAAGGCCTGCTGGCGCCGCGAAGCGCCGCTGGGCGTCATTGCCGGTACAAGACCGCTCGGGCTGGGGCGTGTCCTCGGCCGGCTGCCCGACGCGAACGACGGCGTAGTGCGCGTAGATGAGACGATCGTAAAGGGCACGACGGCCCGCGCGCTCGTGCCGCAAGGCCACAGCATGCTGGTGGTGTCCGGTTCGGTGGGCACGCTCATCGAGCGGTTCCTGGCCTTGGGAAGGTTTGCATGAGGCTCGCGCTCGCGCTGCTCATCGCGGTGCTGCTTTCCGGCTGCGAGTCGGTGGGGTTCTACGCGCAGGCGATCGGCGGGCAACTCGGCGTCATGCGCGCGGCGCGGCCGCTCGACAGCTGGCTTACCGACCCTGAGACCACGCCGCAGTTGCGCGAGCGGCTGGAAACCGCTCGCGGCATGCGCGAGTTCGCCTCGCGCGAACTGTCTCTGCCCGAGAACGGCAGCTACACCTCTTACGCCGATCTGCGGCGCCCCTACGTAGTGTGGAACGTGTTCGCCGCGCCGCGCTTTTCGGTGGAAGCGAAGCGCGAGTGTTTCCCGTTCACCGGCTGCGTCAGCTACCGGGGTTTTTTTTCCGAGGGCCTGGCGCGCCAGCATGCCGAGCGGCTGCGCGCGCAGGGCTACGACGTCTACGTCGGTGGCGTGCCGGCCTATTCGACGCTGGGATGGTTCGACGATCCGCTGCTATCCACCTTCATCCGCTATCCGGACGTGCAGCTCGCGCGCCTCCTGTTCCACGAGCTCGCGCACCAGGTGGTGTACGCGAGGGGGGACACCACCTTCAACGAGTCCTTTGCCGTCGCGGTGGAGGAAGAAGGCGTGCGGCGCTGGCTGCGCGCCGAGGGCCGCATGGGCGAGCTGGCCGCCTTCCGCGCGGCGCAGGCGCGCAAGCGCGAGATCGCCGCAGCAGTGGCAGAGACCCGCATGCGCCTTGCATCGGTCTACGCGTCGGAAATTTCCGAAGACGAAAAGCAGGCGCGCAAGGCGCAGGAGTTCGCCCGGCTGCGCGCGCAGCATGGAAACTTCATCCCCACGGAGCCGAACAACGCGTTCCTGGTCTCGGTCGCGGTCTACACGCAACTCGTTCCGGCGTTCGAGCGCCTGCTCGCCGAGCAGGCGCTCGAAC